>Ga0123333_10004061_pt1 | contig 13891 bp, 9 predicted proteins | sample BioC12SIPDNA_3_FD_89957 | JGI IMG/M metagenome (GOLD analysis project Ga0123333, IMG submission 89957) | Anaerobic biogas reactor microbial communites from Washington, USA - Biogas_R2_B C12 SIP DNA | ecosystem: Engineered > Bioreactor > Anaerobic > Unclassified | place: Washington, USA... | reverse complement strand
CGCCGCGGCGAACACCCTGGTGATGCTGCTGGGCATCGGGCTGTCCGCGCTGGCCCTCGCTGCGTTTCAGAAGTGAAGGAGTGAGTCATATGAATGAGGTAGTGCTTCGAATCGAGGGATTCCGCAAGACTTACGGCGATCTCGTCGCCGTGGAAGACCTGAGCCTGACGGTGTACCGGGGTGAGATCTTCGGCTTGCTGGGGCCCAACGGCGCCGGCAAGACCAGCACATTGGAGTGTCTGGAGGGGCTGCGCAAGCCGGACGGCGGCGCGCTCGACATCCTCGGCGTCGACCCCGCGCGCCAGCCGGGCCGGCTGCGCGATCTGATCGGCGTCCAGCTCCAATTGGCCGGGCTGCCCGGATCTATGACGGTTCGAGAGGCCATGCGTTTCTTCTCGGCCTACCACCGCGTCGCCCCACGGGACGATCTGCTGGCGCGGCTGGGATTGGGCGAGAAGATGAACAGCCAGTACAGCGAGCTGTCCACCGGACAGCAGCGGCGCCTGGCGTTAGCGCTGGCGGTGGCGCATCGTCCGCCGGTCGTCTTCCTGGATGAACCCACCGCCGGGCTCGACGTCGAATCGCGGGCCGAGCTCCACGCCATGATGCACGAGCTGCGTGACGCGGGCGCGACGATCCTGCTCGCCACGCACGATATGGCCGAGGCCGAGAAGATGGCCGACCGCGTGGCGATCCTGTTGCGCGGCCGGGTCGCCGCGGCCGGCTCGCCGCGCGAGCTGACCGCCGCCGGTGCGGGGATGACCAAGGTCTCCATTCGGACCGAACAATCGCTGCTGTTTCAGAATGGGGCGCAGTTCCCCGCGGCCGAGCGGCACACCGTCGCCGACGACTACACCGTCTACTTCAGCACGGATCCCGGCGCGACGGTGTCGGCCATCCTCGATCACGTCACAACACACGGCGACCGGCTGATCGACCTGCGCGTCGAGCGTCCGTCGCTGGAGGAACGGTTCCTTGAGATCACGCACACAGGAGGCGCCCGATGACTGCCTTTGCCCACCACTTCGCCTACGAGTTCAAGACGGGGCTGCGCAACCCAACCCTGATGTTGATGAATTACCTGTTCCCGCTCGCGTTCTACGCCATGATGGGCCTGGTCATGATCGAGATCAACCCGCTCTTCACGGACACGATCGTCCCAGCCATGGCGGTGTTCGTGGCTATGGTCAGCACAGTCCTGGGGCTGCCCGGTCCGCTCGTCGAGTCCCGCGAGGCCGGTATCTACCGCAGCTACAAGGTGAACGGCGTCCCGGCGCTTTCGATCCTCTCGATCCCGGCGCTTTCGACGATCTTCCACGTCCTGATTGTGACCGCGATCATCATCGTCACCGCCTCGCCGTTCTTCGGCGGCGTGCTGCCCGAGAGCTGGGGCGGCTTCGCGGGCGTCACGCTTGTGATCGTGTTCGCTATGGGCGCGTTGGGGTTACTCATCAGCGTCGTCGCCGGCGGGTCGCGTTCGACCGTGCTCTTCTCCCAGCTCATCTTCCTGCCATCCACGCTGATCAGCGGGCTGACCATGCCGTTGGAGGCGCTGCCCGCGTCGGTGCGGCCTGTCTCGGCGCTGCTGCCCGCCACGCACGCCATGCAGGCTTATCAGGGCCTCGCGTACGGCCGCGAGGCGCTCATTGACCCGTGGGCCTCCGTCGCGATCCTGGGCGCCGGCGGGCTGCTGGCCCTGGGACTGGCCATCTATCTTTTCAACTGGGACAGCCGCAACGACGCCCGGCGTGGGCGACCGCTGCTGGCGCTGTTGGCGATCGTCCCGTACGTGGCCGGCGTGTTCTTGATGGGCTGAGCGGGGCGGTCAGGGCGAACGAACCGCTCCGCGCCGCGGGATGGGACGAGGGCAAATGAACGAGGCAATCTACGAAATCCGGGTTCAGGGGTATCTCGGCGACGAATGGTCGGAGTGGCTGGGCGACGTCTCGAGCGCGATGGAGGAGGGCGGCTCGACGCTGCTCCGCACCGCGCCGCTGGATCAGGCGGCGCTGCACGGCCTGTTGCTCAGGCTGCACGATCTCGGCACAGCGTTGATCTCGGTGCAGTGCGTCGCGAGATGCTCACACGATGATGATGAATGAACGGCGCGCCGCCCGCATAGGCGTGCGCTCCGTCGGACACAGAAGCAGTGGGTGGGCGAGGACGCGCTGGGCGCGCCGCCCACCCACCGTCCAGAAGGCGATACGTGCGATATCTGCAGACTGGGCCGTTCGTCGAGCGACTACGCTCCCCGCTTGATCAGCCGGTAGACGGCGATCACGATGATCGCGCCGATCACCGCCACAATGATGCTTGTGACGTTGATGCCGCTCATCAGGTTCACGCCGAGGATCAGGCTCGAAATCCAACCGCCGAGAATACTTCCTACCACACCCAGAATCAGGTCAGTCACGATGCCGGTTTTGGCTTTCATCAGCCAGGACGCCAGCAGTCCCGCGATCAAACCCACCACGATCGTTGCGATCAGACCCATGATACTCTCTCCTTGTCACGAGCGTCTACACGCCTGAGGAGATTGTTGCGGATCAGGACGCCGGTCCGCGCCCGTCCCCCTGGTCTCAGGCTCACTGGGAGGACGGCCTGTTCCCGAATGGCACCGAATGGCCCGCGGCTACAGACTCTCAACCAGCTTTCTCAGCAGGTGCATCGCCTTCTTAACCCGTATCGCGTCCCGAGGATTGCCCCCGGCGATGAAGTTGCCCAGAAGGCCGCCGCCCATCAGCGTGTCCAGCGTGTACTCCACTTTGCACTCATCGGCCTTCAGTCCGAGGAAACCGCCGGTGGGTCGCAGCGTGAAGACGTGGGCGTCCTTGTCGTCGCCCATCTGCGTCATGACCTCCAGACGCTTCATCGGTTCCATCTTCGTGATGGCGGCCTGGCCCGTCTGGCCCTCATCCGTCCACTCGAAGCGGCTTCCTTCGCTGACCGAGGTCACGTTCGAGACGCTGTCGAACCCTGGGAACCAATGCGGCCAGTAGTCCGGGTTCACCATGGCGTTCCAGACCGTCTCAACCGGGGCGTCGATCTCGATCTCACGCACGAACTTCGGCATGCTGCTACCCTCCTTGTCGAGGAACACATTGCCTGATGACCGATTCATTCGAGGCTGCAGGGGGCGGCCCCACTCTCTGGACCGCGGTTCGGCCAGAGTCTCGTCGAGCCCTGTGCCTGGGGTGGACGCTGTTCATCGCCAGCGCTCCCACATTCAGTATAGGCCGAATCGGTGGGCTGTCAAATATGCGCCCGGCGCAGCACGGTCCAACGGGGCGACCGCCGGGCCGGCGCTTGCATTCCCGGCAATCGTGCGTATACTTTTTCCATCCGAGGGTCCGGCACGGCGAATCTTGCAGCAGTCCTGGTTCAGGGAGGACACGTGGCCGATAGAGAGCGATTTCCGCGCTGGCTGATCGCGGTCCTTGTCCTGGTGGCGGCTGCCACCGCGGGCGGCGGCGCCTGGCTCCACCGGGCGTTCGCGCGCGACGCGCGGGAGACCGCCGAGCGCGAGCTCCAGGCCCTCGCGCAGCTGAAAGTCGACCAGATCGCCGACTGGCGCGCCAACCAGATCGCCGAGGGCGTCGAGCTGGCCGGCAGCCCGTTCTTCATCGAGGGCGTCGCGCGCTGGCTGGCGGACCCAGGATCGGCCGACGTCGAGATTCTGCTCACCCGCTTCGGAACGCTGCAGGAGCACTACGGCTATCGCGATATCCTGCTGCTCGACGCCGACCGCCGGGTACGCCTCAGCCTGAGCGGGCGCCCGCACGCGGTCGATTCGATGGTTGTCAGCACCGTCGTGCGCGCCATGCGCCATCGCCGCCCGATGTTGACCGAGCTCCACATGGCGCCGGGCGATGACACGCCCCACCTGGGCGTTGTCGCGCCGCTGTTCATCGGCGACGGCGATGCGGCGCGGCCCATCGGCGCGGTCATCTTGCAGCACGACGCCCGCGAGTTCCTCTACCCGTTGGTCCAGTCCTGGCCGCTGCCCAGCCAGTCGGGCGAGACGCTGCTCGTCCGGCACGACGGCGACGCTGTTCTCTTCCTCAACGATCTGCGTCACCGGCCCGACGCGTCGCTCAGGCTCCGCATTCCGCTCGATCAGGCCGACGTCCCGGCCGTGATGGCGATGCAGGGGCATGAGGGCGCCGTACGCGGACGGGACTATCGCGGCGTGCCGGTGCTCGCCGTGATCCGCGTCGTGCCCGACTCGCCGTGGTATATGATCGCCAAGGTCGACGAAGCCGAGGTCTTCGCCCCGTGGCGGGCGACGTCCTTCCTGATCCTGATGGCGTTGATCGGCCTGTTCGGGACCGGCGTGGCGGGCATGGTCCTGGTCTGGCAGCGGGACGCCGCGCTGCGCTATCGGGCCCTCTTCCGCGCGGAGGCCGCGCAGCGCGCCATCGAGGAGCGGTACCACGTCACACTGATGAGCGTGGGCGACGCGGTGATCTCCACCGACGCGGACGGGCGGGTGGAGTTCGTCAACCCGATTGCTGCGGACCTCATTGGTTGGCCGGCTGCGGAGGCCCTCGGCCGGCCGCTGGAGGACGTGTTCCACATCGTCAACGAGGAGACGGGGCGCGCGGTGGAGAACCCGGTGCGCCGTGTGATGCGCGAGGACGCCGTTGTGGGGCTGGCCAACCACACGATGCTGGTCGCCCGCGACGGCGGGCGACGGCCCATCGCCGACAGCGGAGCGCCCATCCGAGGGGACGCGGGCGAGATCACGGGCGTCGTGCTCGTCTTCCGCGACCAGACGCAGGAGCGCGAGGCGCAGCGCGCGCTGCGTGAGCGGGCGCTTGAGCGCGAGCGGATGCTCAGCAGCATGACCAACGCCCTCGCCGTGTTTGACTCGGTCCTTGACGCGGACGGGGTGTTGGTCGATGCGCGCTTCGTCTACATCAACCCGGCGTACGAGCGGCTGACGGGCGTGTGCGACGACGAGGTGCGCGGCAAGAGGGTCTACGAGGTGTGGCCTGAGACCGAACCCGACTGGTTCGAATACTGCGGCGTCGTCGTCGCGACCGGTAACCCGCGGTCGTTCGAGCAGTTCCACGGTCCCACCGGCAGGCTCTACGACTGCAACGCGTACCGGCCTGGCGACAGCCCGGACCGGTTCTGTCTGCTTCTCGATGATATTACCGAGCAGCGGCGCGCGGAACAGGAGATCCGCGCGCTCAACGCGGAGCTGCGCGCGCTCAACGCCGGGCTCGAACAGCGCGTCGCCGAACGCACGGCGCAGCTCGAGGCGGCTGTGGAGGAGCTGGAGTCGTTCTCCTACTCCGTCTCGCACGACCTGCGCGCGCCGCTCCGCGCCATCGACGGCTACGGCCGCATCCTGGCCGAGGATTACGGCCAGCGACTGGACGTCGAGGGAAACCGTGTGCTCGACGTGGTCCGTGCGGAGGCGCGTCGTATGGGGCGTCTCATCGACGATCTGCTGGCCTTCTCGCGGCTGGGCCGGCAGATGCTGCGGACGACTGAGGTGGATATGACGGCGCTGGCTCAGGAGGCGTACGACGAGCTGCGTGCTGGGGCGCCCGACCGGGCGGTCGAGTTTCATCTGGCCGACCTGCCGCGCGCGGCGGGCGATCCGGCGCTGCTGCGTCAGGTCTGGGCCAATCTGCTCGACAACGCGCTCAAGTTCACGGGCGAGCGGAACCCCGCGCGGATCGAGGTGTCTGGCGCGGTGCAGGGCCGCGAGGCCGTCTACACTGTGCGGGATAACGGCGCCGGGTTCGACATGGCCCACGCCGGGCGGTTGTTCGGCGTCTTCCAGCGACTGCACCGCGAGGACGAGTTCGAGGGCGTCGGCATCGGCCTGGCGTTGGCCCAGCGTCTCATCCGGCGTCACGGCGGCCGCATCTGGGCGGAGGGCGCGCTCGATCAAGGCGCGGCGTTCATGTTTACGTTGCCTCTTACGCAGGAGGGCGTTTCCGAGGCGGGCCCCGACTCCTGAGTGGGTGACGGCCCGTGAGAAAGGGGGGATGGCGGATGGAGGGTTCGAATGCTCACGGCGCTTCCGCAGTTGAGATCGTGTTGGTCGAGGACAACCCGCGCGATGCGGAGTTGACCCGCCGCGCGCTGGAGCGCCACAACCTGGCCAACCGACTGGTATGGCTGCAGGACGGCGCGGAGGCGCTCGATTTCTTCCTCGGTCCGCAGGGCGTCGCGGCCAACGGGCCGGATGGACAGCCCCGGGTCATCCTGTTGGATCTGAAACTGCCGCGGGTCGACGGGCACGATGTGCTGCGCCGGCTGAAGGCCGACGCACGGACGCGCGTGATTCCCGTCGTCGTGCTGACTTCATCGGGACAGGAGATCGACATCGTGCGCTCCTACGAGTTGGGCGTCAACAGCTACATCGTCAAGCCCGTGGACTTCGACAACTTCGTGGAGGCCGTGCGCCAACTGGGCATGTATTGGGTGTTGCTGAACCACCAGGCGCCAGCCAAAGCGTCGCCTGAGGAGGCCTAGACCATGGACACTGTCCCCCCTGTGCCGGCCCAGCGCGACTCGATTCCCCTGGCCGTGTTGGTCGTCGAGGATTCGGAACTCGATGCGGGCCTGATGATCCGCGAACTGGGGCGGTACGGCTACGCGGTCGAGTGGCGCCGGGTCGACCGGGCGGGCGCGCTGCAGGCCGAGCTGGTCGATCGGGAGTGGGACGTTGTGCTCTCCGATTACGCCATGCCGGGCTTTGGCGGACTGGAGGCGCTCGCCATGATCCGCGCGGCCGATCCCGACCTGCCGTTCATTCTCGTCTCGGGCACGGTGGGCGAGGAGGCCGCCGTCGCCGCGATGCGGGCGGGAGCGCACGATTACCTGCTCAAGGACCGGCTGGCGCGGCTGGGCCCGGCGGTCGCGCGGGCGGTGGCCGAGGCGGCCGAGCGGCGCGCCCGCCGGCGGGCGGAGGACGCGCTACGCATAGAGCGCGATCGAGCCCGGCAGTACCTGGAGGTCGCCAGCGTCATGTTCATCGCCGTCGGCCCCGACGGCCGCATCACGCTGGCCAACCGGCGGGCCGGGGAGATCCTCGGCTACACGGTCGATGAGCTCGTGGGCCGGGATTGGTTCGCTACGTGCATCCCCGCCCGGCAGCAGGATGCCATGCGCGAGGTGCACGAGCGTATCCTGGTCGGAGACGCCGCGCAGCTCGAGTACCACGAGAATCCGGTGGCGACCCGCTCGGGCGATGAGCGCATCATCGCGTGGCACAACGCGCTGTTGACCGACGCATCCGGCGCCGTCACCGGCACGCTCAGCGCCGGCGAGGACATCACCGAGCGCCTGCGGGCGGAGGACGCGCTGCGGCGGCGTGAACGGGATTTCGTCAGCCTGGTGGAGAACGCCACCGACGTCATCGTGCGCTTCGATACGCAGTTCCGCCACGTCTACTGCAACCCGGCCGTCGAGCGCCAGCTCGGCATCCCGCCCCAGGTCCTGTTGGGGAGTTCGCCCACCGAACTGCCCGGACTGCGCGAACAGTCGGAGTTCATTGAGCGTTCGCTGCGCGCGGCGCTCGAGTCCGGCGAGGAGACCGAGGTGGAGCAGACGTTCCCCTCCCCCGATGGGCTGAAGATCTTCGAGACGCGCATCGTGCCCGAGCGGGCGCCCGACGGCCACGTCGAGTCGCTGTTGGCCATCAGCCGCGAAGTGACCGACCACCGGCGGGCGCAGGAGGCGCTGGCGCGGGAGCACCAACTGCTGCGCACCGTCATCGACCATCTGCCCGACGCCGTCTACGTCAAGGACGCCCAGGGCCGCAAGACGTTGGCCAACGCGGCCGATCTGGCCAACATCGGCGTCGAGAGCGAATCGGATGTGCTGGGCAAGACCGACCTCGATCTGTTCCCGCCGGAGACGGCCGCGCGGTTCCGCGCCCGCGATATGGCCGTGCTGACCAACGGCGCGCCGGTGCTCAACCAGGAGGAGCGGCTCGTCAGCCGCAGCGGCCGCGAGCTCTGGCTGCTGACGTCGAAGCTGCCGCTGCGCGACGTGGACGGGCGCGTGGTCGGGTTGGTCGGTATCGGCCGCGACATCACCGAGCGCAAGATGGCCGAGGTCGAGCGCGAGCGGCTGCTGGCGCAGATCCAGGCGTACGCCCGCCAGGTGCAGCAGATCATCGACACCGTCCCCGAGGGGGTGTTGCTCCTCGATCGCGCTGGACGCGTCCTGTTGGCCAACCCGGTCGCCGAGCGTAACCTGAGCCTGCTGGCGACCTGGGGCGCGCCCCGGCCGGACGCGTCGGGCGTCGCCGAGGCGCCGGGTCCGTGGCCGGGCGCGCTGACCCACGTGGGCGCACGTCCGCTGGCCGAGCTGTTGGCGCCGCCCGCTGAGGGTAGGTGGCACGAGGTGTGCGTGGGTGAGCGAGTGTGGGAGATCCAGTCCCGCCCGGTCGAGGACGACCCGGCGCCCTCGGGTTGGGTGATGGTCTGCCGCGACGTGACACAGGAGCGGGAGATCCAACGGCGGGCCCAGCAGCAAGAGCGGCTGGCGGCGGTGGGCCAGCTGACCGCCGGCATCGCCCACGACTTCAACAACATCATGGCCGTGATCGTGCTCTACGCGCAGATGCTCGAACGCGCCCAGGGACTCTCGACGCTGGAGCGGGAGCGGGTGGCGACGATCAACGAGCAGGCGCATCACGCGGCGCGGCTGATCCAGCAGATGCTCGACTTCAGCCGGCGGGCGATGCTGGAGCGACAGCCTCTGGACCTGCGCCCGTTGGTGAAGGAGCAGGTGAAGCTGCTCGAACGGGCGCTGCCCGAGACGATCCGCATCCGGCTGGACGTCGACGAGGCCGAGTGTCTGGTGAACGCCGACCCGACCCGCATGCAGCAGATGCTGATGAACCTGGCGGTCAACGCGCGGGACGCCATGCCCGAAGGCGGCGAGCTGCGCATCGCGTTGAACCGGGCCACGGTGAAGCCGGGGGCGTCGCCGCTGCCGGATATGACGCCCGGGCAGTGGGTCCAGCTCGTGGTGTCGGACACGGGCGCCGGCATCCCGGAGCAGGCGTTGGGCCACATGTTCGAGCCGTTCTTCACGACGAAGGAGCCGGGCAAGGGGAGCGGGCTGGGCCTGGCGCAGGTGCACGGCATCGTGGGTCAGCACGGCGGCCGGATTGGCTACGAGACGAAACCCAACCTGGGCACGAGCTTCACCATCTACCTGCCGGCGCTGGATGCCTCGACGCCTGTGTCGTCGACCGGTACGCCCGACGCGACGATGCCCCGTGGTCAGGGCGAACTGGTTCTGCTGGTCGAGGACAACGTCGCGGTGCGGGGCGCGCTGGCGACGGGCCTCGAGACGCTGTCCTACCGTGTGCTGGAGGCGGGCGACGGCGTCGAGGCGCTGGCGCTTCTGGAGCAGCGCCTGGACGAGATCGACCTGATCCTGAGCGACGCGGTGATGCCCGGCATGGGCGGCGTGGCGCTGGTGCACGCGGTGCGCGAGCGCGGCTGGCGCGCGCCGGTCATCATCCTGAGCGGCCATCCGCAGGGGGACGAGCTCGCCGATCTGCGGGATCGCGGGGTGGTGAACTGGATCACGAAGCCCCCGGAGATGGAGCAACTGGCCCGGGCTCTGGCCGACGCGCTGCGGGACGGGCGCGCGCCGTGACGTTCCACGCGTCCAGGGGGCCTGGGGTGAGGGCGGCCTGCGAACCACCGGCGCCGCCCCGCGAGGAGAGTGTGCTATGACCGAGTCCGCGCCCAGGCCGGTATCCCTGGCCGACCTGATCGACGCCGAGGCGGTCCAGACGTTGATGGATCACTTCTACCGCCTCACTGGCGTGCCGATCTCCATCATCGACCTGCAGGGCAACGTGTTCGTCGGCACAGGCTGGCAGGACGTCTGCACGCAGTTCCACCGCGCACACCCCGAGGCGCTCAAGCACTGCCTGGAGAGCGACATCGAGCTGTCGGCCGGCGTCGCGCCGGGGGCGTTCAGGCTCTACCGGTGCAGGAACAACATGTGGGACATGGCGACGCCCATCGTCGTCGACGGCGAACATGTGGGCAACATCTTCCTCGGGCAGTTCTTCTTCGAGGGTGAGACGCCCGACTACGACCTATTTCGCGAACAGGCGCGGCGGTACGGCTTTGACGAGGAGGCGTATCTGGCGGCGCTCGACCGCGCGCCGCGCTGGAGCCGCGAGAGGGTCGACGCCGCGATGACGTTCTATGCCGGGCTCGGCCAGTTGATCTCATCGTTGGGTTACAGCCGGTTGGAGCTGGCGCGGGCGCTGACGGAGAAGGACCGGCTGCTGCAACAGCTCGGCGAGAGCGAGGAGCGGTATCGCGCGCTGGTCGAGAACGCCGGACAGGCCATCTTCGTGACCCGGGATAAGAGGCTGCACTTTGTGAACCCGGCGACCGAGCGACTGACCGGCTACTCGGCCGAGGAGTTGACGTCGCGGCCCTTCATCGGGTTCGTCCATCCCGATGACCAGCCGCTGGTGCTCGAGGAATACGATCGCTGGGTCACGGACGGTGAGCTGGGCGAGATGGGGCCGTTTCGCGTCGTCTGTCGCTCTGGCGAGATCCGTTGGGTCGAGCTGGTCTCAGCGCCCGTCCGGTGGGAGGGCCGGCCCGCTGCGCTCAGCCTCCTCAGCGACGTCACCGAGCGACTGCGCGCGGAGCGGGCGCTCCAGCGCGAGCGGGACTTCCTGCGGCTGGTGATCGACCTGTTGCCCGGCTTCGTGTGCGTCAAGCGGCGTGATGGGCGGTATGTCATCGGCAACGCGGCGCTGGCGCGCGCCTACGGCGCGACGGTCGAGGACCTGGAGGGCAAGCGGGACGCCGATTTCTCTCCCACACCCGAGCAGGCCGCCGGGTACCGGCGCGACGACCTGGAGGTGATCGCCGAGCGGAGCGCCAGAGTGATCCCCGAAGAGACGATGCAGTTCGCCGACGGGACGACGCACTGGCTGACGACTGTCAAGGTGCCGCTGATCGGGCCGGACGGCGCCTGCGAGCAGCTGTTGGCCGTCGCGACCGATATCACCGAGCGCAAGGCGGCGGAGGACGCGCTGCGGGGGAGCGAGGCCGTGGCGCGCAGCCTTCTGGACGCCACGCCCGATGCGGCGGTCCTGATGGACCTGGATGGGACGGGAGCGGCGGCGAACCAGGAGGCGGCCCGCAGGTTGGGCGTGCGCGTCGAGGACATGGCTGGGACGTGTCTCTACGCCTTGATGCCGCCGGAGGCGGCGGACCGGCGGCGCAGGGCCGTCGAGGAGGCCGCCCGGTCGGGCGCGGTGGTGCGTTTCGAGGATGAGGTGAACGGGCGGATCGTGGATACCAGCGTCCACCCCATCGCCGACGTCGACGGACGCGTGGCGCGCGTCGCTGTCTTCTCCCGCGACGTCTCCGAGGAGCGGCAGGCGCAGGCCGCGTTGCGGGCCAGCGAGGCGCTCCTCAGAAGGACGGAGTCGATCGCGCACGTCGGGAGCTGGGAACTGGACGTCGCCACGGATCAGTTGTCGTGGTCGGAGGAGACCTTCCGTATCTTGGGTCTCTCCCCCGAGGAGCCGATCACGTTCGATCGCTTTCTGACCCGCGTTCACCCGGACGATCGGGACAGGGTACGGGAAGGCATCGATGCGGCCATCGCCCAGGGCGCCGACTCGGCGTTCACGTACCGTGTCGTATTGCCCGGTGGGGAGGTGCGTCACGTCGCTGCCGTGTCCCAGACGTCGCTGGACGAGCGTGGGCGTACACAGCGCCGGCTCGGCTCGGTGCAGGACATCACGGAGCGGGTCCGCGCCGAGGAGGCGCTGCGCGCGGCGCGCGATCGGGCGCGGCGCGTGCTGGAAGTCGCCGCGGTGATGATTGTGGGTCTCGACAGCGAGGGGCGGGTGATGTTGATCAACCGCCAGGGCTGCGAGATCCTGGGCTACGACGGCCTCGAGCTGCAAGGCAAGGACTGGTTCGATGTGTGCGTGCCGGCGCGCCAGCGCGACTCGGTGCGGCGCGACTTCCAGCGACTGCTTCGGGGTGAGATCGAAGGGATCGGTTACTACGAGAACCCCGTGGCGACCCGGACGGGCGAGGAGCGCCTGATTGCCTTCCGCAATGCGCTGCTCACCGGCCCCGACGGGCGGGTCATCGGGACGATCGGGTCCGGCGAGGATATCACCGAGCGCCGCCGTGCCGAACGGGAGCGGGAACGCTTCGTGCAGCAGATCGAGGAGCAGCGCCAGCAGTTGGCGCAGGTGATGGACAGCGTTCCCGATGGCGTGACCCTGCTCGACCGAGACGGCCGGCTCATCCTGGCCAATCCCACGGCCCGACAGCACCTGGGCCGGCTCGCCGCCTGGGACCCGCCGGGCGCGTCCGGGTCGGGCGTCCTCACGCATCTGGGTGGGCGTCCGTTGGCCGAGATTCTCGTATCGTCGGAGGAAGACCGCTGGCTCGAGGTCTCCGACGGCGACCTGACGTGTGAGGTCAGCGCGCGTCAGGTCCAGGGGAATGGAGAGTTGTCTGGGTGGGTGGTCGTGTGCCGCGATGTGACGCAAGAGCGGGATATCCAGCGGCGGGTGCAGCAGCAGGAACGATTGGCGGCGGTTGGGCAGTTGGCCGCCGGCATCGCCCACGACTTCAACAACATCATGGCCGTGATCGTGCTCTACGCGGAGATGATGGCGCGATCGGGCGAGTTGCCCGAGCGTGAACGGGAACGGGTGGCCACGATCACCGAGGAGGCCCACCATGCGGCGCGCCTCATCCAGCAGATGCTCGACTTCGGCCGCCGGGCGATGTTGGAGCGGCGCCGGCTGGATCTCTTGCCGCTGGTCCGCGAACAGGCGCAGCTATTGGAGCGGGCGCTGCCGGAGAACATCCGCGTGCGGCTGGCGTGTGACGAGGGGGAGTACTTGGTGAACGCCGATCCGACGCGGATACAGCAGATGCTGATGAACCTGGCGGTCAACGCGCGGGACGCCATGCCCGACGGCGGCGAGTTGCGCATCGAGCTGGCGCGCGTTGACGTGACGCACCGGCGCGAGGCGCCGCTGCCCGATATGGACGCGGGGCGCTGGATCCGGCTGACGGTCGCGGACACCGGGACAGGTATGTCGGACCTGGCCATGGCCCACCTGTTCGAGCCGTTCTTTACGACGAAGGCGCCGGGGGAGGGGAGCGGGTTGGGGCTGGCGCAGGTGCACGGGATCGTGGGTCAGCACGCCGGGCACATCCATGTGACGACGCAGCGCGGAGCCGGCGCGACTTTCACAATCTACTTGCCTGCGTCGGAGGCCGCCCTCCCCGATGCCTCGTGTGACGGCGGCTTGGACGCGCCGCGGGGTCACGGTGAGCGGGTGCTCTTGGTGGAGGACAACGACGCGGTCCGGCGCGCGCTGGCGGCGAGCCTCCAGATGGTGGGCTACCGGGTCGTCGAGGCGTCGGACGGCGCGCAGGCGCTGGCAATGCTGGAGGAACGGCGGGACGAGGTCGACGTGATTCTGAGCGACGCGGTGATGCCCGAGATGGGCGGCGTGGCGCTGGCGCGCACTGTCCGGGATCGGGGCTGGGCCATCCCGGTGATCATCGTGAGCGGACATCCGCAGGGAAGCGATCTGTCCGATCTGGAGGGCCTTGGCGTGGCGAGCTGGTTGACCAAGCCGCCCGAGATCGATGCTCTGGCGCAGGCCCTGTGCCTCGCGCTGCGACCCTCCGCGGACTGACATCGCCCCGATCTCCGTGCGTAGGGGCGGCCCCCCGTGGTCGCCTTCGCCTACCCCGCGACGGAACCGTAGGGGCGATCCCCCCGTGGTCGCCTTCGCCTACCCCGCGACGGAACCGTAGGGGCGGCCCCCCGTGGTCGCCCTCTGGATGCGTGTCAGGATGTCGGGGCTGGGCATTCGGGGGCG
>Ga0123333_10004058_pt1 | contig 13893 bp, 10 predicted proteins | sample BioC12SIPDNA_3_FD_89957 | JGI IMG/M metagenome (GOLD analysis project Ga0123333, IMG submission 89957) | Anaerobic biogas reactor microbial communites from Washington, USA - Biogas_R2_B C12 SIP DNA | ecosystem: Engineered > Bioreactor > Anaerobic > Unclassified | place: Washington, USA... | reverse complement strand
TCGGTGAGGGCGCGGCGAATCGCCTCGGCGCGCATGGTGTCAGACACCTCTCGCGCGCCGCGTGACGGGTGGTCGGAGGCCGAGCCGCCGGGTGAGGTCGACCCGGCCGGCACCGCACCGCAAGCTCCGGGCGCAGCGATGAATCCGTTCGGCGACGACGATCTCCATCCGCGCGACGAGTGTCCGACACCGAGCGCGCGCCGGGTGGGCGGGCACCGGCTAGCTGACGTAGAGCGGGGCTCCGACCTGCTCGAAGATGCCGGAGTCGAGCGTCGTCTGGAACGTCGACGGCCCCGCGGCCGCCCGCGCCGCGTCGAGCGCGGCGGCTTCCTCCGCGCCGCACGCGGCCGAGGGCGGGTCGATGTCGAGCCCGTCGATGTCGAAGCCGAGGTCCGCGTCCTGGATGTCGAACGCCAGGCTCCCCGCGATGTTCTGGGCCCGTCGGTTGCGTTCGGTGAGGAACCAGGTGGACGTCGGGAGGCCGGGACCCTCCGCGGCGGTGCCCATGAACCGCCACTGGAGGAAGCGGAGGATCGACGTGTGGTCGTACACGCGGTGGTCGACGAACCCCGGCAGGCAGTACGGCGACGCGAGGACGGTGGGGAGGCGGAACCCGGCCTGCCCGAAGTCGTCGGCGTCGTTCGAGCTGGCCCGGTCGTCGGCCAGGCGGGGCGGGGCCACGTGGTCGAAGAAGCCGCCCCACTCGTCGTAGGTGACGATGAACAGGCCCGACTCCCAGTGCGGCGACTCGACGAAGGCCTTGAACACCCGCTGGAGGAACCGCTGACCGGCCCGCACGTCGGCGAGGGGGTGGTCGTCCTCCTGGTTGGCGCCGAGGTAGGTCGGCTCGACGAACGTGACGTTCGGGAGCGTGCCCGCCGCGCAATCCTCGTAGTAGCGGGTGATCGGCGCGAGGAACGGGAGCATCGTCGACCCGAACAGGGCGACGAACGGGAGGTCGCTGTAGTAGTTGCGGGCGGGCACACCGAGGTCGCCGAGCTGGTGCCAGATGTTCCGCCACGAGTACCCACCGGACGGGACGGAGTTGTTCTTCAGGCCGCCCGACTGACCGGAGTGGAGGTAGGCCCGGTTCGGGTAGGTCGGGCCGAGGACCGACGCGTGCGAGTGGTCGAGCGCGGTGAACCGCTGGGCCAGGTGGGCCGAGAAGGGGAGGTCGCCGCGCTCGTAGAAGCCGATCGCGAGCTCGTCGTTGCCGGTGCCCGTGCCGAGGAACCCCCGGTCGCGCTGGGCCCGCCCCGCGTTCCAGCTGTGGCCCGGGTCGCCGAAGCCGCAGCCCCGCCACGGGTTGGAGTGGTCCGGGTCGGTCACGAGGCGCTGCGTCGTCACGTCGCCGTTGGGCCCGGTGTAGGTCTCCTGCTGGCTGCCGACCACGTGGAACAGGTCGCCGTAGCGGGAGCGGCCGGTCTCGAGGAAGTCCTCGTCGGTGGCCATCCAGCCGAGGTAGTGGTCGAAGGACCGGTTCTCCATCATCACGACCACGACGTGGGTGATCGGGCAGTCGCGCCCCGCGTGGTCGAGCAGGCGGTCGGTGCCCGACGGGATCCCCACCGGCGGGGCGTACTGGCAGCCCGTCAGTCGGGGCAGGATCAGCGCCGCGCCGCCCGCCATGCCCGCCGTCTTCAGGAACCGGCGTCGGTCCATACCTGCCATGTAGAGCCCCCAGTTTCGTGGATCGGACGCATCTTCGCCGCTCGGGGCGTCCGGTGCACGGCGGGGGTGGTGGTGGTAGACCGCGGCCATGGCCCTCGCCGACGAGACCCGATGGATGGACGCCACCGACCAGGCCGAGCTGGTCCGGTCGGGGGAGGTCACGCCCGTCGAGCTCCTCGACGCCGCGGTCGAGCGCATCGAGCGGCTCGACCCGGCGATCGGGGCGCTCACGTTCCGCTGGTTCGACGAGGCGCGCGACCTCGCCGCCTCGCCCGATCTACCCGACGGGCCGTTCCGGGGGGTGCCGTTCCTCCTGAAGGACCTCCACGCCCACTGCGCCGGTCGCCCGCTGTCCAACGGCAACGCCGCCCTGGCCGAGGCGGCGCCGCGGTCGAAGGTCGACACGACGATCGTGGCGCGCTTCGCCGCCGCCGGGCTGGTGATCGCCGGACGCACCAAGTCGTGCGAGCTGGGGTCGCTCCCGACGACCGAACCGGTCGGGTGGGGTCCCACCGCCAACCCGTGGGACCTCGGCCGCATCGCCGGCGGGTCGAGCGGCGGGGCCGCGGCCGCGGTGGCCAGCGGCATGGTCCCGGTCGCCCACGCGTCCGACGGCGGCGGCAGCATCCGGATCCCCGCGTCGTGCAACGGCCTCGTCGGCCTGAAGCCGAGCCAGGGCCGGATCTCCCTCGCCCCGTTCCGGGACGAGACGGCGCTCGGCGTCGAGCTGTGCGTCAGCCGCACCGTGCGCGACACCGCCGCCCTCCTCGACGCCGTGCGCGGTCCCGGCGTCGGCGACACCGTGATCGCCCCGGCACCCGACCGGCCCTACGTCGAGGAGCTGGGCGCCGACCCCGGCTCGTTGCGCGTCGGCTTCCTCGACCACCACCCGCAGGGCGCGGCGATCGACGCCGAGTGCACCGCCGCCGTCGGCGTCGCCGCGCGCCTGCTCGAGGGTCTCGGTCACCGGGTCGAGGCCGGGCACCCCGAAGCGCTGGAGGACCCGACCGTGACCGGCCAGTTCCTCGCCCTCTGGGCGGTCGGGATGGCGATGGGCCTGAAGGGCTGCGGCGAGATGATCGGGCGGGAGCTGACCGAGGACGAGGTCGAGCCGGTCAACTGGGTACAGGCCGAGTACGCCAAGGGGCTGAGCGGAGTAGACCTCGCGACCGCCACCGCGGCGGGGGTCCTGTTCCGGCGGGCGGTGCAGTCGTGGTGGGCCGACGGGTGGGACCTCCTCGTCACGCCGACCCTCGGCGAGGTGCCGGTTCCGCTCGGCACGTTCGCCAACGTCGCCGACAACCCGATGCACCCGATCGCCCGGGCCGGGGCGTTCGTCCCGTTCACCCCCGCCTACAACATGTCGGGCCAACCGGCGATCAACCTGCCGCTGCACCGCACCGAGTCGGGCCTTCCCGTCGGGGTGCAGATCGTGGCCGCCTACGGACGGGAGGACCTGCTGATCCGCGTCGCGTCCCAGCTCGAGGCGGCCGCCCCCTGGGCCGACCTCCACCCCGCCGACCCCACCTGACCCCGCCCGGGGACTGGCCGTCCCGACGAAAAGCCACACGAGGTGCCAGGAGGCCGAGCCGACAGGCGAGGCCGACCCAGCAAGCACGGCACCGCAAGTTCCGAGCGCAGCGAGGAATCCGTCTAGCGACGACGCTCGCTTTCCGCTGACGCTCCAGGCACCTCGTGTGGTTCTTCGGGGCGGTGGGGTGTCGGCGCGACCGGACGGGGGGCTCGTGCGTGTGTGGACCGGAGGAGGACGTGTGGTGGAGTTCGCCGAGTTGGTCGAGATCGAGAGCCGGGGCCTCGCCGCCGCGGTCACCGCGATCGTCGGCGACCGGCACCGGGCCGAGGAGATCGTCCAGGAGGCGTTCGAGCGCTGCTACCGGAGGTGGTGGCGCGTCTCGCGCCTCGACCGCCCCGGCGCCTGGGTGCGTCGGGTCGCGATCAACGAGGCGATCTCGGTCTCCCGCCGTCACGCGACCGAGCTGAGGGTCATGCAGCGGGTCGGCACCATGCCGGACCGGGCGCCTGCCGACCCCCTGGCCGGCCTCGACGACGAGGGGGTGTGGGCCGCGGTCCGTGCCCTGCCGCGTGATCAGGCGGTCGTCATCGCCCTGCGGTACGGCGCGGACCTCGGCATCGACGACATCGCGGCCACGACCGGCGCCACCCCGGCGGCGGTCAAGTCCCTCCTCCACCGGGCCCGGGCCGCGCTGCGCCGCGACCCGGCCCTCGTGCCCTACGTGAACGCGGAGGAACCATGACCGAGCGACCCGATCGCGACCCGTCCCGACCCGACCGCGAAGGCGAACCGTCCGAAGTGGTCGACGCCGCCTCCGTCGATGGCGCGCCCGCCGACGAGCTCGACGGGGGGGACGACCCGGTCCTCGCCGCCGCCGGGGCCCGGCTGCGCGCCGCCGCCCCGACCGTCTCCACCGAGGCGGTGACCGCGGCGGTGCTGCGCCGCCGGAGCCGTCGCCTCGGTGCCGGTCTGGTCGCCGCGTCGGTGGCGGTCGTGGTGCTGGCGACGGCGCTCGCGGTCCGCGGCCGCTCGACCGGCGACGACGAGATCGCCGCTCCGCCCGGGCGCGTGCGCGTCGAGGACATCGTCGGTTCGCTCGACGAGGAGCCGATCGACCCGACGACGGTCCGGCTGGCCGCCTCGGTGTCGACGTTCGCCGACTGCGACGCGCTCATCGACGACCTGCGCCGCGTGGGCGCCGCCCACGTCGGCAGCCGCGGGTTCGGCGGATACGACGCCCTCTACGGGATGGGGTACGTGAACCTCTACGCGGCGGCGTCCCGCGACGCCGCCGCCGACGTGGACGCCGCCGGGACGGTCGCCGCCGGCGAGACGATCGGCACCAACGTGCAGGTCGCCGGCGTCGACGAGCTCGACCACGTCAAGGCCGAGGGCGCCCTGATCTACGACCTCGACCGTCGCGGCGACCTCCGCATCACCGGCGCCGATGACCTGGCGGTGCGCTCGACGATCGACGTCACCCCCGGCGACCCCGGTCCCGGGGGCGACAGGGCGACGGTCGGCGAGATGCTCGTCGCCGAAGGCCGGGTCGTCGTGTTCGGGACCGAGGTCGAGACCTCCGAGCCCGTCGAGGGCGACCCCTCGGCCACGCGGGCGTCGACCTCGTACCTGACCGCGACGTTCGTCGACGCCACCGACCCGACCGCGCCCGAGGTCACCGACCGGGTCCGGATCGAGGGCTCGCTGGTGTCGGCGCGGCTCGTCGGCGGCGAGATCCGCCTCGTGACCACTTCGCACCTCGCGGACCTCGGCTTCGTGATGCCGACCACGCCGGCATCGGTGCCGATCGCCCTGGAGCGCAACCGGCGCACCGTCGCCTCGTCGTCCGCGGCCGACTGGATCCCCGACTGGCGGCGCGACGGCGGCGACCCCGAGCCGCTGGTCCCGTGCGAGCGGGTGTACGTCCCCGACACGTTCGCCGGGGTCGCCATGACCTCGATGGTGACCTTCCCGCTCGGCACCGGGCGGTTCGAGCCGCAGGCCACCTCGATCGTCGCCCCCGGCACGACGCTCTACGCCGGGCTCGAGAAGGTCGCGATCAGCTCCGAGGTGTGGGTCGACCCGATCGATCGCGACCGCCTCGAGTTCGACGACTGGCAGACCGCGATCCACGAGTTCTCCTTCGCCGCCGACGCCGCGCCCGGCTACGAGGGCACCGGCGTCGTCGACGGTTCGACCGTCGGCCAGTTCGCCTTCGGTGAGATCGGCGACTCGCTGGCGGTGGTCACCACCGAGGGCACCCCGTGGGACCAGGGCGGCGAGGTCGCCGTCGACCTGAGCGTGCTCACCCCCGACGGCGACGGCTCGCTCACCGCGGTCGCATCGGTCGACGACCTCGCCGGCGGTCGGGGCGCCGTCGCCGCCGTGCGCTTCGTCGAGGGCCGGGTGCTCGTCTCGACCGGACTGTTCGGCCGGGAGGTCCACGTCATCGACGTCACCGACCCGGCGGCGCCGCGCCGCGCCGGCTCGGTCACCGTGCCCGGCCAGATCGGGTACTTCCACCCGCTGCCGGACGGCCGGGCCCTGATGGTCGGGTCGCGGTCGGACACGGTCGGGACGGGCGACGACCGCCGGAGCCGGCCGTGGGTGCAGGTCCACCTGCTCGACGTGTCCGACGCCGACGCGCCGCACGTCCTGTCGACCTGGGAGCGTCCGTGGGCGGCCGACGCGGTCGGCTACGACCACCACGCCTTCACCTACTGGCCCGACCGTGGGCTGGCGATGTGGGGTGTGACCGACCAGAACTGGGCGGCGGGGAACGACCGGCCCAACCACGCGCTCGTGCTGGGGGTCGGGGACGGGGCGGTCGCCGAGGTGGCGGTGCCCGAGGCGAGCCGCCCGAACGAGGTGGCGGCCCCGTGCCCCGTCGTCGAGGTCACCGATCCCGAGATCCTCGACGTGATCGGGCGCGACGCGGTCGTGCTCCGGTGCGCCGATGCCGATCCGGCCGAGGTCGAATGGCCCCGGTACGAGTGCGGGAGCGTCGGTCGCGACTGGATCGATCGATACGTGCCCGAGGGCGAACGCGACGGGACCTGGTTCCTGTGCCACCGCGCGTCGCGGCCGACCGTGTCGCGGGTCCTGGTGGTCGCCGGCCGGCCGATGCTGCTGACCGACCAGACCCTGGAGGCGCTCGACCCCGACACGTTCGCCTCGACCGCGATCGCCTACCACCCGTCCCCCATGGGCTGGTCCGGCTACTGACTTCGCGCCGAACCACACGAGGTGCCTGGAGGCCGAGCCGACAGGCGAGGCCGACCCAGCAAGCACGGCACCGCAAGTTCCGAGCGCAGCGAGGAATCCGTCTAGCGACGACGCCCGCTTTCCGCCAACGCTCCAGGCACCTCGTGTGGGTTTGGCACCAACCGGTCCTCAGGGGTGGAGGGTGACGGTGGCCCAGCCGCGGGAGGGGACGTCGACCGGGACGGTCCAGAGGCCGGTCGACGGGTCGTGGTCGACGGGGTGGCCGTCGGCGGTGGGCGCGGTGGCCGCCCAGCCGGTGACGGTCACCGTCTCGCCCGCGCCCTTCGCCAGGACCTCGACGCCGCCGTCGACGGGGGAGACCCCGATCCGGGCGTCGCCCGCCGGCACCAGCTTCGACACGTCGCCGATCACCGCCAGGTCGCCGTCGAGCACCGGCGCCAGCACGAGGTAGGTCCACTCCTCCCGCCCGAGGGAGACGGGCACGGCGTGGTCGGCGGGCACCACGGTCGCGGTGGCGGCGCGGGCGTCCCACAGCACGACCCGGTCGGTGGTCGGTGACGCCTCGCCCAGGTCGGCCAGACGGATCTCGCCCTCGACCGTGTCGTCTCCGGGGTGCGGGTCGAACGCCATCACGTAGGTCCAGCGCCCGGCGGCGTGGTCGGTCCAGCACTCGGCGACGACCAGGGCGGGCACGAACGCGGCGTTGGCGAGCATCGACGCGCCGGTCGCGGCGATCGGCACGTCGGGCTTGATCAGCACGCCGTCGGCCCGGCAGGTGCGCAGGGCCAGGTCGACGTCGGTGCGCCCCACCCGGTCGCCGAGGCCGACCGGCCCGGTCGACAGGACCGACAGCAGCGCCTCCGGCTCGCCCTCGTCGCCCGCCACGTCGGGGTCGGTGCGGAACACGTCCTTGAACGGGGCGAGCCCGAGCGACCGGGCGATGGCGTTGGTGACGCAGAACCAGGCCCAGAGCTGGCCCGCGGTGGCGATGTAGCCGTGGTCGCCGCACGTGCGCACCGACGTGACCTGGGTGAGGGTGGCGGTGCGGGCGAAGTCGGCCGGCGTGCCCATGCACCACTGGAGCGTGATGCCCCGGTCGCGGGCGGCGGCGTCGATCGCCTCCTGCCAGGCGCGGGCCCGGCCGGGCCGCTCTCGCAGCCAGCGCACTCCGAAGAACACCTCGACCAGCCAGTCGTGTTCGAACGTCTCCACCCCCCAGGCGAGGCACTGGTCGAGCCAGCGGGCGTAGATCTCCGGCGTGCCGACCGCGTAGGGGCCGTCGGTGGGGGCGCCGCCGGCGACCGCGACGGGCGCGTCGCTCGCCAGGTGCCGGATGTGGGCGACGAGCGTCGGGCGCCCCAGGCGCCCGCGCAGGTCGGCGATGCCGTCGGGCAGGACGTCGTCGCGCTCCTCCCACGCGACCATCGCGCTCGGCGGTACGACCCAGTCGTCGGTGTCGAACGGTCGGAGGTCGACGTGGGGATAGAACCACGAGTCGAGCTGCACCGCGCCGAGCGGCACGCCCCGATCGCGCAGCTCGTCGACGGCGGCGACCACCGAGCCGGCGACGTCGTGACCCGGCTCGGTCCGGTACCAGTAGGCGGCGCCGTTGTCGGTCCAGTACGACAACCTCGAGGCGAGGGCGTCGCTCCAGCGACCCGGGCGCACGGTGCCCGCCCGGCCCAGCACGACCGCCGCCCACTCGTCGAGGCACGCGCGCGGGTCGTCGCCGCCGATCACCGCCAGCTCGGTGGTGAAGCCCTCGGGCACGCCGACGAGGTCTCCGTGCCAACCGGCCCGCACCGTCCCGCCGTTCAGGCCGATCGTCTGCTCGTGGAACTCGTCGAGCGGGGCGACCAGCAGCGTCCGACCGTCGCCGGACCGCAGCACCAGCGGCCACCCGGTCGGAGGCCGGTGGGGGAGCAGGAAGAAGCCGTCGAGGGCGGGTCCGACGACGGCGGGCAGCCCGAACTCGCAGTGCTGGAACGCCAGCGCGGCCAGGCCGTCGGGCGCGCCGCCGTCGACCCGGTCGGCGGGCGTGAACACCGGCCATCCGACCGACGGCTGGTCGAACGCACCGGTCGCGAGGTCGTCGACCGCGGTGCGCGCCTCGATGCGGAACACGACCAGACGCCGGTCTCGGTAGGCGCGCACCGAGCACACGACGTCGCCCTCGGTGACCGCCACCTCGGTCGCCACGCCCAGGTCGTCGGTGCGCTCGGTCGCCGCCCCGACCGCGGCGGGCCGGGTCGGGTGGCCGGGCCCGAACCAGTCCGGCTCGCCCCAGCCGACGCGGACCGTGCCGTCGTCGTCCACGTCCACGTACAGGTCGTCACCGAGGCGCACCGGTGCAGTCTGGCGCGCGCCGGGCCTCGTGGTGGCCGGCCGTCGGGTGGTCGAGGCGGTCGGGGTCGACCGCACCGGCGTCGCCCGACCACCTCCTAGGGTGCGGCCATGGCAACCACCGGTGATCAGATCCCCGACGTCGAGCTCCACACGATGGGTGCGGAGGGCCCCCAGAAGGTGCGCACCGGCGAGGTCCTGGGCACCGGCCGGGTCGTCCTCTTCGCCGTCCCGGGTGCCTTCACCCCCGGGTGCTCGCGCATCCACCTGCCCGGCTTCGTCGAGCAGGCCGGCGATCTGATGGACAAGGGCGTCGACCGCATCGCCTGCGTGGCGGTCAACGATCCGTTCGTCATGGACGCGTGGGCCCGCGACCAGAACGTCGGCGACTCGATCCTGATGCTCGCCGACGGCAACGGCGAGTTCACCCGGGCGATGGACCTCGAGATGGACGGGAGCGGGTTCGGGCTCGGCTCCCGCTCGAAGCGCTACGCGGCGATCGTCGAGGACGGCGTGATCACCAGCCTCGAGGTCGACTCCAGCGGCGTGGAGGTCAGCTCCTGCGCCGCCGTGCTAGAGCGCCTGTAGGCCCGCGGCCGACATCCCCGCGTACTACGAGCGCGCTCTGGTCGATCGCCGGTAGCCCAGCGCCCCGCGCACGGTGAGGGCGTCGGGTCCACCCACCGGTCGCCTCGGCCCGGCGGGGTGCTCGGGCCGAGGCGGTGGTCGGTGGTGCCGGTCGGTCGGTGGTCAGTCCTTGCGGCGGGTCTGGGCCAGGGCGGCGCCACCGGTGGCGAGGCCGACCGCCCCGAGGGCGAGGGCGGCGATCGCCATGCCGTCGGATCCGCCGTCGTCGGAGTCGTCACCGTCGTCGTCGGAGGCCGCCTCGGTCGTGGCCGGGGCCTCCTCGCCGTCGTCGGCGGTCGCGGTGTCGCCGTCGTCGGCCGGCTCCTCGCCGTGGCCGCCGCCGCTCGCCTCGCCGATGGTCACGATCGGCGCCGGCATCTCCGGCTCGTCCTCGCCCTCGACGGTCTCCTCGATCCACGCCGACTCGCCCTCGACGCAGCCCTGGACGACCGGGAACACCAGGCTCTCGCCGGGCGTGTCGGGGGCGGTGAAGGTGATCGTGTACACGCCGCGCTGGCCGTCGGGCAGCTCGTTGCCGGGCTGCGCGGTGAACGTGATCTCGGCGACCCGCTCGGTCAGCGGATCGCCATGGGCCTGCTCGACCGGCTCGTCGAGGGCTTCCATCGTCTTCTCCGCGTCCCACCCGGCCATCCACTGCGGGCTGGCGCTGACGATCGGCTCGGGGATCCGGATGCGGATCTCGTTCGTCGGCGAGCCGTCGCAGCCGTGTCCGGTCGTGAACGAGACGATCGAGCTGGCGCCGGCGGGCACCTCGTGGGGTTCGGCGTGGATGTGCGCCCCGGCGGGGACGGCCCCGAGGACGAGACCGGCGAGGCCGGCGGTGCTGAGCCCGAGGGCGAGGCGGTGGCGGGTCTTCACGTGTGCTCCTTGTTGGGGTTTGCGGTGGATCGGTTGGGGTTGCTGGCGAACCGGTCGGGCGAGGGGCGCTCGGGCCCGTCGGTGGCGGTCAGGGTTGGATCTGGACCTCGAAGGAGGCGGACTCCTCGTCGAAGACGGTGGGGCGGGCGACGAACTCGATGGTCCAGAGCCCGCCGACCGACAGGTCGTCGCCCTGGTAGGTCCAGTGCCCGGTGCCGGTGGTCTCGGGTACGCGCACCAGGCCGGTGACGTCGGCCGCCGGCAGCGAGAACCGCAGCTCGACGTCGGGGAGGTCGCGGAGCTGGCCGGTCTCGTCGTAGGCGTAGATGTGCATCGTCGTCGGTCCGGCGCGCGTCGGTTCGACGTCGATCTCGAGGGTGCCGGAGCCGAGCGGTGCCGACGCGGCGAACGGGGCGGCGACCGCCGAGCGGGCGGGGGTCACGTCGACGAGGAACGCGGTGAGCAGGAGGACGAGCGCCATCAGGGCCGCCTCCGCCCCGAGGGTGGTGCGCAGGTGGCGCGCCACCGTGGGCGACAGGGTGGCGGGGTCGTCGCCCTCGGGAGCGGCGACGGTGGCGTCGTCCGTGACGGTGTGGGCGTCGGCGGGCGCGCGCCCGGCATCGACCCCATCGGCGGTCGCGGGGTCGCTGCCCGCGTCGAGTCCGCCGGTGGCGCCGGGGCCGGCGTCCGCGGTGTCGTCGTGTCCGGCGTCCCCCGCGGTGCGGGCCAGGTCGGCGTCGAGGACGGGCACGACCCGGTAGCGGTTCCAGGCGCCGATGAAGGCGAGCACGCCGACGACCGCGACCTTCACCATCAGCAGCCGGCCGTAGGTGGTGGTGCCGAGGGCCTGCATCGAGCGGACCTCGCTCCATCCGAGGGCGAGGCCGGCGACGGCCACCGCCACGAGGGCGACGCTGGCGAGCCCGGAGAAGCGCACGACCACCGCGGCCGACGAACCGCCGTGGCGGAGCCGGCGGACGACGACCACCAGGCAGCCGACAACGCCGCCGATCCACGCCGCGGCGGCGGCGACGTGGGCGGAGTCGGACGCGAGCGAGAGGGCCGCGGGCGAGGTCGTGGCCGTGTGGCCGCTCAGGGCGAACGCGACGCTGACGCCGACGACCGCCAGCACCGCCACCACCTTGTCGCGGCCGCCCTCGACGGCGAGGAGCAGGAGGGCGAGGAGGATCACGCCGATCGTGATGCCGACCCGGTCGCCGAGGAGTTGCCGGGCGACGCCGTCCTCGAACAGCGAGTCCGGGCCGAGGCCGGTGGCCAGCGCGGCGCGGGGTGGTAGCTCCAGGAGCAGGCCGGCCGCCCCGATGCCCGCCGCGACGCGCACGATGCGGCGCAGGAGCGATCGTTCCGGACCCCCGTCGTGGACGAACGCGGTGAACAGGGCGAGCCCGACGGCGACGAGCACGCCGCCGTAGGCGAGGTAGCGGGCGGCGGTGCCGGCCAGCTTCCACGGGCCGCTGTCGTCGTCGCCGAGGAGCTGGCGGGCCAGCTCCGAGTCGATCCGTCGCTCGCCGTCGCCGACGACGAACGTGAACGAACCGTGGATCGGGTGGCTGTCGGCCGACACGACCCGCCAGGCGACGATGTAGGGGCCGTCGTCGAGATCGTCGAGGCCGACCGACACCTCGGCGCCGGCGCCGGATACGTCGCCGCGGTCGACCCGGTCGCCGTTGGCGTCGAGCACCCGCACCGCGCCGAGGCCGGACGACACGTTCTCGGTGAACGTCAGCGTGACGCGGTCCGGGTTGGTGTCGAGGCGGGCACCGTCGGAGGGGTCGGATCCGATCAGCGAGGCGTGGGCGGCCGCCGGGCGGGCGCTGAACAGGAGGCCGAAGCCCACGGCGAGCAGCACGGCGACGAGCGCGACCGCCGCCCGGGTGGCGGGGCGGTGCGGGCGGGAGGGGAGCGCGGGGGTGCCGGTCATGCGGGGGCGACGCGCCCGGACCGGGCCGGAGCGTGAGCGTCGCGGGCCGGGCCTCGTCCGAGGCGGCGGGGTCGGACCGGCAGGAACCACAGGAGGGCGACGCCGGCGAGATCGAGCACGTGGTGGGCCTCGGTGCCGGCGCCGGCCGATCCGCCGACGACGTCGGTCACCGCGGTGAACACCACCGCGGCGGCCAGGGCGGCCGCGAACGGCAGCAGCCCGGGGGCCAGGCGGGGCCGCCACGCGGCGCTGAGCAGGCCGACGGCCAGCGCCAGCTCGAACGCGCCCATCTCCCGGCTCAGGTGGGCCTCGACGCCCGGCGTCGACAGGGCGAGGAGGGCGGGCACGGCCAGCACCAGCTGGGTGAGGGCGACCGCCATCAGGGCGTAGCGCACGCCCTCGCGGGCGGCGATCGGCCGGGCGGTGAGCGGGACCCCGGCGAGGATCGCCTCGGTGCGATCGTCGACCGCATCGACGCCACGGATCCGGGCGCGGGGATGGAGGGCCTCGGCCGCCTCGGTCCAGCCCCGGCAGGCCGGACAGGCGGCGAGGTGGGCGTCCACCTCGGCGGGATCGGTGTCCGGCGGCGGGTCCTCGCCGTCGAGCCGGGCGGAGTACGCCTCGCGGATCGAATCGCAGTGCACGACCGTTCCAGTCGTCGCGACCGGCCGAAAGGTTCCCGGATTCCTCGTGCCGCACCGCGTCGGGCCTTCCTCCGTTCTTGGCGCGTCAGCGGTCCTGGTTGGCCGCAGAGGGACGAAGAACGGGCCTCGCTGCGCCCGTCGCCGTTCTTGGCGCGTCAGCGGTCACGGGTGTCCGCTGAGGGACGAAGAACGGGGCGGGGCGGGTGGTGGCGGGTGCGGCTGGCGCCTGGGTCGCGGTGCCGGGGGGCGATCGTGCCACCATCTGTCGATGGACCCGCTGACCCGCCTCGCGCTCGACGCCCGCGACGGCGACGAGGTCAGCCTGGCCGGGTTCGTGCGGGCCACCCAGGCCGACGTGCGCCGCCTGGCCGCCCACCTGGTCGATCCGGACAGCGCCGAGGACGTGGCTCAGGAGGTCTACCTGCGGGCGATCCCCGCCCTGGCCCGCTTCCGGGGCGACGCTCCGGCGCGGCTGTGGCTCCTCGCCATCGCCCGTCGCACCGCCGCCGACGTGATCCGCCGCCGCACCCGGCGGCGACGCCTCTGGGACCGGCTGGCGGCCCAGCCCGACGCCGCCCGCGCCGAGGGTGAACCCGACGCGGGAGGAGTCGTCGACCTCGATGCCCTGATCGTCGGGCTCGAACCGGGCCGGCGTGACGCCTTCGTGCTCACCCAGGTGCTCGGGCTCCGCTACGCCGAGGCGGCCGAGGTGATGGGCGTCGAGGTGGGCACCGTCCGCTCCCGGGTCGCCCGGGCCCGCAACGACCTGATCGCCGCCGCCACCGACGATCCCGCCCACGACGAGCGCGCCGGCTGACCCGGTCCCACCCGGGCGGGCCGCCGCTCCGGCCGGCGAGGCGGTTCTTGGCGCGTGGGCGGTCACGGGTGGCCGCTGGCGCGCGCAGAACGGGGGAGGGCGGCGGCCGCGGGGCGGTCGGGCGTGTCCTACTGTGCGCCCGCGCCGCCCTCCGGGCACCGGCGCGACCGGGCCACCGACCCACCGGACCAGCGACCCACCGGGCCCACCG
>Ga0123333_10004056_pt1 | contig 13894 bp, 12 predicted proteins | sample BioC12SIPDNA_3_FD_89957 | JGI IMG/M metagenome (GOLD analysis project Ga0123333, IMG submission 89957) | Anaerobic biogas reactor microbial communites from Washington, USA - Biogas_R2_B C12 SIP DNA | ecosystem: Engineered > Bioreactor > Anaerobic > Unclassified | place: Washington, USA... | reverse complement strand
GCGGCCCGACCTGCACGAGCTGCTGCTTTTCTGTGAGATGCCGTTGGTGCATCTGCCGCGCGAGAAGTTGCGCCCGTCCAGGGAAGCCCTGGACGAGGTGCTGGCGAAGCTGTAAGCGCGCGAGGGCGCAGTGATAGGATGCGGTCTTCCGCTAAGGCCGCATCCTTCGACTTCGGGCTTGCGCCCGCCGCTCAGCCGTCTGTCGGTCTGGATCTTGTCATGCTGAGGCCGGATCCCTGATCTGAGTCGTACAGCCAAATCGGTCAGGCCGAAGCATCTCTAACCCACCACCGCCCCCCGCTTGACGACCGTCCGCACCTGGTTCGTCCCGAACCGATAGCCCAGCATCCGGTAATCATCGGCATCGAGCACGATCAGATCGGCCTGCTTGCCCCCTTCGATGCTGCCCACCCGGTCGCCCAGCCCGATCGCGTGCGCCGCGTTGATCGTGGCCGCGACGATCGCCTCCGCGGGCACGAGCTTCATGTAGCGGCAGGCGAGCGCGATCATGAACTGCATGTTCTCGCACCAGCAGGTGCCGGGGTTCAGGTCGGTGGCCAGCGCCACCGCTCCCCCCTGGTCGATCAGGCTGCGCGCGGGGGTGTAGTCGCGGTGCGCCAGGCCGAACGGCGTGCCCGGCAGCGCCACGCCGATCGTCTCCGACCCTGCCAGCAGCGTCACGTGCTCCGCAGGCGTGGTCACGATGTGGTCGACCGACGTTGCGCCGAGCCGGACGGCCAGCGGCGTTCCGCCGAGCGGCGCGAATTCGTCCACGTGGAGCTTCAGGCGGAAGCCCACCGTGCGCGCCGCCTGCAGGATGCGCTCCGACTGGGCCAGGTCGAAGGCGCCGTCCTCGCAGAACACATCGCAAAAGATCGGCCAGCGGGGCGGAAAATCGGCCTTCAGCACCTGCCACTCGGCCCAGGCCGCGGGCAACATCTCTTCGACGACCAGATCGACGTACGCATCCGTGCGGCCGCGGTACTCGGCCGGCACGGCATGAGCGCCGAGGAAGGTGGGCGCAAGATCGAGCGGGCCCTCGCGCTGCAGCGCCGCGATGGCGCGCAGCTGTTTCAGCTCATCTGCGACGTTCAGGCCATAGCCGGTCTTGGCCTCGGCCGTGGTCGTGCCGTGCGCCAGCATGCGCGCCGCGCGCTCGGCCGTCTCCCGCGTGAGCTGTTCGAGCGAGGCTGCACGCGTGTCGGCCACCGTGCGGACGATGCCGCCGCCCGCGGCCATGATCTCCATGTAGGTCGCGCCGCCGATGCGCAGATCGAATTCGTGCGCCCGATGGCCGGCCCAGGGCAGGTGCGTGTGGGGATCGACGAAACCCGGCAACACGCAGCGGCCGCCCGCGTCTAGCGTGGACGTCGCATCGACCGCGTCCACCAGCTTCGCCTGGGGACCGGCCGCCAGGATCGCGCCGTCCCGTATGATGACGGCGGCTTGCTCGACGATGCCCAGCTGCCGCATCAGGGGGCCGCGTAGCGGCCCTACGCCGCGTAGCGGCCCTGCGCCGCGCCGCATCGCGGGGCCGCCTGCCACGGTGATCAGCTGGCCGATGTTGTGAATCAGCAAGTCAGCATGCATGCTTTGCCTCCTTGAACGATCATACCGCCGGATGCCAGCGGGGCCAAAGTGACGAACGCCACGTGCACCCTGCCTCCGCGGCCGCTTGCGACAAAGGGGGGAGGCTATGCTACAATAGCGTGTCTGAGGAACAGAATGACGGATTGGCCGATCGTTGGACATGAATGGGCGACGGAGCTGCTGGGCCATGCGGTGCGCAGCGGCAGGTTCAGCCATGCCTATCTCTTTCTCGGCCCGGACGGGGTGGGGAAGAGCACCCTCGCAGCGGCCTTTGCCCGCGCGCTGGTGTGCGAGCGGGGCGACGGCGCGCCGTGCGGCGAGTGTTCTGCCTGCCGGCGGACGATGGACGGCCGCTACCCTGACGTCCAGACGATCTCGGCCGAGAAGAATTTCATCCAGATCGACCAGGTGCGCCGGCTGCAGTCCGATGCGTCCATCGCGCCGCTGGAAGGCCGCCGCAAGGTGTTCGTGATCCGGGAGATCGAGCGGGCCACTGCGCCTGCTGCGAATGCCCTGCTGAAGATCCTGGAGGAGCCGCCGCCGCAGGTGGTGCTGTTGTTGACCAGCAATCGCCGCGACCTGGTGCTGCCCACGGTCCTGTCCCGCTGCCAGATCGTTGGCCTGCGCGTGCTCGCGCTGCGCACCGTCCAGGATGCGCTGGTCCGGCGTTGGGACGTGCCTGAGGAGCAGGCCGCGCTCTTGGCGCGGCTGAGCGGCGGACGGCTTGGCTGGGCGGTCGCCGCAGCGACCGACGCCGCGGCCTGGCAGGCCCGCGCCAAATACCTGGACGACCTGCCCGTCCTGACTGCGCAGGGCCAGTTCGAACGGCTCAACTACGCCGAATCCCTGAGCCGGGCCGGCGACGGCGTCGAGACGGCCCTGGGCCTGTGGGCGACGTGGTGGCGGGATCTGCTGTTGGTGCAGGTGGGTCAGGCGGACGCGCTGCTGAACATCGATCGCAAGGCGCAGGTCATGCAGCAGGCCGCCCTGTATCGGCCCGACCAGGTGCAGGGCGCGCTGAAAGACCTGGTGCAGACCCTGCACCGGCTACGTAGTAACGTGAACGCACGGCTGGCGCTGGATGTGTTGTTGTTGCGCCTGCCAAGACCTGCGGTCACGTAGGCGGAGCATCGCGAAGTGGGAGCATAACATGCCAATCGTTGTCGGTGTGGCATTTCGACCAGTCACAAAAGTGTATTTCTTTGATCCGCGTGAGTTCACGGACCTTCGCCCCGACGAATACGTGGTGGTGGAGACCTCACGCGGCCGGACGATGGGCCAGGTGGTGTTTGCACCCAGAGATGTGGCGGATGCGGAGGTGGCCGGTGCATTGAAGCCGGTCGTGCGCCGCGCCACGCCGTGGGACATGGTGCAGGCCGATCAGATGGCGCACCGCGAGCCCGAGGCGCTGCAGATTGCGTCTGCGCGCGCACGCGCGCTGGGCATGGACATCAAGGTCAGCAAGGTTGAGTTCAACTTCGAGGGCACCAGCGCGGTCGTGTACTTCACGGCCGAACAGCGCGTTGACTTCCGCAATCTCGTGCACGACCTCGGGCAGCACCTGCATGTCCGCGTCGAGATGCGCCAGGTGGGCGTGCGCGACGAGGCCAAGTTCGTCGGCGGCTACGGGAAGTGCGGTCGGGAGCTGTGTTGCACCACGTGGTTGCGCGAGTTCGAGCCGGTGTCGATCAAGATGGCCAAGACGCAGGACCTGCCGCTGAACGCGCCGGAGGTGTCGGGCGCGTGTGGCAGGCTGCTATGTTGCCTGGCCTATGAGAACGACTTTTACACCGAGGCGCGCAAGCAGATGCCGCGCATCAACAGCATCGTGCAGACACCGGAGGGGCCGGGGAAGGTGCGGCAGGTGCACGTGCTGACGAAGAAGCTCACGGTCCTCGTCGAGGGGCCGAATGAGACGCGGTCCTGGGTGACGATGGACCTCCCCGATCCCGACGCCGCGCCGCCCGCGCAAGGGGCCGGCAGGGACGCGATGCGAGAGCCCGGGACTGAGCCTGACCGCGCTGGTGGGACAGGCAGTTCGCTCGACGAAGGCCAGACGCAGGGATCACGGCCGCAGGGAGAAGGTGGCGCGCCGCGCAGATCCAGGGGCAGCCGGCGTCGCAAGCGCTAACGCAAGGAGATCGTCCGAGTTCGTCGGGGAAAATGGCAAGACAGGGCAGGCAGGCATCTGTCCGCCTGCCGGTTGTGCTGCGTGGCTGTGGTCGAACCTCAGGTTCGCGGGGTGATGATCAACTTGACAGCGGTGCGATCCTTGCCTTCGATATCGATCTCGACGAATTCGGGATGACACACGATGTCGATGCCGTCCAGCAGCAGGTAATTCCGCGCGATCGCAACAGCTTTGATCGCCTGGTTGACAGCGCTTGCACCGATCGCTTGCACTTCCGCGTGTTTGAAGTCCCGCATGACGCCGGCAATGGCGCCTGCGACCGCCGTTGATCGAGAGTGGGCCGAAACCTTGATGACGTCCACGGTGGCTCCCCCCTGACAGTGAGACGGCGTCTGGGCCTGTGGCAGTCTCCGTCATTTGCTGCCACTGCTGTGAGCAAGTACCATCTTACACGAATGTGAGCCCAAAAGCAAGAGGTTTTGAGGCTGTAATCAAAACTTGACCCTCGTTGGCAGCAATTGACCCCTGGTGCAGGGTGAGATGAGTACTGTGAAAGTTGTCATGGTGTCCAAGGCGCTGGTCGTCGGCGCCTATCAACGCAAGTTGGAGGAGATCGCCGCCCACCACGACGTGGAACTGGTGGCGGTGGTGCCTCCGGACTGGCGTGAAGGGCCGTCCGGCGCGGTGACGACGCTTCATCGTGCCCATACGCAGGGCTACGAACTGGTCGTTGCCCCGATCCACTTCAATGGCCAGTTTCATCTGCACTACTACCCGACGCTGGGCCGGCTGCTGGCAGAGATCAGGCCCGACATCCTGCACATGGACGAAGAGCCCTACAATCTCGCGACCTGGCTCGCCCTTCGTTCCGCGGCCCGCCTCGGCATCCCGGCCCTGTTCTTCACCTGGCAGAACCTGCTCCGCACGTACCCCTGGCCCTTTCGCCAGTTCGAGCGGGCGAACTACGCCCGAGCGGCCCATGCGCTTGCCGGCAACCCGACCGCGGCCAGCGTCCTGCGCCAGAAGGGCTACGCCGGCCCGATCAGCGTCGTTCCGCAGTTCGGCGTCGATCCCGAGACATTCTTCCCCGCGACCGGCGAGGTTGACCGCCAGCGGCGCGACGTCGTGATCGGCTATGCCGGCCGGCTGGTGCCGGCGAAGGGCATCGACCTGCTTTTGCGGGCGTGCGCCAGCCTCGCCACCGATGCGTGGACCCTCCGGATCCTGGGCGACGGGGACGAACGGGCACGGCTCGGCCAGCTCGCGGACGAGTTGGGCATTGCTCAGCGCGTCGAATTCATCGGGCGCATACCGTCCACGCAGGCGCCCGCCTTCTACAGGCAGCTCGACCTGCTCGTCCTGCCGTCCGTCAGCCGGCCCAACTGGGTGGAGCAGTTCGGTCGTGTCCTGACGGAGGCCATGGCGTGCGGGGTTCCCGTGGTCGGGTCGGACAGCGGAGAGATCCCGTGGGTGATCGGCGACGCGGGCGTGATCTTCCCCGAGGGAGACGTCCCCGCACTGGCCGCCGCGCTCCAGGGCCTGATCGACGACGAGCCACGCCGCCGCGCGCTGGCCGAGCGCGGACGAGCGCGGGTCTTGAGCCATTTCACGATGGCGCAAATCGCGGCCGCCACCGTAGCCGTCTATCAGCAGGCCGGCGCTGCACCGGCAGAGACGCACCTGAGGCGGGACTGAGGCCATTATGAACGCTCAGCAAGGCAATGCTATAATGCCTGGCGTGACAATTCACAAACGGCCGCCGCTGCATATCGGCCTGAATGCCCATCTGCTTTCCCTATCCACAACGTATCGCAGCGCGGGCATCAACGGCTACATCTATCAGCTCCTGAATCGCCTGCCAGCTGAGATGAGCGGCAGCCCGGAGCTCTCGTTCGCGGCTTACCTGCATGACCCGTGCTACCGCGGTTCGCCGGGGCTGCGCGTCGTTCGTTCCAGGTGGGACACCAGCAACCCTTGGCGGCGCATCGTGTGGGAGCAGACGCGGCTCGCCGCACTCAGCCGCGGGTTGGACCTGCTCCACGGCCTGGCGTTCGTCTGCCCGCTTGTATCCGCCTGCCCGACGGTGATCTCGGTCCACGACCTGAGTTTCATGCGCTATCCCGAGGCGTTCCGCCGCTTCAACCGCACCTATCTGAGCTTGTTCACCCGGCTCTCCGTGCGCCGCGCGGCCCGCGTGATCGCCGGGTCGGAGAGCACGCGGCAGGACATCATCGCACTGTGCAACGCGCGCCCCGAGCAGGTCGTCACCGTGTTGGACGGTGTGGATGAGGCATTTACGCCCGCATCCGCGGCTGCCTGTGACGAATTCCGGCAGGCCAAGGGGCTGCAGGACGGTTACATCCTCTATCTCGGAACGCTCGAGCCGCGCAAGAATATTGCCAGGTTGATCGATGCCTATGCTGCGCTGAAGCGGCCAGGCGCCCGCCGGCTGCCTCCGCTGGTGATCGCGGGCGCGAAGGGGTGGTTCTACGAATCGCTGTTCACGCAGGTGACCTCCCTCGGCCTGCTCGACGATGTCCTCTTTCCCGGGTTCGTCACCGCCGAGGAGCTGCCCTGGTGGTACCGTGCGGCCACGCTCTTCGTCTATCCGTCGCGCTTCGAGGGCTTCGGCCTGCCCGTGCTGGAGGCAATGGCCAGCGGTACGCCGGTCATCACGTCCAACGTCTCCTCGCTGCCCGAGGTTGCGGGCGACGCGGCGTTGCTGGTCGATCCGGATGACACGAACGCGCTCAGCGATGCCATCGCAAGCCTGCTGAGCGACGAGGCGCTGCGCGAGCGACTGGCCGCGGCTGGCCTGCAGCGGGCAGCCGCCTTCTCGTGGAACCGGACCGCGGCCGAGACGATCGAGGTCTACCGCCAGGTCCTGGGCGCCGGGGGAGGACACCATGGGGCGTGACGTTCGCACCTGGATGCCCTGGGTGACGGTGTTGGTCGACATCATCCTGGCCAACGTCGCCTTCCTGATCGCCTACTGGCTGCGCTATGATCGCCAGTTGTTCCGAACGGTCGACCCGGCCAACAACGTCCCCTATTCGGTCTATCTGCCGATGATGGCGCTGTTGACCGGCCTGCTGATCGTGTTCAACTGGCGCGAGGGCTCGTACGACGTGCGCAAGGGCCGGCCGTACTACGACGACCTCTACGCGATGATCAATGCGACCGCGTCCGCGATCATGATCATGGTCGTCATCGTTTTCTTCTATCGCCGGCTCTTCTACTCGCGCATCATCTTCATCTATGCCGGCCTGTTGATCATCGTCCTTCTGGGGCTTGCGCGCGCCGTCCGCCACCTGTTGCTGGCACGGTTTCGTGCGGCAGGGCGCGGGGTGGACCGTGTGCTGATCATCGGCGCCGGTGAAGCCGGCCGGACCGTGATGCGCAACATGATGGCGCAGCCGGAACTCGGTTATCGCGTGGTCGGCTTCCTGGACGACGACCCGATCAAGAGCGGCACCGATATCGGCCCCATCCGCGCGCTCGGCACCTTGGACGCACTGCCAGAGATGGTGCAGGAGCACGCGATCGACCAGGTCATCATCACGCTGCCCTGGCAGTATCATCGCAAGGTGGTGCGCCTGGTCGCGGAGGCCGAGCAGTCCGGCATACGCGCCCGCGTCGTGCCCGACCTCTTCCAACTCAGCCTCGGTGGGGTCGACGTGGAGGCGATCAACGGCATTCCCCTCATCAGCGTCAAGGGGAGTGCACTGACGGGCTTCAACCGCGCGCTGAAGCGCGCCGTCGACGTGGTCATCGCGGTCACGGCACTGGTGCTGATTGCGCCGTTGTGGGGCTTGATCGCCCTGGCGATCCGGCTGGATTCGCCCGGACCGATCCTGTTTCGCCAGGAGCGCATCGGGCTGAACGGCAAGCCGTTCACCCTGCTGAAGTTCCGCTCGATGACGGCCGACGCAGAAGCGCAGTTGGATCGGTTGCGCGAGCAGAACGAGGCCGCCGGACCGATCTTCAAGATCAAGGAAGACCCCCGGCGCACGCGCGTCGGTCGATTCATCCGCCGCACCAGCCTGGACGAGCTGCCCCAGTTCATCAACGTACTGCGCGGGGAGATGAGCATGGTCGGCCCGCGGCCGGGCCTGGCCAGTGAGGTGGCGCAGTACCAGGACTGGCATCGCAAGCGGCTGGAGGTCGTGCCTGGCCTGACCGGCCTGTGGCAGGTCAGCGGGCGCAGCCAGCTGACGTTCGACGAGATGGTGATGTTGGACATCTACTATGCCGAGAACTGGTCGCTCGGCATGGATTTAAGCATCATACTACGCACAATCCCCCAGTTCATCTTCGGTGAAGGTGCGTACTGATCTGATCCGGTCGGAGGTCTTGATCCATGGTGTCGCTTTCTCCTGCCGATTTCGAGGGCCTCACGCGCCTGACGCAGGCACTGGTGCGAACGCCCAGCCTGCCCGGCCAGGAGCGGCAGGCAGCCGGGCTGCTCCGGCAGGCGATGATGGGCTGTGGCTTCCATCGCACCTGGGTCGACGAGGTGGGCAACGTCATCGGCCATTATAAGGGTGCTGCATCGGGCCCGACGCTGCTTTTCGACGGGCACATGGACACCGTGGATGTGGGCGAGCCGAGTGCCTGGAAGCACGGCCCCTACGCCGGCGACATCGAAGACGGCATCCTGTACGGCCGCGGCGCAGCGGATATGAAGTCCGGCCTTGCCGCCATGCTCTATGGCGTCAAGCTTCTGGCAGATGGCAACGCAGCGCTGCGCGGCGACCTGTTCGTGGCCCTTGTCGTCCAGGAGGAGCCCTGCGAGGGCGTGGCCATCCGCCACCTCATCGAGCAGGAAGGGATTCAGCCCGACGTCGTTGTGCTGGGCGAGCCCACCAATCTCGGCATCTCCCTGGGCCAGCGGGGCCGCGTCGAGCTCGAGGTGTCAACCTACGGTAAGGCAAGCCATGCCGCCATGCCGCAGGGCGGGGTCAACGCCATCACCGCCGCGGCCCGTCTCATCTTCGGCATCGACCTGTTGGCATCGCAGCTGCACACCGATCCGCAACTGGGTCCGGGGTCGATTGCGGTCACGCAGATCACCTCGCGGGCGGGCAGCCTGAACTCCATTCCCGATCTGTGCCAGCTGATCATCGATCGCAGGCTGACCCTTGGCGAGACCGAGGCCCGGGCCATCGCGGAGCTGCAGAGCATCATCAACCGCGAACGGATCCGCGCCGAGGTGGCGACGACCGAATACGAGATGACCACCTATGCGGGCTACGTGGCGCGCGGCCGCAACTATTTCGCTCCGTGGCTGCTGAGTGAGGAGGATCACCTCACACGCAGGGTCGTGCGCTCGGTGGAGAAGGTTCTCGGCGCGAGGCCGCGAACGGGCACCTGGTCCTTCTCGACGGACGGCGCCTACACGATGGGCACCGCCGGCATTCCGACGATCGGCTTCGGACCGGGGGAAGAGAACCGCGCCCACACGGTGGATGAGTGTGTGCGGCTGGAAGACGTGGCTGCTGCGGCCCGCGGCTACGCCCAGATCGCGATTGACCTGTTGAGGTGATCGGCCATGGCCTCGACGAGTCGTCCCGGCTCGCTGCCTCGAGTCACGATTCTCACCGCGAATGCGGGCGGCGGTCACCGGGCAGCTGCCCGCAGCCTGGCAGAGGCCTTCGGGGGCCGGGCCGCCGTCACCCAGGTGAGCCTGATCGACGATCACGCGCCGTTTCCGCTCAACACCTGGGCCGCTGCCTACGCGCCGTGGGTTAACTATGCGCCCTGGCTCTATCGCCTGGTGTACCGGTTCGGGGAATCGCGCGAGCGCGTGGTGGCTACGCAACGCGCGGTCTACCCCCTCCTGAAAAAGCACGTGGCCAGCCTGATCAAGCCCGAGGAGGCCGATCTCTTCATCAGCGTGCATCCTTTGCAGATCGAGATACCGATCTGGTACATGGAAGAGATCGGCGCGCGCGTGCCTTTCATGACCGTCGTGACCGACCCGGTGACAGCGCCCCTGGCCTGGTTCTGTCCTGAGGCGGACCTGTGCGTCGTCGCCACGGAGCCGGCCTATCGCGCGGGACTGGCCTGCGGGCTGGATCCCGACCGCCTGAAGTTGATCGGGCTGCCCATCCGGCGCTCCTTCGCCCAACTGCGGGGACGCAATAAGGACGAGATGCGGCGGCGGTTGGGCCTGGCGCCCGACAGGCCCATGATCCTGATCTCAGGTGGCGGGGCCGGCATCGGCCGGATCGTTCCGATGGCGCGCGCAGTGGCAAAGACGCTGGCCGGCTACGGGCATGACGTACAGATGGCCATCGTGGCGGGCCGCAATAATGAGCTGCACCGGAGGCTGGACCGCCAGAGCTGGCCGATTCCCGTGCACGTGCTGGGCTTCGTGGAGAACATCGCGGAGTGGATGGCTGCAACCGACCTGTTGCTGACCAAGGCAGGGCCGGGCATGCTGGCCGAGGCCGCCTGCCTGGGCCTGCCGGTAGTCATCACCGACTTCGTGCCGGGCCAGGAGGTCGGCAACGTGTCGTGGGTGGTGAAGAATGGCCTGGGGCTCTACGAGCACGAGATCGAGGGCATTGCGGCGGTGGTGGGTGAGCTGCTGCGCCCCGGCAATCCGACACTCGAGATGATGGGCGAACAGGCGGTGAAGGCGGCCCGGCCCAACGCCGCGGATGACATCGTGGCGGAGGCGCTGCGACTGATCGGGTGAAGGCCACGGCTGACTCTGAAAATGAAAGGAGAACTTCGATGGGTAAGGCGCAACTGATGTGGCAGCAAGGGATGAAGTTCGTAGGAATGGGCGAGACGGGGCATGGGGTGACGATGGATTCCTCGGCGGAGGTGGGCGGCGAGGATTCGGCGGCGCGACCGATGGAGGTGCTCCTGATCGGCCTGATGGGCTGCACCGCGATGGATGTGATCAGCATCCTCAGGAAGAAGCGGCAGGACGTGCAGGATTTCCGCATCTTCGCCACCTTCGAGCGGGCTGCAGAGCACCCGAAGAAGTACACGCGCATCCACCTGGAGTACGTCGCGTACGGCGATGTGGATCTCAAGGCGCTGGAGCGTGCGGCGGAGCTGTCGGAGACGACGTACTGCGGGGCCATCGCCACCGTGCGCGGCGTGGCCGAGGTGACGCGCACGTGCCGCGTGGAGCCTGCGCCCGCGCCCGCGGGCTGAGGCGCGAGCGCTTCCCAGGATCAAGCTGTGCCATCACCTTCAGCACAAGGGAGACGCCGTGGCCCCAAGAGGGCGCCCGTCACACTGTGGCTTCTCCTGCTCCTGACCGCGGTCACGGTGGGCCTGGGCGTCTGGCAGGTGCGCGCGGGCCAGCAGCAGGTTGCGGAGCAATCCGCGCCGTCGATGACGGGACAGCCCAGGTCACTGGCGGCTGACTTCGCACTGTCGACGCCGGATGGGGAGGAGATCCGCTTCGCCGACTTGCGAGGCAAGGTCGTGCTGCTGAATTTCTGGGCCACCTGGTGTCCGCCGTGCACGGCCGAGATGCCCGACCTGCAGAGCCTGTACGAGCAGTACGGCGAAGCACAGGGGTTCGTCGTGCTGGCCGTCGATCTGCAGGAGGATGCGGCGACGGTGAAGGCATTTGTCGAGCAGCACGATCTCACCTTCCCGATCGTGCTGGACCGGACCGGGACCGTCACCCAGGATTTGTACCACGTGCGTCCCCTGCCGACCTCGATGATCATCGATCGCGAGGGGTTCGTCAGAGACGTCTGGAACGGGCAGATCGTCAAGGCGGCCATGCTGGCCCGCCTGCAGAGAGTCTGGTAAGTTTCACCCCGGCTGAGTCGGGATTCGATACGATGAATCGGAGCTGTACGTGTTTCAGATGAGTTCGGCCTCCCTTGCGGCCTGGTATGAGTGCGTCGCCGGCTGCCCGGGGCGTTACGATGTGTTCGACGTGATGTATCGCTGCCCGACGTGCCAGGGCCTGCTGCAGGTGGTGCACGATGAGGCGGCCCTGGCCGTTGCGCAAGACGGCGGAGCTTGGTGTTCGCCGTTCCAGGATAGCCACGGCCCTTCGGGTGTGTGGGCCAAACACGAGTGGGTGTTGCCCACGGTGGCCCCGGAGCACATCGTCACGCTGGGTGAGGGAAACACGCCGCTGCTCTCCTCCCCTGCGCTCGCGGCCGACCTCGGGCTCGACACGCTGTGGGTCAAGCAGTGCGGTGTCAGCCACACCGGCTCGTTCAAGGACCTCGGCATGACCGTGCTGGTCAGTGCGGTCAAGGCGATGATGGCGTCGGGCCGGACACCGGTGCGCGCGGTGGCCTGCGCCTCCACCGGCGACACGTCCGCGGCGCTGGCCGCGTACGGCGCGGCCGCGGGCATCCCGACGATCGTCTTCCTGCCCGCGGGCAAGATCACCACGGCCCAGTTGATCCAGCCGATCAGCCACGGCGCCCGCGTCCTGGCGCTGGACACCGACTTCGACGGATGCATGCGCATCGTGCAGGAGGTGACGCGCGACAATTCGATCTATCTGGCCAACTCGATGAATTCGCTGCGCGTCGAGGGCCAGAAGACGGTCGGGGTCGAGATCGTCCAGCAACTCGGCTGGCGCGTGCCCGACTGGATCGTCCTGCCGTCGGGCAACCTGGGCAACATCTCCGCGCTGGCGAGAGGACTCTCCCTGGCGAAGACGTTGGGGGTGATCGATCGCCTGCCCCGGCTGGCCGCCGCGCAGGCGGAGGCGGCCAATCCGCTCTACCGCGCGTATCAGCGCGGCTTCGATCGCCTGGAGCCGGTTACCGCGGGCGCCACCGCGGCGTCTGCGATCCGCATCGGCAACCCCGTGAGCTATCAGAAGGCCGTGGCCGCGCTGCGCGACTTCGGCGGCGTGGTCGAGCAGGCCTCGGAGGATGAGCTCGCCGAGGCGTGTGCCCTGGCCGATCGGCGCGGCCTCTACACCGATCCCCACACGGGTGTCGCGCTGGCCGTCGCGCGGAAGCTGCGGGCGCAGGGTGTGATCGAGGCCGGGCTGGAGGTCGTCGTGATCTCTACGGCGCACGGGCTTAAGTTCAGTGAGTTCAAGGTGGGCTATCACGAGAATGCCCTGGCGGACATCGTCGCCCGGCACCGCAATCCGCCCTTATCGTTGCCCGCGGAGGCAGGCCTCGTCAAGCAGGAGATCGATCGCTGGCTGGCGGGCTGATCTGCGCGGCCGGACAACTGTGTTGTGGCCCCATTTCGCGCTTGTGGGCGACAGCACGAATGCTGGTACAATAGGGCCAGCGAAACGTCCGGCAATGATCTCCCAGCACCTCAAAGAGGAGGGAAGAGATGGATATCGGAATTCCAAGGCAGAAACGCCCATTTGATTACCGCGCGGGCTTAACGCCGATGGGCGTTGAGATCCTGACGCGGATGGGACATCGCATGTACGTCGAGCGCGATGCCGGGCAGGGCAGTGGTTTCGAGGACGAGCGCTATCGAAATGCTGGCGCGCAGATCTGCTACACCACCGAAGAACTCTACGGGCGCTCGGAGATGATTCTCTCCTTCTCCAGGCCGCTGCTGTCCGAATTTGAGCTGCTTCACGAAGGGCAGATCCTGTGCGGCTTCCTCCACCTGGCCGTGGCCCACCCGCGCAAGATCGAGCTGCTCCTCGAACGCAAGGTAACGGCCATCGCTTACGAGACGATCCAGGATGACCACGGTCACCTGCCCGTGTTGACTGCTGCGAGCCAGATTGCCGGCAGGATGATTCCCCCGATCGCCGCGCAACTGCTGCAGAACAACGAAGGCGGGCATGGCATCCTGCTAGGCGGCGTGCCGGGCGTGCCCCCCGCGAAGGTGGTGATCCTGGGCGCGGGGATCGTCGGCGCTAACGCGGCGCGCATCTTTGGGTCCATGGGCGCGCACGTGACGATCCTGGACCAGGACCCGCAGCGCCTGCAGTCCCTCGAAGAGCGCGGGTGCAAGGCGGACACCATCGTGGCGTACGACTTCAACATCGCGCGTGCGGTCAAGCGGGCCGACGTGCTGGTGGGCGCGGTGCTGATCCCGGGTGCGCGCACGCCGCACGTGGTCACGCGCGAGATGGTGCGCACCATGAAGCCGCGCTCGCTCATCATGGACATCTCGATCGACCAGGGAGGCTGCGTCGAGACGAGCCGGCCCACGACGTATCAGAACCCCACCTACATCGAAGAAGGC
>Ga0123333_10004047_pt1 | contig 13919 bp, 10 predicted proteins | sample BioC12SIPDNA_3_FD_89957 | JGI IMG/M metagenome (GOLD analysis project Ga0123333, IMG submission 89957) | Anaerobic biogas reactor microbial communites from Washington, USA - Biogas_R2_B C12 SIP DNA | ecosystem: Engineered > Bioreactor > Anaerobic > Unclassified | place: Washington, USA... | reverse complement strand
TCGCGTTCGACCTCATGCGCGTGCGCGCGCTGCCCTTCGGGGCCGAGGTCGAGGGCTTCATCGCCCGCCACGACGACCTGCTCGTCATCGAGATGAACCGCGACAACCAGCTCAGGGACATCCTCCGCGCCGAGCTGCCGCAGCACGCCGCCAACCTCCACGGCGTCGGCTACATCGACGGCATGCCGCTGACCGCCGAGTGGGTCGAGCGGCAGCTGCTCGCGCACCTGAGCGGAAGGGCTGACTGATGGACCGCGTCCAGAAGCTCAACCTCGTCGGCCTCGCGAAGGCCGACTACGCCGCCGCACCCTCCACCCTGTGCAAGGGCTGCGGCCACAACTCGATCGCGAACCAGATCGTCCAGGTCTGCTACGAGCTGAGCCTGCGGCCGCAGGACGTGATCAAGCTCTCGGGCATCGGCTGCTCGAGCAAGTCGCCCGCCTACTTCCTCGGCCAGTCGCACGGCTTCAACAGCCTGCACGGCCGCATGCCCTCCCTGGGCACCGGCGCGCTGCAGGCGAACCATCGCCTGCGGGCCATCGGCGTCAGCGGCGACGGCGACACCGGCTCGATCGGCCTCGGCCAGTTCAAGCACCTCGTCAGGCGCAACGTGCGCATGGCGTACATCGTCGAGAACAACGGCGTCTACGGGCTCACGAAGGGCCAGTTCTCGGCCACGGCCGAGTACGGCCAGGAGCTGAAGTACGCGGGCCACAACGACTTCCCGCCGATAGACGTCGCGGTGGAGGCGATCGTGGCCGGCGCCGGCTTCGTCGCCCGCTCGTTCGCAGGCGACGCGAAGCAGGTGCGCGAGCTCCTCAAGGCCGCCCTCAGCTACCGCGGGCTGGCCGTCCTCGACATCATCAGCCCCTGCGTGGCGTTCAACGACGAGGAGGACTCGCGCAAGAGCTACGCCTGGGGCCGGGCGAACGAGAAGGCGCTGCAGGAGCTCGGGTTCATCGCCCCGCAGGACGAGATCGTCATCGAGGACTACGACCCGGGCACCACGCGGGTCGTCGAGCTGCACGACGGCTCGCGCCTGACGCTGCGCAAGCTCGAGGAGGACTACGAGCCCAACGACCGCATGCGGGCGCTGGAGCGCCTGCGGCGCGGCGACGAGCAGGGGGAGCTGGTCACGGGCCTGCTCTACTACGACGACTCGCGGCCGTCGCTGGCCGAGGTGAGCGGCTTCGGCGACACGCCGCTCTCCGAGCTGCCCGACGACCTGCTCAGGCCGAGCCGGGCCGCGCTCGAGGGCGTGCTGGCGGGCTACGCCTGAGCCTTGGACGGCGCGCCGGGACAGAGCCCCCGACCGCAGCCTGAGGCGCCCGGCACGCTGACGGGCCGCGCCGAGGCGCCCCTCGTCGCCGTCGGCCCGCAGGCGGCGCCAGGCCGCGAGCGGCCGCTACGGGTCGCGCTCGTCACCGAGACGTTCCTGCCGAAGGTCGACGGCGTCGTCACCCGTCTCGTCGCGACGCTGGGTCCCCTGACCGCGCTCGGCCACGAGGTCCTGGTGCTGGCGCCCCCCGGGGCGCCGGAAGAGGTCGGGGGCGCGCGCGTCGTGTCCGCCGGCGGGCTGCCGTTCCCCTGGTACCCCGAGCACACGTTCGCCGTGCCGTCGACGCGCATCGCCCGCGAGATCGACGACTTCGCCCCGGACGTCGTCCACGTCGTGAACCCGGTGCTGTTCGGCACCTGGGGCGCGCTGCACGCTCGGCGCCGCGGGCTGCCGCTGCTGGCGTCCTTCCACACCGACCCCAAGGTCGTGCGGCGCCTGTCGCTGGGCTGGTTCGAGCGGCCCCTCGAGGTGCTCGACCGCGAGGTGCACAACCTCGCGCACGTGAACCTCTGCACCAGCCCACAGATGGTCGAGCTGGCGCGCGGCCTGGGCATCAGGCGCGTGCGGCTCTGGCCCAAGGCCGTCGACGCCGAGCTCTTCCACCCCGCCAAGCGCAGCGCCGAGATGCGGGCCCGCCTGGGGGCGACAGGGGACGAGCCGCTCGTCGTCTACTCCGGCAGGGTCTCGTTCGAGAAGCGCGTCGACGTGCTCGCCGAGGCCGTGCAGGCGATGCGGGGCGAGGCGCGCTTCGCCGTCGTGGGGGAGGGTCCGGCGCGGCCCTGGCTCGAGGAGCGACTGGCGGGCACGGGCACCGTGTTCACCGGCTTCCTGGCGGGCGACGAGCTCGGGGCGGCCTACGCCGCGGCCGACGCCTTCGCGTTCCCCTCCGACTCCGAGACCCTCGGCTTCGCGGCGCTGGAGGCGATGGCCGCCGGCGTGCCCGTCGTGGCGGCGCGGGCGGGCGGGATCCCGCACGTCGTCGCGGACGGACGGACCGGCCTGCTCGTCGCGCCCGGCAGCGGCGCCGCGCTCGCCGACGGCCTGAGGCGGCTCCTCGCCGACCCGGAGCTGCGCGCGCGCATGGCGGCGGAAGGCAGGCGCGAGGCCGAGCGCTGGTCGTGGCGGGCGTCGTCGGAGGCGCTGGTGGCCGCGTACCGCAAGGCGATCAGGCTGCGCGGGCTGGAGGCGGCCCGCCGGGCGTGAGCCGAGCCGGGACGGCCGAGGCGGGGGCCGCCTACGCCCGGCGCCTCGCCCTCGCCGTATACGTCCCCACCGCGATCACCTCGGTATGCGACGGTGTCCTGGCGCCGACGCTGCCGCTGTTCGTCGCCGCGCTCGAGCCGTCCCTGGCCCTGATCGGCCTGGCGCTGGCCGGCGAGGCGATCGGCATGCTGCTCGGCGACGTGCCGGCCGGCTGGTTCGTCGCCCGCACGTCCCCCAAGGCGGCGCTCGTGACCGGCGGCGCGCTCGCCATGCTGGCCGTGCTGGGCACGGCCGCGGCCACCGACCTCTGGGTGGTGGTGGCGCTGCGCGTCGTCGCGGGCGCCGGACTGGCTCTCTTCAACCTCTCGCGGCACGCCTACCTCACGCGGGCGACGCGCGTGGGCGAGCGCGGGCGCCTGATCGCCCTCTACGGCGGCGTCAACCGCTTCGGCGCCTTCGTTGGCCCCGCCCTCGGCGGCGCGGCGGCCGCCGCGCTGGGCCTCGCTGCCCCCTTGGTGCTGTACGCGGCCCTGATGCTCGTGGCGGTGGCAGTGGTGGCGTTCGCGCTGCCGAACGAGGACGACGGGACCGCGCGTCCCCCCGCCGAGGCCGCGCGGCAGGCGATGCGCGCGGCCGTGCCGACGCTCCTCAACGCCGGGTTCGGCCACGTGCTGGGGCAGGCGGTCAGGGCCGGCCGGCGCGTGCTGATCCCGCTCTTCGCCGCCGAGGCGCTGGGCCTCGACGCGCTCCAGGTCGGCCTCGTCGTCAGCGTCGGCGGCCTGGCCGACATGCTGATGTTCTACCCGGCCGGCTGGCTGATGGACCGGCGCGGCCGGAAGGCCGCGATCGTCCCCTGCTTCCTCGGCATGGGCTCGGCGCTGGCGCTGGTGCCGCTCACGACCGGGTTCTGGTCGCTGATGGGCGTGTCCGTCCTCGTGGCCCTCGCGAACGGCCTCGGCTCGGGCACGATGATGACCCTCGCCTCCGACCTCGCGCCCCGTGAGGCGGCCGCCGAGTTCATCGGGTGGTGGCGCCTCATCGGCGACGCCGGCATGGTCGGCGGCCCGATCGTCGTCGGGCTCGTGGCGCAGGCCGCCTCCCTGGGGCCGGCGGCCGTCGCCGTCGGAGCCGTGGGCCTGGCGGCCGCGGCGTGGTTCGGCGTGCGGGTGCCGGAGACACTCATGCCGTTATCATCTGGAGGCGAGCACAGGGGGGCCGCCTGAGGACGCGCGCCGGCGCGTCCTCGTCGGGCCGGAACGGGACCGATGGAGGAGAGCACGCGAAGCCCAGGCAGGGCCACGGAGGCCTTCTTCCGTACCCATCCGCAGGCCGTGGTGGTCTACGACCCGCCCTCGCTGGAGCTCCTCGCCGTGAACCCGCGCGCCGCCGCCGTCTTCGGCCTGCCGACCGGGCCGGCGCCCGGGCGCACCCTCCGCGACATCCACGCCGGCGACCTCCCGCCGGCCATCGCCCAGGCCTACGCCGGGGCGCAGACGCCGTTCCTCGCGGCCCTCAACGGCGCCCCGACCGTGCGGCTGCGCGGCGTGGCCGGCGAGTTCGAGGCCGTCGTCAGCGTCTTCGAGCTCGTCTACGGCGGCAAGGTCGCGCGCATGGCGATCTGCGCCGACCTCGGCGGCAGGCCCGGAGCCGACGCCCACGAGGAGGAGCGCAGGGCCCTGGCCCAGCGGGTCGAGTACCTCGCGAACAACGACCCCGTCACCGACCTCCCGAACCGCCAGCGCTTCGAGTCGCTGCTCCTCGACGCCCTCGCGGCGGCGCGCGCCGCCCGGCTCAAGGTGGCGGTGCTCTACCTGGAGCTGCACGGGTTCCGCCTGATCCACGACGCCGTCAGCCAGGACGCCGCCGACGACATGCTGCGCCTGGCGGCGCGGCGTCTGCGTAGCGTCGCCCAAGGTGCGACGGTCGCGCGCTTCGGCACCGACGAGTTCGCGATCGTCACCCGGCCGCTGCACGACACCGTCGATGCCACCGACATCGCCCAGCGCGTCGTGAGCGGGCTCGTCGAGCCGGTCGTGCTCGAGGGCCGCAGCGTGACGTTCCGGCCGCGCGTGGGCGTGGCCGTGTTCCCCGACCACGCCGAGACGCCGGCGGCGCTGCTGAAGGCCGCGTCGCAGGCGAAGTACCGCGCCAAGGCCGCCCGTGGCCCGGCGTTCGCGGTGTTCCGGCCGGCGATGCAGGTGCGCGTGCAGGAGAGGCTAGAGCTCGAGGACGAGCTCCGCGGGGCCCTCGGCAAGGGGCAGCTCACGCTCTACTACCAGCCGCGCGTCGAGCTCAGGACGGGCCGGCTGGCGGGCGTCGAGGCCCTCGTGCGCTGGCGGCACCCCGAGCGCGGGCTCCTCAGCCCCGACTCGTTCGTGCCGCTGGCGGAGGAGACGGGACTGATCGCCGCGCTGGGACGCGAGGTCCTGGACCGCGCGCTGGCGCAGGTGTGCGGCTGGGACGCGGCCGGGTTCAAGGTCCCGCGGGTCGCCGTCAACGTCTCGCCGCTGCAGCTCCGCGGCGGCGGCCTGTTCGAGGACGTGCGCGGCGCGCTGCACCGCGCCGGGCTGCCGGCGACCCGTCTGGAGCTCGAGGTGACGGAGACGGCCGCCCTGGCCGACCGCAACCGCGGCTCCGACGTCCTCGCCGAGCTGCGCCGGCTGGGCGTGAAGGTGTCGCTCGACGACTTCGGGACCGGCTACGCCTCGCTCGCGCACCTCCACGAGCTGCCGGTGGACGCGATGAAGCTCGACCGCGCGTTCCTGGACACCGCGCCGGGCCGCAGCGGCCACGGCGGCGAGCTCGCGATCCTCAAGGCCGTCGCGGCCCTGGGCAAGGCGATCGGCGTCGAGGTCACGGCCGAGGGCGTCGAGACCGAGGAGCAGCTCCGCCAGGTCATCGCCGCGGGCTGCGACTCGGTGCAGGGCTTCCTCGTCAGCCAGCCCGTCGCGCCGGCGCTCATCCAGGACGCGGCCCGGCTGGGCGGCGCGGTCCTCGACCGCGTGCGGGCGTCGCGGCGCTAGGCGCGGGCCCGGCCGGGCGCGCGCGTGGAACGGGCCGCCGCTCGGTGCTCGTCGCCGTCGGCGAGGCCCGGCCCCTCACTCCCCCCAGGTGAGCCTGAGCACCCGCAGCCAGTTGCGGTAGGCGATCTTCTCGAGCGAGTCCTGGTCGTACCCGGCGTCCTGCAGCGCCACCAGCAGTCGCTGCATGCCGGCGACGTCTCCTATCGCCGCGGGCATCGTCGCCCCGTCGAGGTCGGAGCCCAGGGCCACGCCGTCGATGCCGAGCTTGTCGACGAGGTGGTCGACGTGCCTGACCATGACCTCGAGCGGCAGCTCGGGGTCGGAGGAGCCGTCGGGGGCCAGGAAGCCGGTGTTGAAGTTGAGGCCCACCAGCCCCTGCGTGCCGGCGATGGCCGCGAGCTGCGCGTCGGTGAGGTTGCGGGGAGAGGGGCAGACCGCGTGCGCGTTCGAGTGCGTGGCGACGAGCGGCGCCTCCGAGAGGTCGGCCACGTCCCAGAAGCCGCGCTCGCTGATGTGCGAGAGGTCGAGCATGATCCGGAGCTCGTTGCAGCGCTTGACCAGCCGCACCCCGTGGGCGGTGAGACCCGGGGCGACGTCGGGCGAGGAGGGGAAGGCGAAGGGCACCCCGTAGCCGAAGGCGTTCGCGCGGCTCCAGACGATGCCGAGGCTGCGCAGCCCGGCGGCGTGGTAGACGTCCAGCGCCGCCAGGTCGAGGTCGATGGCCTCGGCGCCCTCGAAGTGGAGGATCGCGGCCAGCGCGCCGTCGGCCATCGCCGCCTCGATGTCGGCCACGCTGCGCACCAGCCTGACGCGCCGCTCAGGGTCGGCGTCCCAGCGCAGGAGCTGGGAGACCATGGCGTTCGTCGCGTCGACGGCCTCCGCCCTCTCGACCACCGGCGGGACCGGGCGGGCGGTCGTGCCGTCGCGCCGCGTGAACATCGCCGGGGCGCCCGGTACCGTCCGCGCCGGAGGGAAGACCGCGAAGAACGCGCCGGCGAGGCCGCCCTCGCGGGCGCGCTCGAGGTCGACGTGGCCGCTCTCCTGCCGGCTGAAGAAGTCGCGGTCGGGCTGTTCGAGGTGCAGCAGCAGCGTGTCGTTGTGGCCGTCGATGACGGGGATCATGCGGCAGGTTAACCCGCCTGGTCCCTGGGGTCGAAGGCGTCCCTGAGGCCGTCGCCGAGGAGGTTGAAGGCGAGGACGGTGAGCGAGATCGCCGCGCCGGGGTAGAGCAGCAGCCACGACGAGCCGGGGAGGAAGCGCCGGCCACGCGAGAGCATCTCGCCCCAGTCCGACGTGGGCGGCTGGACGCCGAGGCCCAGGAACGACAGGCCGGCCATGCTGAGGATCGCGAAGCCGATGCCCAGGGTGGCTTGGACGGTGAGCGCGCCGACGGTGGCGGGCAGGACGTGCCTGAGCATCAGGCGGCCGTCGCCGGCGCCCAACGACCGGGCCGCGTGGACGTACTCCTCCTCGCGAGCGGCGATCACGACGCTGCGGGCCAGGCGGGCGTAGCCCGGCACGGAGACGACGGAAACGGCGATGACGGCGTTGACGAGCCCCGGCCCCAGGGTCCCGACGACCGCCAGCGCCAGCAGCAGCGAGGGGAAGGCCAGGAGCACGTCCATCACGCGCATCAAGACGTCGTCGATCCAGCCGCGGTAGAAACCCGCCAGCAGCCCGATCGCCGTGCCCACCACGAGGCCCGTCAGGACGGGCACCAGGCCCGTGACGAGGCTGATGCGCGCGCCGTAGACGACGCGGCTCAGGACGTCGCGGCCGAACTCGTCGGTGCCGAACCAGTGCTCGGCCGAGGGCGGGCGCAGGCGCGCCCTGAGGTCCTGCGCGACCGGGTCGTAGGGCGCCAGCACCGGCGCGAGCACGGCGCCCGCCAGGAGGCCCGCCACCAGCACCAGGCCGGCCACGGCGCCCCGGTGGCGCAGGAAGCGCCCCGCCGCCGGCGACGCGAGGATGCGGCGCAGGGGCGATGCCGCCGTCGGGCCGGGCGCCGCCGCGGCGGGGAGGTCAGCCATACCGCACCTTCGGGTTCAGGGCCGCGTACGAGAGGTCGACGACCAGGTTCACGAGTATGAACAGGGTGGCGACGAGCAGCACGGCGCCCTGCACGAGCGGAAGGTCGCGGCTCTTGATCGCGTCGACGAGGAGCCGCCCCACGCCGGGCCAGGCGAACACCGTCTCGGTCAGCACGGCCCCGCCGAGGAGCCCGCCGAACTGCAGCCCGACGACGGTCACCACCGGCAGGAGCGCGTTCTTCAGGGCGTGCTTGAGGCGCACGGAGCGCTCGGGCAGGCCCTTGGCCCTGGCGGTGCGCACGTAGTCCTGCCTCAGCGCCTCGATGAGCGAGGCGCGCGTGACCCGCGCGATCACCGCCGACGACGAGAAGCCCACGGCCGCCGCCGGCATGATCAGGTGGCGCCAGGACCCGAAGCCAGAAGCCGGTAGCCAGCCGAGCCCCAGCGCGAACACGAGCATCAGCACCAGGCCGGACCAGAAGACGGGCACGGAGACGCCGAGCAGCGCCACGACGATCGCGACGCTGTCGACCCACGTGCCCTTGTGGATCGCGGCCAGCACGCCGAACACGCCGCCGATCGCGATCGCCACGGCCATCGCGCTCCCGGCCAGCGCCAGCGTGGCGGGGAAGCGCGAGAGCACCTCGGTCGTCACGGCCTGCGAGCTGCGGAGCGAGACGCCCAGGTCGAGGCGGACGACGTCGCCGAGGTAGGCCACGAACTGCTCGGGGAAGCTGCGGTCGAGGCCGTAGGCGCGCCGCAGCTCCTCGACCTGTGCGGCGCTGATGCCCTGGGCGCCCTCGCCGAGGAGGGCGAGCACCGGGTCGCCGGGGGCGAGCCAGAGCATGCTGAACACCAGGAACACGACCCCGAGCAGGACGGGCACGAGGCCGAGGAGGCGCTTGGCGACGTAGGCGAGCATGACTGCCTCCGAGTATGGGGCACGCCGGCCGCGACGCCCGGCCGCGGCCGGCGTGCCGGCACGGATGGGGCGCGGCGGCTACGCGGCCGCCGCGCCCGGGGCGACGCGGCGTCCCGCGTCGCCGCTACTCCTGCAGGGTGGCCTCGCGCAGGTCGAGGTTGATCCAGGAGAAGCGCACGACCTCGCCTTGGAGCGAAGGCCGCTTCGCCGAGGTCGAGAGCGGGTAGTAGAGCGTCACCATGGGGACGTCGGCGAGGACGCGCTCCTGGACCGTCCGGTAGAGCTCCTCGCGCTGCGCGTCGTCGGGCGTGCCGCGGGCGGCCTCGAGGGCGTCGTCGACCTCGGGCACGGCGTAGCGCGAGACGTTGTTCGCGGGGATCTCCGAAGAGTGGAAGAACGCGAACAGCGTGTAGTCGGCGTCGAGGGTGACGGTGCCCCACGAGGTCGCGTACATCTCGACGGCGTCCTGCTGCACGGTCTCGGCGTAGGCCGCGTACTCCTGCACGCGCACCTCTAGCGTGACCCCGACGTCGGCGAGCATCGCCTGCAGGACCTGGGCCACGGCCTCGAGGTCGGGGTTCTGGTAGACGTCGAGCGTGAGGGTCAGGCCCGCGGCGCCGGCGTCGGCCAGGAGCTGCCGCGCGCGGTCGGGGTCGTAGGGGTAGGGGTCCTCGAGGTCCGAGGCCGCGAAGCGGACCGTCGGCGGTACTGGCGCGACGCCGACCTCGGCGAGGCCGCCGAGGAACTCGTCGACGATGAGCTGCTTGTCGATCGCGTGCGCGATCGCCTGCCTGACGCGGACGTCCTGCAGCTTCGGGTGCGCGGTGTTGAAGCCGACGTGGACGCTGCCCCAGCCGAGGAACGCGTTCGTCTCGAGGCCCGGCTCGGACTCGAGCTGACGGAAGTTGTCGGCGGGGATGTTGAACAGGACGTCGAGGCCGCCGCTCCGGAGCTCCACGATCTGCGTGCTGACCTCGGGGATCACGCGGAAGACGACCCTCTCGATCGCGGGCGCGCCGCCCCAGTAGTCCGCGTTGGCCGCGAGGACGACGGAGTCGCCTTGGGTCCACGACTCGAACACGTAGGGGCCGGAGCCGACCGGCTGGCGGGCGAGCGCGTCGCCGTGGGAGACCGGCACGATCGCCGTGACCGGGTGAGCGAGGTGCGCGAGCAGGGGCGCGAACGGCTCGGCCGTGACGATGTCGAGGGTGCGCTCGTCGACGACCTCGACCGACGCGATCGCCGACACGACGAAGCGGCCGGGCGCGGCGGTCGCCGGGTCGAGCAGGCGCTCGAGCGAGGCCTTCACGGCCGCGGCGTCGAGGGGCGTCCCGTCGCTGAAGCTCACGCCCTCGTGCAGCGTCACGCGCAGGCGCGTGGGCTCGACGAACTCCCACGACTCGGCCAGCAGGCCCTCGATGTCGCCCTCGGTCGTGACGCGGAACAGCGTCTCGTAGACGTGCGTGGTGACGCCGAACGAGAAGCCGTTGAACGTCTTCTGCGGGTCGAGGGTAGGCGGGTTCGAGCTCGTCGCGGTCGTGAGGGTCTGGGCCGCGACCAGCGGCGCGGCCAGGAGCAGCAGGAGCGTCAGCAGGGTTCGCCTCATGTGTCCTCCAGGGGTACGGGCCCGGCGGCCGCCTGACACGGCCGGCGCCGGTCCTTCGTGAGGCGATGCTAAGCCGCTCGCGCGCCGGGCCTTGGTGCGCTAGGATGCGGCGACCCCAGCCGGAGAGGCGGTGAGCGCGTATGAACCACAGACCCGTGACCGACGCACGCAGCGCCGCGCCGCCTCGACGGGGGATCGGCTAGCCCCTCGAGCAGTCAGCACACCTCCGGGCGGCGGGCGCCACCGCGGTAGAGCCCCGTGTTCCCGTCCCTGGAGGACCCGTTTGCCACGTTTCGAAGACGACGAGTACGCCGACTACGGCGTACGCACGAAGAACCGCGCCGACGGCGCGGCGAAGACCCGACGCAAGGCCCGCAAGCCCGTGAAGCGCGGCTCGGTGAGCGAGATCGTCTGGGACGACCGGGCCGCGGCCAGACCCACCTCGACGACGCGGTTCGCCGACCCCGACATGCAGCGGCTCTTCGACCGCGGCTACTTCGACACCCTCGTCGGGCCGCTGCGCGGCGGCAAGGAGGCGATGGTCTACGTCGTCAAGCGCGGCGACCTCGGCCTCGTCGCCAAGCTCTACACCGACCGCGCGCTGCGCGCGTTCCAGAACGACGCCGGCTACTGGGCCGGGTACTGGGTGGACGACGTGCGCGTGGCGAAGGCCATGCGCCAGGGCTCGCGGGCGGGTCAGCGCGCCAAGCAGGGCCTCTGGGTGTTCCGCGAGTACCAGACCCTGTGGCGCCTGCACGAGGCCGGCCTGCCCGTGCCCCGCCCGGCCGTCGGCCCTGACGTCAGCGACATGGGCGAGGCGGGCAGCGTCGTGCTGATGGAGCTGGTCGGCGACGGCGACGAGCCGGCGCCGCGCCTCTCGGACGTGCGCCTGCTGACGGACGAGGCGCGCGGCGCCTGGGAGCAGGCCGTGGCGATCTACGTGCGGCTGGCCGAGCTCGGCCTGGCGCACGGCGACCTCTCGACCTACAACCTGCTGTGGCACCTGGGCCGCGTGTGGCTGATCGACGTCCCGCAGGCGGTGGAGGTGGCCGCGTCCCCCGGCGGCGTCGCGCTGCTGCGGCGCGACCTGGAGTCCATGGCGACGTCGTTCAGGCGGCTCGGGCACGTCGGCGACACCGCGGCCGTGGAGCGGCGCGCGCTGGCGGCCGCCAAGGCGGCGCGCGGAATGTGACTTGTCTTCCGTTTCCCTCTCGCGGCCCCCCGCGATGATGGCCTACATGACGTCAGCCAGCGGGGGCGCCCAGGGCGGGGACCTAGCGGAGCTCGAGGCCCTCCTCGAGGGGGCCAGGGCGCTGATCGAGCTCGACGACGCCCACGCCGCCAAGGCGCAGGTCGTGCAGGCCGTCGGGGTTATCGAGAGGCTGTGCGGCCGCGAGCCCGACCCGCCCTCGCAGCAGGGGAGGAGGCTCGCCGAGCGGCTGGCCGCGATCGAGACCGGCAACGCCTCCCCCGAGGCCGGCAGGCTCATCGCCGAGGTGCTGCGCCTGGGGCTGCGCAGCGCCATGCTCGCGAACGACGTCGAGTCGGCGCTGCCGTTCGGGCGCGCCGCCTTGGCGTTCGCGAACCGCCTCCGCCTGCCGGTCGTGGCGGCCCAGGCCCACAACGACCTCGCCTCGGTCTACGGCGTGCGCGACTTCCACGAGCGCGCGATCTACCACCTCAGGGCGGGCATCGAGGTCCTCGAGCGCGCCGGCGAGCGGGTGTTCCCGGCGCTGGTGAACAACCTCGGCAACGTCTACATGGCCACCGACCGCGTCGAGGAGGCGCTGGCCTGCTTCGACAGGGCCGCCCAGGGCGCGAAGGAGGAGCGCGACGACATGCGCCGCGCGATCGCCCTGTCGAACCGAGGCCGCGCGCTCGGCGTCCTGCGGCGCCACGAGGAGGCGGTCTCGGCCCTGCGCGAGGCGCTGGGCCTGTTCCGGTCCCTGAACCGGCGCGCCTACGTGGCCACGACGCTAGCGAAGCTCGGCACCGCCTACGCGTCCGTCGGCGACCTGCCCACGGCGATGGTGTGGTTCGAGGCCGCGAGCCGCGAGATCGAGGACGACAGCCTCCCGTTCCGGGGCGAGGTCGTCGAGGCGATCGGCCGCGCGCTCCTCGAGGCCGGCGAGGGCGACAGGGCGCTGGACGAGCTGGAGCGCGCCGAGCGCCTCCACCGCGAGTCCGGCACGCTCGGCGCCGCCTCCGCCCTGCTCCGCGACCAGGCGCGCGCCCTGGCGCTGCTGGGGCGCCACGAGGAGGCCTACGAGAGGCTCGCGCGCTACCTCGACGAGCACGAGGCGCGGCAGACCGAGCACGGCGCCGTGATGCTCGGCGTCCTGCTCGTCGAGCTCGAGGCGGGGCTCACTCCCGACCACGAGCTGCCCGCGATCACCGGCCGGGCCCTGGCCGAGGCGAACCGCGCGCTGCGGGCGCAGGCCGAGCGACTCGAGCGCCTGAGCTCGACCGACGAGCTCACCCAGCTCTTCAACCGCCGCTACTTCAACGGGCGCCTCCACGACGCGGTGTCGCGCTGCCTGCAGGACCCCGAGCGCGACCTGTGCCTGATCCTCTTCGACGTCGACGGCTTCAAGTCGATAAACGACGGCTACTCGCACGTCGTCGGCGACGAGGTCCTGAGGGAGACCGCGCGCGCCCTCTCCCGCTCCTTCCGCCGGAGCGACGTCGTCGCGCGCTGGGGCGGCGAGGAGTTCGCCGTGCTGCTCGTCGAGACCTCGCTGGAGGCGGCGCAACGGGTCGCCGACAACGCCCGCCAGGCCGTGGCCGCCGCGGCCTGGGAGGAGCTCGCCCCCGGGCTCGAGGTCACGGTCAGCGCCGGCATCGCGGCCGTCAGCGAGCTCCCGGGTCAGCCGAACGCCCTCGACCTCCTCAAGCTCGCCGACCGTCGCCTCTACCGCGCGAAGGGCCTGGGGCGGAACCGCGTCGCCGCCGGCGACTGACCGTCCCGGCGCAGCGGCACGCGCCTCGCGGTAGGATCGACCCATCCGATATCTGAGCCACCGGCGACCGGCCCCCGCCGAGCGCCGGCAGGGAGGGCAGCGATGTCGCCACTCGACCCCAAACGCACCGTCGCCGAGCTCAAGGACCTCCGCCGACTCACCGCCGACGAGGACGGCGCCTGGCGCGTCGCCTGGACCGACACCTGGCTCGAGGCCAGGCGCTGGCTGCGGGAGAAGCTCGACGCGCTCGGCCTCGAGACGCACATGGACCCCGCAGGCAACGTCTGGTCAACGCTGCAGGGCGAGACCGACACGGCGCTCGTGATCGGCGGCCACATGGACTCGGTGCCGGGCGGGGGCTGGCTCGACGGCTGCCTCAACGTCCTCGCCGGCCTGGAGGTCGTCAGGCGGATCAGGGAGGAGCACGGCGGTAGGCCGCCCGTGACGGTGCGCCTCGTCGACTGGGCGGACGAGGAGGGGGCGCGCTTCGGGCGCAGCCTGCTGGGCTCGAGCGCCGCCGGCGGCACGCTCGACCCCGACGCGGAGCGCGACCGCCGCGACGCCGACGGCGTGAAGCTCGTCGACGCGCTGTCGCGCTGCGGCGTCGACCTCTACCGCATGAACGAGGCGCGGGCCGAGCTGGAGACGGCCGGCGCCTACCTCGAGCTGCACATCGAGCAGGGACCGGTGCTGCTCGACCTCGACCTGCCCCTGGGCGTGGTCCTGGGCACCTTCGGCGTCGAGCGCCACGCGATCCACTTCCGCGGCCAGGCCGCGCACTCCGGCTCCACGCCGATGGACAAGCGCCGGGACGCCTTCCTGGCGGCGGCGCGCGC
>Ga0123333_10004045_pt1 | contig 13921 bp, 13 predicted proteins | sample BioC12SIPDNA_3_FD_89957 | JGI IMG/M metagenome (GOLD analysis project Ga0123333, IMG submission 89957) | Anaerobic biogas reactor microbial communites from Washington, USA - Biogas_R2_B C12 SIP DNA | ecosystem: Engineered > Bioreactor > Anaerobic > Unclassified | place: Washington, USA... | reverse complement strand
CATGGTTCAAATCTCGACGTTGGCAGGTAACAGAAGGTAGATCCCGCTTGCCGAGCGGGATCTGGGCGCGGAGTTGGCGTGCTATCGCCCCACCGAGTGGAGACTTCACTTAGCCGCTCAGGTCCCGCTCGGCAAGCGGAACCTACTGGCTGCGACCCGCTCTTGAACCAGGCCCAATTTCGCGCCGGTCGCCTAAAAGGGGGCCGGTGGCTGCAAGGGGGGGTAGCGCCGCGAACCTTTTTCCTCCTGGCGGGGTCGTGGGTTGAAGGCGATAATGGAATTGCCCCGCCTACCCCCTACTTCTTCATCTGCCCGCGGGCGGATCTGCGAGAATATCACCGTGCGAGAGGCCGCCCGCCTGCAATCCGACAACACGGCAAGCTCCCCGAGCTGGTGGGGGCGGCGTTGCGGTGGACGCGAGGTGCTTGTGCTCGCTCTGCCGCTGATCGTCTCCACCATGTCCTGGACGGTGATGAATTTCATCGACCGGATGTTTCTGCTCTGGCACAGCCAGGATGCCATGGCGGCGTCTCTTCCGGCGGGAATGCTCCATTTCACGATGATTTGCCTGCCGCTGGGACTGGCCTCCTACGCGAACACGTTCGTGGCCCAGTACCACGGCGCCGGTCGGCCTGAACGGATCGGCGTGTCGGTCTGGCAGGGAGTTTGGGTTGCCCTGGCATGCATTCCGTTGTTCCTGGCGGCGATTCCCTTGGCGCCAGCGCTGTTTGCGGCCTCGGGCCACACCGGCACGCTGCTGGAGCATGAGGTGACCTATTTTCAGGTGCTCGCCTACGGCGCCGGGGCCGGCGTGCTCTGTGGAGCGTTGTCGTCGTTCTTCACCGGCCGCGGTGTAACGTGGGTGGTGATGGTCGTCGATTCGTCCGGCGCCGCACTGAACATCCTCCTCGACTATGCCTGGATCTTCGGCCATTGGGGACTGCCGGCGATGGGCATCGAAGGCGCCGCCTGGGCGACCGTCGTGTCGCAATGGTTCCGGGTATTGCTTTACCTGCTGCTGATTTACACGCCGAACAATCGCCGGACATTCCAGGTCGTGGCCGGCCGGCGGATCGATTGGCCGCTGTTGGGCCGGTTGCTGCGGTTCGGCGGCCCCAACGGCCTGCAACTGCTGGTCGAAGTGGCAGCCTTCACGATCCTTCTGCTCTTGGTGGGGCGGTTGGGCGAAGCGGCGATGGCCGCCACCACGCTGGCCTTCAATATCAATAGCGTCGCCTTCGTCCCCATGCTTGGACTCGGACTGGCGGTGACCACGATCGTCGGTCAGCAATTGGGGGCCGAGCGGCCGGACCTTGCCGCCCGCGCCACCTGGACCTCGGCCTGGATCGCCGGCGTCTACACCGGGGCGATGGGACTGTTGTACGTCGGCGCGCCGGATTTTGTGATGATGGGACACGCCGCCGGGGCATCGCCCGAGCAGTTTGCCGAACTCCGCAGCGTGACGGTGATGTTGCTGCGGTTCGTGGCGGCGTATTGCCTCTTCGATGCCACGAACATCATCTTCGTCGGAGCGTTGAAGGGCGCTGGCGACACACGGTTCATCCTCTGGAACAACCTGCTGATAGCGCCGTTCCCGGTGCTGGCCGCTTGGATTGGCATCCGTTGGTTCGGCCTGGGGCTGACCTGGTGCTGGATCATCATCACGGCCTGGGTCTGCGCCTTGGGAGTGATTTACCTGGGGCGATTTCTCCAGGGAAGCTGGCGCGACATGCAGGTCATCGAGCGCGATCTGGTCGTCGATCTTCTGCCCCCGCCCGCGCTGCCGGAACTGGCGTCGCACCTGCAACCGGATCGGCAAGTGCGGCAACCGCTTGCCGACGCGGCTCAGGCAACCGTCGCCAGCGGTCTCAAACGCCCGGTCATCTCCCATGCGGTCCGGCCCGGCCACCATGACGACCCGCTCAAGAGCAATCGGCCCGCCGGCGGCCGCATCGGTCTGTCAGGCGCGGAGATTCCCGCTCCATCGGAGTTGATCGAGCCGTGATCGAGCAGTGGCTGACGATCGTGGGGGCGTCGATCTCCGTCTTTGCCGTAATCGGCGTGGGCGCGGCGGCGCGGCTGGCGGGCTGGCTCAACGAAGAGGCCGATCATAGCCTGCTGCAATTGATCATTCGGGTTCTCATGCCGTGCCTGATCCTGGCGTCGGTGGTCGGCAATCCGACGCTCAAGCAGACCAGCAACGTGCTGATCCCGCCGCTGTTCGGATTCGCGACGATGTCGGCCGGGCTGCTGGTGGCGATGGCTTTCTCGCGGCTGGACTACGCGATCACGGGCCTTGCCGACGCGCGCGAGCGCCGCACCTTCTCCTTCGCCGTCGGCATCTACAATTACGGCTACCTGGCGATTCCGCTGATCACGATCCTTTTCGATCGGGCCACGCTCGGCGTACTTTTCGTTCACAACGTGGGGGCGGAACTGGCCTTCTGGACCGTGGGCGTCATGGTGATTCGCGGGGAGTTGGGCAAGCGCTGGTGGCGCGAGATGATCAATCCGCCCAGCGTGACGATCGTCGTCGCCCTCACGATAAACTACCTGGCCGTCGACCGCTACGTGCCCGAGTCGTTGACGCCGTTGTTCACCACGGGCGTCACATGGCTGGGCCAGTCGGCCATCCCCTTGGCGTTGCTCTTGATCGGAGCGACGATCGCCGACGAGTTACGGCCCAACGGCAACGCCCGCAGGCGACTCGACATGGCGAAGATGACCGGTTGGGCCTGCCTGCTCCGGCTGGGCGCGTTGCCGTTGCTCTTTCTGCTCGGCGCGGCGCTGGTTCCCGGGACCGACGAATTAAAACGGGTCATCGCGGTGGAAGCGGCGATGCCGTCGGCGGTGTTTCCAATTATCATGGCGCGCCTCTACGGCGGCTCGCCCGGGATTGCCTTGCGGGTGGCGCTGTGGACGTCGCTGGTCAGCCTGGTGACGATTCCGTTTTGGATCCCGGCCGGGCTGGCCTGGCTGGGGATGACGCAGTAGGTCAATCCCGCTCAAGCGACGAAACTCGGCGCGGATCACCGGCAGTGCCTCCCCGGAGTAACTCGTGTCGTAAGCGAAGTTCGTTCGACGCATGCGGTACGGCTCGTCTTCTCGTCCGACGCAGATGACGTAGGGATGCTCGGCCGCTTGGTGCGCGGCCTGGAACACCGTCACCGGACGAGTGCCGAACGCTAGAACCGAGCCGTTGGCAAAGCCGATCCACTGGCCCCGATATTGGCCGAGAAGTTGATCGCGGGCGGCCCAGTACTCTGCCTCGTTCTTGCGCCAGTCAGGATGGACTTGTTTAGCGATTTCGGGGGGCAGGCCGTCAGCAAGGCTTTTCATTGGTCACCCTCGGATGAGTTGCTGGTGGTGTTCTGAAGGACGGGATCGGGAGCATTATGGCTGAGCCAGCGGTCCATCCCCGTCTCCTTCGCCCTCTTTTCGAGGAGCTTCATGACGTCCTCGTAGGTACATCGTCCTTCGGCGGCGTTTTTCATCTCGGGCACGATGGTGTGAAATAGGTCCGCCAGATGGAAGACGACGTTGTTCTTTTCGTCGTGCCCTTGACCGCGGATTTCCAGCAGGCCGCGAAAGAGAAGTCGATGCACGGTTTCTACCGCTCTCATGAAACCTATTCTACATACCCTACGCAAACGGGGCTAATCCGCACTCGGCGAATAGACGAAATTCAGGGGCCGGGCTGGCGTCGCTGGAGGTGACGCGAGACTGTCACCTCTCACGCACCCCGCAGCGCCTTGACACCCACCCGTCGGGTTGCCGACAATAGAGGTGGTTCGTGCCTGGAGTCCGTCCGTTTGGAGGCAGACGAAAGAGTCCCCCACCTTAATCGTAAGAAAGAGTAACCATGAAGCGAGAAAACGCAACGTCGCAATCCAATTCTTCCGAGACCTCTCGCCGCGAGTTCTTGCAGTGGACCGGGGCGGCCGCCGCCGGTTCGGCCTTGGCGGGCGTCGGCATTCCGCGAGTCCATGCGGGCGAGGACAACACGATTCGCCTGGCCCTGATCGGATGCGGCGGACGAGGAAGCGGGGCGGTCGCCAACGCCATGAACTCCGTCCACGGGCCGGTCAAGCTCTATGCGATGGCCGACGTGGTGGAAGACCGCATCACCAGCAGGCACAAGGTTCTTTCCAAGGAGTTTGGCGACCGGGTGGACGTGCCCAAGGATCGCCAGTTCGTCGGCTTCGACGCGTACAAGAAAGCCATCGATTGCCTCGGCCCCAACGATGTGGCGATGCTCACCAGCTTTGCTTACGTCCGGCCGCTCCAGTTGGAGTACGCCGTGAAGAAGGGGGTCAACGTTTTCATGGAGAAGTCGTTCGGCCCCGACGCGCCCAGCCTGCGGCGGCTGATGAAAGCCGGCGAGGAAGCCAAAAAGAAAAACCTCAAGATCGCCGCCGGACTGCAATGCCGCCACAGCGTCAATCGCCAGGAGTTGATCAAGCGGATCCGCGACGGGCAACTCGGCGAACTGCAGCTCATCCGGGCCTATCGGATTCATCCGGTCGGCGGTATGGGCAAGAAACCGGAAGGATACGATGAACTGCTCTGGCAGATCCGCAATTTCGTCCGTTTCTTCTGGGTCTCCGGCGAACTGTTCGCTGAAATGAACATCCACCAGATCGACGAGATTTGCTGGCTGAAGGACCAGTGGCCGGTTCTGGCTCGCGGCATCGGCGGGCGGGCGGCCGCCACCAGGGATCATGGTCAGGGCTTCGACTCGTTTTCCATCGAATGGACCTTCCCCGACGGCACCAAGGCGACCGACGGCGTCCGCTGGCTGGGCGGGCATTGCTTCAGCGAGTTCGCCACCTACGCTCACGGAACCAAATGCGCAGCGCAGTTCTCCGGGAACATCCACAAGGGAACGACGCGGACCTACAAAGACCAGCGGATCAACGACGACAATATCGTCTGGGAAGCGCCCGAGGAGACCGTTAATCCCTGGGACGCGGAATGGGATGTCCTGCTCAATAGCATCCGCCAGGATCTGCCGCAGAACGAAGTCGAGCGAGCCGCCAAATCGAATTTCGCCGACCTGATGGGCCGAGCGGCCGTCCATTCCGGTAAGGAAATCAGTTGGGACGAGATGACGAAATCCGAGTTCCAACTCTACCCGGGCAAGATCGATGATCTGAACTATGATTCCGAGCCGCCGGTGAAGGCCGACGAGAACGGCTATTATCCGGTGCCGGTGCCCGGCGTCTGGAACGAGACCTAAGCCGTTTTTCCGCGCATGATCCTCGAAGGAATCGTCACGACGACCGGCGCCGACGGCCGGGCGCATCTGGCCTCGATGGGCGCCGTCGTCGACGATCCGCGCGACCGGACCATCGAGCGGATCGTGCTGCGACCTTACCGAAGCTCCACGACCTACGCCAACCTGAGCCGGGCGGGCGAGGCCGTCTTTCATGTTACCGACGACGTGGGGATGATTGCCCGCGCGGCGGTTGGAAAACTCGATCCGTTGCCGCAACTGCGGCGGGCGGCAGGTGTCGACGGCTGGATCGTCGCCGACGCCTGCCGCTGGTATGCGCTGCGGGCAAAACGGATCGACGATTCCGGCGCGCGGGCCTGCGTGGAGGCCGACGTCGTCGGGCACGGATCAATCCGCGATTTCTGCGGACTGAACCGCGGAATGTATGCCGTCGTGGAGGGCGCGATCTTCGCGTCGCGGATCGGGCTGTTGTCCGCCGGCGAGGTCATGGCGGCTCTTGCGCCGTTGGCCGTCCTGGTCGAGAAGACGGGCGGCCCGCGCGAGCGCGATGCCTGGGCCTTTCTCGAAAGTTATGTGCTCGACAAAGCCGAGGAGGGGAAATGAGCAGCCGGTCGGTCCGCGTGTTCGCACCCAGCCGGCTACACTTCGGCATGTTGTCGATCCATCGGGCCGGCGGCCGCCGGTTCGGCGGCATCGGGGCGATGGTTGATGTTCCGGGGCTGCACATCGCGGTCGAGTCGGCCCGGCATCTGGAAGTGGCGGGGCTGCTGGCCGAGCGAACGAGGCAAATTGCCGAGAGGTTGGCGGCAAGCGGCGGCGAAACCCAGTGCCGCATCGAGGTGATACAAGCTCCGCGCGAGCACATCGGGCTCGGCACGGGCACCCAATTGAGCATGGCCGTCGCCGCCGGGCTGAACGCCCTGGCCGGCCGGCCTCCGTTGGATGCCATCCAACTCGCCCGCTGTGTCGGCCGCGGCGAGCGTTCCGCGGTCGGTCTTTACGGTTTTGTCCATGGCGGCGTGCTGTTCGAACGAGGTAAGGCCGATGGCGAGGAGATCTCTCCCTTGGTCGCACGCGTGGAGCTGCCGTCGGAGTGGCGATTCGTGCTTCTCTGCCCGCGCGGTGTGGTCGGACTCTCCGGCGACGCCGAGCGGCAAGCGTTTGCATCGCTGCCGCCGGCGCCGGAAGAACGTGCGGCGAAGCTCGATCGCCTGGCGAGAGAATCTCTTCTTCCTGCGGCCGAACGTGCCGATTTCGACGGCTTCAGCGATGCCCTTTACGAGTTCGGCTATTTGGCCGGACTGAGCTTCGCTCAAGAGCAGGGCGGCCCGTTTGCGGGCCGGCGGCTTGCGAGCCTGGTGGCGTTGGCTCGTCGCTTCGCACGTGGAGTGGGGCAGAGTTCCTGGGGTCCAACGCTCTTCGCCTTGTGCCGCGACCAGCAATCGGCCGAGAGGTTTCGCCAACGGATCCTCGACGCCACAGCGGGCGAATCGCTGGACACCTGGATCAGCCGTGCCAATCCTTGCGGAGCGAGGATCGAAATTCAAGACTGAAACGCCGGCCCTTGGCGGGAATCAATCCTCCAGTTCGATCGATTGCAGGAGCAGTTCCTGCCCGCCTTCGAGAAAGATGTCGCCGCTGGCGCACAAGGGGCACGAGGCGACGAGTTCGTCGACATCGGTTCTCGTCGCGCAGGCTCGGCAGACGCACGTCGGCTTGGGTTCGGCGATCGCGAGCGTTGCCCCTTCCACGCGCGTGCCCGGCGCAAGCAACTCAAACGCGAAACGGATCGAATCGGGATTCACCCCTGACAGGCGGCCGATGGTCAATTCAAGCCGCACGATGCGTCCGGCTCCGCCGCAGCGGTCCACTTCCAATTCGACCTGGCCGATCATTGCCTCGACGATGGAAATCTCGTGCATGGGTCATGGGTTACTTGTGGTCGGGTCGATGGGGATCGCCTCGTCTACCAGCATCACGGGGATATCGTCGATGATGGGATAGAGAAGCCCCTCGTCATGGCAGACCAGCCCCCCATCTAACTTTGCTTCCACGATTCGGCCGGCCACGTTCTTCAGCGCCCGTGCGGCGACGACTTGATTCAGCCTGGCGATGAGCGACGGCTCGGCCGGCGCGAGCGGTTTGTGGGATTTAGGACAAACGAGAATGTCGAGCAGTTCCTTTTCGATCACTGAATTTCTCCCGTCGTATCCAAGGTGTTTTGTGCGATTCGGAAGCCACCCCACGTCCCCGGACGGTGCCGGCCGGGGCGGCGGTGTTCGCCCTCTTTCAGGATGTCGAATCGCGGCCGCAATGGCAAGGCGAGCGGCAGAAATTCGTAGCCTGACTCTCCGAGTCGGGGCTTCGAAGCCCCGACTCGGAGAGTCAGGCTACGTCCGAGTCGGGTAGATTCTTTTCTGCCGCTCGCGCAAGAGCAGCCCGGCGGATGGAAATACCAGCCGATGTTGGGGCAAACCCGCCTGTCGACTGTGCCAACGGGGGAGTTCCTGCGGTCGATCGAGGTATGGTGTGCCGTGCCGACGTGTGTCGGCCGGTTGCACCTCCTTCGGTGTGAAACGTAGAATCTCGGTCATGGGTAGCCGTGGGATCTCCCCGGTCGGTAGACGTCAACAACCAAGAGGGAGTCGAACATGCCGAAACCATCCAGATCCACCATCAGTCGTTGTCTATTCGTCGCCCAGACGCTTGCGGCAACGGCGGCAGTTGTTTTCGCCTTGCCGGCGGGCGGCCGCGCTGGAGCGGCAGACGAGGCCATCGACGTCGGCTCGCGACGGGAGTTGTTTGTCGGCGGGTTCCTGGTCGACCGGCTGGGCGGGGGAGCCAAGTTGCAACTGCACCATCCCGTGCCGCGCGAGATCGTTCTCGTGCATGATGCGCCGTGGGAAGGGTCCGGCAGCGGATACCACAGCGTTTTCCAAGACGGCAATCTTTACCGCATGTATTACAAGGCATGGCATTTGGATGTCTCCAAGGGCAAGGTCAACACCGGCTCCCATCCGCTCTTCTGCTGCTATGCCGAAAGCGACGACGGCATCCGCTGGCGTAAGCCGGAACTGGGGCTGCACGAATTCAACGGTTCCACGGCGAACAACATTACCATCGCCAGCGGCACGATGGGCGCCATCACCGTCGATGCCGGCCACCCCGCCGTGTTCAAGGACGAGAATCCCGACGCGCCGGCCGACGCCCGCTACAAAGCGATCGTGCGGTCGCCGAAACCGCACGGCCTGCACGCTCTCAAATCTCCCGACGGGCTTCACTGGTCGCCGATGGCCGACGCCCCGGTGATTACCAGCGGCGCCTTCGACTCCCAAAACCTTGCCTTTTGGGATCCGGTTCGCAAGGAATACCGCGCCTACTGGCGGATTTTCACCGCGGGGGTGACCGATGTGAAGAATTGGAAGCCCGGCGGTGTGCGGGCGATCCGCACGGCGACGTCGCCGGACTTCCTGCACTGGAGCGAACCGGTCGACGTCGCCTACGTCGATTCGCCCTCCGAGCACCTCTACACGAACCAGATCAAGCATTACTACCGCGCGCCGCACATCTTCATCGGTTTTCCGACGCGGTACATCGAACGCGGCTGGTCGCCGTCGATGCGGGCGTTGCCGGAGCCGGAACATCGCCAGTGGCGGGCGGAAGCCAGCCTCCGTTACGGCACGGCGTTGACCGAAGGGCTGCTGATGGCCAGTCGCGACGGCGTGTTGTTTCACCGCTGGAACGATGCGTTTTTACGTCCCGGCATCGAGCGCGAAGGGACGTGGCACTACGGGCATCAGTACATCGGCTGGCACGTCGTCGAAACGAAGTCGGACGTCCAGGGCGCGCCCAACGAACTTTCGCTCTACGCCAGCGAGAACTACTGGACCGGCAACAGCAGCGAACTCCGCCGCTACACGCTCCGCCTCGACGGCTTCGTCTCGGCCAGCGCTGCGATGAGCGGCGGGGAACTGGTCACGAAGCCGTTGGTTTTCCAGGGCAAACAGTTGCAGTTGAACTTCTCCACGTCCGCCGCCGGCACGGTCCGCGTCGAACTTCAAGATGCCGGAGGCCAGCCCATCCCCGGCTTCGCGGAGGCCGACTGCGACGAGGTCTTCGGCGATGCGATCCAGCGGACGGTTACGTGGAAGGGCGCCCCGGACGTCAGCTCGCTTGCCGGCAAGCCCCTGCGCTTGCGATTCGTGCTCAACGATGCCGACGTGTACGCGTTTCAGTTTTGCCCGTGACCCGCCCGGCCATCGTGTGGGGCCAGGCGATCACCGGCGATTTGCCCCACGGGCGGCATCCGCCTGCTGCGATTCCATGCGACGGCGTCAAAGGCCCACGATACTGTAGCCGCAATCGACGTGAAGGATTTCTCCGGTGACCGCGCCGGCAAAATCACTGAGCAGGTAGAGCCCGGTCGTGCCCAATTCTTTCGGGTCGACGTTGCGGGGCAAACAGGACTTGCGGACGGCGTGGTCTCGCATCTCGTCGAAACTGGAGATGCCGGCGGAACTGAGCGTCCGCATCGGGCCGGCGCTGATGGCATTGACCCGGATCCCTTTACTCCGCCCGAGATCCCAGGCCAGGTAGCGGACCGTGTGCTCCAACGTCGCCTTGCAGACGCCCATGAGATTGTAGCCGGGCATCACCTTCTCGCCGCCGAAGTAGCTGATGGTGACGATCGCGCCACCCTCGGACATCAGGGGAGCGGCCGCGCGGCTGACCGCCACGAGACTGTAGGCGCTGATGTCCATCGCCAGATGCCAGCCCTCCCGGCTGCACTCGAGGTACGGCTTGCGGAGTTCCTGCGGCGGCGCAAAGGCGATCGAATGAATCAGGAAGTCGAGCCCTCCGTGTGCGTGGCCGACCGCGGCGAAGAGCCGGTCGATGTCTTCGTCCTTCTGCACGTCGCACGGCAGGAGAACCTTCGGTTGCAGCGGATCGACAAGCTGCCGAACCCGTCGCTCGCTGGAAGGGCTGGGCAGGTGCGTGAAGGACAATTCCGCTCCTTCCGCCACCAGCGCTTCGGTCATCGCCCAGGCGATGCTGCGGTCGTTGGCGATGCCCATCACCAGACCGACTTTGCCGGCAAACATGCCCATCTCGCTTGCCCCTTTTGAGAGTCTGTCCGGAAACGGGGACAGGCACCCTAAATCTTGTACATTGACGCGACCGAAAACACAACATCCGGGAGCCAGTCCCCGTTTCCGGACAGCCGCTGACTGCGATCAGTCGCTGGACGGCACCGGGCCGGCCAGAAGTTCGTATTCTTCCATTGCCGAGGCGTCGCCCGTGAGAACCTGCTCGCAGTTCATCCGCAGCACGGCGAGTTGACCTTCGATGAAGCGGCGGGCCACGCGGACCTTGCGCTCGCTGGCACGGGCTTGTCCCAGCAAGAGATGTCCGACGATGACGATGATGGCGGAATCGACCAGCCGCCGGCCGGAAAGATCGAGATAGGTCGTCGGCCGCGACTTGACGAAGGCGACCGCTTCCAGGATCCGCCGTTTGGCGTCGAGAAGCTTCTGCTTCAACTCCGCCAGGAGCGGTTCCTCGTACTCGACTCGCTCCAATTCGGCCACGTAGTTCTCAAACCCGCCCGAGGTGACGCCACGGACCGCCGCCACCACCTGCAACTGGCTGGTGCCTTCGTAGATGGTGGTGATCCGCGAGTCGCGGAGATAGCGCTCGGCGGCATAGTCTCGCATATAGCCGGAACCGCCGAGAACCTGGATCGCCGTATGGGCCACCCAGCAGGCCATCTCGGAAGCGTAGTATTTGCTCATCGGCGTCAACATGCCGTTCATGCGCTTGAAGGCGCGCGAACGTTGCTTCCGCTCCTTCTGCTCGTCCTTGTCGAGATCCTTGCTCCACTCCAGGATTCGCAGGTTATTGTTCTCCTGGTCGCAAATGGCGCTGGTTTCGTAGGTCAGCGTGCGGGCGGCCTCGATGGCGATCTGCATATCGGTCACCATTTCGGCCACGGCCGGCAGCCGCTCGATCGGCACGCCGAATTGTTGGCGGGTGTGGGCGTAGGTCCGCGCCAGCCGATAGGCCGCTTCGGCGATTCCCAGCGACTGGGCCGCGATGCCGATTCGGGCACCGTTCATCAGCGCCATGACGTAGGTGATCAAGCCGCGCTGCCGCTCGCCGACCAGTCGGGCCGGCGTGTCTTCGAATACCAGTTCGCAGGTCGGCGACCCGTGAATTCCCAGCTTGTGTTCCAGATGGCGGACGCGCACCTTCTCGGACCGCTCCGAAATGAAGAGGCTCAGCCCGCGGCCATCGCTGATCTCCGGCTCGCTGCGAGCGAGCGTGAGGAGGATTTCGCCGCAACCGTTGGTGATGAATCGCTTCACGCCGTTGAGATACCAGTTGCCGTTTTCATCCTGGTGGGCCCGCAGGCGGACGGCCTGCAGGTCGCTGCCGGCGTCCGGCTCGGTGAGGACCATTGCCCCGGTGACTTCCCCCTCGGCGAACCGCGGGAGGACTTCGTCCTTGATCTCCTGGCTGGCGAAGGCGTTGACCGTTTCGGCGATCCCTTGGAGGCCGAACATGTTCATGAACGAGGCATCGGCGCGGCTGACGATCTCCGTGGCCATCGTGTAGATCAGGTTCGGGCAGTTCAGGCCGCCGTACTTGCGCGGCAGCGTGAAGCCCATCAGGTCGGCCCGGGCCATGCGATCGAGGTTCTGTTGCACCAGGGGGTGCAGCGTGACGGTGCCGTCCTCGTTGAGCCGATTGCCTTCCTCGTCGACCTGCTCGGCGTTGACGGCGACCGTCTCGGCCGCCACCTGGCCGGCGATCTCCAGCACGCGGCGATAGTTGTCGACCGCGTCCTGCTCGTCGACCGGCGCGTAGTCGGCGTCGCCGTTCTCGGCGTCCAACTCCTGGATGCGGGCCAACGCCTTCAGATCCATGTAGTTGAAGAGGAACTGGATATCCTGGTTGTCGAGAAAGAAGTTAGCCACGGGCGGACTCCACGGAAAGTATATTGTCGCTTTACCGCGAGGCTTGCAGTGGGAAGCCGCGCGGTGGCTCGCTTGCCTATCGAAAAAAAGTCCGAACTAACGGCGTTCTTTGATCGCCTTGATCATCATGGGAATCACCTTCTTCATGTCGCCGACGATGCCGTAATGAGCGACCGACATGATGGGGGCGTCGCGATCGGTGTTGATCGCAATGATCTTGGCCGACTCTTCCATTCCGGCACGGTGCTGCACGGCGCCGCTGATGCCGGCGGCGATGTAGAGCGCCGGGCGGACGGTGGTGCCGGTCTGCCCGATTTGGTGCTCCTTGCCGATGTAGCCGCCATCGACCGCAGCGCGGCTGGCGCCGACCGCCCCGCCGATGGCCGCCGCCAGATCATGGATCAACCGGAAGTTCTCCTTGCTCCCTACCCCGCCGCCGCCCGCCACAATGACGCGGGCGCCCTTGAGGTTCACCTTGCGAGGCTCGATATGCCGCTGGATCAGCTTCAAAGCCAGTAGCGCGTCGTCCAATTCGACCTTCTCTTCGACGATGTTTCCGCGGCGGGAGTCGTCGGCCGGCTTCAACGGCATGACGCCCTCGCGGACGGTGGCCATCTGCGGCCACCAGTCGTAGTTGACGATGGTGGCGATAATGTTGCCGCCGAAAGCCGGGCGAATTTGCAGGAGGAGGTTTTGGTGGAGCGTCTTCGTCTTGGGATCGGTGACGTCGCTGATCTCCAGGTCGGTGCAGTCGGCCGTCATGCCGGCCCGCATCTCCGAAGCGACGCGCGGGGCCAGGTCGCGCCCGATCGACGTTGCCCCGTAGATCACGATCTGCGGTTTGTGACGCTCGATCAGCGCCGACATCACCCGCGCGTAAGGCAGCGTCTGGAAATGACCGAGTTTGGGATCCTCGACGAGGTAAACATTGTCGATGCCGTGGGCGATCAACTGCTGGGCCAGCGGCCGGACATTCTTGCCCGGCAAGGCGGCGGCCGTTTTCACACCCAGGGTATCGGCCAATTCACGGGCTTTGCCGCAGAGTTCCAAGACGACCTCGTGCAGCGAGCCCTCTTCTTGTTCGGCGAAAACCCACACTTCGCCCTGGCGGTTCGGTTCGATCATGGTCTTGTGTGTGTCCGGGATCTATGTCGTGAACGGCGGTTAGCCGAGCGTTCGGTCAATCACCAACTCATGGATCATCTGGCGGACGCCGTCTTCGGTCGCCTGCACTTCGGTGTAGCCTTCCTTGGTGAGCACGATCGACTGCACGCGGAAGACCTTGGTGGGCGAGCCGGCCAGGCCGCATCGCTCGAGGTCCGCCCCGATATCGTCGAGGCTCCACTGCCGCAGCAGCAGCCCTTTTTCCTCGAAGGCGGCGGCGCGGCGACCGGCTTCGGCCTGGACGTCGTCGTCCGAGACGCCCGCCTGCTCCGCCTTCACCTCGCCGACGATTTCGGCCATCACCTTGGCCCGCTTGAACCGCATCACCCGCCGGGCTTTCGGCGGACGCGGCTTGTTCGCCGAGCCGATCACGGTGATCAATACCGGCAGTTTCCCTTCGACGATCTCCCAGCCGTGTCCGATATTTCGCCGGATTCGCACCACCGGCCCGTCCAGACTGACGAGTTGTTCGAGATAGGTGACTTGCGGAATGCCCAGTTTCTCGGCACACTGGGGCCCGACCTGCGCGGTATCGCCGTCGATT
>Ga0123333_10004042_pt1 | contig 13937 bp, 17 predicted proteins | sample BioC12SIPDNA_3_FD_89957 | JGI IMG/M metagenome (GOLD analysis project Ga0123333, IMG submission 89957) | Anaerobic biogas reactor microbial communites from Washington, USA - Biogas_R2_B C12 SIP DNA | ecosystem: Engineered > Bioreactor > Anaerobic > Unclassified | place: Washington, USA... | reverse complement strand
GTTGCCGATCGCCCCGAGGAAGTCGTTGCCCTTGTCGGTGGCCAGTGCGTCCTGGAAGTTCTCCAGGGTGACGTGCGTGGGCCACGGGGTGGTGTCGAAGGTGTAGCGCTTGTCGCGCAGGGCGACGATGACCATCCAGTAGAAGGGCGCGAGCCCCCAGAACATGATGAACAGCACTCCGAGGTAGTGCCAGAGCGTGGCGCGCCTCATGCCACAACCTCCTCTTCCTGCATCTTGACCTGCTGACGTTTCTTCACCCCGGGTACCTTTCTGCCCTTGACCCCGCGTTGCCCGGAGACGTCCGCCCCGAGGAAGCGGATCATGATGAACGCCACGGCGAAGATGAGCAGGAAGATGAGCGTGGACAGGGCGGAGGCGGAGTTGAAGTTGTTCTGCCGCATGTCCTCGACCACCAGCTGGGAGATCGTGGCGGTGGGGGAGTTGGAGGACGCGGAGATCATGATGACCGGCAGGTCGTACATGCGCAGCGCGTCGAGCGTGCGGAACAGCACCGCCACCATGAGGGCGGGTTTGACCAGTGGCATGGTGATCTGCCAGAACTGCTGCCAGCGGGAGGCGCCGTCGACACGCGCGGCCTCGTAGACGTCCTTCGGGATCATCTGCAGGCCCGCGAGGATGAGCAGCGCCATGAACGGTGCGGTCTTCCACACGTCGGCGATGATGACCGCGGAGCGCGCCGCCCAGGGGTCGGTAGTCCAGGAGATGTTGAGGTCGAACAACGAGTTGACGATGCCGCGGTCCGCGAAGATGAACTGCCACAGCTTCGCGGTGACGGCGGTGGGGATGGCCCACGGGATGAGCACGGCGGCGCGGACGAGGCCACGGCCGCGGAACTCCCGGTTCATCACCAGCGCCATGAACATGCCGAGGATGGTCTCCAGGGCGACGGTGACCACCGTGAAGAACAGGGTGATGCGCACCGCCGGCCAGAAGTCGGTGGCCAGGACACCCGGCGGGCACGTCGAGACGGTGCCCGAGGGTGACATGCACCGGTTGGACAGCCAGTAGAGGTAGTGGTCGAAGCCCGCGAAACCACCCTCGACGAACAGCCCGGTGGCGGGGTCGAGGGCGCGGTCCGCCTGGAAGGACAGGAAGATCGCCCGCAGGATCGGGTAGCCGATGACGATGGCCAGGACGATGAGTGCGGGGGCGATCAGCCAGGCCGCCGAGCGGGCCTGACTGGCACGAGTGTTCATGTGCGGCTCCTTCAGGGAAAGTGTTACTTCACACGAAACCACAAAAGACCCGCCCGAGGGGGCAGGTCTTCGTGGTGTTGCTTATCGACGCTCGCGCGGGCCCTAGTTGGAGGCCTGCTCGATCGCGGCCTTCATGTCGGCGGTCGCGTCATCGACGGACTTGCCGGCGGTCAGTGCGGCGTACGCGTTGTCCTGCACGGCCTTGGAGATGGCGGTGTAGAACGGGGAGACCGGACGCGGTGCGGCGTTCTCCAGGGACTCCTTCAGGGCCGGCAGGTACGGGAACTGCTCGACCAGGGACTCGTCATCGTAGATGGAGGCCAGGACCGGCGGGAAGGATGCCTCGGCGAAGGAGGTCTGGTTCTCCTCGTTGATGATGAACTGGATGAAGTCCAGCGCGGTCTGCTTGTTCTCCGAGTTGATGTTGATGCCGTTGTTGTAGCCACCCAGGGTGGAGACACCGACACCGTCCTTGCCGACGAGCGGCTGGACCTCGAAGTTGCCCGCGATCTCGGAGGTCTCGTCCTCGGCGTTGGTGAACATGTACGGCCAGTTGATGGCGTACGCGGTGTCACCGCCGACGAAGGCGAGGTTGGTCTCCTCCTCGGTGGCGGAGGTCGACGCGGAGGCGATGGTGCCGTTCTCGTAGGCGTCGACCAGGGCCTGCAGGCCCTCCTTGGAGGCGTCGGAGTCGACGGTGACCTCGCCGGCGTCGTCAAGCACGGAACCGCCCCAGCCCTCCATGAAACCGACGGTGTTGACGGTCAGGCCCTCGTACTGCTTCAGCTGCAGCGTGAGGCAGTCCTGCTCGATCTCGGCGCAGGACGCCTCGAGCTCGGCCCAGTTGGACGGGGCCTCCGGGATGATCTCGGTGTTGCGGAACAGCAGCTGGCCGTTGGTGTTCTGCGGCAGCGCGTAGAGGGTGCCGTTGTAGGTGGCGGAGTCGACGGTGGCCTGCAGCAGATCAGAGGTGTCGACCTCCAGGTCACCGGTCAGCGGCGCCAGCCACTGGTTGGCGGCGAAGTCCGCGGTCCAGATGACGTCGAGTGCCATGACGTCGTAGTCGGAGTTACCGGCCTGCAGGGACTGCACGAGGGTCTCACGCTGAGCGTCGGCCTCACCGGCCAGCTCGTTGAGGGTGACCTCCTCGTCCGGGTGCTCGGCGTTCCACTTCTCGATGATCGGGATGATCTTGTCGGTGTCGTTCTTGCCCATCGCGAAGGTGATCGGGCCGCGGCCCTCCTCCGAGTCGGAGGCCGCCTCCGTGGCGGTGGTGGTGGCCGTGTCGGTCGCGGTGGTGGTCTCGTCGGTGCCGTCGCCGCCATCGGCACAGCCGGCGAGGACGACGGTGGAGACGATGGCGATGGCCGCCAGGGAACGGCCCGGGCGCTTCAGTGCAATGTTCATCTGTGATTCACCTTTCGGGAGCATGGGATGCCCCCAAATCTAGTGATCCAGGTAATAACCGCGGTGTGATTTGTCGGCGATCACCCCCTGCCGGGGGTGGGCGTCAGAGGCGCTGGCCGCTCCGCGGATCGAAACGATGCGCCCGCTCCGGATCGAAGGAGAAGGTCACGGCCTCCCCGCGCTCCGGCACCGGCTGCTCACCCAACCGCGCGACCAGACGCACACCCTCACTCGAGGCGTAGACATAGGACTCCGAGCCCAGCTCCTCCACCAGATCCACCGTGCCCTGTTTGCTCACCCAGCCCGGCTGCGCGGTGCCCACCTCCATCGCCTCCGGACGCACACCCAGAGTCACCCCGTCACCCGGGAACAGGTTCATCGACGGCGAGCCGATGAAGCCGGCGACGAACTCGTTGACGGGGGCGTCGTAAAGCTCGCGCGGCGGGGCGACCTGCTGCAGGATCCCGTCCTTGAGCACCGCCACCCGATCACCCATCGTCATGGCCTCCACCTGATCATGGGTCACATACACGGTCGTGGTGCCCAGGCGACGCTGCAGGGCCGCCAGCTCCGCGCGCGTCTGCACACGCAGCTTCGCATCGAGATTCGACAACGGCTCATCCATGAGGAACACCTTCGGGTCACGCACTATCGCACGCCCCATCGCCACGCGCTGACGCTGACCACCCGACAGATCCTTCGGCTTCCGGTCCAGGAACTCCTCCAGACCCAGCATCTCCGCCGCATCCTGCACACGCTTCCTGATCTCCGCCTGCGGCATCTTCGCCAACTTCAACGCGAAGCCCATGTTCTTCGCCACACTCAGATGCGGGTACAGGGCATAGTTCTGGAACACCATCGCGATATCCCGGTCACCCGGCTCAATGCCCGTCACGTCCTTGCCGTCGATGAGCAGATGCCCCGAATCCACCGGCTCCAGGCCCGCCAGAGCACGCAGCGTCGTCGACTTACCGCAGCCCGAAGGGCCCACCAACACGAGGAACTCGCCGTCCGCGATCTCCAGATCCAGATCCTTCACCGTCGGGCGCCCCGCGCCCGGGTAGCGGATGGACACCTTGTCAAATGTGACCGTTGCCATGTGAAAGACGATAACACCGCGGGGCTACGGGAAGGTGTGCCTCGACGGGGCGGTGGCACTTCAGTCGAATGAACTCAGTGCCCAGGACGGCAGACGGTAACCGGTGTCCAGCAGAGCCTGGACCACGAGTCTGGCCTCGAGTGCAGTGATAAGGCCATCATCGATCGCATCGAGGTAGACGATCCCCTCCCGGATGCGGGCGTGGGCCAGGCACGCGGCTTCCCCCAGATTCCGGGTCCCCGAGCCACCCAGAATGCTCTTGAAGCGTATGGTCTCCTCGGTGATCGACGGATCCGGATCCCCGAGCATTGTCAGCTAGTCACACCGGAGAATGTCGTTGTTGCTCGGAGAACCGCCGACGGATCCGGACACGAGTTCGTCGTATACCTCGCGTGGATACACGCACGCGGCGAAAGGGCTGAGAAGTGTTTTCAACGTGTCGAGCAGACCGGCTTGGGCGAAATGGGTCAAAGGGCCGGTATCGACAATGATGATCACGGAGAGCCCTACCCCCGTCCGTTCGCGGGCCGAAGGTGGGACCGCGAACGCCGGGCGCGCGGTGCTTCCGGGCGCTCCGGGAGATCGTCGGGGGAAAGGGTGTTGAAGAGCAGGTCGAGTGACTTGTCGGTGGTGATGCGCCGTTCGCGGTAGGCGCGGAGAACGGAGGTACGGTACCCCGGTGCCAACTCCGGCGGGTCGAGCTCACTGACAGGTGAGAGCCCGAGCACCTCGAAATCACCCAGTCGGGGAGTCGAGTTGCCCAACCTACTGGTCGTCCGGTGGTCAAGAAGTCCGAGAGTCGACAGCTGGCCCAATGTCGCTGTCCAGCTCGTGCGGAATTCGGCGGAGATGCTCAAAGCAGCGTCCCTGTCGCCGTGGAGCCGTTTCAGTGCTCTCCACCTGGTGGTGACCCCGTCGCGTGGCAGCAGGAGGTGGGCGGCGAAGGCGTCGATCAGCTTTTCCCGGGAGGCGGCTGTCTGCGGTCCGGTCACGGTAGAACCGTGGAGGTCCGTGGGATCGCCGAACAACCAGTGCCCGAATTCGTGGGCCAGCGTGAAACGGCGTCGGCCCGGGGGCTGTTCTCCGTTGATGAGGGCTACCCCGAACCGAGGATTCCCGCCCTCGGCGTCCGACAAGGAACCGTCAAACCCGGAGTCGGGGAAACTGAAGGAGAAAGCGAGCAGACCAAACCTCTCCACGAAAGAACTCAAAGAGACGAGGGGTGTCGCCCCGAGTCCAGCCAGGGCCCTGGCATGGGATGCGGCCTCTTCGGCTGCCGCGTGATTCTGTGGAAACGGGATCACCTCGGTGGGGGAAATCTGAAGCAGATCGTGTCGTTGCAGCCAACGCGTGGCCACGATCAGTTCCTCGTGCATTCGCTTGAAAGCCGGGGAAGCGCCCTCCGAGAGGGCGGCGCGTCGAACGGCGGGTGTCGGCGCATCGGATTCGAGAAACCAGGTGAACGAGCGGCGCAGCGCTGTGGTGAGGGAGGCGAGTTCTGAGGCGCTGACCTTGCGTTTTCCCTGTTCCAGGCGGGCCACTGCGCTGCGGTCGATGTCGAGGATCTCCCCCAGGGATGCCTGACTCATGTTCAGTGACTCGCGGGCGTACCGGATCCGGCCACCGATAGAGGAGTCCGTGAACGAGGTAGACGTCATGTGTGTGATTTTCACACACGCGGGCACAAGTGTCGAGCCCGGCCGGGGCGGCGTGAACGGACGTACACTTTAAGTCTCTTGGGGCCGTTTTTCACCTGGGGTTTTGCGGCCGCGCTCAACTTAAGGTGAACGTCCGTACGCGGCACCCCGCTACAGCCGGGCGGTGGCCTTCTCCGCGGCGGCGATTTCGGCCAGCCTTTCGGCGTCGACCATGCCGGCGACGACCACGGCCGAGCCCCCGGCGGACAAGGGTGCCAGAACCGCCTGCACGAGGCCGTCCTCGGAGGTCCAGCCGGTGGAGAGCACGCGCTGCGGCTCGCCGCTGACGGGGACGACGTCGATGAGCGCGGGGGCCGGGCCGAAGAAGTCGTCGCCGTAGAAGCGGACGGTGGGGCCGAAGTCGATGGCCCCGGCGGGTAGCTCGAGGCCGGATTCGACGACGCCGCGGCCGAAGGGGTCGTCGGTGACGATCACGATGTCGGATCCGGTGCCGGTCCACTGTTCGACGTTGTCGGGGGAGGTGAACACCACGTCGCCGTCGCCGGTGAAACCCCACGAGACCTCGGCGGCCAGGGCCCCGAGGACCACCGCCACGGACTGCCAGGAGACGGGCAGGTCGATGACGATGCGGGAGGTGGGGTCCAGGTCGAGTTCCTCGATGAGCATGTTGCCGACCTTCGCGGCCCAGTTGTCCAGGGTGACCGCGGAGAAGTCGAGGCGGGCGCCGGTGTTTTCGTTATAGACGGTCAGGCGCGGCGTCGAGGGATCGGTCCGAAGCAGGTGTGCGAGAAGCTCCATGCCGTCCCATCGTAGGCAGGTCGCGGAAACCATGCCGCATAAAAGCTTCCGCATAGGTGCTTTTCGCGTAGCGTGGTGTTCAGTCCCGAAGGTAATTGTGCAGACAAGAAGGTCTCCCGCGTGCCCGAACCGTTGACATCACGCACCATCAGCATCGTCATCCCCTGTCTCAACGATGCGCCGCTGCTGCGTCGCTGCCTGGATTCCCTCGCGGCGCAGGACACCCTGCCGGACGAGATCATCGTGGTGGACAACGGATCGACGGACAACTCCGCAGAGGTCGCGCGGGAGGCGGGCGCCCGCGTCGTGGAGGAGTCGCGCCGGGGCATCACGTGGGCCACCCACACCGGGTTCGACGCCGCCGGGGGCGACATCCTCGCGCGTATCGACGCCGACATCCACGCCCCCACCGACTACCTCACCCGTCTGCACGCCGCATGGAACGCCGCCGACCGCTCCCCGGGGCGCCGCGTCGTCGGCGTGACCGGGGTGGGCCGTTTCGAACTCCCCGGCTGGAAAGGCGACGTGGCCAGCGCCACCTACCTCTCCGCCTACCGGCGCAGCGTCGGTTCGGCACTGGGCCACCACCCGCTGTTCGGCACCAACTACTCGGTACGCCGCGACTGGTGGGAGGACATCCGTGGCCGCCTCGACTCCGCGGACACCTTCTCCCACGAGGACATGCAGATGTCCTTCGAGGTCCGCCCTGATGAGACGGTGTGGTTCCAGCCCGACCTCAGCCTCGACATGGACGCCCGCCCCCTCCACGGCGCAGGCCAGACCGCCCGTCGTTTCCGCCGGGGCATGCACACCATCCTCCGGGCGTGGCGTCACCACCCACCCCACCGGAGACTCGCTGCCCGCGGGATTCTCGGGGAGCGCGCGAAGCGGGCCCTGGCATGAGCATCGAACGACGGATCGCCGGGAGCCTGGCACTGATCAATGACCACGTGGCGTCGATAAGCACGCTCGCCCCGACGAACTCCCGCCTGCTCGACCACGCCTACCAGGGCGTGTCCACGTTCGCGCTGGGCGGTAAGCACCTGCGCGCCCGCCTCGTGCACATCAGCGCCGGCGACGTGACGGGCGCGCAGCTGCAGGCGGCGACGGTGTTCGGCGCCTGCGTCGACATGATGCACGGGGCGTTTCTCATCCACGACGACATCATCGACCGCGACGACACCCGCCGCGGGCACCCCACCGTCCATGCCGCGGTGCGCGACGAGTACCGCGACGAACACCTCGGCACCTCCATCGGCATCACCACCGGTGACCTGGGGCTCAACAGTGCGATCGGATCCTCCTCGACTCGGATCTCGACGACACCCTCGTACGCCGCGCCCTGCGGATCCTCAACGCCGCCGCCCAGCAGACGATCGTGGGCGAGATCCTCGACATCGCGCACTCCATCACCGACCCCGACCCGGAGCTCGTGCGCCTGAGCAACCACCTCAAGACCGCCGACTACAGTTTCGGCGCGCCCCTGAAACTGGGGGCGTTGGCCGCCGGCCGCGACCCCGCCCCGATGGAGCCCATCGCCCGTGAACTGGGCCGTGCCTACCAGGCCGCCGACGACATCGCCGGCACGATCGGGCAGAGCGACGACACCGGCAAACTCGCCGGCGGTGATGTTCTCCACGGCCGCGCCACCCTCATGACCATGCGCATGTCCGACGGGGAGGACGCCGATCCCCTGCGCCTCGCCGAGATCACCGCCGCCGTGGTGGGGGAGGGGCAGGCGCACCTGGATGTGGCGCGTACCCTCATCGACAAGGCGGTGCTGAAACCCGGGATCCGGGATGATCTGCATGATGTGACCGACCGGATCGAAGGGATGCTGCGTACCTATGCCTGAGTCGACTGAGTCGCCTGAGTTCGACTACCTCACCCGTTACGACCGCATGGCGGTCCGCGCGGCGCACAAGGTCATCTCCTCGTATTCCACGAGCTTCTCCCTGGCCACGGGCCTGTTGTCGCCGAGCGTGCGGCGGGACATCCGTAACCTCTATGCCATGGTGCGCATCGCCGACGAGATCGTCGACGGCACCGTCGAGGCCGCCGGCGCCAGCCACCCGGAGTGCGCCCAGCTTCTCGACGATTACGAGGCGGCCGTCCTCAACGCCCCCGCCCGTCGTTTCCACGTCGACCCGGTCCTCCACGCTTATGCGCAGACCGCGCGGCGCTGCGATTTCGACCCCGAGCACGTCCGTGCCTTCTTCGCGTCGATGCGCCGCGACCTCAACCAGGCCAGCCACGACCGGGGCAGCTTCGACGCCTACGTCTACGGTTCCGCGGAGGTCATCGGCCTGTTGTGCCTGCAGGCCTTCCTCGTCGACCATCCGGTGAGCGACGCCGAGCGCGCCCGCCTGGAGGCCGGGGCCCGGTCGCTCGGTTCGGCGTTCCAGAAGGTCAATTTCCTCCGTGACCTGCGCGAGGATGCCGGCATCCTGGGGCGCAGCTATTTCCCGGACATCGACATCGCCTCGCTCACCGAAGGCGACAAGGCCCGTCTCGTCGCCGAGATCCGGCAGGAGCTTATCGACGCCGCCGCCGTCATCCCCCTCCTCCCACCGACCGCGCGCGCCGGGGTGCTGGCCGCCACCAACCTGTTCACCGAGCTCAACAACCGCATCGCGGCCACCCCCGCCGCCGATCTCACCCGCCGACGCATCTCCGTCCCACGCCCGAGGAAGGCCGCGATCCTGGCGAAGGCCGTGGTCACCTCCTCCCGTATGAAAGAAGCCCGCTCATGACTGAAACCGCCCTGGTCATCGGGGCCGGCGTCGCCGGCCTGGCCACCTCCGCACTGTTGGCGAAGGAGGGGTATGAGGTGACGGTCGTCGAGAAGCTGGACACCGTCGGCGGACGCGCCGGAGACCTCACCGTCGAGCAGTGGCCCGGTTTCCGCTGGGACACCGGCCCCTCCTGGTACCTCATGCCCGACGCGTTCGAGCATTTCTTCCGCCTGTTGGGCACGAGCGCGGAGGAGCAGCTCGACCTCGTCGACCTCACCCCCGCCTACCGCGTGTTCCCTGAGGGTGGCGAGCCCGTCGACGTGCCCAGTGGCGTCGAGGAGGCCGCGGCCCTGTTCGAGTCGATCGAACCGGGCGCGGGCCAGCGCTTGCGTGACTATCTCGACAGCGCCGGCGACTCCTACCGTATCGCCGTCGACCGCTTCCTCTACACGACGTTCTCGGCACTCACACCCCTCGTGCACCGCGACGTGCTGACCCGCGCCGGGACGCTCGGAAAGCTGCTGACGGGGTCGTTGCAGGACTTCGTCAACAGGCGTTTCCGTGACACCCGCCTGCGCCAGATCCTCACCTACCCGGCGGTGTTCCTCTCCTCCCGTCCCGAAAGCACGCCGGCCCTGTACCACCTCATGAGCCACACCGACCTGGTGCAGGGCGTGCGTTACCCGGTCGGCGGTTTCACCTCCGTCGTCGAGGCGCTGCACCGGCTGGCGGTGGAACAGGGGGTGCAGTTCCGGCTCAACACGGAAGTGACGGCCATCACGAGCGTCGATAAGCGGGCGACGGGGCTGCGGGTGCGTACCGACGCCGGACTGGAGGAACTCACCGCCGACATCGTCGTCTCCGGCGCCGACCTCCACCACACCGAGACCCGACTGCTGCCCGCTGAGCTGCGGACCTACCCGGAGAAGTACTTCGCGAAGCGTGACCCCGGCATCGGCACCGTCCTCGTCATGCTCGGCGTGCGCGGCCGCATCCCCGAGCTGGCCCACCACAATCTCCTGTTCAGTGAGGACTGGTCCACCGACTTCGCCGCCGTATTCGACGGGCCGCAGCCCGAACGCCCACTGGATTCCTCCCGGTCGATCTACGTCTCCATGCCGTCGGCCACCGAGGAGGGTGTCGCCCCACCGGAGCACGAGAACCTCTTCATCCTCGTGCCCGTGCGCGCCGCCGAGTCCCTCGGCCACGGCACCCTGTTCCGCGGATCCGGCACCCCGGCCGTTGAGGCGATCGCCGATGCCGCCGTCGCCCAGGTCGCCGAGTGGGCGGGCATTCCCGACCTCATCGAACGCATCGTCACCCGGCACACCGTTGGCCCCGCGGATTTCGCCGAGCGCTACCACGCCTGGAGCGGCGGCTCCATCGGCCCCGCGCACACGCTGAAGCAGTCCGCGTTCTTCCGCGGCCGCAATGTCTCCGGCAAGGTGAAGGGCCTGTACTACGCGGGGGCGACGACCGTTCCCGGCGTCGGCGTGCCGATGTGCCTGATCTCGGCGGAGAACGTCATCAAGCGGCTGCGCGGCGACTCGAGCCCCGGCGCACTGCCGGAGGTGGGTGCGTGAGTTTCGCCTACCTGATCATCCTGCTGGTGACCCTGGCCTGCATGGTCCTGTGCGACTGGCGGTGGAACCTGGCCTTCTTCCACGACGCCCGCCGCGCCACCGCCATCTCGGTGTCCGTGGTGGGGGCGTTCCTCGTGTGGGATGCGCTCGGCATCGTCACCGGCTCCTTCTACCGCGGCGCCTCCGACTACATGACCGGCGTCGAACTCGCCCCCGAGATGCCCGTCGAGGAGCCGATCTTCCTGTTCTTCCTCACCTACCTGACCATCAATCTCACCTCCGGTGCGCGCCTGCTTCTCGACGCCCGCGCCAGGCAGGTGAGCCCGTGACCTACCTGCTCATCAGCGTCCCCTTCCTTCTGCTGGGCGCGGCCGTGGCGTGGTGGCGTCGCGACGCCGCACCCCGCCAGCTCGCCGTCACCGGCCTGGTCATGGCGGTGCTGCTCGTGCTCACCGCGATCTTCGACAACGTGATGATCTGGGCGGAGCTCGTCGGCTACGGCGAGGAGCAGCGCCTGGGTCTCCAGCTCGGCCTCGTACCGGTGGAGGATTTCTTCTACCCCGTTTTCGCCGCCTTGGTCATCCCCGCACTGTGGCTGGGGAAGGGGCGCCGATGAGGATGCTGCGTGGAATTCTCGCCGCCTCCCGCCCGATCAGCTGGGTGAACACCGCCTTCCCCTTCGGGCTGGCGTACCTGCTGGTGGGAGGTGGCCTCGACTGGCTGTTCTGGGTCGGTGTCCTCTTCTTCCTCATCCCGTACAACATCGCGATGTACGGCATCAACGACGTCTTCGACTACGAGTCCGACATCCGCAATCCCCGCAAGGGTGGCGTCGAGGGTGCGGTCCTGCCGAAGTCCATGCACGCCCCACTCCTGTGGGCGTCCGGGCTGACGACGCTGCCGTTCCTCGCGGTCATGTACGCCTCCGGCACGTGGCAGTCGGCGTTCTGGCTGACGGTGTCCATGGCCGCCGTGGTCGCGTACTCGGCCCCGCCCATGCGCTTCAAAGAACGCCCGGTGCTCGACTCGGTGACCTCCTCCGCGCACTTCGTCACCCCCGCCATCGTCGGCGCCACGATCCGGGTGGGGGAGCTGCCCGTCTACTTCTGGGTGGCCGTCGGGGCGTTCTTCCTGTGGGGAATGGCCAGTCACGCCCTCGGCGCGGTCCAGGACGTCAAGGCCGACCGGGAGGGGGAGCTGTCGTCGATAGCCACCGCCTTCGGTGCCCGCCTGACCACCCGCCTGGCCGCCGGCGCCTATCTGGTCGCCGCGCTGCTGCTTTTCCTCCTGCCCGCCCCCGGCTGGATCGTCGGCATCGCCGGCCTGGGTTATGTGGCCAACACCCTGCGCTTCTGGAACATCACCGACGACACCTGCGAAACCGTCAACCGCGCGTGGCGGGTGTTCCTGTGGCTCAACTACCTCGTCGGCGCCATCGTCACAGTGTCGCTGGCGACGGTGTACCTGTAGGTGCGAGGAGCCCGGGCAACCGGTTCGTGAGGAACCGTTGTTCGAGGAAAACGCCGATCATGTCCGCAGTGCGCCCTACTCTGAGGGTAGGAGAAAGGACCCGGCGGGGTAGGAGAAAGGACCCGGCGATGATGAAGAAGAACACACTGGCACGCGGCATTCTGGCGCTCCTCACCACAGTCGCGCTCGCGTCGTGCGCGAACGAGGGGGACACCGGGGCAGGTGGTCCCGGCACCGCGGAATCCGCGGTCGCCCAGACAACCGAACAACAGGGTTATCCCGGTATCGGCGAGGCGGTGGAGGCCCCCGGGGTGACATTGACGGTCCTCCGGATCGCCGAGGCGGAGGAACGTCCCGTCCTGGAGCGCAACCGGCGCCCCGATGTCGCGGCTACCGAAACCGCGGTTCCGGACAGCGGGGGAAAGTTCGTCGTCGTGGAGACCAGGGTGGAAAACACCGGGCAGGAAGCATGGGATCTGACCTGTGGCTTCGCCATCCAGGCCAATGTCTTCGACGAGCGCGACCGCAAGTTCGAGCCAGTCGACGATCTGCACCGCATCCCGGGAAATCCCGGATGCAACGAGGACACCAATCCCGGGTTCACGAAGAACATGACGTGGGTCTTCATGTTGCCCGTCGATGCCGAACCCACGCTCCTCGGATTCGCGGATCCCTCCACCCACTTCGACGACCACACATTCATCGATCTCACCACCGGGGAGGAGACGCCCCCCACCACGACCGAGCGCCGGGCCGATCCCACGACCCCCTCTTCTCCGGCAGAGGCCCCGCAGGAAACCGTGGCTGATCGCCAGCCGACGCAGCCTGCCCCGCAACCCGAGCCCCAATCGGCACCGGCGCCCGCCGCAGCCCCCGCTTACGGCGCCCCGTGCTCGGCGGCACAGGCGCTGCAACCTGCGGTGAGCGCGAGCGGTGACACCCTGGTCTGCGTCGGAATGGGCAACGGGTTGTACACCTGGGTGTATGGGCCTTCTGGTCAGGGGGCCGGAACCGCCTCCGCCGGTGGCGCCTGCGTCGACGGGGAACAGGGTGGGCAGGATGCCCAGGGCCGCATGATGATGTGCATCAACGGCGAATGGATCTACGGTCCCTGAACCAAACGCCCGCCCCTCCCCGGGAACCTTTCCCCCGTTTTCGGAGTCTAAGTATGGTGATCCCGCGCAGTCGGCGCGGGCGAACCTAGTAGGGGGAATTTTGTCCGTGGTCACCGCTGATCGTTTTTCGGGGCCTCACCGGGGAGGGCTTCCCCATTTCCCGGATCTCGTTTACAATCTGTAAACGTCCAGGTATTTCGGGAATGTGGTACGAGATCGCCTGGAGTGAAGAAAGCGAATCACATATCGCCCGTCACGATGTGAGTCCCGGTGAGGTTGAGGAGTGCATCAACAGCCGCCCCAATATGACGCTGCGGGGTCCGCACGCGAGAACCCTCGTCTTCGGCGTCACCAGAGCAGGACGCTTCCTGCTTGTGGTTCTGTCGGATGCAGCGGATGGACGCACACGCGTGGTCACCAGCCGGGACATGACAGGACGGGAGAAGCGAGTGTTCAGAAGGGAGGCGAACTGATGGAGTCGAGGCAGGACGAAGTCGACTATTACGACAACACCGATTTCTCCGCGGAGCTCGCCGCCGAGGGGCAGGTCCACCGCGGGACGGATGGACCGACGACTGATCCGATGCAGTCTTTCGCGGTTCGCCTGCCGGCCTCGGTGCTGCGTGAAGTCCGTGCAATTGCGCGCGAGCGCAACGTGAGTACCGGTGCGGTCCTCCGGAGCATGGTGGAGGAATCGCTGGCACGGCGGGCCACCGATGAGGGAGTTGTCCCGGTCAAGTCTCTGCTGGCACTGGTGGCCCAGGCGCAGCGCGAAGTCGCTGGCTGACCCTCCCCGGGAACCTTTCCCCCGTTTTCGGAGTCTAAGTATGGTGATCCCGCGCAGTCGGCGCGGGC
>Ga0123333_10004040_pt1 | contig 13939 bp, 7 predicted proteins | sample BioC12SIPDNA_3_FD_89957 | JGI IMG/M metagenome (GOLD analysis project Ga0123333, IMG submission 89957) | Anaerobic biogas reactor microbial communites from Washington, USA - Biogas_R2_B C12 SIP DNA | ecosystem: Engineered > Bioreactor > Anaerobic > Unclassified | place: Washington, USA... | reverse complement strand
TATCCACGAAAGAAGAAACGCGAACACATCGGGGCCCCACAAATCACCAATGCAACCAAACAACAAATCGCGACGGCTACAAAACTTAAGAGTCAACGTCATGAATTTCGGTTAACGGCGTAGGGTGCCACCGGCACCGTCTGGTTCGACGACGTTCAGTTGCTTGAAGGCGCAGCCTCGCGCTGGCAAGTCTTCGCGCGGTCCTATGCCAAGGGGCTCGTCCTCGTCAAACCGTACGTGGGCGGCTCGTTTGGTGACGACACTGCATCGGTTCACAGATTGCCAGGAGCGTTCAGACCGCTACGCGCCGACGGGACAATCGGTGACGCGGTACCGGAGGTCATGCTGCGGAATGCGGAGGCGGCGGTGCTCCTGAAATAGTCCGGCCTCCACGTTGAACCGAACTCCGCAATTGCCAAATGCCGCGCAGAACACGGTGATGCCCATGGCGCGTTTGGAGCGGTGATCAACGACCGCAGCTACCCACCAACAGAAGGGCCTGCACTGTGGCAAGGCGAATGGTAGCCAATTCGTTAGCTCAACATGACTTTTCCAACGGGCCGCTAGGACCCGCTGCGCCGCAGCGTGATGAACACCACGGCGTGCGGCGGGATCTGTGTGGTCAACTGCGGTCCCTGCATCTCCAACTTCAGTTCATTGACCAAATCCTCTTTGCGCCTGATGAAAGGATCACCGTCCGGATCGGAATGTGAGAGCACGACCGCCGCAGCCTGCTGCGGGGTGAAGCCGCGGAACTCGATCCTGCAGGGCACGGCTCGGGTCCACGAGCCATCGGCCAGGATGACGAAAAGCCGGCTGCCGTCGTCGCTCAGCGTGGCCACTGCCGGGGTGAGCGGCCCTCGACAGGTCTTCTCACCGGCGGTGCCTTCATAGTAGGGCGCGGTGCCGTCGATCGGGAGAACCCAGCGGCCGGCATGGCGGTTGAAGTAGTAGTAAAGCCAATAAGTCATAGAACGGAGTTGCGGGTCGTCCTGGGCGAGAAAGCCGAATCCGGGGGCGCTCCGGTGGGAGAACATCTCCCACGAGCTGGCGCCTCGAAGCGGGGCCTCGCGGAGGTAGTGGATCAATCGCACGGCCCGGTGCATCATCCCAAAGATGTTGGCGTTGCGACGCACGTAGTCGGCCCGCTCCCCTTGCGGCCCGGAACTGTGCATGCCCCACTCCGTGTCGTACTGATAGACTTCGCGGTCAGGGTTGTACAGCCGCATCAGGGCGTTGACCTTGAGGATCTCGTCGATCATCTGGTAGTTGGCCGTGAGCACGACGTCCTCGAACGAGCTGCGCTGGACGTTCATCGAACAGTAGTAGTGCCCCACGATGAAGTCGTAGTCACCGGCCGCCCGCTTCAACAGGTAGTTGCCCCAAGCCGGACTGCGATGGTGGATGGGCATGCCGATCTGGCCGCTGGGGTGGACCTGCCGAATGGCCCGGCTCACGGACAGAAAATGCTCCAGGTACGAATCGGCCGTTTGGAACGCCCGGCCCACACGCCCCACGTACGGCTCGTTGGTGATTTCCCAGCGGCGGAACTCGTAACCTCGGTCCAGGCTGTGTCGCACTCCGCGTGCCCAGACTTCGGGTAGGAGCTTGCTGGTAGCACCTTGAATCTCGAACTCGAGCGGTGTGGCGGCCTGGGGCGTCCCGATGCGATTGAGAAACTCGGCGGCCTTGTCGATTGCCGCCTCCAGGCCAAACGGCTCGTCGCCGAGGGCGTAAAACCGCGTCATCGGCAGACGCAGGTTCCGAACGGCCTCTTCCAGGTCCGGCGGCAGCACGTACCGGCCGTCCTTGTCGAAAGGGAGCTTCGTATAACCGGCCACACGATGAAACGAAACGCCCCCGACTTCTCGTGGTGCCTCGCGCTGTCGTCTGCCCGCGTCGACCGTGAATTTCAATTCGTCGCCGGGCTTCAGGCGATGATCGAGCCGGTCGTAGACAAGCGACTCGGGGTTGACCAGGCGGCCCTCACGTGGCGACGGCCGCTCGGTGACAACGACGTCGTCGATCCAGAGGGTCCTCTGCTCTTCCGGCCGTCCGGCGGCTTTGAACGTCAGGAGCATGAAACGGCAGTCTTCGGCAAAGAAGTCCCAGCCCTCGTCGAGAAGGAAGCGGAACTCCCTCCAATCCCGGTCGAGACGAATGGGAAACAGGCCGGGCGAGGCGGCCTCCACGAATGGTCGGATGCTGCGGTACGCGGTCCAGCCGAACAGGGCCTCGCCGGGCCGGTCGCTCCGTGCCCAGAATGTCAACGTGTACCGCATTCCTTCCTTCGGGCGGAGGGCGGTCTCGGGCGAGGAAACCACGTAGCCTTCCGTGCCGGCCGGATGATCGATGCGGAAGCACGCCTGGCCGCTGTGCGCCTGGCTCGTATCGCGCGTGTAGTTGCTGGCAATCTTGTACTTTTGGGCGCCCCACATCGTCCATCCCGGGGGCAGATCCGCAGACACCGGCTGCTCGAAGTCGCCGCCCGCCACCAGGTTCTCGTCGTCGGCCATGAGAGAGGCGCCAACGGCAAGGAGCCCCAGTATCGAAAAGGCCGGAACGATCCGACTCAAGACACGCATCGGAGAACCTCCCATCAAGGACTTTTCTGTCGCGTTTCATCGATCATCGCACAATCTTGCTCCAAGTCCCGCTGGCTCCCAATCAGCAGGAGACGGCGACAGCTATTCCGCCTCAACCTTCAGCCCGCCCAGGTTGTACGATCCCTGCATGAGGAGCACGATTTCGTGATCGCCTGCCGTGAGCGGGACGGACTTCAGGACCGCTTTACTGGTGTGGCGCCAGTCGGGAAATTCGTGCGCGGGGGTCTCGAAATCGCCGGCGGCCTTGCAGTCAACCATGAGTTTCGGCCCCCGCTGTTTCGGAGACGGCGTCCCATAATCCAACGTAAACGTATAGTTCGCCGTCTGGTTGACGTGGACGGTGTACTTGAGCCATTCGCCGCCCGAGACTCCGCCGATAACGGTTTCGCCCGCGTCCACGTCTTCGTTGGCGCGGAAGGTCTTGCTGGCGCTGTTGCCCGGCGTGCCGTCGGAATAGGCGAATCCCTGTCCGCCTTCATCGTAATGCGACAGCATAATCTCGCCCGGAAGTTGGATCGGCTTTCCAAGGTACGGCCCCGTCTTGCCGTTCTTTCGAAGCAGTCTGACGACGTTTTCCGAGCGGCCGACGTTGCCTCTTTCGTCTTGCGCAAAGATGCAGAACGCGTGCAGTCCGCGGTCCCAATCCGGTCGGACCCCGGTGCGTCCCGGCTTGACGAAATTCGTGCCGTTGTAGTAGTCCTGCGTGATTCTGACGACGAAATCGTAGGGCGGCGCGGACCGGTAATCCAGCAGCGCGCCGCTGTCGAACAGGTAGACCTGCTTGATCTTTGCCCCGGTTATCGGCGACGGTTCAACCTGCGCCTCGAGATGCAGTTCTTCGCCCGGTTTGAGGATATAGGTGGATTCGTCAGGCTTCCTGGCCAGTCTGACAACCGGGTCGGAGTCGTGCGGATATTCGTAGATCCGTACGTAATCGACGAAGAAGCTCTCGGGAAACTTCCCCTTCGTCGGATCGCCGCCGGACTTGCCGCAGCAGCCGGAAAGAATGGCGTGCAGCGGCACGTAACCTGTCGCGTGGTTGAACGGGTCGAACGTCACCGAGCTGTACGGGCTGTGGTTCGCTTCCGACTGGATGAGCTTCCCGTTGAGGTAATACGAGACTTCGAAGGGCGTCCATTTGCAGGCCACCACATACCAGTCGTCGACTTTGCCGGGCAGCTTGGAGCCGTAGTTCCAACTCCTCAACGTGCCGCAGGCGAAGACGTGCAGATTATGGTCGAGGACGCCGCGTGGTTCTTCGCCCGGGTTTTTCGGACCCATGTAGTAGTCTTCGTAGACGTCGATTTCCCAGCCATCGAGGAACGGATTCGACGGTCCGTGCGTGCAAAGCCAGAACGCGGACCACCAACCGGATTGCTGGCGGAACTTCACCCGCGTCTCGAAGTAGCCGTATCCGAAGACCTCGTTGGAATAGAGGCTGGCGCTCTTGGTTTTCGTCTTGTCCGGCGTCGCCCAGTTGCAGACGATTTCGAGCAGCCCGTCGTGGACTTTCGCGTAGTCCTTCTCGCTCGTTGGGCTGAAGTACCATTTGCCGGTATCGACCCGGTCACCATCGAATTCCTCGTCGAACACTTTCTTCCAGCCCGCCTTGACCGGATCGAACTGCGGGACGAGATCGATCTTGAACGGCGTCGACGAGGTCTTCGATTCGCCGCGTAGATCCAGCGGACCGGCGAGTTTCAGAATCGCGCTGCCCTTGTCCGCGACGATTCTTACCGCGATGACGTTCGTCCCCTTTTGGAGCCGGACGTTCTTGACGTGGTTGTCGATCTCGACAGGCGATTGGGCGTTGCCCGGCGCAGGGATATCGAAAACCGGCTCGCCGTTGAGATGGTACTGCATCGCTCCACCGGCACCCGCGCCGACTGTCATATCGCAATCGTATTTGGCCTCGATTCGACCGAACGCCCATAGGCATTGGGACGGGCCAGAACCGGCGAGTGGCGCGAGATCCAGCGTGTTGGAAATGAGAGGGACCGTCTGAGCTTTGGCTCCACCGAAGGTCTCCGGAATCGACTGGAGCTGTTCCCGCGACTGTTTGAGAGCCTTGTCGACGGGCCCGAAGATCGTCCAGGATTTGGGCATGCGGGTATCGCCGACGACTCGAGTCGGCTGGATATCGAGGGTCAGACTGCATACCAGTATCTCGGCGCCCATTTTGCCGCCGATAGCGAGCGAGACGGCATGGGTTTCGCAGGCATGCCCGTTGTCGATGGGAATCGTCAAGACGTGCGGCTGCCACGTGTCGGAGAGGGTGAATGGAGAACTGACGACGACCCCGTTCCAGGCGCCCTTCTCGCCCCATCGATAAAACGTGGCCCACGCCAGCCCCTTTCCCTTTGCGAGGAATGAAATGCGGCCCACGGAGCCGGAGCGGGCGGGGAATTTCGTGCGGGTCTGGATGGCGCCGCCGTCGTCACCTAGGACGTTCGTGATGCTCAACGCCGTGCTGCCCTCATAAGCGCCGGGTATGGTTTTAACCTCCGGGAACGGTTTGTAGCCGCCCCATTCGTGCATGACCCAGCCGTCGGGGAAGCCGCCCGGCGTTTTTGATCGAAAGCGACCGTTGACGTCAATCGGCTCCGCCGACAGTGCATCGCACATCAGAGCAATGAGCAACGGGAAGACGAAAGGGATAGTGGTTTTCAATACTGTGTTATCCATGATCTTCTCGTTCCTGTCCTGTTGGAGTACAGCCTTCAGGCTGGGATTCGCACACCAACGCATGTACTCCAACATATCCGGCATCCCATTTTGGAAACTCCAGAAAGCACAAGTCTATCGACGCCGCTTCTCCACGAAACGGCACTCGCCTTTGGCCAGCTTGCGCAGGGCTTCTCGTGTAGCCGAACGATAGTTGTTGTAATCGACGCACTCCAGGCTGATCCCGCCGGCGCCCTCTTCATGAGCAATCCGTGCAAGGGCTTCGGCCAGTTCGGCGTTGCTCTTGCCGGTGGCCTGTTCGTAGGCCGGCAGGCCGAACCGGCTGTAATTGTATTGCTGGACGGGACACCAGACGCGGCAGCGGCCGTCCACCGCATCGAGCACCTCGCGATACGCTGCCCGCGTGCTCTCCAGGGGAGCTTCCTTGTCCCACGTGACGTAGTTGATGACCAGCGTGTCGATCAACCCTTCCTCGACCCAACTCCGCCAGTCGGCCGCGCATCGTGCCAGAGGCTCGTCGCCGCCGGGCGCGATTTCCGGGAGGCCGACCGCCAGTTCGATCGATCGGCCCGATGCCTGCAGATGCCGGCGCAGCTTGCGGAGAAACTCCGTCACGTAGCCCGCCACGTGCCGGCACCATCGCGGATCGCGAGCATCGGATGGTGGATCCTCACCGTATCGGCTCCGGTAGGCTTCCACGATCGGATCGACGTATTCATAGGCCGGGCTCCAACCGCCGGTTCGCCAGAAATCGATGAAGAGCACTTCAATCCCTCGATCGACCAGCTCGTCGACCAATGCCAGCTTGTGCTCGATGACCGGCTCATAGGCAAGACTCACGCGTCCCCACCACGGCCGGCCCGCCGCATCGCGCCCCCAATACTGCGGATGCTCGAAGTTGTAGCGGCCCACGGTCCACAGGGCCCAATGGGTCTCTTCAAACGGCCAATGGATCCCCGGCTTCAATCCGCGTTCCTTGCACATCTTGACCACCGTGGCGATGATGTCCACCTCCGCCTCGCCGTAACGAACCCAGCCGGCGATCTCCCGCCCGTCCGCCACACGCCGCTTGTCGAGCCGGCTGGAGTGATGATGGGTTTCGATCTGGCTGGGGTAACGCATCGTCGATCCGCCGCAGTTGCGCCACAGGATCGTCGTCGCGCCCGTCTCCTGCACGTGGTCCAGGATCTGCGCAAGTCCCGCCGCCTTCTCCGTGTCGTAAATCGTGTAGAAGTCGAAATGATCGACCCACGCGGCAACTTCAAATGGTTCATTCTCCTGGGCAATCGCCGGGGCCGCAAAGCCCAACGCAAGCACCAGGCTCAGAATACAGCATGGCCGACGACAGATGGAAACAGGCGAAGCCATCCGGAACTCCTTCAGTGGGAAGTATCAACAGGCAATCAAGGCTGGTTTGTGCGATCCCAGAACCGGGCGAGCGAGTCCGCCAGGATCGCCTCCGGCGCCAACGTGCCACGCAGAACCGATAATTCGAAAATCCTGCCCGGAAAAGGGGCCGACCCGTCGTGCTGCGACCCGATCCGTATCTGCACGGGCTCCCCGTAGGCGAACAGCGCGTCCCGGCTTGTGACCTGCTGCAAGCGGCCGTCAACATACAGACGCACGCTTCCCGCAGCGTCACGAGTACCAACGAGCGTCACCGCACGATCGGTCGGCAACGGTTCGTCCGACTTGGCGCCCCGATAGACCAGGTCCGTGTCGCGGGAATTGAACCAAACGCGCCGGTCGTCTGTCACGTACAACTGCCAGCCGAGCCGGTTATTCGGGTATTGCCCCATGGTGATCATCGCGAAGCGGCACGTGTCAGGCACTTGCACGACCGCCCGGACCGTGAAGGCCCCGCTTCCGAAGTCGAAGCCTTTGGCGGCAGGAATGGAGAGAAACGTCCCTGGTGAGAAACTCAGCCCCCCGTCGCTCCACGTCGGTTCGCCGTGGACGGCGATCGAATTGGCCTCGGGACTCTGATCGGTGATCGTCTTGCCCGGTTTGCGGGCAAAAGAAATGTGGAGGACCTCTCCACCCGTTGCTTTCGCCTCTGAGGACGGTGGCTCCGACGGCCGAGGGAACGAGGGCACTTCGATCCGATAGAGCTTGTAGGATCCCGTACGATTGTTCTCGAACACCAGTTGTCGGCCGTCCGGCGACCAGGCCGGGCTCCGTGAATTGCCTGGCCCGCAGTCGAGTCGCACCCGGCAGGCGGTGCGACTATCGATGAGGTACACTTCCCAACCCGGATCTCCCACCTCGAATCCCGTACAGGCCAGCGCCGAGCCGTCAGGACTCCACTGCGGGCTGTAGAACGCTCCCTGATGATCGGTCAGCGGGAACGTATCGGCAGGGGCGTCCACCGTGGCAAGATGGATCGTCCAGTTGTCGCGAAAGCCCTGCAGCCGGCTGCACGCCAACATGCGTCCGTCCGGCGAGAAGCAAGGTTCAACCAATGCCCGATCCCCGCCCGGCTGCCGACATACCAACTCCGGATTACCCCCGTCGAACGAAATCCGATAGAGCCCCACGGCGTTGTCGTCTTTCTGGCCGTCCCGGTTCGAGCAGAACCAGATTGTCTTGCCGTCCTGGGCGAAAACCGGGCAGTAGTCGCGATGCAGCCCTTCGGTCAGCCATCGCGGCTCGCCTCCCTCGGCAGACACCACGAACAGGTTGTAGCCGTTGGCCTGCCCTTCAAAGCCCGTGGCAGTGAAATGGGCATACGAATAAACGATCCATTTGCCGTCGGGTGACCACGAAGGAAAGCAGGCGTGGCCCGGCCCCGTGACCAGGGGCCTGACTTCAAGCGAAGATACGTCGAGCACGTACAGCCCAAGCGTACCCGACCGATCCGATTGAAAAACGACTTGCCGACCGTCGGGCGACCAGGCCGCCTCGGTGTCTTCACCGGGTCCGCTGGTCAGTGGAACCGACGGCTCGGCCGCAGCCGAGCCGAGCAAACACGAGAAACACACTGCCCAGACAAACGCTGGGCGACCGAGCGACTGCAAAGGCCGCAACTGGCGCCGGTTCATCATAGCCGCAACCGCAACTGCCGCGGCGGATGTGACGACGATTCGATTCAAGAAACTCCGTCGGCTGGCGGCTCGATTCATGGTGACTCCTCGGGAGTGAGTTCTTAACGCATTCAGGCATGGTTGGCGAAACACGCCGGCACGGCGTCCATGCTAAACTGAAATCAAAATGAAGTCATGGCTTCAGTCTATTCTCCAACCATGGGACCGCAACATCTGCTTTGAAATAGTGATCCGGTGGATCGTTATTGTTCAGCTTCCAGAACTCGTCTGTCGTCAATCCTTCTGGAAGATAACCATCGTATCTGGTCTCAGGGGCTCTGTATTTCGGGAACTGCGACACAGTCATATTGTCTGTTGCGTCCATGATTCCATAAGCCTTCTGATACAGCTCAAGGTTCTTCTCAGGCAACCCCTCGGCGAATAGTACGGGACGCGGCGCCAAACTGGCGACAATGTCAGGGTTGTCAAACCATCCATACATGCCAGGAACTACGTAGAACAGGCCAAATGCCGGGGGCCTCTGGCCCCGCTCATTTGGCTTGGTCCTGACTTTTGCGGCTTCGCGCCAATTGTAGATGCCTTGATTCAGGACGACTGCGCAGATGTCCGGATTGAGAACGGCGAGATAGGCGGCCATCCATGCGCCAAGAGAATGACCGCTGACGGCGATTTTTTCAGGGTTGATATATCCGGAAGTTCTCATCCATTTCAGCAGTTGGTGGCTCTGGAATGTGGCTAAGCCCATGTAATGCCAATTCATATTCAGCAAATACTGCTCGAAGGTCGCTACGTCAATCACGTCCTGCCCGCTGTATTGTTCCAGATCCGACGTTTCGGCATACCCGGGATTGTCAACGGCGACAGCAACGATTCCCTTTTGCGCATAGAGCAGAGCCATCCTGTTAATCTCGTCAAACGTAGGACGTGCAAATACAGGAAACAGCTCCTTTTCGCCCGCCAGACTTTCCTTGCTTCTCGAGGTGCCAGGCAGACAGAGAACCGCAGGCGCCGAAGCACTGGCAGAAACACCATCAGGAACCAACACGAGGAACGGGACAACACTTCCGGGTTGAGGATAGTGCTCCCACTTTTCAAGCGTGTATCCGTTGCGTTTTGCCCTGCTCAGAAGTCGTGGTTGCGGTTGCGGCGGGATATCCGGGAATCTCATCAAGTCCTGGAGTTTGTTTCTCACTTTGGTCTGCCAGTCCAGGAACTCGTCCCTGGAAAAGGCGGGATCAAAAGCAAGCAGAGGATGTTGGCTGCGAATCATATGCTGCACCAGGCCGCGGGTGCTTGTATACCGCCCGTCAGGACGATCGGTACTCAGGATCTTGTGCTTCTCTGGGTCAAATGGCGTGGTTTGCGATCCTGTTTGCGCAAACGAGCTCCCCGCAAAGAACATCCATACACATGCCACGAGGATCGCGAGTCTGAAGGCAATTGTTTTCATCGACCTTACTCCTGAACGCGTGAGAATTGTGGTTGACGAGGAGTGTCATGTTCCATGCCGCTCGGCGGGCGAGGTCTTCTCGGAGGGAATCCCACGGCGGATGCCCCGTATTATTCGGCCCACACCAGGCGCATCCGCATCGGTTCCAGCGGCACGAGCAGTCCGCCATCGGACCACGTCAGCGGCTCGCCGCTCAGAGCATCCTTCGCTCCTTTCGCGCCCACGCCCATCCTGGTCAGGTCCACCGTCAGCCGGGCGGTCACGCCCTGGTCGGCTGACAGGTTTGAGACGACCAGCAGAGCTCGCCCCTCTCTCCCGTCGCTGGCGGCTCGCACGTAGAGGCTCGCCCGAACCGACTGCGGCTCGCTGGCCGACGCCATGGGTGTTTCCCAGTAAGGGTGCCACTGCGCCTGGTCTACCCCGAACCGTGTCATGGCATCCCAGATCGGCGCGATCTTCTCTAGTCCCACCAGCCCGCACGGGCGAACCCGCACGTCGTGCAGTAGCGAGAAGGCCAGTGCATGCTCGTAGGTCCATTGGGGCGGCCGCTCGTAGGCCAGGAACTCGCAAGGTACCCCGTAGTTCCGCCCCATGAACTCCGCTCGAAATGCATCCAGCGGCAAGTTCTTCAAAGGATCTCCCGACAGTTCTCCCCCTGCAAACTGCTCGCCGTCCCAGTACGAATCGGCAAAGGCGAGTGTCGGTGTCAGGCAGCACGTGCTCTGGTGCGCGCTGATCAGGCCTCCCTGGGGATGAAACATGCCGTAGAGCCGTCGCATGAGCCGTCGTACCCCGAAAATCGGGTAAGTCGGCCGCAATTTACCGTCGGCCGTGCGGTAACCACAGCCGTGCCGCTCGTTGCAGCAGGGCCATGGCTCGATCGTACCGTCGAGGTAGAGGCCGTCGTAACCGTAGCGCTTTCGAGCCTCTGAAATCCCGTCGGCCAGCCGGTCCGCCCAGACGCTATTGTAGCAGACCCTGAAGTCCCGCTGCTCGGGATGGCGATACCAGCCGGGCGTAATCTTCGCCGCACTGTTCTTGACCAGCACGTCATCCGACAACTCCGCCCACTCCGGCGCCATGGGCGACATCTCGTAGCCATGGTAAACCAGCACCTTCATCCCGCGCCGGTGACAGGCCTCGACGATACCGCGGAATTCCGATTCGGGAAACGTCATCGGGTAGTTCTGGATCGGTGCCCAGTCCTCGTGGAACACGGCCGTCTTCACCCCCAATTGGGCCGCCCGGTCGAGAGTGGCTTCGGGATTCCGGTCCGGAAATGCCCGGTGACAAAGCCACCACTCCTTGGGTACCGGAAGCGTCGCGTCCACTCCCAATTGGGGCACGTGCCAGATCCGCCACTCGTGGAAATCCGCCGGCCACGGCTTGACCGGCGTTGCCTGGAAACCGAATCGGTAAGTCGCCGGCAAACGCACCTCCCCGTCGGACAGGTGTACCCGCAGCACGACCGCCTCCCCCTCCACGACGACCTCCATCGCCGTCTCCTGGCGGGAAGGTTGCCAGCCTTCGTCCGATTCGGCGAACCAACCCAGACCGCTGTCCTCGCTTCCCAACCATAGAAACGGCTTGAAGGGCAGGGTCAGGCCTGTCTCAGGTAGCCTGCCGCTGTTCTTGGCCGCTCCCCAACTCCCCGGAAAGTAGTGGAACAGGCTCGCCCGCTCCCGCTTCAGCGGCACCTCCAGCCACAGTCGTTCCACGAGGGGAGTGGTCTTGTATTGCGGGAGCACGACCGCGTCGATGCGGATGAGGCCGTCCATCTCAATCCGGGTAGTGGTATTGACGATCAGGTCGTCTCCCGATTGCCAGCCGGTAACGATTGCCTCAGTCGGCTCAGCGCGAAAGAGGAAATTGCCGCCCCGTTTCCAGGCGATCGGCTTGCCGCCGACCTGCCCGGTGAGCCGAATGGGGGCTGCCAGCAATTCCTCGCCCGCCGTGACGATCGACGTGGGCAGGGCTGCACCCTGGAGCGTGTGCGAACGCCCCCACACGCCCACCTCTACGCCCGCTGAGTCCGATCGGGTCGTCACCGCGGTCCACGGCGCCATCAGCCCCATGGACTCCTCCCCATCCGCGCTGCCAGGCCGGGGCAGGACTGCTACCAGCAAACTGCCCAGCAACGCCCACCGAAATTGTCCCTGCCGCTGCGGGCGTCGGTCAAACATCATGTCAGGCTCCTTGAACGGTTAGGTTTCGTCACCCTCTCCTCGCCCTTTCGGCGAGGCTTGTATCCTAAGGGTTGCCGCTGAGCTAAGCGAGTCCCCGGTGGGCAGGGTCGTGCCGGATCGGAAACCGGCCTCAAGGCCCCAACCGACCAGCCCACTCGCTTGGAGCGGGCTGCCCTTGCCTTCTCTGTATCCTGCCCTATCGGAGTGGTACCCCAAGAAACGCCCGTCAGGCAGCCCGGCGAAATAAACCCCTATACACGATCTCCATTCTTTGTACCGATGCATCGACCACCTCTCGCAGAGGCTTTGTCCCTTTCGGCAAGTCGATCCTTCCGGCCCCGGCTCTCATCGGTGACTCATGTCCGCCCTCGAGGGGCCTGTACCGAATTCTGTGCTCGTGATCGTGCCGGAAGGGGACAGTCCCATTTTTGTGGCGTCCTGCCACAAAAATCGGGACAGTCCCCCCTCGAGCTTCGCTCTGGGTGACTGTTCTTCCGGCTGAAGACTTTTTATCACCCTTGGTCCGCCCGTAAGCGATAATGATAGAACCTGTTCCCGCTTGGTCGATTCCCGGAGGTTCATCCAGACGGTGTTTGGTGGCCGGGTTTCACAAGCTCAAATCAGCCATCTCGTGGCCGCGGCGAGCATCAAAAAATGGCGCAGGGTGCACGTCAGCTTTTGCTTTTTTTGAGTTGAGTGGCTGGCCGTCCTCACCCGCATGGCCCCTTCGCAGAGCGTCTTGCGTGTCTCCGCGGACGGGTAGAACCCGGCCGCTTCGCGCACCAAGATCGGTTCTCCGGCCGTTGGGGCGAGGTTTGACGTGGCCCAGCCGAGCTTCGAACCTCCGCAGCGGCCAGAGAACTCACCGAATGCTAGACGAGCGCGAGCGCGCGATGTTAAGATAGCGAGCAAACTACGCCTGGAGTGGTTCCAGGCCCAGCCAAAATGCAAAGTCCCGGGTGGAACCTTCTGCGGCTGCGCCGTCCGGATTAGTTGGGACGTGGAAGGGCCGTTCGTGGACGACGATGCCCCAATTGCAGAAATGCGGCTCGCGGTTACCTGCCGACTCCCGCGCAGCACGAACTGGGAGGCTACGAGACCTGGCTGGGCACCCATCGCGTGCAGAGGGATGCATCCGTGATCTTTACCGACGCCCTGCTCGAAATGCGCGGTGATCTGCGAAATGGCGATGCCTGGTTGGCGTTGAATAGCGAATTCCTGCAAACTCAGAGTATTCAAGAAGGCGAATATCATGCCCCGCAAGCGGATAGCGTTGAAAGCGTGTCTGGAAGCACTGGTGATCCTCGTTGGCGGCAGTCTGTGCTGCAGTGGGCAGACGGTGCTGCATCGTTGGGATTTCGGCGAGGGGCAGGGCCGGTGGTTTGCGGCCCATTCCTGCGCCCCGTTGGAGGTCAAGGACGGGCTGCTTCAGGTACGTGTCACGGGGTTCGACCCTTACATCTACAGCAGCCAAGGTCCCGACTTCCGTATCGAGGCCACTCCGTCCACGTTCGTTCGGATGACGGCCCGGTGCAACGTATCGATGCCGGCGACGTTCTTCTGGGCGGAAATCCAGAATGGACGCGACACGGGCTTTCGGGCCGGCAAGGAAGTGGCGTTCCGCATGCATGGCGATGGGCAGTTTCACCAGTACAACGTCTTTCCCGGATGGACGGGGCAGATCTCCCGTTTGCGTCTTGACCCGCCGGGCGGTGCGGAAGAGGGCGCCGTGGTGGAGATTGGGTCGATCGAGATTCTGCAATTGCCGGCGGCCCCTGCGAGCACTCAACCGACCTGGAGCTTTGCTGGTACGCTGGCGGGTTTCGTTCCTCGCCAGTACGTGGGAGGTTTTCGGTTTGAGGCGGACGGCGTGGTTCTCCGCGGTTTCGGCCCGGCGGCGACGCTGGTCAACGAGGAGTTGGATCTGACGGCCGAGCAATGTCCGTGGCTCAGCCTGGAGGCGTTGAG
>Ga0123333_10004039_pt1 | contig 13939 bp, 10 predicted proteins | sample BioC12SIPDNA_3_FD_89957 | JGI IMG/M metagenome (GOLD analysis project Ga0123333, IMG submission 89957) | Anaerobic biogas reactor microbial communites from Washington, USA - Biogas_R2_B C12 SIP DNA | ecosystem: Engineered > Bioreactor > Anaerobic > Unclassified | place: Washington, USA... | reverse complement strand
TGCGGGTCAAGGAGCCGGGCTACCTGACCGAACGCCTGCTGCGCGTACTGCTCGACGACGTGGTGATCGTGCGCGAGGCCGAGCTGCGCGAGACCCTGGTGCGGCTGGCGCTGGAGGAACACGTGATCGCCGAGGGCGCCGGCGCGCTGGCGCTGGCCGCCGGCAAGCGCGTGGCCGGGCGACGCAAGTGCGCGGTGGTCTCCGGCGGCAACCTCGACGCGGCGGTCCTGGCCACCCTGCTCTCGGAGGTCCGCCCGCGGCCGCCGCGCAAGCCGCGCCGGCGCGTGCGCGAGCGACTTCCCATGCCGGCGGCGAAGCAGTCCCCGCTTCCCGCCGGCCTGCTCCCCGACGACGCAACGCCCCGGCCGCGGACTTCAGCCGCGACGGGTAACATCGCAAAAGCACTTCCCGAGGAACTCCTCGCATGAACACCAATCCCGAGTTCGTACGCATCTTCGACACCACCCTGCGCGACGGCGAGCAGTCCCCGGGCTGCAGCATGACCCCGCAGCAGAAGGTAGTGATGGCGCGTGCGCTGGCCGAGCTGGGCGTCGACGTGATCGAAACCGGCTTCCCCGCCAGTTCGCAGTCCGACCGCGACGCTACCGCGCAGATCGCGCGCGAGCTGCGCGGGACCACCCTGGCGGTGCTCTCGCGCTGCCTGCCGGCTGACATCGAGGCCTCCGCGCGCGCGCTCGAGGGCGCCGCGAAGCCGCGCATCCACGTGTTCCTGTCCACCAGCCCGCTGCACCGCGAGCACAAGCTGCGGATGAGCAAGCAGCAGGTGATCGACTCGATCGCCACCCACGTCGCGCTCGCCCGGCGCTACGTCGACGACGTCGAGTTCTCGCCCGAGGACGGCACCCGCACCGAGGAGGACTTCCTGCACGAGGCGGTGGGCGTGGCGATCGCCGCCGGCGCCACCACGATCAACGTGCCCGACACCCTCGGCTATACCACGCCCGAAGAGATCCGCGGCCTGTTCGAGCGCATGATCGCCAACATCCCGGGCGCGAAGGACGTGGTCTTCAGCGCCCACTGCCACAACGACCTCGGCCTGGCGGTCGCCAACTCGCTGGCGGCGATGGAGGGCGGCGCGCGCCAGATCGAATGCACGATCAACGGCATCGGCGAGCGCGCCGGCAATGCCGCGCTCGAGGAGCTGGTGATGGCGCTGAAGGTGCGCAACGCCTTCTACAACATCGACAGCCGCGTCGACACCCGCCGCCTGGTCCCCACCTCGCAGCTGCTGCAGCGCCTGATCGGCATGCCGGTGCAGCGCAACAAGGCGATCGTGGGCGAGAACGCGTTCGCGCACGAGTCCGGCATCCACCAGCACGGCATGCTGCGCAACCGCAACACCTACGAGATCATGAACCCCTCCGACGTCGGCTGGCCCGACACCAAGATGGTGCTCGGCCGCCACAGCGGCCGCGCCGCGCTCGAGCACCGCCTGCGCGCGCTGGGCTACACCATGGAAGACGAACAGCTCGACCAGGTGTTCGCCCAGTTCAAGGCGCTGTGCGAGCAGCAGCGCGTGGTCGAGGACGACGACCTGGAGCGCCTGATCAACGGCGGCGTGACCGGCCAGGGCTTCCGCCTGTCCTCGATGACCATCAGCGACCGCGGCCAGCGCGCCAGCGCCCAGGTCGAGCTGTCCGACCCGGAAGGGCGCAAGGTGAGCGAGAGCGCGCTGGGCGACGGCCCGGTCGACGCGCTGTTCGCGGCGCTGGCCAACGCGACCGGGGTGAAGCTGTCCCTGGAAAGCTACAGCGTCCACAGCGTGGGCCTGGGCGCCGACGCCCAGGGCGAGGCTACGCTGAGCGTGCACCACGACGGGGTGGAGTACCAGGGCAGCGGCATCAGCCGCGACATCATCGAGGCCAGCGCGCTGGCCTGGCTGGACGTCGCCAACCGCATCCTGCGCCGCAACCCCGGCCGCACCCCGACGGCCGACGCCCGCGCGACCGCCTGAGCGGCGGATCCCACGCATCCGGCGGATGCGCGCCGCGCGTCCGCCGGCGCATGCGCGTCGGCCGGCAGTACCCGACTTCCCTCCACGCCAACCTTCGACTCCATGCAAGCTGACATCGTCGTACTGCCCGGGGACGGCATCGGCCCCGAGATCGTTTCCGCCACCGTGCCCGTCCTCGAGGCGGTGGCCCGGCGTTTCGGCCACCAGTTCCGGTTCGCCGAGCACGACATCGGCGGCATCGCCATCGACCGCCACGGCGAGCCGCTCCCGGCCGCCACCCTCGAGGCCGCGCGCAAGGCCGACGCGATCCTGCTCGGCGCCGTGGGCGGGCCGAAGTGGTCCGACCCCAACGCCACGGTGCGTCCCGAGCAGGGCCTGCTGGCGATCCGCAAGGCGCTGGGGCTGTTCGCCAACCTGCGTCCGGTGCGTCCGCACCCGGCCGCGCTGGGCGCCTCGCCGATCAAGTCCGAGCTGCTCGCAGGCGTGGACATCGTGGTCGTGCGCGAACTCACCGGCGGCATCTACTTCGGCGACAAGACCCGCAGCGACGCCGACGCTACCGACCTGTGCCGCTACACGGTCGCGGAGATCGAGCGCGTGGTGCGGGTGGCGGCGGAACTGGCCCGCCAGCGCCGCGGCCACCTGACCTCGGTCGACAAGGCCAACGTGCTCGAGACCTCGCGCCTGTGGCGCGACGTGGCCACGCGCGTGGTGCGCGACGAGTTCCCGGACGTGGCCCTCGAGCACCAGCTGGTCGACTCGATGGCCATGCACCTGCTGTCGAAGCCGCGCGCGTACGATGTGATCGTCACCGAGAACATGTTCGGCGACATCCTCACCGACGAGGCCTCGATGCTGGCGGGGTCGCTGGGCCTGCTCGCCTCGGCCTCGCTGGGCGCCGCCAGGGTCGGGATCTACGAGCCGATCCACGGCTCGGCGCCCGACATCGCCGGCCAGGGCGTCGCCAATCCCTACGCCACGATCTTGAGCGCGGCGATGATGCTGCGCCATTCGCTGGGCCTGGAGACGGAGGCCGCCGCGGTGGAGGCGGCGGTCCACGGCGCGCTGGACGCGAAGGTGTTCACCGCCGACCTGGCCGCGCAGGGGGCGGCCGTCGACACCGCGCGCGCCGCCGCCGCGGTGATCGAACGCCTGGCCTGACCCACCCGCCCGGCGCGCGGCCGCGCCGGGCGCCGACGAGACAACCAGGGGAGCAAGATGCCGCTTTCGAGGCAAGAGTTTCTCGCCCGCGTCGAGCAACGCGATCCCGGGCAGCCGGAGTTCCTGCAGGCGGTCAAGGAGGTCACGGCCAGCCTGTGGCCGTTCCTGGAGCGCCATCCCGACTACGCCCGCGACGGACTGATGGAGCGCCTGGTCGAGCCCGAGCGGGTGATCCAGTTCCGGGTGTGCTGGGTGGACGACCGCGGCCAGGTCCAGGTCAACCGCGCCTGGCGCGTGCAGCACAGTTCCGCGATCGGCCCGTACAAGGGCGGCATGCGCTTCCACCCGACGGTGAACCTGTCGATCCTCAAGTTCCTGGCCTTCGAGCAGACCTTCAAGAACGCGCTCACCACGCTGCCGATGGGCGGCGGCAAGGGCGGCGCCGACTTCGACCCCAAGGGCAAGAGCGAGGGCGAGGTCATGCGCTTCTGCCAGGCGCTGATGCTCGAACTGCACCGCCACCTCGGCCCCGACACCGACGTGCCGGCCGGCGACATCGGCGTGGGCGCGCGCGAGGTCGGCTACATGGCCGGGATGATGAAGAAGCTGTCGAACCGGGCGGGCTGCGTGTTCACCGGCAAGGCGCTGGCCTACGGCGGCAGCCTGATGCGCCCGGAGGCCACCGGCTACGGCACGGTCTACTTCGTCGAGCAGATGCTCAACCATGCCCGGCGGGGGACCCAGGGCGCGCGCGTGCTGATCTCGGGTGCGGGCAACGTCGCCCAGTACGCGGCGATCAAGGCCACCGACCTGGGCGGCAAGGTGCTGACCTTCAGCGACTCGGGCGGCACCCTGTATGCGCGCGACGGCTTCGACATGGAAGCCATCGAAGAGGTGGTCCGGCTCAAGAACGAACGCCGCGGCCGGCTGGCCGAACTCGGCGACGATCCGCGCTTCGAGTACCTCCCCGGCAAGCGCCCGTGGCACATCCCGGCGGAGATCGCGCTGCCCTGCGCCACCCAGAACGAACTCGACGGCGACGACGCCCGCACCCTGGTGCGCAACGGCGTGATCTGCGTGGCCGAGGGCGCGAACATGCCCTCCACCCTGGAGGCGGTGGACGTGTTCCTCGAATCGGGCACGCTGTACGCGCCCGGCAAGGCGTCCAACGCCGGCGGCGTGGCCACCTCCGGCCTGGAGATGAGCCAGAACGCGCTGCGCCTGTCCTGGCACCACGCCGAGGTGGACGAGCGGCTGCATGCGATCATGAAGGACATCCACGGCAACTGCGTGCGCCATGGCCGGCGCAAGGACGGCAGCGTCAACTACGTCGACGGCGCCAACATCGCCGGCTTCGTCAAGGTGGCCGACGCGATCCTGGCCCAGGGCGTGTACTGACCGCGCCCAAGCGCCCGGACGCCAGCCCCGGCGGCGTCCGTTTCGTGCGGGCGGCATGGGCAGCGGCGTGCTGGTTCGCCGGCCGCGGGGTGAACAGCAGGTCCGGGTAGCCGTAGCTGAAACCGGCGAGCGGCGAGACCGTCCTGCGCACCGGGAAACGGCCGCGGCGATGCCCGGGCCGGGCATCGCCAGGGACGGTCAGCGGCCCGCCGCGAACAGCCAGGGCTGGGCCGTGCGGTGGCGGGCCTCGAACGCGAGGATCCTGTCGCGCTCCTGCAGCGTCAGGCCGATGTCGTCCAGGCCGTTGAGCAGGCAGTGCTTGCGGAAGGCGTCGACCTCGAAACGGTGCTGCGCCCCGTCCGGGCGCGTCACCGTCTGCGCCTCCAGGTCCACCGTCAGCGCATAGCCCTCGTTGGCCTCGCACTGCGCGAACAGCTCGTCGACCTCCGCCGCCTCGAGCACGATCGGCAGCAGGCCGTTCTTGAAGCTGTTGTTGTAGAAGATGTCGGCGAAGCTGGGGGCGATGATCGCGCGGAAGCCGTACTCGTCCAGTGCCCACGGCGCGTGCTCGCGCGAGGAGCCGCAGCCGAAGTTCTCGCGCGCCAGCAGCACGCTGGCGCCCTGGTAGCGCGGAAGGTTGAGCACGAAATCCGGGTTCAACGGCCGCTTGCTGCAGTCCTGTCCCGGTTCGCCGACGTCCAGGTAGCGCCATTCGTCGAACAGGTTCGGGCCGAAGCCGGTGCGCTTGATCGACTTGAGGAACTGCTTGGGGATGATCTGGTCGGTGTCGACGTTGGCGCGGTCCAGCGGGGCGACCAGGCCGGTATGGGTGGTGAAGGCTTTCATCGATGCGGTCTCCTCAGGCCTGGACCAGTTCGCGCACGTCGACGAAGTGGCCGGCCACCGCGGCGGCGGCGGCCATCGCCGGGCTGACCAGGTGGGTGCGGCCACCGGCGCCCTGGCGCCCCTCGAAGTTGCGGTTGGAAGTGGAGGCGCAGTGCTCGCCGCTGCCCAGCTTGTCCGGGTTCATGGCCAGGCACATCGAACAGCCCGGCTCGCGCCACTCGAAGCCGGCCTCGATGAACACCTTGTCCAGGCCCTCGGCCTCGGCCTGGGCCTTGACCAGGCCCGAGCCCGGCACGACCAGGGCCTGCTTGACGCTGGGCGCCACCTTGCGCCCGCGCGCCACCGCGGCGGCCGCGCGCAGGTCCTCGATGCGCGAATTGGTGCACGAACCGATGAACACGCGATCCAGGCGGATCGAGGTGATGGGCTGGTTGGGCTGGAGGCCCATGTACCTGAGGGCGCGCTCGATCGAATCCTTCTTCACCGGGTCGGGTTCGCGCGCCGGGTCGGGCACGGCCTCGTCCACCGCGACCACCATCTCCGGCGAGGTGCCCCAGCTGACCTGCGGCTTGATGTCCTCGGCGCGCAGCTCGACCACGGCGTCGAAATGCGCGTCCGGGTCGGAGACCAGGGTGCGCCAGAGCGCCACCGCCGCGTCCCACTGCTCGCCCCTGGGCGCGAACGGGCGCCCCTTTACGTACTCGATGGTCTTTTCGTCCACCGCCACCAGGCCCACGCGGGCGCCGGCCTCGATGGCCATGTTGCAGATCGTCATCCGCCCTTCCATGGACAGGTCGCGGATCGCGCTGCCGGCGAACTCGAGCGCATGGCCGTTGCCGCCGGCGGTGCCGATCCTGCCGATGATGGCCAGCACGATGTCCTTCGCGGTCACGCCCGGGCCCAGGGTCCCCTCGACCCGGACCTGCATGTTCTTCATTTTCTTGGCCACCAGGCACTGGGTGGCGAGCACGTGCTCGACCTCGGAGGTGCCGATGCCGTGGGCCAGGGCGCCGAATGCGCCGTGGGTGGAGGTGTGCGAGTCGCCGCAGACCACGGTCATGCCGGGCAGGGTCGCGCCCTGCTCGGGACCGATCACGTGGACGATGCCCTGGCGCGCGTCGTCCATCCGGAACTGGAGGATGCCGAAGTCCTCGCAATTCCGGTCCAGCGTCTGCACCTGCAGGCGCGACACCGGGTCGGCGATCGCCATCAGCCCGCCGGCGCGCTCGGCGCGGGTGGTGGGGACATTGTGGTCGGGCGTGGCGATGTTGGCGTCCACCCGCCACGGCTTTCGGCCAGCCAGGCGCAGGCCCTCGAAGGCCTGCGGCGAGGTGACCTCGTGGAGGATGTGGCGGTCGATGTAGATCAGCGAGGACCCGTCGTCGCGGCGCGTGACCTCGTGCATCTCCCACAGTTTGTCGTACAGCGTCTTGCCTGCCATCACCCGCTCCGCGGCACACCGGTGGATCGAAGGCCGATGCTAGGCACTTGCCATGAATAACTCAAATTCATATTTTTCATCCCTCCCATAACCAGGGCGACTTCATGGAGCTGGCCGGACTGGAGGCGTTCGTCGCGGTGGCCGAGAGCAACGGCTTCTCCGCCGCCGGGGAACGGCTGCGCCTGACCCAGCCCGCGGTGAGCAAGCGCATCGCCGCGCTCGAGCAGCACCTGGGACGGCGCCTGTTCGACCGGGTCGGGCGCGAAGTGGCGCTGACCGAGGCCGGGCGCGCGCTGCTGCCGCGGGCGCGGCGGATCCTGGCCGAGATGGACGACACCCGCCGCGCGCTGGGCAACCTCGACCAGGCGGTCGGCGGCCGGCTCACCCTCGCCACCAGCCACCACATCGGCCTGCATCGGCTGCCTCCGCTGCTGCGCGGCTTCATCCGCAGCCACCCCCAGGCCGCGGTCGACATCCGCTTCCTCGATTCCGAGCATGCCTGGTCGGAAGTGCTGCACGGGCGGCTGGAACTGGCGATCACCACCCTGGGCCCGGCCGCGCCGCCGCTGCACGCGGTGCCGGTGTGGGACGACCCGCTGGAGTTCGTGGTCGCGCCGGACCACCCGCTGGCCGCGCGCCGCCGCGCCAGCCTGCGCGACCTGGCCGCGCATCCGGCGGTGCTGCCCGATCCGAGCACTTTCACCCATCGGATCGTGGCCGAACGTTTCGCCGCCGACGGGCTGTCGGTGCGCCTGCACATGACCACCAACGCGATGGAGACGCTGAAGATGCTGGCCGGCGTGGGCCTGGCCTGGAGCGTGCTGCCGCACACCATGCTCGACGATTCAACCGTGGTGCTGCGCGTGCCGGGCGTGCGACTGCGGCGCCGCCTCGGCTATGTCACCCATGGCGGCCGCACGTTGTCGAACGCGGCGCGGGCGTTCATGGCCCTGCTGGATGCGGCGGCGAAGCCGGGCACGTCCTGACGCGCGGCGCACCGCGGCCAGGCGCGCCCACCCGCGCACCTGCGTCGACGGTCATTGCCGCCCCTGAGGCGGTTCCCGGCCGCGTCCGGGCGATGCGCCCGTGCGCCCTCCCCCGTTCGCCGAAGGAGCGGGACCGGCCGGGCCCGGGGGGGGCCGCGGCGGCTACCGCGCGGGAACCGGCGCCGGTTCGTCGCGACGGACGCGGAACCAGGCCGCGTACAGCGCTGGCAGGAACACCAGGGTCAGCACCGTCGCCACCGTCAGGCCGCCCATGATCGCCACCGCCATCGGGCCGAAGAACGCGCTGCGCGAGAGCGGGATCATCGCCAGGATCGCCGCCAGCGCAGTGAGCACGATCGGGCGGAAGCGGCGCACGGTGGCGTCGATCACCGCATCCCAGCGCGCGTGGCCGGCGGCGATGTCGCGCTCGATCTGGTCGACCAGGATCACCGAGTTGCGCATGATCATCCCCGCAAGGGCGATCGTGCCCAGCATCGCCACGAAGCCGAACGGCACCCGGAACGCGAGCAGGAACAGGGTTACCCCGATCAGCCCCAGCGGCGCGGTCAGCAGCACCAGCATCGAGCGCGAGAGGCTGCGCAGCTGCAGCATCAGCAGCGTCACCACTACCAGCAGGAACAGCGGCAGGCCGGCCTTGATCGAGTCCTGGCCGCGCGCCGAATCCTCCACGGTGCCGCCGGTCTCGAGCAGGTAGCCCGGCGGCAGCGATGCGCGGATGTCCTCCAGCGTCGGCAGCAGCTGCGCTACCACCGTCGGCGGCGTCAGCGCGGTGCGCACGTCGGCGCGCACGGTGATCGTCGGCAGGCGGTCGCGGTGCCAGATGATGCCGTCCTCGTAGCCGTATTCGAGCGTGGCCACCTGCGACAGCGGCACCGGCCCGCCGGCGCCGCCCGGGATCGCCAGGCTGCCGACCAGGTCCAGCTGCGAGCGCTCGTCCCCGCTGCCGCGCAGCAGCACCCCGATCAGCTCGTTGTCCTCGCGGTAGGTGCTCACCTGCAGCCCGCTCAGTGAGCCGGAGAGGAACTGCGCCACCCGCTGCGAGCTGATGCCCAGCGCGCGTGCACGGTCCTGGTCGATGCGCAGGCGCACGACCTTGCTCGGCTCACTCCAGTCCAGGTGGATGTTGGCCAGGTTCGGGTTGTCGCGCAGCCGATCGGCGACCCGGGTGGCGAGTTCGCGCACGCGCCCGATGTGCTCGCCGGACACACGGAACTGCACCGGGTAGCCCACCGGCGGGCCGTTCTCCAGGCGGGTCACGCGCAGCTGCAGCTCGGGGAAGCGCGGCACCACCTCGTCGAGCAGCCAGCGGCGTAGCGCCTCACGCGCCTCGAGGTCGCGGGCACGGACCACGAACTGGGCGAAATTGGCTTGCGGCAGCTGCTGGTCCAGCGGCAGGTAGAAGCGCGGCGAGCCGGTGCCGACGTAGGCCACGTAGTTGTCCACGCCCTCGTGGCCGTCGAGCATCCGCTCCAGCCGCCGTGCCTGGGCCTCGGTTGCGCGCAGCGAACTGCCCTCGGCCAGTTCCATGTCCACCATCAGTTCGAGCCGGGTCGACTCCGGGAAGAACTGCTGCGGCACGAACCGGAACAGTGCCAGCGACAGCGCGAACGCGGCCGCCGTGGCGCCGATCACCACCCAGCGGTGGCGCAGCGACCAGTCCAGCAGGCGCCGGAACCGCCGGTAGAAACGGGTCTGGTAGGGATCGTGCGCCATCTCCGCGCCGGATCCCGGGTGGTCCCCTGCCGCGTCCGCGGGGGAGGGTCGGGGTGGTGACACGCGCGCCCGGGCGCCCGGGCGCAGCCGGGACAGCCGCTCGCGCAGCGGCGGCGTGCGCCCGGGCGGATACAGGTCGGGCAGCATCTTCTCGCCCAGGTACGGGATGAACAGCACCGCCGCGATCCACGAGACCACCAGCGCGATCGTCACCACCTCGAACAGCGAGCGCGTGTACTCGCCCACGCCCGAGGCCGCGGTCGCGATCGGCAGGAAGCCGGCGGCCGTCACCAGGGTGCCGGTGAGCATCGGGAAGGCGGTGTTGGACCAGGCGAAGCCGGCGGCGCGGAAGCGGTCGAAGCCCTGCTCCATCTTGATCGCCATCATCTCGACCGCGATGATCGCGTCGTCGACCAGCAGGCCCAGCGCCAGCACCAGCGCGCCGAGCGAGATCTTGTGCAGGCCGACGTCGAACCATTCCATGACCGTGAAGGTCATCGCCAGCACCAGCGGGATCGACACCGCCACCACCAGGCCGGTGCGGAAGCCCAGCGAGAAGAAGCTCACCAGCAGCACGATCGCCACCGCCTCGGCCAGCACCTTCACAAACTCGCCCACCGAGTCGCGCACGGCGGCCGGCTGGTCGCTCACCCGGTGCAGCGCCATCCCCACCGGCAGGGTCTGCTGCAGGCGCGCGAACACCGCGTCCAGGGCCTTGCCCAGGCGCAGGATATCGCCGCCCTCGCGCATCGATACGCCCAGGCCGATCGCGTCCTGGCCCATGTAGCGCATGCGCGGTGCGGGCGGATCGGAGAAACCGCGGGTGACGGTGGCGATGTCGCCCAGGCGGATGGTGCGATCACCGGCGTGGATCGGGAACGCACGGATGTCCTCCACCGAGCGGAACGCGCCGTCCACGCGCAGCTGGACGCGGTCGGTCGGGGTCTCGAAGAAGCCCGCCGGCACCACCGCGTTCTGCTGCGCCAGCGCCTGCTGCACGGCCTCGACCGGGATCCCGAGCGTGGCCAGGCGGGTGTTGCTGACCTCGATCCAGATCCGCTCGTCCTGCAGCCCGATCAGCTCCACCTTGCCGACGTCGTCGATGCGCTGAAGCTCGAGCTGCAGGCGGTCGGCGTAGTCCTTGAGCACGGCGTAGTCAAAACCCTCGCCGGTGAGCGCGTAGATGTTCCCGAACGTGTCGCCGAACTCGTCGTTGAAGAACGGGCCGATCACGCCCTCGGGCAGGGTCGCGCGGATGTCGCCGACCTTCTTGCGCACCTGGTACCAGAGCTCGGGCACGTCGCGCGAGCGCATCGAGTCGCGGGCCATGAAGATCACCTGCGACTCGCCCGGCCGCGAGTACGAGCGGATGAACTCGTACTCGCCGGTCTCCATCAGCTTCTTCTCGATCCGCTCGGTGACCTGGCGCGAGACCTCTTCGGCGGTGGCGCCCGGCCACAGCGTGCGCACCACCATCGCCTTGAAGGTGAACGGCGGATCCTCGGAACGGGCCAGGTCGAGGTAGGACAGCACGCCGCCGATCGCCACCACGATCATCGCGTACAGCACCAGCCCGCGGTTGCGCAGCGCCCACTCCGACAGGTTGAAGCGCATGGGTCAGCGCCCCGCCGGATGCGGCATGGCCACCGGCCGGTTGTCGCGGTCCACCGGCGAGACCGGCTGGCCTTCGCGCAACAGGTGGCCACCGGCCACCACCACCCAGTCGTCGGCGTCCAGCCCGGACAGCACCGGCACCCGCGCCTCGCCCGGGGGGCCGGCCTCGATCGGCTTGAGGCGGACGGTCGGCCCCGCGGGATCCACCACCCAGACCGCGTGGCCACCGCCTTCGCCCGGCTGCAGCGCCGACAGCGGCACGCTGGCCGCGCCGCGGTTGCCGTTGCCCAGGTACACGCGCGCACTCTGGCCCAACTGCACCGTCTGCGCGTCCTCCGGCCGCAGCGCCACGCGCGCGGCGTAGGTGCGCGCCTGCGGATCGGCGGCGGCGGCGATCTCGCGCACGCTGCCGCGCAGCCGGCGGCCCGGCGCGCTCCACAGCTCGACTTCGGCCTGCTGGCCGATCGCGACGTCACCCACGCGCGACTCGGGCAGCGCGATCGCCACCTCGCGCCCGCTGTCGGCGGCCAGCGTGAACACGGTCTGGCCCGCGGCCAGGACCTGGCCGGCCTCGGCCTGGCGGCTGGCGATCACGCCGTCGCGCGGCGCCAGCAGCTGCGAATAGCCGGCCTGGTTGCGGGCGACCTCGAGCTCGGCGCGGGCCGCGCGCACGCGCTCCTCGGCGGCCTTCCACGCCGCCTCCTGCGCATCCATCGCCGACTGGCTCACCAGCTGGTCGCGGACCAGCGCGGCGTAGCGCTCGCGGTCGGCGCGCACCCGTTCAAGTTCGGCACTGGCCGCCGACAGCTGCGCCTGTGCGGCTTGCACGGCGAGGCGCTGGTCGCCCGGATCGAGTTCGGCCAGCAGCTGGCCGCGCTTCACGGCCTCGCCGGCATCGACGTGGCGCCGCACCAGGTTGCCGCCGATGCGGAACGCCAACGGGCTTTCCTCGCGTGCCCGGACCTCGCCGGGATAGCTGGCGACCGAGGCGCCGTCCGCGGCACCCGCGCGCTCGACCAGCACCGGACGCGGCCCGGGGGGCGCTGCGTCGTGGCCGCCGCAGGCGGCCAGCAGGCCGAACGAGGCGACGGCGAACAGCAGCGGGCCGAAGCGGCGGGATGCGTCCATGGCGTGCGCCCAACCAATTAGTGTACCGGCGCGTATAGTATAAATAGCGAACCGCCTAGTCTACTATTACCCCATGTCCGCCAAGCCGTCCAAGCCGGCCGAACCGCAACGCCCCGCTCCCGGGCCGGGCCGCCCCAAGGACCTCGCCAAGCGCGCCGCGATCCTCGACGCTGCGGTGCGCATGTTCACCCGCCTCGGCTTCGAGGGCGCGAGCATGGACCAGATCGCGGCCGAGGCCGGGGTGTCGAAGCTGACCGTCTACAGCCACTTCGGCGACAAGGAGGCGCTGTTCGGGGAAACGGTGCGCGTGGTCTGCGCCTCGCTGATGCCCGACGACCTGTTCGTGCCCGACCCCGAGGCGCCGCTGCGGGCCCAGCTGGCCGGGATCGCGCGCGCGTTCTTCACCCTGATCACCAGCGACGAGGCGCTGGCCACCCACCGGCTGATGATGAGCCCCGGCAGCGGCGAGCGGTTGTGCCGGATGTTCTGGCAGGCCGGGCCCGAGCGCACCCAGCGCGCCTTCGCCACCTTCCTGGCGGCCCGGGCCGCACGCGGAGAACTGGACCTGCCCGACGTGCAGCGCGCCGCGCGGCAGTTCTTCGCCCTGCTCAAGGGCGACCTGCATACGCGCATGGCCTGCGGCCTGTGCGAGCGTCCCGACCCTGCCGGCGTGGAGGCGCATATCCAGGCCACCGTGGACATGTTCCTGCGCGCCTACGCCACCCGGCCGGCCGCGGCCGGCCGGTGAGCCGGGCCGCGCCATCGGTCGCGGTGACTTCCGGCACTCAGCCGGGAGGGCCGGTGTGGCGATCATGGCCACAAATCGCCCGATCCGGCCAGTAGAATCGCCTTCCCTGCCATTTTCTTACCGGACAGCACGATGACGTTCGATTTCGCCAAGGCTCGCGAGCTGATGGTCGAGCAACAGATCCGCCCCTGGGAGGTCCTCGACCCGAGGGTGCTCGAGGTGCTCGGCCGCATGCCGCGCGAGGCCTTCGTCGCCGACCGCCACCGCGCGCTGGCCTACGCTGACCTGGAACTGCCGCTGGGCCACGGCGAGACGATGCTCAAGCCGGTGGTCGAAGCGCGCGCGCTGCAGGCGCTGGCGCTGGAAGGCACCGAATCGGTGCTCGAGGTCGGCACCGGCAGCGGCTACCTGACCGCGTGCCTGGCCGAACTCGCGCGCGAAGTGGTCAGCATCGAACGCCACGCCGACCTGGCCGAGGCCGCGCACGGCCGCCTGCAGGCGCAGGGCCTGGCGAACGTCGACGTGGTGGTGGGCGACGTGTTCGCCTGGGACCCCGGCCGCAGCTTCGACGCGATCTGCGTCACCGGCGCGGTCGACGCCATCCCGTCACGTTTCAGCGGCTGGCTGCGTCCCGGTGGCCGGATGTTCGTGGTCCGCGGCCGCGTGCCCGCGATGGAAGCGGTGCTGCTGCACAGCGACGTCGACGACCACCGCATCGAGTCGTTGTTCGAAACCGAACTGCCGTACCTGTTCGGCGCCGCGCCGCCGCCCGAGTTCCGGTTCTGATCCGTCAAACCCCCATACGCCAAGGATTCCCGATGCTCCGCCGCCCCCTGGTTCTTTCCCTCGCCCTCGCCCTGGCCAGCGCGCCGGCGTTCGCCGAAGACCTGATGCAGACCTACGAGCTG
>Ga0123333_10004038_pt1 | contig 13945 bp, 7 predicted proteins | sample BioC12SIPDNA_3_FD_89957 | JGI IMG/M metagenome (GOLD analysis project Ga0123333, IMG submission 89957) | Anaerobic biogas reactor microbial communites from Washington, USA - Biogas_R2_B C12 SIP DNA | ecosystem: Engineered > Bioreactor > Anaerobic > Unclassified | place: Washington, USA... | reverse complement strand
CTTCTGGTGTAGCAGCATGTGGCCAAGCTCGTGGGCACAAGTGAACCGGCACCGTCCATCGTGGTCGATGACCTGCTCATCAATGAGGATCTCGCGCTCGCGGATGAAAGTTGCACCGAGCACCCCCTCGCCCAGATACGACAGATCAGCAAAGCCGAAATGGAATCCGAGCGGCGACTCAATCCACTGCTCCACGGGAATCGGGAGTTGAATCTGACCGAGCCCGAGCGCGTTGCGGCAGCGTTCCAGGCAGTTCCAGGCACGGCGTTCGATGACCCGCCTTCCGTAGGAGGGGTCGAAGACCCGGGTTGGCAGCTTCACGGATCCAACCATCCAGTGCGATCAGGGTCCACGCATCCGCAGCCCACGGCATCGCCCACAGCCCGCCGGGCCGGGATCCGACGGCTGCGTTGAGGCCTCATGCACTCGGCCACCAGGGTTTCGGTACGGATCCTCCGCCACCGGAGACCTAAACCCTATACCATTGCCACATCAGCCACAGCGCGTAGACATACGCTGCCGCAGGGAGGGCAACGACCAGTCTCGCCACGATTCCCATGAACGAGCTCTCGTTCAGGCGTTCGAACAAGGGAATCCCCGCATACGCAATGCCCAGGCCGCATAGCACGGGCGTGAAGGGTGAATACCAGCGAACCGCCAGCACAATCGTCGCGATTCCCAAGGCCAGCATTGCGGTTCGGAGTTGCCAGGTCAGTTGGGGCTCCCGTCCCTCCTTGGGAGTGCGGTCGAAGGATGGTCGGCGCCGGAGCAGCAGGTGAATCGAGAACCTCCAAGCTGCGATCGGCAACGCGGCGCCGTAGATCGCCGTGGTCCACATGTATTGCCGCAGCGCATGAAACAGGTTCGGCGACACGGAATTGAGCACCGGCAATGGCGACATGAACATCACGACGAAGACGTAGGGCAATGCCGGGTGCAGGGCGGCGATCCGCATCTCCCAATACCGGTGACACACATAGGCGCTCAAGTAGCCGTTGAGGAAGATCAGGGGCATCAGCACGTACCAGCCGAAGAGCATCGTCATGTCGATTTTCTCGGTGAACCGTGCCGGCCCGACCAGGAATTTGAGAAAGTGTCGGCGTACCAGTTCCGCGGTCCCGCCGGCAAACTTGCGGAAGCGGATCAGAAAGGCGCCGAACGAAGGGGGAAACGATTCCCAGGCCTGGACCTCAGCCGCGTACGCTCCCAGCCAGCCCCGGTTTCGCATCTCCATGGATATGGCGAAGTCCTCGGAGACCACCTCGGGGAACGGAACCTCCCGCCAGGCAGTCAGCCGCAGCGCTGCCCCATGACCGATCATCGGCAAGAAGCCGTAGGTCGCGCGCAGCGGAAGGTCGTACGAGTAAAACACCTCGATCTCATTCCCGAGAGCTTCCTGGAACAGGGTCGACGGGACCGGCAATTCGTGATCCGAGATCTGCCGTGCCTGGACGTAGCCGACGTTATTCTGCGTGCGCGCTACGACACTTGCGAACCGCCTCACGTAATCCTGCGGCAAGTGCTGGTCGGCATCAACGATGATCGCCCACCCGGCGTCCCCGCCCACCTTCTCCAATGCGGCATTGAGATTACCGGCTTTGAAGCCGCGGCGGTCGGATCGGCGGAGAACCTCGACTTCTGGAAACTGGGAATGGAAGTCGTCGATGCGTGCGACGAATGCGGGGTCGCGGCTGTCATCGCAAATCACAACGCGAAACCGATCCGCGGGGTAATCCTGCGAACAACACGAGTAGCACGCCTGCCACTGGAAGTCGTCGCACGTCGGATAAAGAACCACAAAACGAGGCGTCGCATCCTCCGTCAGCGCCGAGGCAGGCCGGGCCTGGCGAAAGAGCGACGTAAACCGGAACGTCAGATGGTGGAGCGACCACCACAGCACAGCCCACCAGATGGCCATGTTCACCAGGCTCAACCAGGCCAACGACCTGTCCTGCAGATCGACTCGTCGCATCCACGGTACGCCCAGGAAGACGGTGAAGGCAATCATCGCGGCCAGCGGCAGGAATACCAACACGGGATTCTTCGTGTGGTTCATCCGGCTACCCTCCGCAGCCGCATCCAACGGCCGACCACTGCCCGCGGTTTCCCGTCGGCATGGAACAACCCCGTGTACGGATCCCAGGGCAGGAAGCTGCCCCCTTGCTTCCAGGGTGAATCGAAAGCGCCGTGCACGACGAGGGCCACGGGAATCCGGGTTCCCGACAACGGATCGCGGATGGCGTTCACAACTCCCTCAAAGTAGTCGGCCTGGCGATGGTAGTCGGGCTCCTCCTGAAGCGTGTTGCGCACCGGATACGTCAAGGATTTGATCATTACCGGTTGGTCGAATCGTTCGGCGATCGCCGCAATCCGTTTGAGTTCGCCGACGGTCGTCCGGATATCCCCCTCGAGGTCGTGCAGGCTGTAAGCGTGATGCACGTCTGGACAAAGGAAATCGCCCATCGCGTTCAGCCGGCTCGCTTCGGGGGTGTATTGCTTTGCCAGTTGTGTCGTCGCCACCGGTTTTCGGGTGCGATCGCGCAGCCAGCGCAAGGCATGTTGAAGCTGTCTTTCGCTGCACAAGGTGAGCCCTGTGTCGTCGCTCAGGCAATTGTGCCCCACGCAATAGGCGTCGACGTATTGCCGGTTGTCATAAGCAATCCGGAGTTCGTTGTCGTCGAGGGGATTCCAGACCCCCATGATCACCTTGAAGCCATGCTCGTGGGCCAACCGCGGGATGCAAGCGAGGTCCGGTCGGCTCCCGTAGGTGACGATGCCCGTGAATCCGACCTCGCGGAGCGTCGCCAGCTCGCGAATGATCTCCAGCTCGGTGGTGCTGTCGAGTACGGCCGGGTTGAAGCGGGCCGGTTCGTAGCCGATCCAACTCGACTGGTGCAGAAGCTGAAGTACCTCGGTGCGTTCCGGCCGCCATTCGGCAACAATGGTCGACAGGAACATGATCAGCGTGCAGAGCGCCAGGCCAGCGGTTCCCAGCGCAGCTCGCCACAGGTGTCGGAGGCCGCCCTCCGCCTCGTGCTGAGCACGTCGCCCTTGAAGCATGCCGATCAGTCCGCTGACCGCCTCCCCCAGCCGTTTCTGACGCTCATCGTCGGGCAACTGATCGAGGGGAGGGTGTGGCGGAATCAGCGACTGTACCTTCCCATAGGTGGCCATCCGGTAGTCCGCGTTGTCCACACGAACCCAGGTGAGATAGATGCGGCCCTGGTCGTACAGGCTCAACAACTCGGGGAGTTCCAGGTTGCGGATGAAATCGGAATCGTGGAAGCTGTTCGAGACAATGAGACATCCAACCCTGGCGCGAGCCAGAGCCTTTGCGATTTCCCTCTTCCAGTCCTCCCCTGCCTGGACGCGCTTATCCGTCCAGATCGTTTCCACCAGATCGGTGTCGGCCTGCTTGCGGAACTCGTCGAGAATGCACTCGAGCCAGGCCTGATCCTCGTGTGCGTAGCTGATAAACAGGATTCGTTGCTTGCCCATCACGCGTGCCTTTGGTGTCTGCCTCGCTTCCCGGGCGGCGTCACCTCGCGATCCGGTAGCCCAGGGCCATGATGGCCTTGATCGTCTCCATGGCCGCCTTGCGGTCGTATTCCTTCTCCGACTCGGGCAGATCGGCGTAGGGGACCAGGCACGGGTGCTTCTTGTTCGCGTCGTCGCGCATCGGCCCATGCGTCCAGCCGTCCCGGATGCGTTGCACGGCCCAGACGTCGTGGGCGTTCTCCGCCAATCGCTCGGTGAGGGCGATTAGTTCCGGCGGCAAGATCACGCGCGAGGTGTCAATCGGAGACGGCTGGTACATGTCAGTTATCTTGTCCTTTCCTGTGCCTGGTGACGGCTCGTTTCGGCCGTACGGAACGCGCGTTCCGGTGGTCGCGCTTGTGCACGGCCAATTTCGCCGCCTTGAGCATGGTCGGCCAGCTTTTGACCGCATCGCTGTCTTGCTGCCTGATCTCCTCGGCCAGGTCGCGCCAGGCGACCAGACAGTTGTGCTTCAGCTTATCATCATCCCGTTTCTCGTCATACTACGGCCCGGCCGACTCGCCCGGAACGGGAGCGTCCTCGCTGATCCGATCAGACGCCTTGCCGGCCGCCCCGCTGAAGGTAATCCACGATGAACTCGTGCAACTGCTCGCTCATGTCCAGGTGGGCCAACTCGCCCGGCGGCACCCAGCAGTAGTCGTCGTGCTCGTCGCTCAGACGCACCTCGCCCGCTTCGAGGCGGGCTTCAATGAACAGCACCGCCAGCCGGATCTCGGGCATCTCATAGTGCGTGGCCCCGGCCACCTTGTCCAGGGCGATGGTCAGCCCGGTCTCTTCAGCCACCTCGCGCAGCAGGGCGGCGTCGAACGCCTCCCCGGCATCAACCTTCCCGCCGGGGAACTCCCACGTGCCGGCAAAACGCTTGGATTGCGCCGAGCGGCGAAGGAGCAGGATCTGTCCGTGCGAGTCGTTGATAATCGCCTTGACACCCAAGCCGTAAGGTTTCATGCATCGTCCTTCCCGAACACAGCAGTCAGCAGCACATCCGCCACGGTGAGCGGGATCGCTGCCCACTGTCAGCCAATCCCAGTACACAGCTCCCTGCATGATTACGCAATCAAGCGAACATCCGGGTTCCTTTGCAGCAACCCGTTCGGCCGAGAAGCTCGCGACGGAATCGTCCATGACCATACAGCGAAGATTCTTTGAAGTCATGAGGCCTCTGGGCCGGACGAGCTCGGGCCATATCGACGCTTCAGTTCCTGAGTCGCTGCAAGAGCTTCCTGCGGACTGCGGCCTGTGCGCTCCAACAGGATACGATAGAACTTGGTGGCAGGCGCCCGCTCGGGTAGAGCGTGTCCCGTGGCCTTCTCGATACTCCACATGATCCGCAGTGCCCGGCGCATGCGCTGTTCTGCTTCTTTGAAGCGGTTTGTCTTAGTCAGCAAAACAGCCAGGTTGAAGAGGGCCTTGGCGAGGTCCGGGTCATCTGTTCCAAGCGACCGTTGCTGCCAGATGGCTAGTGCCTGACGCATCTTCATTTCAGCGTCGGTCAACTGGTTCAGGCGAGCAAGCACCGTAGCCAGGTTGTTGAGGCGGATGGCCACCAATGGATGGTCTTGGCCGTAGCTCCGCTCGTCGATGGACAATGCTCGGCGAATCAACTGCGCCGCCTCGGCCGGCCGGTTCATCAGCAATAGCGTGCTCAAGTTACTGAGGCATACGGCTATTCTTGGATGATCCTTACCCAGGTTCATCTCGGCAATATCCAGAGCTTGGCGTATATGCTGCTCGGCTTCGCTTGAGCGGTTTGTGGCCCGCAGCAACTCAGCCAGGTTGGCTAGGTCTCTTGCCACTGATGGATGAGTCTGACCAAGAAACTCTTGATCGATGGCCAAGGCTTGACGCAACAAGCGCTCGGCTTCGGCCGGGCGGTTTGTGATAAGCAGCAACTGCGCCAAGTTGCTGAGGCCTGTGGCCAAACTCGCGTGATCCTTGTTGGGACTGCTCTTGAGGATTCGAATCGCTCGACGATACATCTTCTCAGCTTCCGGTAGCCGGTTCGCAGCCCGCAGTACTTGACCCAGACTGGAGAGATCTCTGGCCACATTGGGGTGGACCGGGCCAAGCAGTTGTTTATCGACGGCCAGCGCTCGGCGACATAGCTTCTCGGCTTCAGCCAGATGATTTGTTTCTATGCATGAGGCAACGAGGCCGCTGAGAACCGACGCGATGTCTACGGGGCTCTCTCCAGGCGACCGCTCCAGATAATCAAGCGCACGGCGCATCAGCGGTTTGGCCTCGGCGTGGAGGGAAGCGTGGCCCAGAAAGAGACCCAGCACATGCGCGACAAAAGACGCATCTTGTTCTCGATTGCCCGGCAACCGCGACCACAACTCGAAGGCCTCACGGTAGGCCTTTCCCATGCTCCGCTCTTCACCCAGCCAGACCCAGTAGCGGAGCAACTCGTTCTGGTCTCGCTTGCGGATGAGGAGAAACTGATCAATAGCGAGCAGGCAGGCGCGGAGACGATCCCGCTCGCCGGCTTCGCGGAGTTGCCAGGGAAGCTCGGTCGCGGTGCGCGGCGTCGGCGGCTGGGGCTCGAAATAGTCGGCCAATGCGCGGTGGGCGGCGCGGATGTCCGCGTCGTCGTCCAGGAACTCGGCCCGGACGGCCTGCCGCAGGAAATCGTGCCCGAAGGCGAACAGGCCGGCGTGCCGGGCGAGGTGTGGCTCCAGGGCGTAGAAAAACGGTGTCCACACCTGCCGGGGCAGCGGTGTCGCGGTGGCCAGCAGTTCCAGCCACTCGGTCTCCGCCAGACCCTGCCGGGCTGCCCAGAGGTGGCGCAGGGCGCGGCGGACGAGGTCATAGCCGGCGTCGAAGTCCTGCTGCCAGCGTTGGAGCACGAGTCGGAAGAGGGCCTCCGGCGTGGTGGCCTTCAGGTAGCGGGCGACTTCGGCTGGCAACCGTTCGAAGCTGCCGAACTGCCGCAATTCCTCCAGTACGGTGCGCAAGAAGAGCGGATTGGCCGCCCCAGGGGCGGTTGCGATCTGCCGCCGCAGATCCGGTTGGAGCGTTTTGCGGTAGTGATCAAGGAATGCCGCAATCATGGCATCCCGCTCCTCCTCGTCGGGCAGGGGCAGCGGATGCTTCGTCCAGTCGCGCTCAGTGAGGGCATCCAGAGATGGGCCGGGCAACGCGGACGCGATCACACGGACCTGGGGTGGAAAGTGTCGTGGCAGCCAGACGAGCCGGCGGTCGGCCTCATCGCCCTCGATCTGGTTGAGGGCATCGAACACCAGGACGATCCGGTCCCGGCCTGCCGCCTGGGCCAGCCAGAGGGGCAGGATCTCGCGCAGCTTGGCCGAATCGGTGGGGATGTCCTTGGTGATGGCGTAGCGGCTCTTCAACTCGCCCAGCAGGCGGACAAGGAAGCCCGAAACCGTGGCGCTCTCCGGGGTGGCCCCGAAATAGTGCTCGAAAGCGAACTCGTCGGGGTGGCCCTGTCGCCAGTGCCGCATCCAGGCGGCCAGCAGCGCGGTCTTGCCTCCGCCGCTCGGGCCGGTGAGGACAAGGCCCTGACCGGTGGGCTCGGCCGCTACAAAGGCGTCGATTGCGGCGGTGTGTGCTGGCCGTTCCACGTAGGCCAGCAGCTTGCCGGCGGCGTAAGCGGCGTGGCCGCGGGCCTCGCGGGTGATCGCGTCGGGGATCTCGTCTTTGGGGTAAAGCTGATCGATCAGGTTGAGGAACTGCTGGCGCACGGCGTCGGCCAGGGCCTGGGGGTTGGCGTAGGGCTCGACCAACGGCTTGCCGCTGCAGCGAATGCGCCCCTTGAGGGCGGCGAGTTTCGCCCGGCGTTCAGCCGTGCGCCGAGTAGCCTCGGCCGCGCCGTGTGTTTCGACGTCGGCAGGGATGTTGCGCTCAACCATCTCCAGGCGTTCGGTCTCGGGCAACGTGTCCACGTACCCTGGATCGCGAAAGTAGAAGAAGGCGTGGTCGTCCATGGCCGGGTTGTTGAGCACGCCGTGCAGGATCTCCAACTCGGTAACCGAGGTGCGTCCCCCGACATGCTCTTGCAGCCAAGGCTCGCGGGCCATCACCTCCGGCGGCACCGAGTCGGGAATCCAGCCGTAGCGCCCGCCCAGCAATCCGATGAAGTACGGCCGGCTGCGGTGGATCTCCTCCAGGCAGATGGGCAGAACCTTGCCCTCGGCGGCCTGTTCCTCGGTGATGCCCCAGCGGAGGTCGACTTCGGTAAAGGTCACGAACCGTTCGGCGCAGACGCGGCGCAGCTCGGGGAAAACCTGCTTGACCAGCAGTTCCCGCTCCGCTTGCATGTCGCGGAAGGTGGAGGAGATGAAGACGCGGATGACGCGGTCGCCTTTCGGCGATGGGTTCCCGCTGGCTGATGGGAGCGTGGCGTTCATAGGTTACTTCCTGTAGACCTCCAGCCCGGCCTTGGCGAGGATTTCGGGGAAGGCCCGGACAGCGTCGTAGTCGAACTTGCGGGAGTCATCCAGGATCTTGTCGGTCCACGGGACGATCAGGTTGTGAATCTTCCTGTCATTGTCACGCCGCTGGCCGTAACGCCAGCCGCTGCGCAGGCGCTCGACGTTCCAGCGGCCGTGTTCGAGGGCGGCCATGCGGTCCAGCTCTTCCTGCGTGAAGCCGGTAGAGATGACGGGCTGGGGCCCCGTCGCCTGACGCACGCCAAAGCCGACGGCTTCGAGTATGCAGATGGCATAGCGAGCCTGTTCGAGATTGGCCGTCTTGTAGGTATCACCGAGTTTGCTCCACGGTCGCAGGTTCTCGGGTAACTGCCTGGTGTTGTCACCCACGTACCGGCGGTGGAACTCCATGCCCATCTCTTCCAACACCGATGCCGGGAACGTGTGATCGGAAGGCAGTACAAACGCCCGGATCGTCGCCGTGTCGTACGGTAAGGGCAGCAGGTTAGGATCGTCCGCCCACAGCGGGTCGCCGATGAGTGCGTCGGCTTCCCCGCCCGATTCCATGGCCACGCCCACGGTAGCCCCCAGAGCCAGGGCGATGCGATACTCCAGGGCGCTCAGCGGCCCGCCGCCGAAGCCCAGCACCCGAACTTCGCACGGCTTGATGCCGATGGTCAGCAGGTCGGCCCAGCCCCTGAGAAGCTGGTCAGGTGAGAAGTCGGCTTCCTCGCCTACGACAGGTGGTAAGTCGTAGCGCTCGTCTTGGGGGGCGTCGTGTGGCAGGCGTCGAGGGATGTAACCGACAAGATGAAACTGCTTGCAGCCGCCAGCTTTAAGTTCCGCCGCCGCCCAGCCGACACAGCCCGGCACGCCAGAGTCGGTGCCTCCGGAGATCACCGTACCGGCAAACGAACGGAGCGAATCCTTCAGGATGAGTTGTACTTTGGGGATCATGTCTGCGGGCAGACTGGCGGCGCCGCCAGCAACGACGAGTGTGGGAGCGTTGAGCTTGTCCGCATGGCTCGACGCTAAGCGCTTGGCCTGCTCGGCGTACAGCGAAGACGAATCTTGGAAGGCCCTCGCCAGGAGCAGCAAGCCCTTGACCCATTCATGTTCGGGCGGTGGCTTCTGGCCAATGTGGATGCGGCGAATGAAGGCCAGCTCGTTATCCAGGACATCGCCAGGCACGCAAGCCGTCCCGGAACAACAGTGCCGCAGGCCGCAAGCGTACCATTTCAACGCCTCGACCCCCTCTGCCAGCAGGAGGTTCAAACGACCGGCCGTGAAACAGGCATACGGCATCTCGATACCCGCCAAGGCATGTTCCCGGCAGGTGTGGATCGCCTCGCTGACGGCAATGCGCGTACTGGCAGTCAGTTCTGCCGAGCGCGTGATGAATATCTCGAAGCCCAGGATGTCGGCCAGGTGGTATGGATTGGTCGGCTCACATTCGAGTGCCCGACGGTAGCAGTCCAGAGCCTGAGGTTCGCCCTCTTCCACGCATTCCCATGACCAGCCCAACCGTGCCAGCCCGCGTGCGTGCAGACTGCGGCTCTTACGAGCGTCCACTGCGATAGCCGTATCCTTCTGCTCCCCCAGATCGACCGCCTTCTGCAAGAGCGACTGGCCTCGTCGATATTCATTCGAGATCCAGTCCCTTCGGTGCATCTTGCACAGGGCAGAGCCCAGTTCGATCAGCACCTCTCGCCGCAACGCACCTGTGATCGATTCGTATGGTTTCAGCAACTCGACTACTTGCTTGTAATCGCCTGTGGCGTTGGCAAGCAGTTTCGCCAGACGCAACGTCAGCGAGGGACGTTCATCGGCCGCGGTATCCTCCGACAGGTTGGCTAAAACCGCCGACAAGACCGCTACCTCGTTGTCCACATCCTTTCGCTGGGCATGCGAGGTGTAGTTGGCCAGCATGCCGTCCACCTCGTTGGCCAGTCGGTCGAATGTACGGTCGCCGTCCTCCATGACAGCCGCCAGCAGGTTGCCAAGCCGGCGGGTCTCCGGCGAAAGGCGAAGCTTGGTCTTGTACATTCGGTCGTGCAATGTGTCGGCCCAGGCGTGCTGCACCCAGGTGCGCACCTGGATCTCCGCCTTGCGCTCCCCAATGGCTGTCCGCTCTTCCGCAGTGATCCCGAGGTCGCGGTCGTCGCGCAACTGCACGATGTAGTGCATGTCGCGGTAGCCGAACTTGTCCTCCTGAAGTAGAAGGGTCTTGTCATCCTTCTCGATGATCTCGAAGTTTGCCTCGATGAAATGCCGCACCGCCTTGACCTGTTCCAGCGTTTGAACCGTTACCCGCCCGCCGCACAGATCGGTCATCTGGTGGACGGCATCTGGGTACTTGTCGAACTTGCGGGCGACCTTCTCGGCAAAGCTGGGGATGGTCTTGGCCCGCGCCTGAACCAGGACCTCGGGGAAGGCCGTCCTGCAAGCGCTTTCCATAACGCGACGAAGAACGCCCGCATAGATCACGTAGTACGGCCGTTCTTGACTATACGCTTCGATCTGTTCCTTGTGCTTCTGAAGGTCAAGCGTTGCCATCGGTGTCTCCTTCTGGATGGTCCTTGAAGAGTCACTCGAACTGCCAGTGCGCGTTCACAGTATACGCGAATCGGCGGCGGCTTGAGATTCGCTTCCCCCGCCGGCTTGTGCAGCGAGATGGTCGGGCCTGTTTCCTCACTCACTTCGCTCAACATGGCTGCATCGAACGGCTTGCCGGACGCGACTTCGTCGCCGGGGGACTCCCCATGTGCCGGCGAAATAGCTCGACTGGACTGAACGGCGCGGGATCGGATACGCCTGGCGCATGATCCGCCGGGCGTCATTCATGTTCTCTGCATCCGCCTCGCCCTGTGTTGGCCGGGCTTGGCCCACCGCCCGACCGGCATCCGGAAGATCGCCTCATCAATGGCCCGCGCTCGGTGCATCATGAGTTCTTGCGCCCCCTGCGAGCCCGCGGGCGTGTTGGGGTCGCGGTGCCGCCGGGCTGCGTGCCGGTCTTCGGCTTCCGCGTGACAATCTTGAATCCGGCGAGCTCAACCATCCGAGGGAAGTGCCGGACGGAGTTCTGATCCTTCTTGCGATCCTTTTCTTCCAGGCTGCGATAAGGCACGAGGCAGTCATGAATGTGGGCGTCATCGTCTCGCGGCTTACCTAATCGCCAGCCATTGACCAGCTTGAACTCCATCCACAGGTCGTGCTCCTCTTCACCCAACACAGCGAGGAGTGTTTCCAGCGTATCCTGCACTTGTGGGTCGCTACGATCTGAACCACCTTGCCTGGGCGCGAGGAACAGCCCGGCGAGTTCCAGGATCCAGGGGATGCGCTGTGCAGCCGCCACGTTGTCGGCCTTGACTTCGGCGGGAAGCTGGTCATACGGCATGCCGTATTTCAGCTTCCAGCCCTCCTCTTTCGCCAGTTGGCGCCAGGTCTCGTGAACGGCCGGGGCAAGCTTCTCGCCCAGTTTCTGGAAGTCCTCGGCCCGCGTCATGATCTGCGTGAACTCAGCCACGTCATGAACATTCATTTTCAAAATCTCATCCGGCGGAAGATTGGAACGGCGCGTCGGGGCAGACTTGTCGCGACAAAGGTGCAGACAGATCTTCTCGAAGGAACGAGCGCCGTACGTGTAGCGGTCTACCTCCAGCAGAGCCGCGAGTAATCCGCGGTCGATGTGCAGACGCTTGTCACCCGCGCCCAGAAGTGCTCTCAGGAGCAAGGCACGCCGCACCGGAAAGCAAATATCCGTAGGATCGTCGACCCACTCCAGCGTGCTCTGTCCACCCTGCCGCACGTTCTGCCTGACCTGTCGCCGGTTCGGCCCAAGCACATTCAGGTAGCCGCTGATCCGACTGATGAAGTCAGGGCCTTTGCGCAGCCCGAATTCCTTCTGGGCTGACGCGTCCATCTTGGGCGGGCCGAAGTTCTGCATGTCGCAGCTGGTCGCGCCGGCAAAAACAAAAACACACTTGCCGACGGAATGCGTAAGCTGCCCTTCCTGAAACTTGCCGTCCTGGATCGGAGCGAGGAAGAACTGAAGCCACTTGTACTCTCCCGAGTCGAACTCGTCCCAGAACACAATAGGAGTCCTGCCTTCCAGCACCTTGTCGCGGACCTGGTGAAATGCCCCGATCAGATCGTTCGAGTTGCTGAACTGGGAGAGATTGAACTCCAGGCAAGGCGTTTCCTTCCCCATGACTTCAGCGGCAATCTGTTTGATGCCGAACGACTTGCCGGCTCCCGGCGGCCCAAATACCGCAAGGGCAAGCGGCTTGGACCCGCCCTGGTCCAACTCGTAATCCGTGATGAGTTGCCTGATGTTGCGGAGGGCCTCGATCTCGTCGCGATCCACCGTCTGCAGTTTGCCGAACTTCGCCAGCGGGGCCTGGATAAGTGCTCGCGGACCAAAGATGGCCACGCGTTTGGCAATGCCGTACAGCGGTTCCGCGCCGGTGGCCCCACGGGGAGAGGCTTGATTCTCAAGCATCCGCCACTTTCGTCCGCCAGCCGCCCAGGCATCCACATCCTGCGGTACAGAAACCGTGACGAACGCTGGGGCCGATTCCTTCGGCTGGCAAAGGGACTTGGCCAGGGCTGCGTAAGGTATGCCCGGTTGCGCTTCGCCGACCAGCCCATGCCCGAGACGCCGCAGTTCCCGTTTGGCCGCAAGGCCGGCCCGCATCGCCTGCTCGAGATCCGGCTCGGGAAGTGCCAGTTGCGCAGCGATGGCGGCCGTCAGGCAGGACATGTACCCAAAGACCTCACCCTTGATCTTCTTCGACTCGGCCCATTCCCCTTCCATGTGCTGCGGGTCGAACACGAGGCTGAAACGCCAGCCGCTCGAATCCAGACGCTCCATCCACAGGCATCCTTCCGAATACAGGCTGACGAGCACGTGCCTGGCCTGCCGCAAGCCGGCGAGCGCCGGATTGGACTTCAACTCGCGGGCAAGGTCGATGGCCGTACGTTCCCAGGAGATGCCGCGACTGATCCGCGCTTCCTGCCGGCGAAGGTCATTGACCGCGAGCAGCACAACAAGCCGATCGGCCATACCATCGGGGCGCACCAACTCGTGCCAGAGCCCGCCTTGAAACAGAGGCCAGACGGTCTTCAGCAGCACCCACTTTGGCGTTCCGCTTTTCCGTGTCAACAGCCATGGGTACGCGGGAGAGCCGAACCGAATGCCCGCGGCTCCGTCGTCGATGACAACAATGTCGGCGTTTGGCTGACCCGCTGATACCGGGGCGGACGCCGCAGCAGCAGCCTCCGCAAACCCGAGCAAGCGTGACAGCCGCCAGACCTTATTCTGCTTACCATCCGCGCCGACGCCTTCCTGCGGCTCCCACAAGGCGTGCGTGGCCGTGCAAGCGGCTGTCTGCACCTTTGCATTACCATCGGGGCCCACGATGTCGAATGCAGGCCCGCCCGCTTCCTTGCCCATCGCGGCCAGCAGTTCGCGGACGATCCACGCCCCGCCCTTGCTTGTCACGAACGTCGTGGGCGGCACATCGCTCATCCTCGGCGACAGCCGCGTGCCGGCATAGACGTTGTGATCGAGGAGAAAATCGCCTGTCACCAGGATGGACGATGACGCGGGACGATCACGCTTCTCGATGTTGACGTCTGGCATGATGACTCCTTGAAAGCCGACAAGGCTCGTTGAATGCCGCTCTTCTCAGGCCAAGGCCGCTGCAAACCCTCACGAGCCGAACATTTGCTCCAACTGCCCGAGCAACTGTACCAGCGGCGGGTCCAGAAACATGCCGCCCGCCCGCATGCGACGCATGACCTCGTAACACTTCCGCCAGTGCGCGGCCGCGGAACCGGGATCATGGCTCTGGGCCCATTGCCCGAGCTTGTAATGACTCACCACCAGGTCCCGCTGCCAGCCCGCGTTGCCCGGATCCTGCTCCGCCAGATGTTCAAGAATCGCATGAGTCACGCGGTAGGCGGCCAGCGCACCGGCCAGATTGCCCTGGGCGCTG
>Ga0123333_10004036_pt1 | contig 13950 bp, 8 predicted proteins | sample BioC12SIPDNA_3_FD_89957 | JGI IMG/M metagenome (GOLD analysis project Ga0123333, IMG submission 89957) | Anaerobic biogas reactor microbial communites from Washington, USA - Biogas_R2_B C12 SIP DNA | ecosystem: Engineered > Bioreactor > Anaerobic > Unclassified | place: Washington, USA... | reverse complement strand
TCGCGCCCATCCTGGGGCCTGAGTTGACCACGCGGTGGCTTGGCGAGGCATTTCATCCGGTCCTGATGTTCGTCCATGAATTCTACGGACATGACACCGTGACGTTGCTGCGCCTGCTGGGTGATCCCGAATGTTGGTGGATCAAGCAGGCAGGCGGCCGCGAGATGCTGCTCGAGCGCTCCCTGACCGGTGCTGTGGCATTCCTGCGTTCTGAGCTCGGCCCGGATCCGGCGAGCTGGCAGTGGGGCCGGCTCCACCGGATCACCTTCGGGCATGCCCTGGGCGTGCAAAAGCCGCTGGACCAGGTTTTTAACCGCGGACCCGTGCCCATCGGCGGTGATACGGATACGCCGCTCCAGACTGCGTGCTTGCCCGGCCCTTCATATGATAACAACGCGTGGACGCCATCGATGCGCATTGTGATGGACCTGGGCGACCTGTCCAACAGCCGGGCGGTTTTTCCGATCGGGCAGTCGGGCCAGCTCGGCAGTCCGCATTACGACGACCTGGCCGAACCATGGAGCAAGGGGGAGTATCACCCGATGCTGTGGACGCGCGACCAGGTTGAAAAGCATGCTGAAGCGAGTCTGACACTGATGCCAACGCCCTGACGCAAACACAATACAACTCACTGGTCCTGCACCGGCCTTGCGCTCCACGTGTGATGTCAGGGTTGGCCCGACCAGCAATATACAATGGAAGCCCGATGTCGACTGTGCCATTATTAATGCTAACGACATCGGGCTAATTTATGTCTATCGCCCTTTTGGGTCTATAGTATCGTCGGTAGTTTTGTTGGCTTTATGGCCAGCCAGAAAGGATGCACTTATGAAGACAGTCAACGCACAGGTCCCGGTACGCGGGCTGGAGGGAGTCATTGCCGCTGAGACAAGCATCTCGTATGTGGACGGGGTGCACGGCCGCCTGTTGTACCAGGGATACGACATCCACGACATCGCCGAGGAGATGAGTTTCTCGGAGACGGTGTTTCTCCTGTGGCGCGGCCGCCTGCCATCGCGAGCGGAACGCGACGCCTTCCGCTCCGAGCTGGTTGCGGAGATGCGGCTGCCCAGTCAAGTCGTCGAAATGCTCAGGCTGACGCCACGCCACAGCCATCCCATGGCCGTCCTGCGGACTGCGGTCAGCATGTTGGCCAACTTCGACCCCGATGTGGAGGATATCTCGCCGGCCGCTAACTGGCGCAAGGCGCGGCGCCTTGTGGCCCAGGTGCCCACCATTATCGCTGACCTGCACCGCATCCGGACCGGCATGCCGCTGCTGTCGCCCGACCCCAACGACGACGTGCCCGCGAACTTCCTGTACATGCTCCGCGGCACGCCGCCCACGCAGCTGGAAGGAAAGGCGATGGAGGTGCTGATGGTGCTGCTGGCGGATCACGAGCTCAATGCCAGCACCTTCACGGCGCGCGTGGTGGCCAGCACCCTGAGCGACATGCACTCCGCGTTATCCGCCGCGATCGGATCGCTGAAGGGTCCTCTGCACGGCGGCGCGAATCAGCGCGTGATGGAGATGATCCTGGACATCCCCGACCCGGAGACGGTCCAGGCATACATTGCCGGCATGTTGGAGAGCAAGAAGAGGATCATGGGCTTCGGCCATCGCGTCTATCGCACGGAGGACCCGCGCACGCAGCACCTGCGCTACTACTCCGAACAGCTCTGCAAGACGCAGAACCAGATGCACCTGCACGATATTGCCCAGCGGGTGGAGCAGGAGGTCCTGCGGGCCAAGGGCATCTACCCGAACGTCGACTTCTACTCGGCCACGGTCCAACACGCTATGGGGATTCCACCGGAGTACTTCACGACAGTGTTTGCGGCCGCGCGTACCGCAGGCTGGATCGCGCACATCCTGGAGCAGTATGCCGACAACCGGCTCATCCGGCCCACCTCCATGTACGTAGGGCCCATCGATCTCTCATTTGTGCCCGTCGATCAGCGCAACAATTCCGTTGTGCCGGATTCCATTCCCCCGAGCCGGTAAAGAAGCGCGACGGACTGCCGGGCATTTCCCTGCAAAGAGCCATCTGCATCCTTAGGGCGCAGATGGCTCTCACAAGTGGTCACACGGCCCTGGGCCCGATCGCCCATGCGCTCATACGGATCTTGCCCCGGGCCAACATCACGCCGGGGCGCCCGCGACCGCCCTCCGGACCAACGCCTTCAACACCTCAACCTTGGGCCGGTTGCGGGCTAAAGGCTGCACGTCCCTGGCCGCAAGCGCAGCAGCCTCCAGCGCCAGAGCCTCGCCCGGCGCCTGGTCCTCCAACAGCGCTTCAACCTCGCTCGCAGCCAGCGGAACGGGTGCAACCGCGCCCAGCACGACCCGCGCATCATGGAACCGGCCTTCCCGCATCTCCGCGCAGAAGGCGACGCCCACGATCGGGAAATCGATCGCGTTGCGGATCCGGAACTTCTGATAGGACTGGTAGCTGCCCGGCGGCGGCGCAGGGATCTCGATCTCGTGGATCAACTCATCCGGCGCCAGCACCGTGGTCCCGCTCTCCGCCGCAGTGAAGAGATCCTCAGCCGGCAGCCGCCGCTGGGTGGTCACCACAGTCGCACGGAGCGCGATGAGAGCCGGTGCGAGATCCGAGGCGCTGACCGCGACGCAGCCGCAGTTGGCGCAGCGCGTTGACTCGCGGTCCACCAGGTCGAGCGAGAGACGACCACAGTCCTCCGTGAAGAGCGCACGCTGTTCGACCGGCAGACGCGGCGCATGGGCTCGCTCGCTGGAGGGCAGTGCGGCCTCGTTGATGACGAGCCTGGCATGGCTCGGACGGGCAGGCTCGGGCTGGACGCTGGCAAAGTATGCGTCGATGGATGCCGCAGCACGCTGACCTGAGGCCATCGCCTGCACCATGGTCGCGGAGCTGCCGGTGACGTCTCCGCCGGCAAAGATACCTGGCATGGCTGTCGCGGCAGTCATCCTGTCTGCCACGAGCAGGCCGCGCTCGGTTTCCAGCCAGGGCTCAACATACGAAGTGTCCGCGGCCTGGCCGATGGCGACCAGGACCTGGTCCGCGGTCACCGTGGTCGTGACAGAGTTGTCGAAAGAAGGAGCGAAACGCCCATCCTTGTCAAAGACCGCCGTGCAGCGCACCAGCTCCATGCCGGTGAGCTTACCATCCTGCTCCAGGACCCTCTGTGGACCCCACGAGGGCAAGATGATGATGCCTTCCTCCAGCGCCTGGTCGACATCCTCAGCAATGGCGGGCATCTTCTCGAGGCATTCGAGGCACGCCATCGTCACCTCTCTCGCGCCGAGGCGACGCGCAGTCAGCGCGACATCCACCGCGACGCTGCCTCCGCCGATGACTAGCACTCGCTCCCCGACACGCGGCAATTCACTGCCGCCGGTCTGGACCCCGATCAGGAATGCCAGACCGGAGTCGAGCAACTCACCCTTGTCCAGCCTCAGCGACTTGCCCTTCCAGAGGCCGGTCGCCAGGAAGACGCCCTCGTAGCGCTCCCTCAAATCCTGCAGAGACGCGAGATCTCCGCCCAGGGGCGTGCCCAACTCGAAACGAATCCCCATACCTTCGAGCGCAGCCACCTGCGAGGCCATGACGTCCTTTGGCATACGGTAGGCCGGAATGCTGTAGGTCAGCATCCCGCCCGCACGGGGCATCTGATCCAGGACCGTCACGGTATGACCGGCCTGTCGCAAGAAATAAGCTGCGGTCAGCCCGGCCGGGCCCGCGCCCACGATTGCCACCCGCTTGCCGGATTCGGCTGCGGGCGGCCGGTAGAACGCAGAGGCGTGTTCCAGCACATAATCGCCCAGGAAACGCTCCACATCACGGATCGACACCGGTTCGTCGTAGCCGTACCGGTTGCAATCTGACTCGCAGGTGTGCGGACAAACGCGCCCCGTGATCGCGGGCAGCGGATTGGTGCGCAGGAGGATCTCGGCCGCCTCATGAGTCTCGCCGGCGCGCAACCTGGCCATATACGCGGGGATGTCGTTGTGAATCGGGCAGCCGCTGACGCACGGTGCAGCACTGACGCACATGCCGCCGAAGATGGAGTGGTAACGGTTCTCCGCAAACAGAGCGTCGCACGTCTTCCCGCCCTTGCGCAGGCAGTCGAAGGTGTTGTCGGGGTTGCGGTAGTACCAGCAGCGGGGCTCCTGGCAGAGGTTGCCTGCAATGGTCGCCACATTGCGGATCTGCGGTGAGGCCACGCTGTGTGCAGCCTCGGCAAGGAGCGGGTAGGTCTGCCGGATGACGGGATGCCGGCAGATCTCGGCGAGCGTGGTGAGTCCGCCGATGCGCACCCCCCCGGCATCAGTATGGACATAGCGCAAATCCGTCGCCGGCTTGAGGCCGATCAGGAGCTCCGGAGGCGTGTCATGGATGGCATCCTTGAGTGCGCCTAGCAAATCGGTGCCGCCCGCAATGACTGCGGCCCGTTCTCCATGTTCCCGCAGCAGCGTCTCTGCTGCCTGCAGCGAATTCGCGGGCACGTATTGGAATGGCTGTAAAGTCATGGCGTCACCTCAAATCTTGCCCAGGGCCCGGAGAACCTTTTCGGGCGTCAGGGGGAGCTCATCGACCCGCACGCCGATTGCGTTGTGGATCGCATTGGCGACCGCGCGCGGGGTGCAGGTCAGGGTGCCTTCCCCGATGCCGCACGCGCCGTATTCGCCTGCGCCCCGCCACACTTCCAGGAGCACCGGCTCGACGAGCGGCATATCGAGGATGGTGGGCATCTTCTAATCGATGAGATTGAAATTCAACGGTACGCCGCGCACCGGATCGTAGATCAGCTCCTCGGTCAGCGCCTCGCCGAGGGCCATGACCTGGCCGCCGACCTGCTGCGCCTCTGCACCCGATGCGTACATGACCGTCCCGCAGTCGTTGATGATGACGATCTTGAGCACCTGCGTGCGACCGGTTTCTGTGTCGACCTCCACCTCGGCAAAGCTCGCGATGTAAGGCACACCGGTCCGTTGGGTTGACGGCCGGCGGCTTACCATCACCGACACGGGCACCAGGTCGCCTTGCCAGAGCAGATCCTTCACGCTGACGCTGTGACCGGGCGCCACAAACTGCCCGTTCTGGATGGACAACTGGTCTGCCGGGACCCCCAGGACCGGCGCAGCGAGATCCACAAGCTTCTGCTTGAGTTGCTCCGCCACCACGGCCAACACTTCAGACTGGAGGAAGGATACCGCGCTGTCCGTCTGCACGCAGTCGCGCATGCCATTATCGGTGTCAACGGTCGAGACCCACGTGATGTCTTGGGGATGGACCCCGAGGAAAGCGAGTGCCTCGGCACAGCCGAGCACATTGCAAGTGTTGGAGCCAGTGCCGGTCTCCACCGTCGGCGCGTCCAGCGTGACCGTGCCGTCCGGATAAAAGGTGACTTTCGCCTGAACCTGCCCGCGGCGCTCTTCCTGCCACTCTGCATGCCAGCCGGGATGCACGGAGAAGCCTACTCCCCGTCTCTTGGCGCCCTCATAGAGTGGGCCCTGCCCGGGCTTGTGCCGCTTGTCCGCCCATCCGATCCGCTCGGCGCCCGTCTCAAGCACGGCTGTGAGGCTCTGATCCGGGCAGGAGCCCCATTCGTGCCCGAAGTTCTTGATGGCCAGCTCGATGGGATCCATGTCCAACCGCTCTGCCAGGCCGTCGATCATCCGTCCGAAGATGAAATTGAACTGGGAATTGCCCACCCCGCGCATCATGCAACTGGGAATCCGGTTCGTGTAGACTGCGTAGGACTCCATCTTGACGTTCGGAATGGGGGCCAGCGCGACTTCTGCGATCTCGGCCGGCGCGAACTTCAAAGCGAAAACCGAGTGATCGGCGTGGGCGCCGATGTCGCCGATCGACTTGAAGTGGAGCGCAGTGATGGCGCCATCGGTCTTGGCGCCCACCTTGCAGTGATAAAGCGCGCCCTGGCGAGTGTCGTGAAAGCTATCACGTCGCGTATGCTTGAACTTAACGGGCCGTCCGGACTTCCTGGCCAGCAGTGCAGTGAACAAGAAGAAGGGCTGGTCGCCCGTATCGCACCGGCCGAACTGACCGCCCACATACTTGCTGATGACCCGCACCTTGTGGATCGGCAGATCCAGCATCTGGCTGATGTGCATCCGGGTCTGGTCGGCTGAGTAGGAATTGGAGAAGACGGTCAGCCGGTCATCGTCCCATTTAGCGACGCAGCACCAGGGGTCGAGCGAACCTTGGGTCGGGTTATGGTGGCTCGTGTCCATCTCGATCACGACATCTGCCCCTGCAAAACCCTGCTCCACATCGCCCCTGTTCAGAAACACGTCCGGGCCGCCTATCGGATCGGGAGGCAACACGTTGTGCTCCGCGACTTCCGGGTGGATGACCGGGGCCCCGGGCTGCATCGCGGAGATCGGATCGAGGAGGAACGGCAACTGCTCCCACTCGACCTCAACCATCCGGAGCGCCTGCTCCGCGATCTGCTCGGTGTCGGCCGCGATTGCGATGCCCACCTCGTCGCCCGCCCAGGTTGCATAGTCTCCCAGCACGCGGCGGTCACGAAACTTGCGCCACATCATGTTATCGTAGCTGACCGTGTCGACCGCGTCGGTCCAGCCTGCGTTAGTCGGCTTGAGGCGTGCGACCTCAGGGTCCCGGTAGGTCAGGAGGCACCTGACGCCCGGCAGCGCCTCGGCCTTTGTCGTATCGAGGTGCTTGATCCTGGCGCGGGGATAGGGGCAGCGAAGCACGCGCGCATGGAGCAGGCCAGGGTAGTTGCGCTCGGCAATTTCATCGTCCGCGTAGGGGGCGCTACCGTGCGCCTTCTCGACTGCGTCGATTCGTGGGCGATAGCTGCCGACAAACCGGCGCGGAACGCGGGGTTGATAGGGTGCGCTCATGCCCGTCCTCCTCTCTCTGCGATCTTCTCGGCAGCATGTCCGACTGCCATGGCAATACCCGCGTAGCAGCCACACCGGCAGAGATTGCCGGAAAGCGCTTCTTTCACCTCATCGAGCGTCGGTGTGGGATTCTCGTCGAGAAGGGCGCGAGCCGTCATAACAAAGCCCGGGGTGCAGTAACCGCACTGCAGCGCAGTGCCGTGGCCCGGCTCGCACTGCTCGGCAAAGGCCTCGATCACCGGATCGTCGTCGGGCAGGCCTTCGATCGTCAGCAGGTCGTGGCCGTCCGCCTCTACGGCCAGCAGCATGCACGACAGGACCGCCTTGCCGTCCATGATGATCGTACACGCGCCGCACGCGCCTTCGTCACAACTGATTTTCAAGCCGGTGCAGCCGAGCCGCTCCCGTAAGAACGCGGAGAGGGTCGTGGTAGGGAGAAGGTCGCGTCCCACTTCGAACTCGCGGTCCTCGCCGTTGATGCGCATGGCGATGCGCTGGGGAAATGTTGGTAAGGAATGGGCTGTCAACTATGCCTCCTTGCATCTTGGGTCGCCTGGATGCATCCCCTGGGGTGATGCTATTGTACATCAATCCGCAACTTCCACCGTTGCGATGGGCAGTTCGTTCCCGATTGGCTCGCCCCCTGCATTCAGCACCGGGAGGCGCTGACCGGTCATTGCGTCGTACAGGCCTGCAAAGATGCGATAAGTCCCCGCGGGCAGGTCTTGGGGCAGCGACAGGTGTTGCGTGTCACCAAAAACCTCTCCGGGCTGCCATGCGGAGGTCGGATAGAAGCCCTGCAGCAGCTCCGCGTCGACTTGCGCTGCGGTGCGGCAGGGCGAACACGCAGGTTCGCCCGTACCCGCATCCCTCAAGTGGATGAAGGTCGAGTAATTCACATCCATGTCTGCGATTGTCTGCCAGTATAAGGTGACGGTTACCTCCTCGCCGGCCCGGACGAGGCTGCTCGCCAGATCGTAGCCGGTCAGGCGCACGCGGGAGCCGAAACTGGCATCGAGCGGATGTGCGCCGGCCAACGTTGGCGCGGGCTCCGCCGGATCCAATGCGATCCTGGTCAGAATGGGGAAGACGACGGGCTGGCCCTGAGCATCCGTTGCAGACAGCTTCTCCATGGTGCTGAACCGGTACAGCGAGATCGAGATCCAGCCCGGTGTCGGACCTTTGGCATCCCGCCGCACGGGGATGAGATGCGTGTCACGCACAACCTGGCCGGGGACAAGGCGGCTCGTGGGCCAGAGACCACCACCGGGGTAACTGTCGTGCTGGCCCAGGGCCTGCTGCCAGCTGAACAGCTGCACGGAGACACTCAAATCCTCATCCACCGGCGCCAGCGCCTGCCAATACAGCGTCACGGGCAGCGAAGCACCCGGAGTCACGCGCGCCCCTGCCTCCCAGGCCAGGAGCCGCATCACACCTCCGAAATCCACCTCATAGCGCCGCGCGGACGTTGGCACATCAGCCACAGCCAGCAGCGGCTGGGGCTCATAGGCCGGCCGGATTGCGGCAAAAGGCGTGACAGCAGCCAGCAGGAACAGCAGCCCGCCGATGACGCGCGCAGCGACCCACTGGTGACGCGGGGCCAGCGGTCCGATCAGGCCCAGTGCCAGAAACAGGCAGATTGGGGCCAACGCCGCAAACATCAGCCGCCCCTGCGAGGCCAGCGTCATCGATGTCCAGCGCAGCAGCGCGACCGCCTCGATCACGGTCCAGGCCGCGAGCAACCACAGCTCCAGCGCGGGCGGGCCAGATGTGCGTCTGCGCCGCGCCTGGCATGCCGGCAGCACCAGCCCGACCGCTGCCGCTGCGGAGACCAGATCGAGCACGGCATAGACCCAGGCCGGACGGAGCAGGATATTGAACCCGCCCAACACCCCCCAGAAGCTGTAGCGGAACCCCTGGAACTCGCCGAGCAGATCGGAAAGCACTTCACGCGGTGGCCTGCCCCCTGCCACCGCAACCATGGTGTTCAACCCAAGCAGATCGCCGTACAGCTGCCAGTTGCGGAAGTACCACCAGCCCGCGATGATGGAAGCGGGGATGATCACCAGCGCACACTGTCCAGCCCACCGGATGACACCTGGGCGACCAGCCACACCGCGTCTCTGCGCAGCCAACGCCAGGCCCAGGCAGGCCAGCGGCAACAGGCCCAACGCACTCAGCTTCGTCAGGCACGCCAGGCCGGTCACTCCGCCCAGCGCGAGCAGCAGTCCCGGCGGCGCCCCGCGCTGGATCGCGCGCACCAGCAGCACCAGGCTCAGCGAAGAGAGAAAGATCACCAGGCTATCGTTGTTTACCGAGGCGCTGGTGAAAATGAACATGGGAATGAAGGCATTGATCGCCATCGCCCCGACGGCGATAGCGGGCCGTCCAGGCAGCACGAATAGCGCGAGGGCGTAAGTGCAGAGGAGCGTCCCAACGCCCAGTAACACGGAGAAGAGCCGTATCAGGTGGACGGCCAGCGCCGTACCGCGCCAGGGAAATGGCTCCTGCCTGTAATGGATGAACTGATTGGCGTTGTCGGGAGTCCCCGGGACGCCGCTCTGGGCATGCGGGTTGGCAACCATCAGGCTGGGCATGTCGCCGGTGTCGATGCCTGCCGTGAGCAGCGCGGCAACGGCGTAATAGAGAGGCGGCTGGCTGCCCTCTTGTCCCCACAGCGTCTTCTCGCCCGCGACCTGAACCGGCAGCCGGCGCAGCCATGCTGCGTTAGCACCCGTCGCCAGATGCTGGACGAACGCATAGTGATTGTGCTCATCGCCGGGCTCGAACACCGGGCTTGAGATGCTATAGACCATGCCGAGCACCAGGAAGAGACACGCTATCAGGAGTGCGGATCGATGACGGAGAATGGCGGCCATGGAACCTCAAACCAGCCAGATGCCGCCATTATAGCCCCGTGTGCGCGGATATCCAACCCATCCCCGCGTGGCAGCGGACCGGAAACTACTGTGAAACTTCCCGGAATCTAATCCGTAAAGAGAAGTGAATGAAGTGTGCGAGGCCGGACGAGGAACCGGCCGTCAAATCGAAGAGGAGCTATGAATACGAGTCAACTGCGGCGACAAAATGGTATTGTGGCGGGTGTGTGCGGCGGCCTGGGTGCGTTCTTTGGCCTAAGTCCGTGGATCTTCCGCCTGGCCTTCCTGATCCTAATGATCCCGGGCGGGCTGCCCGGGCTGCTGCCCTACCTGATGATGTGGTTGATCATCCCCGCCAGGCGGTAGTCGAAACCCCCACCCGATAAAAAAGGGACGAAGCGGTTACCCGTTTCGTCCCTTTTTATGGTGCGCTGCGCGCTGTACGTTATGCTTTCTTCGTGCGCAGGTAGGCGAACCAGTAAACCAGACCTACGAAGCCCGCGCCACCGACGATGTTCCCCAGGGTCACCGGGATCAGGTTGTTGATGAAGAAGGTGCCCCAGGTCAGATTGGCAAACGAATCGACCGTAATCGCTGCCGGAGTGGCCTTCGCCAATGCATCTGCAGCCCAGAAGGAGGCGGGTGCAAACTGCTTGATCAGCAAGCCGATTGGGATGAAGTACATGTTGGCCACGCTGTGCTCGAAGCCCGCGGCCACAAACGCGCTGATCGGGAAGATGATCGCAAGGATCTTGTCCATGACGCTGCGACCGCTGTAGCACAGCCACACGGCCATACATACCAGCGCGTTACACATGATGCCGAGGAAGAATGCCTGGACGGGGTCCAGCGACACCTTGGCAAGTGCAATGTTCAGCGCCTGCAGGCCAAGCGCGCCCTTGCTGAACGTATATTGCTTGGACAGGAGCATGACGATCGCTGTCAGGATCGAGCCGACCAAGTTGCCGGTCCAAACGATGGCCCAGTTGCGCAGCAGCTTGCCCGTGCTGACCTTCCCTGCGGCCCAGGCCATGACGATCAGGTTGTTGCCCGTGAACAGCTCTGCGCCGGCCACGACAACGAGGATGAGGCCGAGGCAGAAGACAAGGCCGCCCAGCAGGCGATTCACACCGTAAGGCAGCGCCCCGCCGCCCGTCCACACCGTGGTCGCATAGATCGCCCCCGCGCCGATGAAGGCGCCGGCCAGAACCGCCAGTGCAAACATGGTCAAGAAGTCCAGGTTGGCCTTCTTGATGCCGATCGCCTCGGCCTTGTTCGCCATGTCGGGCGGCATGAGGGCGTCGATGTTGATTTCGCCGTTAGCCATGTGAGAGTCCTCCCTTGCAGAATGAATGGAATGTAATTAATGAAAACTGACAAGCAACGAGGCCTTTGCATGACTCGTTGCTTGTCAGCAATTCCCCCTTAGCACGCCTCGCACTCAGCGACTGGCAGCTTGGAGACCTTGACAGCACATGCCTTGTATTCCGGGATCTTCGCCACCGGATCGTAGGCGGAGTTCGTCAGGAAGTTGGCTGCGCTCTCGGCGAAGTGGAAGGTCATGAAGACTATCCCCGCCGGAACCTTCTGGGTCACTTCAGCCTTCACATTCACCTGGCCGCGGCGGCTGGTGACTTCCACCATTTCGTCGTTGGCGATGCCCAGCCGAGCGGCATCATCCGGGTGAATCTCGACGGTGCCCTCCGGATAGATGGCCGCCAGGCCCTCAGAACGCCTCGTGAGCGAGCCGGTGTGGTAATGATACAGCACGCGTCCGGTCGTCAGCAGGAGTGGATACTCCTCGTCCGGCAGCTCGGCGGGCGGCAAGAAGTCCACTGGGGCCAGCTTGCCGAGGCCGCGCGTGAACTTGCCTACGTGCAGGATCGGCGTGCCGGGATGCCGCTCATCGGGGCACGGCCATTGCAGGCTTTTGTTATTGTGGAGCCGTGCATGGCGCACACCGCCATAGCTCGGCGTGAGTTCTGCAACCTCGTCCATGATCTCTGCCGGATTCAGATAGTCCCAGGAGCCGTGCGGTGAAGCTTCGACAAGCGCTGCACGCTCACCCAGGACGCCGGCGTCGATCAGCTTCTGGCCTAGCTCGGCGATGATCTGCCAATCCGGCCGCGAATCACCCAGCAGGTTGATCGCGCGTTGTAAGAGTTGCACTCGCCGCTCGCTGTTAGTGAAGGTGCCGTCTTTCTCTGCGAAAGAAGAACCCGGCAGCACCACATCGGCAAGCTGAGCGGTTTCGGTCATGAAGATGTCCTGGACCACCAGCAGGTCCAGCGACTCCAACGCGTGGCGCACATGGTTCAGGTCGGGGTCGGACAGCATCGGGTTCTCACCGAAGATGTACATCGACTTGACCTGGCCGGTGATGGCCGCATTCATCATCTCGATGACTGTTAGGCCGGGCTTGTCCACCGGCGGTACGATGCCCCACGCAGCTTCGAACTTCTTGTGCGAGGGTTCCAGCGTCACGTTCTGATAGCCGGAATACACATTGGGCAGGCCGCCCATATCACATGCGCCCTGCACATTGGACTGGCCGCGCAGCGGGTTGACACCGCCGCCGGGGACGCCCATGTTGCCGAGCAGCATCTGCAGGTTGGCGCAGCTCATCACATTGCCGTGGCCGCTGGTATGCTGGGTGATGCCCATCGCATACATCAGCGCGCCCGGCTTGTTGGCCGCCATCAGCCGTGCAGCCCTGCGAATGTCATCCGCGTTCACGCCGCAGATCTCCGCCACGCGCTCGGGCGGATACTCCGCGATCTTGTCCTTGAGGTCCTCGAACCCCTCGGTGCGGTTGGCAACGAAGTCGTGATCGTAGAGATCCTCGGTGATCAGCACATTCATCAGGCCATTGAGCAGCGCGGTGTCGGTGCCGGGCTTGTGGCGCAGATGGATGGTCGCAAATTGACTGATCGGGATACGCCGCGGGTCAGCAAGGATCAGTGGAATCCCACGCTGCTTGATCGCCTGGCGCAGCTGCATGCCGAAGACCGGATGCTGCTCGGTCGTGTTCGAGCCGATGATGAACAGGCACTTCGCCTCGTGTGCGATGTCATAGAAAGTATTGGTCATGGCGCCAGAGCCGAACGATGTCCCCAGACCGGAGACCGTTGGGCTGTGTCACAACCGCGCACAATGGTCGACATTGTGCGTCTCCATCAGTTGTCGGGTGAGCTTGGCCGCCACGAAGTTCTCTTCGTTGGTACAACGCGCAGAGCAGAGGGTCGCAAAGGCATCGCCGCCAAAGTCGCGCTTGGTGGCAACCCATTTCCTGGCGACGAGATCCAGCGCCTGGTCCCAGGAAGCTTCCACCCAGTCCATATCGGGATTGGGCGCATGTTCGTGGCCATTCCCCGAATCATGCACGCGCGGTTTCGGCTTTCCCTCGAGCAGGTAGCGGCGCAACAAGGGCTTGCTGAGCCGTTCCGAATGGTTGACGTAGTCGTACCCGAAGCGGCCCTTGACGCAGGTGAAGCCGTGGTTGGCCGCACCATCTCCGCCCGTCACCTTGACGATCTCATTGTCGCTCATGTGCAAGACCAGCTTGCAGCCCACACCGCAGTAGGAACACACCGTCTCAACCTGTCGCAGTTGGTACGGGCGTCCCTTGCCGATGCTCATCTTGGGCCACAATGCACCAACCGGGCACACCTCGACGCAGCTTCCGCAGAACTCGCAGGGGCTGTCTTCCATGGTGGAATCCATGCCGAACGCGATCTTTGCATTGAAGCCGCGATAGACGATGCTGATCGCCTCAACCCCGTTGATGTGGCGGCAGGCGCGCTCGCACCGCCGGCAAAGAATGCACTTGTTGCGATCGACCTGGATGAAGGGATTCGGATCGTCGATGGCGTACTCGTGTTTCTTGCCACCTGCGAACGCGGATCCCTTGACTCCATACTCGTACGCCAGATCCTGCAAGCGGCAGTCTCCGGTCGCCTCGCATGTCATGCAGTCCAACGGATGGTCGGAGATGATCAGTTCCAGGACGAACTTGCGCGCCTCTGTCACCTTGGGCGAGTGGGTGTGGACCACCATGCCCTCAGTAACCGGGTAAGTGCAAGCCGGCTGAAGGTTGCGTTGCTTCTCGATCTCGACCAGGCAAATCCGGCAGGCGCCCTCCGGCGGCAGTGCGGGATGGTGGCACAGCACCGGAATGTTGATACCGGCGGCCGCGGCC
>Ga0123333_10004035_pt1 | contig 13956 bp, 13 predicted proteins | sample BioC12SIPDNA_3_FD_89957 | JGI IMG/M metagenome (GOLD analysis project Ga0123333, IMG submission 89957) | Anaerobic biogas reactor microbial communites from Washington, USA - Biogas_R2_B C12 SIP DNA | ecosystem: Engineered > Bioreactor > Anaerobic > Unclassified | place: Washington, USA... | reverse complement strand
TTCGACCACAATCCGCCTGACGCATAATCGCTATTCCAGTAACGACTTACATCATTTCCCTTAACCCCTTGCCGCGACGTAAGTCGAGTTGTCATCGCGCTGATTGTCATCGCGCACGACGCCAATTTTTTGCGGACTTGTCATAACGACAACATTCCAAAAGCGGAACGGCTAAAGCGGAACGGCGCGAGCCGTCCGGTAGTAGCATTCCCAAAACGGAACGGCGCAAGCCGTCCGGTAGCAGAAACCAAAAGCGGCACGGCGCAAGCCGTCCGGTAACGGCCGCGTGGGACAGTCCAAATACCGGACGGCTTGCGCCGTGCCGCTACGAACTCCATTTCACTAATCGGATTTCCGTGGCCGGCTGAAGGCGACTCTTTGCTTTGGATTCGTGGTGTGCGGTTCATCACGTCGCACGACTCTCCGAGTCGTGAACTTCCCCGCCCCCCTCTGTATCTTTGTATCTCAATCGTTCCACGAACCGTTCCAAGTCAGGCGGCAGTGAGCACTCGAAGTGCATCGGCCGGGCGGTTATCGGGTGTGCGAAGCCGAGTTCGACCGCCGCGAGGGCCAGCCGCGGCGCGCCGCTTCCGTCTGGCTCGCCGCGTTTGAACAGCGGTTGCCAATAGACCTTGTCGCCGCAGAGCGGATGGCCGGCCTCGGAGAGATGTATCCGGATTTGATGCGTTCGGCCCGTCTCCAGGCGGCATTCGACGAGCGTGTAGTTGCCGAGCCGTTCGAGAGGGCGGACGTGGGTAATCGCCGTCTTGCCGACGTCCGCGAGATTGGTGCTTCCCCGCCGGCCGTCGCCGCGGTCGCGGACCAGGCGGCTCTCGATGGTTTGCTCCTCGATCGCGCCGCGAACCACCGCGATATATCGGCGCCGGATGCTATGAACGCGAAACTGCCGCTGCAATTCGCGTTCGGCGGACACGGTCCGAGCAAAGACCATCAGCCCGCTGGTGTCCCGGTCCAGACGATGCACCGCGCGGACCGGATGCGGAGTGCGGCCGCGTTCCAGCCGGGCGATTAGCCGGGGAAGCATTTCGTCGAGCGTTTGCTGATACTGGCGGCGGCCGGATTGCAGTCGTTCGTCGGGATGGCGGTTCGATGTTACGCCCGCCGGCTTTTCGACCACCACTAGGTGTTTGTCGAGGTGGACGATGCGGACGTGTTCGTCCTTGACCTGCGGGGCAAGAGAGTGGGGGAGCAGCTTGACCACGTCGGGCAGCCGCAGCCGGTAGCCGGCGTCCGTGCAGAGATTGCCGTTTATCATCACGCGGCGGGCGTTAAGCAATCGCCGGACCTCGGACCAAGATTCGCCCGGCAGCCACTCGCGCAGCGCGGCCGCGATGGTCTCTCCCACCTGCCGGGGTAGTACGCGAAACAATTTATCTTTTTCGGCCGTCATGTCGGCAATCCTAACCGATGATCCGAGCAAAATATAGACCGGCGCTACAAACGCGCCGATTGGGAGTGAGCTTGATAACGTCGGTGAATCTAAACGCCCCGCGACTGCGCTCGCGGGGGAATTGCGGCGTTTTCCACCCCGCCGGTCGTAGCCGGCGAGCGTATTTCTGTGGTGGGTCGGGACGAACGCGGAGCGTTCGGGCAGTGCGTTCCCATGCGGAGCATGGGAACGAGGGGAGCGAGGGGAATGTAAAAACTTCCGCAGTGCCACCGCATCGGGTGGTAGACAACTATAGCGCCGCCGACTAGACTAATATCTTGTGTAAACCGGCTATATTAAGGCATTGTAAAAGAGTAATGTACCGAATTGTATGGTATCCCGCACACGCCGTGTGCGGAAACAAAAGGGCCGCACACGGCGTGTGCGGGATACTTTTTCACAGATACTAAGGCGGCGGCTCAGCCCCGCATGTCTACGAACAGCCAGAATTACCTTCACCGCAACATACCCATCAAAGGAAACCTTCCCATGCGACGACTTGTGCTAATCTGTTGTGCGATTTCATTGACGTTTATGTTCACTGCTCGATTGCCGGCCGAGACGAAGCCCGACCAGAAGCAAGACAAACCGGCCGCCGCTCAGGTCGAAAAGCCCGGTGCCGAGGCGGCAAAGACGGACACGTCGGAGGAAAAGCAGAAAGCGGCGAAGACCAATGCCGGAGACAAGAAAGAAGCGAAACCCAAAGCTCCGGTGGTGGCCAAGTTTACGCTTGGGGGCGACTTTCCCGAGGGAGCGCCGGCGGCGGGCCTGTTCGGAGAACTACAGCCTTCGTTGGTCAACATGATCGAGCGGCTCGATGCGGCCGCCAAGGACGACGAGGTCGCCGCCGTGTGGTTGAAGATCGAGGGGCTATCGATCGGCCGCGGCAAGCTCAACGAGCTGCGCGGCGCGGTCGCCCGACTGCGGAACGCAAAAAAAACGGTCGTCGCCGAACTGACTACGGCCGACACGACCGCCTATCTGCTGGCCGCGTCTTGCGATCGGGTCGTCATGCCTCCGTCGGGCATGTTGATCGTGCCCGGCGTCAGGATGGAAGTCCTTTTCTACAAGGGTTTGCTCGACAAGCTGGGGCTGAAGTTCGACGCCCTGAAGATGGGCAAGTACAAAGGCGCCGCCGAACCGCTGGTCAACAACAAAATGAGCGGGCCGTTGCGCGAAAGCCTCGAATCGATCGTCGACGACAACTATCGGCACATCATTGAAACGATCTGCGCGGACCGCAATCTGAAAGACTATCAGGTTAAAACCTTCATCGACCGCGGCGTGTTTACGCCCGACGACGCCAAAAAAGCCGGCCTGATCGACGACCTGCTTTACGAGGACGAACTGCAAGAATCCTTGAAGCACAAGCTCAAGAGCGAAGAAATCGACGTTGTCGCCAACTACAAGCGGAAGAAAATCGACACCGATTTTTCCGGCTTCTCCGGTTTGATGAAACTTGTCGAGTTGATGCTCGGCGGCAAGGAATCGAAGACCTCGGGCAAGAAGCCCACGATCGCCGTCGTCTACGCAGTCGGCGCGATAATGGAAGGCAAGAGCCAGACGGATTTATTCGGTTCGTCCACGCTCGGCTCGACGACGCTAGTCGCCGCTCTGCGCAAGGCGGCCGAAGACCCGAACGTGAAGGCCATCGTGCTGCGGATCGACAGCCCCGGCGGATCGGCCACGGCCAGCGACCTGATTTGGCGCGAGACGGTTAAGATCGAGAAGCCGATCATCGCCAGCATGGGCGACGTAGCGGGCAGCGGCGGCTATTATATCGCCATGGGCGCGAAGAAGATTTACGCGGCCCCCTGCACCTTGACCGGCTCGATCGGAGTGATCGGCGGCAAGCTGGTCACCCGCGGCATGTTCGATAAGCTTGGGCTGCACACCGAAGTAATCAGCCGCGGAGCGAACAGCGGCGGGCTTTCGTCGAACCAACCGTTTACGTCCGAAGAACGCAAGGCCATGATTTCAGTCTTGGAAGAGACTTACCGCCAATTCGTCAGCAAGGCGGCCGAGGGGCGGAACATGACCTACAACAAGCTGCACGAGCTTGCCCAGGGCCGCGTATACACGGGAATGACGGCGAAGAAGTTGGGACTGGTCGACGAGTTGGGCACGCTGGAAGACGCCATCGCCGCCGCGAAGGAAGCGGCCGGCCTCAAGCCCGACGCCGAGGTCGAGCTGCTCATGCTGCCCGAGCAAAAAAGCTTTTTGCAGCAGATGTTCGGCGATCCGACGGCCGCCACCGACGTGGAAGCGATGCTGCCGGAGATTTTCCATGTGCTCCGTCAAACGAAGCTCGTGCGGCGGCTGCTCTCCGAGCGGATGCTTTTATGGATGCCCTACGAGGTAGAGATAAGATGAGACCGACGGCTCCGGATTGAGCATCCATGTTTTTCCGGCCGGCTGCCTGAACAAAACGCGATCATTACTCCGCCCGGCAGCGTTTCACAAAGTCAGCGGGGGATATGACTTCGACTCCTTGGCGCAATCGCGCCGGGAAGTGGCGCGGGTTGCCCGTGACCAGATATTCCGCATCACAGGCGATGGCCGCTTCCAAAAATGCTTCGTCGTCGCGATCCGGCAAAGGATGCGCAAGAGGCGCCGGCGTAGCGGTGGTTCCGGCAAATTTAATCTGGTCGATCAAGGCGTTAATGTGTTCGGCACGAAAGGCAAAAGCGGGGCGTGAGAGCACCTCGCGATATTCGCTGATAATGCGGGCGTCGTGACACAACGACAGTTTTCCGTCGGCGACAAGCAGCACGATCCGTCCGGGCGCTCCATAGGGATTCAACAAGCCCGAGACAAGGACGTTTGTATCCAGCACGATTTTCATTTACCGCGTCCTTTGCGGACGGCTGCGATTTCGTGATCGATGAAGTCGCGGTCGAGACGATGTTTGCCCGCCGCCGCGGATTGAATCTGCATTGTTTCGACGGCCGAGATTGCCCTGGCTCGGCGCAGGGAGGAAAGCGATTTCTCCAGTCCGGCCGGGGAAACGGCCGTGAGAATCGCCACGGGCTTGCCGTTCGAGGTAACGACCATATCCGGTTCCTCGGACAATTGTCGCCAGACGTCGGCCGATCGGGCGCGTAGTTCCCGCACGCTAACGAATTTCATGATGGTGGTTCCTATAATGCGCTCCGACGGAGGTGGACAATTACTTTTTCGCGTTAAACCGCGAAAATTGGACAGTCCCCCGTGAACGATGCTGGTTCCTTTATGCGTACACAATTGTAACACACATCGCGCACGAAATCAATCACTAAAAAATTATATTCCCTCGCTCCAGCGCGCGGTATACAATTTGCTTGACTGAACACCGTGGCCGACCGGAGCAATCCGATCTGCTCGAAGCTAAAATCGCCGACGAGCCGGACAGGGAAAAAATTGAAGAACTGTCCGAACAAGTAGCGCAATTGCAGGAGGAGATGCGAAAAATGGCCCCCAAACGAGGCCGCGGACCCGATGGAATGGGTCCGGGAATGGGACCGGGAATGGGACCGGGAATGGGTCCGGGCATGGGTCCGGGACCAGGCATGGGACCAGGGCCAGGGCTGGGGCCGTATTGGGACGAGGACGAGCAGGGCGATCGTCGGCCGCCGCCCCGCGGTGATCGTAGAAATCGGCGCGGCTTTAACGACGGCCGCCCCAATCCCCCGCCGCCGCCCCAGCAGGATGACGATGAGGATGGCGAAGAATAGAAGCAGTAATCACTTCGCCAGTGCCATGAAAAGCGTTTGAACAACTCGGTTCAAAGGGAATTGTAGCAACAAATCCCCTGGGGATTGGTCCACGTCTCGGCCCGCGCCCGTTCGCCAGGCCGTTCACGCGGACCTTTTTCATGCGCAGGGAACAACTCGCATTCGAGTCGGCATTAACAAAAACGTTAGACGATCGTCCAACGGCAAGCTCTTCGGCATGGCAATTGCTTATCAGACGAACGGAAGCCGGCCAAAGGCCACGGTCGCGTTTCCGCTTCGTGAGAAACGTGAAGCAGGCGTCTTGCCGCGTTTTCCGCGATTAAAGCCGAATCGAATGAATTAACGGCGAACGGACGGTCGAAGCCAAGCCGTCGGACGCTGCAAAATCATCACGCCTCGGTCTGAACAGATGTGAAAACCTTGCAGGACGCCAAAAATTGGAGGACTAAAAAGATGCGAGTTCTATTAACAACGTTGAGCGTGTCGATCATCATCGCGGGGATGGCTCTATTTGCTGCCGCACAAGGCCCGCGACCGCCCAGGGATGAAATGCCTCCGGCCGGACCAAGACGCTTCGACGCCGAAAAAGAACGGGACGGTTTTGGGCATCGTGGAGGACCGCGCATGGAGCGCGGCCAGCGCCGGCATGGTTCCGAGTCCGGGCGACCGATGGGGCGCGGCGAATGCCGCCGACCGGAAGCCTGTCCGTTCCAGCGCGGCGAGGGCGAGGAGGGATTCGGCCCCGGCCGAGGTCCGCGCATGGAGCGCGGCAGCGGCGGCCCCGGGCGAGAGTTCGGCCGCGGTCTGGGAATGCCGCCCGGCCGTCCGCCGCGCGGTGCCGATGTCGATCGGGACGAATAGGAATCGCCCGCTTTGCACGAGTTTGCACGCCCCCTAATTCTTCGGGGAGTAGTTGTTGATTTGCGGCTTGGTGTTTCGGCGCCGAGCTATTTTCAGCAACCGCCCCCGCAGGATAGGGGGCGCGGCATTCCGCGAGTGAACATACAATGGTGCTGTAATCGTTTGCCGGGCGGCGAGGATGCTCGCCGTCAGGCTAAACGATCGTTCGGCGGCTCGCGCGAGAACGAATCCATGCGTGAAAAAACCTCGATCCACTGGCACGGATGGACGACCATTGCCGCGTTGCTGCTGGCCTGGGCGGTTCTCGCCGCGTGGCAATGGCAGGAGTACAAGACCGAGTGCGAAACCGCCCGCGACGCGCTCCGCCGCCAAGCCGACTCGGTCGTCAACGCTCTGATCGGGGGCGTTCGCTCGCATCGCCGGATAGGACGCTTCATCGAAGAGCAGCTTCAAGCCGCCATGGACGATCTGGCCAAGTCGCAAGACGTGCTGGCAGTGGCGGTCCTCTCGACCGACAACCGGCTGAAACTGGTCGCTGGCGACGCGGATTTGCTCGATGTTTCCGGGCCGATTGCCCCCGGTCAATCGTGGACCGAAGAGGGATTCCGTTATGGCGTGGGATTTCAGGTGTCGCCCGACGTGCCGGGGCAAGGCCGAGGGCAAGGCGCAGGGGTGCCGCCAAGTCCGGGCAGGGGGCCGCAGTCGCGCCCCGGCCGGATTCCAACAGCGCCCGGCGAAGATGAACCGCCTCTGAACATGCGGCCGGGCGGCGAGAACGGACGGCGCCAACACGGACCCGATCCGCGAGAAGAATTCATCCCCCTTTTCGACGAAATCGAGCCGAGACGCGGACCCGGATGGCGACGCGAAGGGGCCGACCGGCCGCCGCCTCCGCCAGATGCAGACAACCCTCCCTTGAGCGGTCGTTTCTTCGCCGTATTGCTCTTGGATCGCGGTCGAGTCGACCGGTTAATCCAGCATTATGCCTGGCTGCGGATAATGGTCGTGATAGCCGGAGGCGTGGTGATTTTCAGCGCCGTTTTGGCGTGGCGGGCGACGGTCCGTTTGGCCGAGGCCCACGGCCGGGCGCAATTGCTGGAGATCGAGGCCCGGCATCTGCGCGACCTTTCGCAAGCGGCGACCGGTTTGGCCCATGAAACCCGCAACCCTCTGGGACTTATCCGCGGCTGGACTCAGCGGTGGATGCAAACGATGCCGGACGGTTCCCAACGGCATCAGGCTAAAGCGGTAATCGAGGAGTGCGATCGGGTGACGGCTCGGATCAATCAATTCCTCGCATTCGCGCGTCCTTGCAATCCTCGGCTCGCGCCGGTCAAGCCGGATGAAGTCATCGCGGAATTAGCCGCTTTGGCCAAACCCGATCTCGATGCAAAACGCCTGCAGCTTGTCGCCGAGTCTCCGAATTCGGATTGCGCCATCATGGCCGACCGCGAAATGCTCCGCCAAGCCTTGTTCAACTTGATACTGAACGCGGCGCATTTCTCGCCCGAGGGAAATACGATCGACGTGGCCTTTAGCGAGTGCCAGGATGGATCGGCGCGGATCGAGGTGTGCGATCGCGGGCCGGGCGTTCCGCCCGAAGCCGTCGATTTGCTTTTCACCCCCTACCACACCACGCGTCCTGACGGCGCCGGTCTCGGTTTGGCGATCGTCCGCCGGATTGCCGCGGCCCACGGCTGGCAGTCGGGCCATGCTTCCCGTCCCGGCGGCGGCGCGGTATTCTGGTTGGGGAACATTCGTATGCAAGACGCAAATCCATCGTAACCGTCCCCCCGGGGAGGCCTAATTTTTTGAGGATGACTGATGCCGCGAGAAGACGTTTTCAAAGCGAGCGTGCAATTCTTCCTGGAACCAATCCGCCATCTGCTCGACGACGAGTCGATCAGCGAGATCATGGTGAACGGCTTCGACAACATATACGTCGAGCGCGATGGACGATTGGAACATACCGATTTGCGTTTCGCCAATAACGATGCGCTGCTTTCGGCGATTCACAACATCGCGCAGTGGGTCGGGCGCGAGATCAGCGAGGAGCATCCGGTGCTCGACGCCCGGTTGCCCGACGGCTCGCGGGTGCATGTCGTCATTCCGCCCAGCGCGCGGACGGGCATATATTTGACGATACGCAAGTTTACCCGCCGGGCGTTGACCATGGACGATCTGATCCGCTTCGGCAGCATGTCGGAAGCGGTCCGCGAGTTTCTCGAAATCTGCGTCCGCCTGCGGAAAAACATCCTTATTTCCGGCGGCACGGGCACGGGCAAGACCGTGCTGCTCGGAGCCGTCTCCCGAGCGATTCCCGAACAGGAGCGGATCGTCGTTATCGAGGACACCTCGGAGTTGCGGCTGATCCAACGGCATGCGCTATACCTGGAAGCCCGCCACGCCGATCGATCCGGCCGCGGGGCGCTTACCACCCGAGACCTGTTCGTCAATTCCTTGCGGATGAGGCCCGATAGGATCATCGTCGGCGAAGTTCGCGGCGGCGAGGCCCTGGACCTCATCCAGTCGATGATCAGCGGTCATGCGGGGTCGCTCTCGACGATCCACGCCGACACGCCGTTGGACGCCCTGATTCGGCTGGAGACCCTCTCGCTGATGTCCGACGTGCAGATTCCCGTGTATGTCGCGCGGGCGCAAGTGGCCTCGGCGATAAATCTGGTTGTGCAGATTGCCCGGTTTACCGAAGATGGGTCGAGAAAGATTACCCGCGTTACGGAGGCCGTCGGTCTGGACGATAACAACCAATACGATCTCCGCGACTTGTTCGTGCTGAAAGTGAAGGGGAAAGACGGCGCCGGACGGCTGATTGCCGAGCTGGAACCGACCGGCGCGCGGCCGAAATTCAGCCGAGAGCCGTTTGAGCAAGGCATCGAAGAAATGATTAACCACACAGAGGGGGTCTGGGAAAAATCCAACGTGTAAAGCCGCCGTCGGCGATTGCGGGAAATCGGCAAGCAACCGCCAATCGCGGCTCGAAACCGGCAAATATCGCTGATTTGCTTGTATTGAACCGCCGTCCATGCAACAATTATTGTTAGATGGCGACTAAACGAATTACTCGACCGCGAAACGGTTTGGCCTCGCTGGACTATGTGTTGCTCCTGGGCGTGGTGCTGCCGATGACGGCGTTTGTCCTATGGATCGGCCCCAGGATAATGCGATTGGCCTACGAAATGGTCTGCGTATTGGTTTCGTGGCCGTTTATGTAGGACAGGTTGGCAACCTGTCCCACGGAAAGTTGTAGGGTGCGTGAAACGCACCATGATCGATAGCGTTGGTGCGTTTCACGCACCCTACAGGCGGTACGATTTGCAATCGGAGGAACAGAAGCATGAAGAAGCCCTCGCTGAAAAACCTGTTGAAACAGGTTCACGAAGACCAGGAAGGGGCCGTGAGCATCGAAACGATCTTGATCATCGGCGCAATCGCGCTGCCGATTTTGATCTTCTTGCTCTACCACGCCTGGCCGAGGATTCGTGAATATTTCAACACCGGCTTGGATACGCTGCAAACCGATCCGTCGTCGGCCGCCGGCCAGTAAAAGCAACGAGTCCGCGCTCGATAACGCCAATGCCGGTCACGATCCTGTTGCTGTGTTTTGTGCTGACCGCCGCGGCAACCGACGTGGCTTGGCACAAAGTCTACAACTGGACCACCTACAGCGGCATTGTCGCGGCGTTTGCCATTAGCGCGGGCGGAACGGCGCTGGCCGCCGCCGGCTGGAGCGACGAAGGCTCGCTACGGCACGACCTCGGTTGGATTCCGCTCACCGAAAGCCTGTTGGGGTTTGCCGCCTGCGGATTGCTGATGCTGGTCTGCTTCGTGATGTTTCGGATCGGGGGCGGCGACGTGAAATTGCTCGCCATGCTCGGGGCATTCATGGGACCGGAACAAGGAATCACCGCCATGCTTTGGACGTTCGTGCTCGGCGGATGCCTGGGCTTGATCGTGCTGATTTGGCGCGTCGGACCGCTGCGGCTCGGGTTGGCCGTCGGTCGTCGCTTGATTTGGCTGCTTCGGATCGGACGCATGGAACCATTGGCCGATGATGAACGTGCCCAACTTCAACCGCCGTTGTTCCTCGCGCCATGTGCCCTGGCGGCGGTGGTGATCGTGCGATTTGATTTATTGAATGTGCTGGGATATTGGATGTCAGGTTAATAATGTCATAAGCAATAGCCGGGAGCTAACAGCTCCCGGAGAGTCATACTTGCATTTACGCACATTCCGGGCGCTGTTAGCTCCCGGCTATTAAAGCGTTAATTATCTGACAATCAATAAACATCGCTTGCGGTTTCGCGGCGTAAAAATTGCGGGAGAGTCGTCATGGATCGCTCCGTTCTACTGGCGTGCATGCCGTGGATGGCGATCCTCGTCGCGTCGTTTTGCGTTCTGTTCCTCATCGCCCGGGCGAACCGCGCGCGGATCAAGCCGCGGCGTCTGCTCCGCCTGCACGCCGATCAGCGCGGGGCAGTTCAAAGCCTCAGTTTCGTGCTAACACTGCCGATCTTCATCATGGTGATGATGCTCATCGTGCAGGTCAGCCAACTGATGATCGGCCAGATAGTGGTCGAATACGCGGCGTTCGCCGCCGCCCGTGCGGCCACGGTTTGGATTCCGGCCGATGCGGGCGGTGGTTATGAAGAGGAAAATTGCATCAGTTCTTTTTTCGTCGATGTGGAAGCATCCGATCAGACAACGCCGATCCTTGACGAGGACAGTCCCGGCTATGGGCCGGCCGAAGGCGGCGTGACGTATCGCATCGTCCCGGAAGGCCCGAAGTATGCGAAAATCACTTCGGCCGCCGTCATGGCCTGCATGTCGATTTCACCCTCGCGCGACGTCGGCGCGACCCTGAACGACACCGGCTCGGATGCCGCCGACATTCTTTACCGAACATACACGGCGATGGCTCCCGGCTCCGATTCCGCCCGGGCGCTGGCCGGCCGGATTCGCAACAAGCTGGCCTACTCGATGGAAAACACGTCGGTCGAAATCCGCTTCTATCACCCCAACAGCGAACCGCCGCTGGGGATCACATATCTGATTCCGCCGGACGCGGACGAGTTTCGCTACAACGAGCTTGGCTGGCAGGATCAGATAACCGTGACTGTCCGTCACAATCTGGCTCTGCTTCCCGGCCCGGGGCGATTGTTGGCCCGCTCGTCCGAAGGAATCGCGGACCAAGGGACCGTATATGTTTACCCACTCTCGGCATCGGCCACCATCGGCAACGAAGGCGAGAAATCGGTGATACCGTATGTTTATCAAACGTATTAATGTAGGGTGGGTCAAGCGAAGCGCTGCCCCACCAAGTTTCCTTTGCCGGTGGTGGGGCTGCGCTTCGCTTGACCCACCCTACGACCTTGCCCCTCCACGGCCGAGGGCGGCCGTGCTACATTCCGCGATCCGCTCGTTCGCACGCGATTTCCACCGCGACGAAAACGGCGTCATGAGCATCATTTCCGTCTTCGCCGTGTTGGTGCTGGTTATGATTTTGGGCATGGTGATGAACGTCGGGCGGCAGGCTGACGGGAAAATCCGCATGCAAAACGCGGCGGACGCGGCCGTCTACTCCGGCGGTGTCGTCATGGCCCGCGGGCTGAACACGCTCGCCTTCACCAACCACCTGCTTTGCGACGTGTTCGCCACGACGGCCTACCTGCGCGAAGCCCGCGACCGGAACGCCGAATCCTACGTTCCATCGATTCTGGCGGCGTGGGAACGGGAAGCACCGATCTTCAGCGGATCGGGCTTCGAGAAGTTCGAGAATCTCGGGCCGGCCATTCGACAAAAAGTGCCGCTGGAGCAGGAGCTTGTCCGTTCATACAGCGATTGGGTCCACGCCGTCAGCGAGAGCGTGCTGCCGATAATGGAAGCCATACTCGCCGAGGAGTTGATCCCGCAATACCAACGCGCGGTCGCCGAAGCGACGCCCGACATCGCGCAAGCGGCCGCCATGCAGGTAGCCGTCCTCAGCGGCCAGCCCGATTATGGACGCGGCAAAATGCTCGGCTCGCTCTGGCGAGGCTCGGGCGTGCTGGTCGGCGGCGACAACGAACTGGCCGATCCCTCGCTGCCGGTCGTCGATCCGCAACTCGGCACGCTGCCCAATCAGTCGGAATACGTTTCCATAGCCCGCCGGCAACGCGTGTCGTTGGCACACCATTATCTGAACGACTGGAACAATCAGACGATGGCGTTTTTCGATTCGCACGGGAAGATGAGCCAGTTCTCGGCGCTTTGGCGCAGCTTCACATGCGGATATTTGCGGCAACTTCTGGACGAGGAATATCCGAATACGAATTTGCCGTTCGTCATCCGCGTGGAGGCCGGCGATTTGCCGACGGCCGACGCCCGCAACCGGCACCTAGATCAATACTTCACGTTCGTCGGCGTGGTCTACTGGAAAAAAGTGCCGGAGTTCTCGCCCGTGGTGTTCGAGAACCCGATCGACGGCCATGCGACGGCCTTCGCCCAAGCGAGGGTCATGATTCCCCGGGCGAGGCTCGTTTGGGCGTATCACGGCGGCGGGGGCGGTTCTTCGTCGATCAACATCGGCGGCGTGCCCACCGACCTGCAAAACATCTCCAGCGGCGCCGGCCAACCGGGACAAGCGAGCGGCGCCGGATATTGGGAGGTCGCCCGTCAACACGTCCCGGCCGGTTGGAACCTGCTGAACCAGCGGTGGTCGTGCCAGTTGGTCCCCGCCACGTCGTCGTCGCTGGCCGCGATCCTGCAAACCGTGCCGCCGTTGCCCGAATTCGCCGAGGAATCGGTTGTCTTGCCGAGCTTGGGCGACGTGAGTTCGGAGGAAATTGGAAGGATTAACACGCATTGAATAGTGGTTAGTGGTTAGTGGCTAGTAGCTAGTGGATGGTGGATAGTGGATAGTGGATAGTGGATAGTTTCAGTTCACTATCCACTATATCCTCGTTCCCACGCTCCGCGTGGGAACGCACTGTCCGAACGCTCTGCGTTCGCGCCGATTTTCACCGCCGATGCAGAGCGTCGGGGCAGTGAGTTCCCATGCAGAGCATGTGAACCAGGGGGCAAGGATTGATACGCATTGAGTAGCAGCTAGTATCAGCTCACTAGCCACTAGCCACTAACCACTAACCACTAACCACTAACCACTAACCACCATGCCCACACGTCGCGGTCTATCAACACTTGAGCTTGTTATCGCACTGCCGATCCTGCTGGGGATCATGGCGTTGATGATTAACTTCGGCGTGGTTTCGTGCTGGAAAGTGCGTGGTTTGAGCATGGCCAGAAACGCCGTGTGGAGCACTCGCTATCCGCGATCGGGGGCGACCAATCCGCGACCGGCCTATTGGCCCGACACGGCGGGCGTCGGACTCGGCGGCGGAGAAAGCATCGCCGAACTGGACGATCCCCGCGTCGATCAGCCGGTCGCGCGGGGTCCGGTGCTCGGCCTGATTACCGGCAGCGGCGTCAGTCTCGCCGTGGTCAACGAGGACTTGCTCGATCCGACCCTGGGGCTTCGCGCCGGCTCGGCCTCGCTCAGCCGGATATATCCCATGCTGGGAAATCTGGGAACATTCCGCGTCCGGGCCGAGGCGCTGATACTCGACGATTGTTGGCGATACGGCGAAATGAGCTGGCAGCTCGGCGACAATACCGTCAGGCTGCACGAAAACACGACGCCGCGAATTCCGGTCATCTACGAATACGACAAACAGGAGCAAATGGCCACGGCCTACGTCCAGGCGGTGTTGGCGATCTATTACGCGACGTTCCAGGACGCGCTGCGGCCGTTGGACAACGACGAGGAGTTTATCCGCTACGGCCAATTGTTCGGCTGGGGCGGCGCGCCCGACTTCCATCCGCGCTTGAGCCGATTTTGCAGTCTCGACCGCGCGCTGGCCGGCCAACGGGTGGACG
>Ga0123333_10004034_pt1 | contig 13956 bp, 10 predicted proteins | sample BioC12SIPDNA_3_FD_89957 | JGI IMG/M metagenome (GOLD analysis project Ga0123333, IMG submission 89957) | Anaerobic biogas reactor microbial communites from Washington, USA - Biogas_R2_B C12 SIP DNA | ecosystem: Engineered > Bioreactor > Anaerobic > Unclassified | place: Washington, USA... | reverse complement strand
GTCGGTGCGCTGCGCCTGCGGTATGAGAAGGCCAGGCATGACAGCAGCAGCCTCAGACTGGTAATCCTGACCAGCCTCGGTTGTAACTTCGCTTGCCCGTATTGCTTCGAGGCCAAGCACCCCTCGCTCATGACCGGCGAGGTGCAGCGCAGCGTGCTGCGCTACGTCGACGAACGCCTGCCCGGGCTGGCCAGCCTGGACGTGACCTGGTTTGGCGGCGAGCCCCTGCTGGGGCGGGCCGCCCTTTTTGAGCTGTCAACTGCCATCAGGGAGCGCTGTGCGGTAGGCAACGTGAAATACAGCGCCGACATCATTACCAACGGCTACCTGCTGGACGAGGACACCTGCCGCCGGCTCGCGGAACACGGCGTGGATTGGGCCCAGGTCACCCTGGATGGTCCGCCCGCGGTGCATGACCTGAGGCGGCCGCTGGCCGGCGGTGGAGGCACTTTCTGGCGGATCGTGAAGAACCTGAGCCACGCGGTGCGACACTTTGAAGTTACGGTGCGTGTCAACGTCGATGGCGAGAACGACGACCAGACAGCCGCCCTGTTCGCGATCCTCGCATCTGAGGGGTTGGCGGGTAAGCTGACGGTCAATACCGGCCACCTGAGGTGGAACGATGCCGCATCCGCTCTGCCGGGCGGGTGCGGCGAGGGTTGCCTTGACAAGCAGGAGTTTGCGTGGATCGATCATCATTTCACCGCACTGGCGGCACGCTCCGGCTTCGCGAACTGGTCGCCGCCGCAACCCACCGCGCTACATTGCGAGGCATTGCACTGCGGCGCCCTTGTCGTTGGCAGCGAAGGCGAGTTGTACCCCTGCGCGCGCCGGGCGGGCGACCCGGCGGCGGTGATCGGGGACATCCGCAAACTTCCGGCGCTGGCCGGCTGGCACGATCCGTTCCCCGGCTACGACCCGTTTGCCGGCGTGGAATGCCGAGCCTGTATCGCCCTGCCGCTGTGCATGGGCGGCTGCCCGCGCGACGCGATTGCGCTCGACCCTGCCACCCGCGCAAACCGTTGTCACGAGTTCCGTTACACGCATGACGACTTGATTTTGCGCTGCGCGGAGGCGGAGGAGGCAAAACGGCAGGCGGCGTGACTGATAGTCAGCGGGGTCAGATGGCGACTGATGTAGAGCTGGAAGATCTGCTCGGCCGGGCGCTGAGCGACGAGGCATTCCGGGCACGACTGCTCGATGACCCGCTGGCCGCGGCAGCCGGGGCCGGCTATGACCTGACCCCCGAGCAGTTGGCGGCGCTGAAGACGGTCGACCTCCAGACCGCCGCCGAAGCGCTGGACGAACGGTTGGTCAAGCGGTTGGGGGTGGGCTGATGAGCGCGACGAGCGATGGCCCTGGCCGCGGCCTGTGGGACACGCTGGCGCAGGGTGTGCACCAGGCGTCCGAGCCGAAGGTCGATCTCTGGGCCACCCTGAACGACCGCCTCGACTTCTCGCGGCAGAAGCCGCGCCAGGCCCAGGGGATCGAGGTCGTACGCCAGGCGGCCGCCGGCGGCGGCGAGTATTACATCCTGCGCAACCCCCGGGCCAACACCTACCTCAAGATCGATCCCCTCGACTACTTCATCTGGGAGCGTCTCGACGGCCAATACTCCGTGCGCGATCTGGCCGTCGCCTACTTTGCCGAATACCGGGCCTTCCCCTTCGACCGCCTCGCCAACCTGATCGGCCAGCTCAGGGCCAAAAAGATGCTGGCCGAGAAACAGGTGCAGATTATGGGCAAGGTAGCGGGCCGGCTGCAGGAGCGAACCCTCGCCTACAAACTGCAGCGCTTTGCCGACACGTCGATGCAGAAGGAGTTCCCGCTCCGAAACATCGACCGCTTCTACGGCACGCTCTACCGCCGGCTGGCCTGGCTGCTATTCACGCCGCCCGCGCTGATCGTGGGCGGGCTCCTGGCTCTGGCCGGCCTGGCTTGCTTCGTCTACCTGCTGAGCGCCGGCGCCTATCCGCTGCTGCAGGCCGGCGACTCCTACGGCCTGGGCCTCCTCGTCCTGATGCTGGCCAACTACATCATGATCTTCTTTCACGAGAGCGGCCACGCTCTGACCGTCAAGCATTATGGCCGCAGCATCCTCAAGGGCGGGATGATGTTCTACTATGGCTCGCCCGCCTTCTTCATCGACACGACGGACATCTGGATGGCACCCAAATCGGCGCGGGTCGCAACCTCGTTCGCCGGCCCGGCCGCGGACATGCTCGTGTGCGGGCTGTTCGCGGTGGCCGCTGTGCTCTTGCCGGCCAGCCCTTTGAGCCCGTTTTTCTACAAGCTGGCCGCGGTCGGTTACCTGGGCGTGATCATGAACTTGGCGCCGGTCATGGAGCTGGACGGCTACTTCATCCTGATGGACTCGCTCGAGATCCCGCTGCTGCGCAAGAAATCGTTGGCCTTCGTGTGGCGACGGCTGCCCACCAAGCTTCTGGCCGAGCGGACGGCGTTTAGCCGGGAGGAACGGATCTTTGCGATCTACGGAATACTGACAGGTGCTTGGACCACGCTTTCGGTCCTGCTCACCCTATACCTGTGGCCGACGCAGGTGCAGGCCCTGATACGGAGCGTGGCGAGCGGGGCCGATATTCTCTCGGCGATTCTCGTCGGCGGACTGGTCATCATCGCCGCGATTCCCATGATTTTCGGACTCGCGATCAAGACCGGTATCCTCGCCGGGGCTGCCGGCACACGGATTCGAGACGCCGTCCGGCGCTTTGGCGCCGGCGCAGCACAGGTTAGCACCAGGAGGCAGAAGTGAGCGGAGGGCTCTTCGGACGGCTGCAAGGGGAGCTTGCAGCGCGCGAGAAATCGCCGGGGCTGACCATGCGGGACGTGATGAACATGCCCAGCCCCCTGAACCGCCTGGCCCAGTGGATGCTGCGAGAGGAGCAGTTCACTTGCGACGGGGTCGCAGGCTTCCTGGACGGCGATGCAGCTAAGGCCGCCGAAGTAGTCGCGGACTGGCTCGACAAGGGCTACATCCGGGAGGTAACGATCCGCGGCGAGGCGTACTACATCGTTCGCACCGCCTCCAAGCGGCCGCGCGAGGTGCCGCTCGACCTGTGGGCGGCGTTGCAGGACAAGGTCGAGGAGTAGGAGGCGGACCATGCTGTGCTACCAATGTGACGAGCAGGCCCGCGGGGTGTGCATTTTCTGCGGCCGGGCGGTGTGCAAGAAGCACACTAAGAAGATGCCGGCCATCATCAGCATTTATGTCGGCGAGGGCAACGTGCCCAAGGCCGTCGTCGTCTCCGATGCCTTGTTCTGCGGGCAGTGCAAGCCGCAGCCTGAGCCGGTAGAGATGCCGGAGATCTATTAGGGGGACCGAATGTCGAAGATTATCTCTATCCACTCGTTCCGCGGCGGGACCGGCAAGTCCAATACGACGGCCAACCTGGCTGCATTGATGGCCCTGGCGGGAAAGCGCGTGGCCGTGGTCGACACCGACATTGCGTCTCCCGGCATCCACGTTCTGTTTGGCATGCAGGACACCGGCGCACGCCGGTCCCTCAACGATTATCTCCGTGGCCACTGCCCGATTGAGGAAGCGGCGCACGACGTCACCGCGTGCCTGGGGCCGGAGGCTGCGGGGGGAAAGCTCTTCCTGGTGCCTTCCAGCATCAATACGGGGGAGATCACGCGCATCCTGCACGACGGGTACGACGTGGGGCTGCTGAGCAAGGGCTTCCACGCGCTCAGCCGCAAACTGGGCCTGGATGCCGTGCTCGTCGACACGCACCCCGGTGTAAACGAAGAAACGCTGCTTTCGATGGCCATCTCCGACGTACTGGTGATCGTGCTGCGGCCCGACCAGCAGGATTACCAGGGCACCGCGGTGGCGGTGGAAGTGGCGCAGCGGCTGGGGGTGCCATGTCTGAAGTTGCTCGTGAATAAGGCCCCGGCCGCGCTCGATCCGGAAGCGCTGCGGACGCGGGTCGCGGAGATTTACGGCTGCGAGGTCGCCGGCGTCTTGCCGCACTCGGAAGACATGATGCTGCTGGCGAGCGGTGGCGTGTTTGTCGCGCGCTACCCGCAACACCCCCTGACGCTGCTTTACCGCCAGGCTCTCGAGCGTCTCGACCTGTAACAAGCCGGCCCACCCGGATCGCGGGCCGCAGCCAGAGGATGCACGCGAAGGAGTGTTCGCACGATGACCGCGACAGGCGCACCGTCTTCATCCAGCCTTCCTGCTGAAGCACAGAACCTGCAACTCGCCCGTGCTCTCGCCGCGCAGGCGCAGCGTCCCGAGGCGACCCATGAATGGAAACAGGCCATCGATCTGTTGACGCGCGCCTTGGTCGCGGCAGGCGGGACGGAAGCGGCGCTGCGGTTGCAGCCGGGAGACGCAGAGAACGCCTTCGTGTCGTCTCTGCTCGATCGTCGTGCGGAGTGCCGGCGGCTGCAGGGCGACCTGACAGGCGCACTGGCCGACCTGGAGGCGCTCGCGCAGCTCGCGGCTGGCGAGGGCGATCAGCTGGCAAAAGGGTTGGCCGACCTGCGCCGCGCCCGGGTGCTTGTGGGTATGGGCCGCGCCGACCAGGCGCGCGTTCTCGCCGAGGAAACGCTGGTGTTAGCGCGGCGCTTGGGTGACCGGCGACTGGAAGCGGGCAGCTTGGCGGAGATCGGCAACGCGCTAGTCGGCCTGAACGACTTCGCGGCAGGCCTGGCCTATGCTGACCAGGGCCGCGAGCTGGCGCACGAGGCCGGCGATGTAGCTTGCGAGGCCCTGTGCCTGTGCTATGCAGGAGTGGCGATGTTGTGGGGCACGCTGCCGGGGGATGCTGCAGCAGCCTTCCGGGCCGCGCTTGAACTGGCCCGCCGCTTGGGTGACCGCGAGCTCGAAGGGGCTGCGCTCAACAACCTCGGGATTGGCGAGGCCAACCTTGCACAGCAGCGTTCCCTGTGGGAACAGGGGCTCGCGGCTTTCACGGCGGCCGGCAGCCGTGAGCGTCAGGCAGTGGCAATTGGGAACCTGGGGACGCTTTATCTCCGGCTCGGCCTATACCGGCGCTCCGCAGAATATACGGAGCAAGCGCTGGCCTTGGGTCGCGAGATGGGGTCCGTCGCGGGAGAGGCCTACAGCCTTATCAATCTGGCTCCGTGCTTGCTGGCACTCGGGGATTTCGAAGCGGCTCGCACGGTCGTGGAACAGGCTGCGGGACCCCTTGACACGCTCAAGGAGCCGCGTCTGCCCGCGTGCCTGCTGGGCGTGCGCGCTGACCTGGCGCTGGCCGCGGGTCAGCCAGAGGCAGCAGCGGGATTCTATGCGACGGGTGCCGCCATCTTCGGCGAGATCGGAACACCTGACCGGGTATCCTCCCTGGCCTGGGTGGGCGCAGCCCGCCTTGCCGCGGGCGACATACCGGGAGCGCTCGCTGCCACCTCCGATGCGGTTGCCGAACTCGAGGCCAACGGCGAGGCAACCGGCGAGTTCTCCACAGCGCACGTCTGGTGGTGGCGCTACCAGGCACTCACGGCCGCAGGGCTGCCGAGCGCCGACGCGTGGGCGGCGCTAGACCGGACGCGCGCGACGATGCTGGAAGCAGTCGCCGGATTGAACGACGACGGGCTGCGCCGCAACTACTTCAATAAGGACCCCATCAACCGTCAGACCGTCGAAACTTGGCTCGCGGTGGCCGCGGAGCTGGGTTTGCCGCTCGAGCCGCTGACGGCGGAACTGACCGGTCCCGCCGGCGGCGAAGAGCAGTTGCGGCGGCTGCTGGACATTGGAACACGTCTCAAGGAGGGGCGTGAGCCCGCGAAGCTGCCGGCGCACATCCTCGACGAGGTGGTCGAGCTCACCGGCGCGGGCCGGGCCGCGCTCGTGCTGCTGGACGCTGACGGCGCGCGGCACGTGGCCAACCAGATCAGCCCCCTGCGAATGTGGGAGTTCGGCCTTCAGGGCATGCTGCCTCCAACAGATACGTCGCCCACCGAGGAGGCGTGGCTGGAAGAACTGGCGCCGCTTTTCGACGAGTGCGAACGCAAGCGCGCCGCGCTGCTGAGGTACATGCCCGAAGGCACAGGCCCGCTCGGACAGCGCTCGATTCTCGCCATGCCACTGGTTGCCGGCGGCAAACTGGCCGGCTTCGTTTACGCCGAGCTGGACGGATGCTTTGGCCGGTTCACGGAGCGTGATCGCGACTTATTGTCGGTCCTGGCGAGCCAGGCCGCGGTCGCGCTGACAAATGCAAACCTGGCCGCCATCCTCGAGCAGCGGGTGGCTGAGCGAACTGCCGAGCTGACCATCATTAACAGCATCAGCGAGGCGATGGCGCGGCAACTGGATAGCGCAACCATCGTCGAGTTGGTGGGCAGCAAGGGAAGCGAAATATTCAAAGGCCAGGACTGCTTTGTAGCGTTGTACGACCCCGATTCGACCGTTATCTCGTGGCCGTACTTCACCTCAGGCGACCAGTGCATACAGGTCGATCCGGAGCCGCTTGGCTCCGGCTTGACCAGCGTCGTCATTCGGACGTGTCAGCCGCTGCTACTGGGCACCTTCGAGGACCAGCAGGCGCAGGGCGTGGTCACCGTCGAGGACGGCAGCCCCACGACGTCACAGTCGTGGATGGGCGTGCCAATCATGACGGGCGACCGCGTCAGCGGGGTCATCGCACTGCAGGACCCAAAGCCGAACCTTTATGACGAGCGCGACCTGCGCCTGCTGAGCACGATCGCCGCGAATGCGGGTGTGGCGCTGGCCAATGCCCGGCTGTTCAACGAACTGCGCCAGGCGAAGGCGGAGGCGGAGGCAGCGACACAAGCGAAGAGTGCGTTCTTAGCCACCATGAGTCACGAAATCCGGACGCCGATGAATGCCATCATTGGCATGACGGGCCTCTTGCTCGATACACAGTTGACCGCAGACCAGCGCGAATTCGCCGAGACCGTGCGAAATTCAGGCGACGCACTGCTGACCATCATCAACGACATCCTCGATTTCTCGAAGATCGAAGCCGGGAAGATGGACCTGGAACAGCAGCCGTTCGAGGTGCGCGAGTGCGTCGAGAGTGCGCTGGACCTCATGAAGGTGCGGGCGGCCGAGAAGGATCTGGAGTTGGCCTGCGAGATTTCTCGAGATGTGCCGGCCGCCATCACCGGCGATGTGACCCGTCTGCGGCAGATTCTCGTGAATCTGCTCGGGAACGCCGTGAAGTTCACGGAGCGCGGCGAGGTCGTTGTTACCGTAGACCTGCCAGGTTTCCGGAAACCTGAGTGGTCTGGCGAGGGAGTGGAACTGCATTTCGCGGTGCGTGACACGGGCATCGGCATCCCGGCGGACCGGCTCGGGCGGCTGTTCCAGGCGTTCAGCCAGGTAGATGCTTCGACGACGCGGAAGTATGGCGGGACGGGTTTGGGCCTAGCGGTGAGCAAGCGGCTGGCCGAGATGATGGGTGGCACGATGTGGGTGGAGAGCGCGGGTTCCGGGCAGGGCTCGACCTTCCACTTCACCATCTGCGCGCCGGAAGCAGCGGCTGTTCCGGCCCGTCCGCACCAGCAGCGCGAGGCGCTCGAGCTGCGCGGCCGAAAGCTGCTGATCGTGGACGACAACGCGACGAACCGGCGCATCCTGAGCCTTCAAGCCCAAGGCTGGGGCCTGCAGCCACGCGACACCGCGTCGCCGCGTGAGGCGCTGGCGTGGGTGCGGGAAGGAGATGCGTTCGACCTGGCGATCCTCGACCTGCAGATGCCGGAGATGGACGGGGTCGAGCTGGCCCGAGGCATCCGGGAGGGGCGCGACGCCCGCGCGCTCCCGCTGATCTTGCTGTCTTCCCTCGGCGGGTTCGGCAAGGAAGTTCCGGCTGGGCTGTTCGCCGTCACCCTGACCAAGCCAACGCGGACCTCGGCGCTGTTCGACGCGCTGATGGGCGTCTTCGCCGGGCGGAGCGCAGCATCTCCGGCGCCGGCAGCGGCGGGCCGCCCCGATCCGGAGATGGCGCAGCGCCTGCCACTGCGCATCCTGCTGGCAGAGGACTATGTCGTGAACCAGAAGCTGGCGCTGCGATTGTTGGCGCAGATGGGGTACCGGGCCGAGGTGGCGGCCAACGGCGTCGAGGCGATTGAAGCGCTGCAGCGGCAACCTTACGACGTGGTGCTGATGGACGTCCAGATGCCGGAGATGGACGGGCTGGAAGCCACGCGGCAGATCCGAAGCCAGTGGCAGCACGCGCCTCGGATTATCGCGATGACCGCAAACGCGATGCAGGGCGATCGCGAGATGTGCCTGGAGGCGGGCATGGATGACTACGTCAGCAAGCCGATCCGCGTGGAGGAGCTGGTGCGGGCGCTGAGCCGGTGCAAGGAGGAATGAGATGGCCGAGGTGCTGGACCAGCCCAGCTTTGCCGCACTCCTCGAGAGCGTGGGCGGGGACGCTGAGTTTGTGAAGGAACTGGTCGACGCTTACCTGCAATCCACACCCGACTTGTTTGCGGGAATGCGAAAGGCTGCCGCCGGTGGCGACGCGCCGGCGCTTCAGCGGGCCGCGCACTCGCTCAAAACGGGGAGCGCAAACATGGGCGCGCTGGCCTTCGCTGCGCAGTGCAAGGAACTGGAATACCTGGGGCGCTCGGGCGAGTTGGCCGGGGTAGAAGCGCGCATCGACGCTGCCGCGGCCGCGTACGAGGATGTCTCGGCCGCGCTCAAGGCCTGCGTGGCATGATTGACATAAGGATGAGGACTACGGAAGCCATTCAAGGCCACCTTCAGGTGGGTCATATCCTGGTCGTCGACGACTACGTGCTGAATCGCCTGCAGTTGAAGCGGCACCTCGAACAGCAGGGGCACGCCGTCACGCTGGTCGAGAACGGGCGGCAGGCGTTGGAGCTGCTTGACCGCGAAGGCTTCGACCTGATCCTGCTCGACATCCTGATGCCAGAGATGGACGGGTTCGAGGTGCTCGCCCGGCTCAAGGCCGATCCCGCGCGTCGGGACGTGCCGGTGATCGTCATCTCGGCACTTGACGAGATGGACAGCGTGATCCGTTGCATCGCGATGGGCGCGGAGGACTTCCTGCCGAAGCCGTTCGACCCGCTGCTGCTACGCGCGCGGACCGGCGCATGCCTGGAGAAGAAGCAGCTGCGTGACCAGGAGATCGAGTACCTGCAGCAGGTGGCGCGGCTGACGGCGGCAGCCGCAGGTATTGAGACAGGCGAGTTCATCCCGGAGACGCTGGACGCGGTGGCGGCCCGGCCGGACGCGCTGGGCCAGCTCGGCCGGGTCTTTCAGCGAATGGCGCGCGAGGTGATCGCCCGCGAGCAGGCTCTGAGACAGCAGGTTCAAGCGCTGCGCATCGAAATCGATGAGGCGAAGAAGGCGCGGGAGGTGGCCGAAATCACGGAGAGCGACTACTTCCGCCAGCTCAAGGAGCGAGCGCAGGCGCTCCGTAAGGATGGCCGGGCGGGATCGTGACCCAGGCAACGCTGGCATGCCCACGGCGGCTTCCCCGACCGGCCTCAGCAACCTCTCGGTGCAGCTTGAGTTTCGGCTTTACCGCGGGCAAATGCGGCTATAATAATGGGCAACAGATCCAGTGAGCGAGCGGCGCGAAGCGGGTCAGTCTGTTGGACGTACTCGGCTTTTTGGGCGAAGTCCAGCCATACAGACTTAGGATCTGCTGAGCTAAGCTCGTGGGGGTTCACATCCCCCCGTCGGCACCAGAAAGAATGAGAACAGTGAAAGATGGCCCGTAGTGGGCGGTCTTTCACCGCAATGGTTCAATCTTTGACTGGGGGTGCTAGGGCCAGCCGCGCGCATCTTCAGATGATCGGTTGAAACGCATGCTTGACCACTAGTCATTCGTTGGAAGAAAAGCAGAAACTGCCGAGATTCAACGACTGTTGGCGCAGCCGGAGTGCCATTTGCTGTAATTGGTTGGCGGGGCCGGCTGCCCAATTCGCAGGCCGGCCCCGCGCTGCGTACAGTGCTCATGACGCACAAAGAGCGTGTTGGGGATTGGGGCCTGAGAGAATCATAACGTGAGCGTTCATGCGGACACCCGCTCCCTTATTTGGAGTTAGCCCGCACCTGGTTATAATAACTGGCGACAGATTTGGGGCGTGGGGGTTCAAATCCCCCCGTCGGCACCTTAAGTCTTTTTGGGCCCGTGGCCTAGCGGGAAGGCGTCTCCCTTGCACGGAGAAGATCGCCGGTTCGAATCCGGCCGGGTCCACCATACAGGACGCATCAGCCGAATCTTGACAGACTCATGCTTTTGGCTATAATGCGCCCGTAAGTGCAAACAACCGAATATCGCCCGCGGGTGTGGTTCAGTGGTAGAACGTCTCCTTGCCAAGGAGAAGGTCACGGGTTCGAATCCCGTCACCCGCTCTCTCGCACGAGAGTGCATGCCTGATGGCTGAGGCTGATCGAAGAGGGTTGCCGGCCGGCGCTTCTCACCGTCGGTGGCCATCTGCATCAGCCTTTTCTTTTCTCGGGCCGAGGTAGCTCAGTTGGTAGAGCACGCGACTGAAAATTGCGGTGTCCCCAGTTCAAGTCTGGGCCTCGGCATCTAGGTCGGGCATTCGGGGGTCGTTCAACGGCAGGACAGCAGCCTTTGGAGCTGCGTATCGGGGTTCGAATCCCTGCCCCCGAGTCGGGGTAGGAATCAGATGCCGGTATGACGCCCGGTTCCAGCCTACGAATACGTGGTGGCCATAGCTCAATAGGCAGAGCATCTGGTTGTGGCCCAGAAGGTCGTGGGTTCAAGCCCCACTGGCCACCCCTTCGCAGAAAAGCCCGGCGCCCCTATCGGTTGCCCGGGCATTTTTGTTATGTGGTCGGAATAGGCAGTGCAGCGCGTTCTTGTCCTCAATGCGACTTATGAGCCGCTGAGCGTTGTCTCTGTCCAGCGGGCTGTGGTCCTCTTGTTGAAGGAGAAGGCTGAACTGGTGGAGGCGGCAGCGGAACGCCTTCACGCGTCCTGCATGAGCGTTCCAGTCCCCCTGGTCATCCGCCTGGTCTACTTCGTCCGCATCCCTCAGCCGGTGATGCTGACTCCCACGCGACGTAGCGTTACCCTGCGCGATAACTACACCTGCCAGTACTGCGGTCAGGCGCCCGGTCGCGGCCAGCTGACGCTCGACCACATCGTACCGCGCTCTCGTGGGGGCCCAACTTCCTGGGAGAACGTCGTGACCGCATGCAGGACGTGTAATATGCGCAAGGGAGACCGGACACCGGACGAGGCTCACATGACCCTGCGCCGGCGTCCCAGCCGGCCTCATTACATCGCGTTCCTGCTGCTGTCTGAGGCTGGCCCGAAGGACGTGTGGCAGAAGTACGTCTATCGCTAGGCGCAGATCACCGGACCAGGTAGATGACCGCGACGATGACACCGATAGTGATGACCATGTACCGCAAGGCGGATGGCCGGATGCGGCTTGCGAGTTTCCCGCCGGCCACGCCCCCCACCAGTGCACCCACAGCCATCACTGCGGCCGCCAGCCACACAACCTGACCGGAAAAGAGAAAGAAGATCGCTGCAGCGGTATTCGTGGCAAACGCCACCGCCTGCTTGAGCGCATTGAGTCGCGTCAGGCTGTCCTCGAGGACGACCGCGAGCACCGCAAGGACGATAACGCTCAACCCCGCCCCAAAATAGCCACCGTAGATGGCCGCAATCCCGACAGGAATCGCGGCCCAGCGCTCATGTGCAGCGCCTGGCAGATCCCGTTTGGCGGAGCGTCGCGCGACCCACTTGCGCAGGGGATCCTGCATGGCCAGCAGTCCCGATGCCAGCAGGATAAGATAGGGCACCAGGTCGCGAAAGAGTCGCTCGCCCGTGCGCAGAAGTAGAATCCCTCCAATCAGCCCACCGACCACCCCGGCAGGGATGGACCACCACAGACGATGTTCCTGGCCGCGCAGGTCCGCGCGTTGCGCCATTGTTGCCCCGAAGTAGCCGGGCAGGAGCGCCACGGTGTTCGTCACGTTGGCCGCGACGGCCGGCACACCCACCGCGGTAAGCATGGGGAAAGTGATCAGGGTGCCGCCCCCGGCGAGCGCGTTGATTGCACCGGCCGCGACGGCGGCAAGCGCAATGAGGACGAAGTCGAAGCCTTCGAGCATGGTGGGGGTCCTTTCGCTGACCGTGGCGGTTTGGGAGTTAAAAGCAAAGCCGGGAATGGGGATCGGACCCATTCCCGGCCTTGTTGGGCGTCGTAGCACCTATTGGATAAACCGAGGTGATGCTACGACGCCACGTTTGGTACTACGTTGGTCCATTCGCATCACCTCCCCGGTAATAGGATGGCGATCTAAGGTGCTCTTGCAAGCAACAAGCGCATTATCGCCGGGAACCACGCCGTTGTCAAGTAGGCTGGCGCTCTAATCGTTCGCGACCCGGCGGTCCGGTTTCAGCACGACTACTGACAACGGGGGTAGTGTCATCGTCACAGAGTATGGCTGTGATTGCCAGTTGACCCGCTCAGCCTCCAGCGCGCCCGCGTTGCCGACATTGCTGCCGAAGTAATACTCCGAGTCGCTGTTGAGGATCTCGCGATAGATGGTCAAGCTGGGCACCCCGATTTTGTAGCCTTGGCGTACCACCGGTGTGAAGTTGCAGACGACCACCAGGTGGTCCTCCGGATTGACCGCGCGACGGATGTACGACAGGGCGCTGTTCTCCCAGTCATTCGCATCGATCCACTCGAACCCCTGCCAGTTATAGTCCTGTTCGTACAGGCTCGGCTCAGCACGGTAAACCTTGTTCAGGTCTGCCACCCATCTCAACAGTTTGGCGTGGGGTTCGAATTCAGTGAGGTGCCAGTCGAGGCTTTTGTTCTCGGTCCATTCATTCCATTGGCCGAAGTCCTGCCCCATGAAAAGTAGTTTCTTTCCCGGGTGTGTCCACATGAACCCATAGTAGAGCCGCAGGTTGGCGAACCGTTGCCAGAAATCGCCGGGCATCTTGTCGGCCATCGAGTGTTTTAGGTGGACAACCTCATCGTGCGAGATGGGCAGGATGAAGTTCTCGCTGAACGCGTACATCAAGCCAAAGGTCATCTTGTTGTGGTGATATTTGCGATACACCGGATCCTTCTGGATATAATCCAGCGTGTCGTGCATCCAGCCCATGTTCCACTTGAAGTGGAATCCCAACCCGCCCAGATAGACCGGCCGGCTCACCGAGGGGAAGGAGGTTGACTCCTCAGCACAGGTCACGGCTCCCGGATGCTCGATCCCGATGCGCTCGTTCATTTGTTTGAGGAACGCCATCGCTTCCAGGTTTTCGCGGCCGCCATATTCGTTGGGCACCCATTCGGTGCGTGCATAGTCGCGATAGAGCATTGAGGCGACCGCGTCGACGCGCAACCCGTCGATATGGAACCTGTCGATCCAGAAGAGCGCGCTGTTGACCAGGAACTGCCGGACCTCATTGCGCTTAAAGTTGAAAATCTTGGTGCCCCATTCGAGATGTTCGCCCTCCCGCCTGTCCGCATATTCATACAGCGCAGTACCGTCGAACTCAATCAGGCCATAGTCGTTTTTCGGGAAATGCGCGGGCACCCAGTCCATGATGACGCCGATGCCGTTCTGGTGCATCGTGTCCACAAATGCCTGGAACTCGTCCGGCGTGCCGAAACGACTGGTGGGCGAGAAATAGCCCGTCACCTGGTAGCCCCACGAGGCATCCAGCGGGTGCTCGGTGATGGGGAGCAGCTCGATATGCGTGTACCCCTGCTTCTTGACGAATTCCACCAGCCGTGTCGCCAGGTCAGGATACGTGAGGTATGTATTTGACTCAGGCACACGCATCCACGACCCCAGGTGGACCTCGTAAATCGACATTGGCGATCGCAGCGGGTCTCTGCGGGTGCGCTCGACGATCCACGCAGCGTCACCCCACGTGTACTTCCTGTTGTTCCAGACAATGGACCCGGTTTTTGGGCGCATCTCAGCCGCAAAGCCCTGCGGGTCCGTCTTCTGCAGAATGGCGT
>Ga0123333_10004032_pt1 | contig 13958 bp, 9 predicted proteins | sample BioC12SIPDNA_3_FD_89957 | JGI IMG/M metagenome (GOLD analysis project Ga0123333, IMG submission 89957) | Anaerobic biogas reactor microbial communites from Washington, USA - Biogas_R2_B C12 SIP DNA | ecosystem: Engineered > Bioreactor > Anaerobic > Unclassified | place: Washington, USA... | reverse complement strand
CGGCGTAGTGTACCGTCGGGCCCGCGCCCTATCTGTAGGGCCGACCATCACTCGAAAAGAGGACCAGCATAGAACCCATGGTGAACGACAACGCACTCCCCTCCGATCTCACACTCGATCCCGACGACTGGGAATCCATGCGCGCGCTGGGGCACCGCATGATCGATGACGCCTTCGACTCCATGGCCGCGATTCACGAGAGCCCCGCGTGGCGACGTATGCCCGACGAAGCCAAGGCCCATTTCACCGGGCCTGTACCGCTCGACCCACAGTCGCCCGACGAGATCTACGAAGAGTTCAAGGAATACGTGCTGCCCTACCCCGTCGGCAACACCCATCCCCGTTTCTGGGGCTGGGTCATCGGCGCCGGAACGCCCCTTGGCGCCCTCGCCGAGTTCCTGGCCGGCGCAATGAACACCAATACCGGTGGGTTGGATAACCACAGCGCCAATCACGTGGAACGGCAGGTCATCGACTGGATCCGGCAGATGCTCGCCTTCCCCACGACGGCCAGCGGGGTGCTGACCAGCGGCTGCTCCGCAGCCAACCTGATCGGCCTGGCCGTGGCGCGCAACGCCCGGGCGGGGTTCGACATCCGGCGGGCGGGCCTTCAGGCCGCGCCCCACCGTCTGACGCTCTACGCATCGCAGGAGGTCCACAGCTCGGTCCAGAAGGCCGTCGAGCTCCTGGGGCTGGGCAGCGAGGCGCTGCGCCTCATACCCGTCAACGCCAGGTTCGAGATCGATCTCCGTGCCCTGCAGGCCGCCATCGCGCACGACCGCGCCGACGGCTACCGGCCGTTCTGCGTCATCGGCGCCGCCGGCACGACCAATACCGGCTCGATCGATGATCTGACGTCGCTGGCCGACATCTGCCAGGCCGATGACCTCTGGCTGCACGTCGACGGCGCGTTCGGTGCATGGGCTGCGTTGGCCCCCGGCGCCGCACATCGCGTCGAGGGCATGGCCCGCGCCGATTCGCTCGCTCTCGACCTCCACAAGTGGATGTACATGCCCTACGAGATCGGCTGCGTCCTCATTCAACGCGAGCAGGACCACCGCAACGCCTTCTCGCTGACACCCGACTACCTCTCGCACGGCGCAGGAGGCGGGGGCCTGGCAGGCGGGGACCTACCCTGGTTCAGCGACTACAGCTTCCAGCTCTCGCGCGGATTCCGCGCGCTCAAGGCGTGGATGTCGCTCAAGGAGCACGGCGTCGCCCGCTACGCCCAGTTGATCCAGCAGAACATCGCCCAGGCCGACTACCTGGGCCGCCTTGTGGAGCGGGCGCCCGAGCTGGAGCTGATGGCGCCGGTCTCACTCTGCATCGTCTGCTTCCGCTACGTCCAGTCCGGCCTCGGCGACGCGCAACTGGACGCGGTCAATAAGCGCATCGAGGTCGAGCTACAGGAGCGCGGCATCGCCGTACCGTCGACGAGCACCATTCACGGGCGGTGCATACTGCGCGCCGCGATCACGAACCACCGTACCCGCCGGAGCGATCTCGAGGCCTTCGTCAGCGAGGTGGTCCGCATCGGAGACGAGTTGGCCGCATCGCTGTAGGGCCAACCGGTCTCAGGGGAACAGAAGCCGGCGGCGAATTGCCGGGGTACCCCGGTCAGCGCCGCAATCCGTCGCGTATCGACACGCCGAACCGCGCCAGAGCCTCCCTCAGCTCCGCCAACTTCTGCTCCGGCACGACAGCCAGCGCACGCTCACCCGCCGCGAAAGGAAGGAGATAGCGGCCCAGCTCCGGATCCGCGCGCAGCGCCTCCAGCGTCGCCGTGCCCTGAAACTCGATCAGTGTCAGCGTTTGGACCGCAGCGTCGCCGTAGTAGCCGCCCCAGGCACGGACCCGCTCCTGCACGCTGGCGGGCAGCTCGCCCCGATGGAGCGCCGCCAGGTCCTCCAGGATCTGAACGACCCGTTCCCGGCTGCCGCCCGCCCGGCGCACCGACCGCTCGGTCAACTGCCAGCGTCCAGGGCCCACTGCCTCGGCGACTCGATCCAGCCGGCGCCGAAGGTGCAGTCCGGGCACGGCGTGGACCGCCTCAATACTCCCGTCCTCCCGCACGAACACACTCTGATCGGCAGCCTCCGGTTCAGCGCCCGATATCGCCGGGAAGACCCCCAGCTCCACCAGCCCAGCCACAAGCGGCCGCTCGACGCCCGGCCGCACTTCCGCGATCTCCGGCGATACGGTGCGCACCAGGTACTTGCCCAGGTGCGGATCGCCCATCAGCCTGTCCAACAGGTCGGAGTCGGCCGCCTGCATCAGAGACACACCCGTGCGAAACACGATTCGCTCGTGGTGTGCGCCCCATTCCTCCATCGAACGACGCACGTTCTGCGGCAGCTCGACGCCGGTGGCCTGTTCGAGGAATCCGACGACCTCCGGCACACTCACGCCCCTCTGTAGCGCTGCGTACAGCGACTCCCGCGACAGGCGGTAGGTGAAGACGCCGCGGTCAGCCTGCTCGCGTTCGGCGAACAGGTCCAGATAGGATAGCCGGTCCAGGCTCACGGGGCCCATTGCCAGAATCTGGAAGTTCGGTTGGACGATCAGCTTCGCCCCCTCGGACATCGACGGGGGCGCCTCTTTGCCCGACAACAGCGCATGCCCCAACTCTGTCAGGCGGTACACGCGTTTGCCCGCGGCGTCGCCCAGGTCGACCATTCCCAGCTCAAACAGGAAGTCGACCACCGTCTGCTCCACGAAGCGTCGCTCGGCCTCGGCAAACTCAACCCGCAGGCTATCGGCCAGGCCGGAGAAGTGGGCGCCGTCTGTGTAACCGTAGTAGTAGGAGCCCTCGTGGTCCTCCAGCATCGCGTGATCCGCCAGCAGGAAGCCCGGGTCCCAGTCCGTTGCGCTCTCAACCAGTTCATTCAGTTCCTGCCAGACCCCCGCGGGCTGCGTGCGCAGGATATCCATCAGCGTCTGCCGGGCGTGCGCCGGGCGCGGGCCAAAGTAGTCGATCTCGCCCCCCCACCCCGGTATCAGGTCCATTTTCGACCAGAGACCCAGGCAGGCGTGAACCTGCTGGACTCTCGACCATTTCCAGAAACTTCCGTCTCTGGAAGCGAGCGCATCGGTCGCGCGCAGCCGCCTGCCCTCCGGCTTCACCAGGCGCAGACCCCAGAGCAGCCAGCGAAGCAGGCAGAGCCGTCCAACCTCCAGCTCGTCGCTCGCCGTCTCCATCGCCGGATCAGGTCTGATCAACAGATCGTTGATCGCCTTGAGCGACCGCTTGCCAACCAGTTCGTTGCGTAGAAGCGGCGTTTCGTTCTGCCGCACATAATCCCAATAGATGTAGAGATCGCGCAGCAGTGCGGTCGAGTCGCCGTGCTCGATATGGTCCGGCTCAGGCCCGGGCGTTGTCAATTGGAGCGCCTGCGGCGTGGGCAAGTACCGGCGGATGGACTCCGGCACGAATACCGCAGCGGAAGGGTGAAACTGGTACTTCAGCGGCGCGGAGCTGCCCACGGCCATCGCATTGCGGCTGAAGACCAGCCCGTGAAGCGTCAGCCGGGCGACCACATCGAAAAAGCGAGCCGAGTCGACCCTCTGAGGATCGCCCTCGTACGACCTGCCCCCCCGGGGGCTGCTCTCCTCCTCGCGAGCGACCAACCCGGCGCGCAACGCGTCGCGACGCAGGACCTTGGTGGGCGCCGCGCCGCCGCGTATCAGCAACCGGTCGAGCACTCCCCGCTCGCGTTCACTCAGCCTGGCCAGCGACCCCAGCACGCGCTCCCGCGTGAAGTACCTGGCCCGCATCTGGGCCGCCACCGCCTTCCGAAGCAGCCTCTTCCCCCCGCTGTCGGTGACGTCCAGCCCGGCCTCCCGGCACATCTCCATCAGCGTGTTTCCGTGATACGACTCGAGCAGCTCGTCAATCTCGTCACGCATCGCTTAGTCCCATCGTTGCGGCGCGGGGACGTCCGGCCCCGTGTCGCCCTGCAGCTTCGGCGTGTACCCCGCCTTCTCCAGCTCGCGCAGCAGTCTCCCAACGGCCTCGGCCTGGATGATCACCAGATGCGGCGAGACCTCAGCGATCAGGTGTTGATCCAGTGAGGTAACCGCCCTCATCTCGGCCAGCGCGACATCGTCGCCAAATTCGATCACCGTCATATTCGGGTAGAGTCGCACCCGACCATAGCTCTGCCACCAGGCGAGCAGTTGCTCACGCATCGCGGGCGGTATGGGCACGGCCAGATACTCGTCCCACTCGGCCAAGATCGCGTCCAGCACGGCGCCACCGGCGAACGCCTGGTATACCGCCTTCGCGTCCAGCCGGTACACGAACCGGTCGGGCTCAATGACTTCGAGCCGCGCGATCCTGTCCAGCAGAGCATGGACCTCAGCGGAAGCTCGCCCCGGGTTCACCACCACGCTGGTGTCGTCAGCCGCCGCCACCGGCGCCGTGGCCGGTCCTTCGTCCGCATCGTCGCCACGCGACGGTCCGATCACATCAACTCGATCCCAATAGAGATCGGCCAGGCCACGCAGGCGGAACGCAACCAGACGCTCGCCATCCATGCACAAATCCGTCAGACCAAACCAGTGGAGCGGCCCGCTGATGATCTGCCGCACGAACGCGCCCTGCCCAGCGTCCCAATCGATCGGGTTGTTGGACTCCAATGGACGGCCGTCGCGGGACAGAAACCACGGCCTCCTCACTCCCAAGGGGCGCCCGGTATCCGGCGCCATCACCTCGAAGCGGGGCCAGATCAATTGCAGTAGCGGAACCAGGTTGGCGAGGCGGATCCAACGACCGTCCGGCAGGCAGGCCAGCGCCCGGAGCACGCGGAAGCGCAGCTCGCTCAACTCATACGCCAGCAAAGCCTCGCTGTAGTAGGCGTAGCGCTGTGAACGCTTGATCCGCAGGCCGGCGTCGGCGCGCAGCATCGGCCACAGCTCACTCCATGCAGACAGATTGAAGTAACAGCGTGCAAGCAGCGCACGCTGGCCGCTCTCACCGAGACGCAGAAACTCGGTCCTTACCTCCGGCCAGACCGTGACGGGACTGCCGGTCTTCAGAACGCCGATCTCGCTGAGAAGCGGGTAGAGGAAATCGAGCCACGGCTCGCCGCCAACGATCGGTCCCAGACGCGCCAACGCCTGCTCGGACCACGGGCTGCTGGGTATCGCCAGCGAGAGGGCCGGGTCATTGTCGCCCGGCCTCCTCAGCAACCCGTCGGCCTCGGCGCGGGCTACCTCTTCCGGATCGTAATTCCAGCCCTGCAAGTAGTGGTGCTTCTCCTCCTCAGGCGTTGGCGACCTGGGCGGGCGCAGAGGAATCGGCTCCTGCGCCAGCAGCGAGACCAACTGGTTAGCAGCGCGCACCAGCGCCCGTCCACTCCCCAACCGGATCGCAGCGTCCCCGCCGACGGCTGGCGCGTCGTCGGACGACGGGATGACGTCCTCCAACACCGGCGGGAAATGGCGCAGGAGCGCAGTAGGCACGACGTCGACCCGCGACCTCGATTCGGCCATCGACTCCCACGAGAATGCCAGCCCCAGTTCGCACAGATGGCGGGTGGTCGTCACAGGATGTCCGGACTGGCTGGCCGGTCCCAACGCCCCGGCGACCCACAGCACACCCTCCGGAGATGCCCATTCATCGCCCAAGAGCGCCAGCGCGCGCAGGACCTGCGCGTACTCCGGGTCCAGACCAGCGACGGCCTGGCGCACACTCTCGGGATCGTCCAGGTGGGGCAGGATCTGTTCGATCAGCTCGGCCTTCCGACTGCCCCGCACGGACCAACCTCGCAGCCTGGCCATGCTGCGCAGGTCCTGCATCGTGATCGAGTCCAGCAGCTGCCGCAGCTGACGACGCTCCTGCTCCCGGCGCCGGTCCAGGGTCTCGGTCATCCAAACCGGCAGCTCGTCGGGCGGACCCGCGCCCGGCTGTCCGTCGAACGAACCTCGTCCGCCGCGCGCCCGCCGGCTGTAGCCACGCCTCAGCCATTCCAGGTCAACCATAATCTAGCCTCCGGAGGCCAGAGCGCGCAGCCGGGCTTCGGCGAAGTCGCCAGCCAGCGTCGCCGGTTCGTAGCCAGCCACCTCGTCCTCATACAGGATCGTGTAGCGGTAGCCCTGCTCGGTGAGGAAGAGCTGCCGGTTGGCGCTGAAGTCCTGATCGTTGGTGTCTCTGCTGACCACCGTGTAGAAATGAGCCAACAGGCCGTTCCGCTTGGGACGCAGGATCCGCCCCAGGCGCTGAGCCTCCTCCTGGCGGCTGCCGAAGGCGCCGCTGATCTGGATCATGACGTTGGCATCCGGCAGATCGATGGCGAAGTTGCCCACCTTGGAGACGATCAGACACTGTTCTTCGCCGTCGCGGAATCGCTGGTAGAGCTTGCGCCGCTCGCGGACCGGCGTCTTGCCGGTGATGAGCGGGAAGCCATACTCATCCGCCACGTGCTGAAGCTGATCCAGATACATGCCGATGATGAGCACCTGGTCATCCGTGTGTTTGGCCAGCAACTCCTCCAACACGTCGTACTTGGCCGGGTTCTCGGCGGCGATGCGGTACTTCTGGCGCGGGTCGGAGAGCGCGTACTCCATCCGTGGCTCGGGCGGCAGGTTCACGCGAATCTCGGTCACCTCGGCCGTGGCAATCCAGCCCTGCTTCTCCAGGTCCTTCCACGGGACATCGTACTTCTTCGGGCCGATGAGCGAGAAGACATCGGTCTCCCGGCCGTCCTCGCGCACCAGCGTGGCCGTCAGCCCCAGGCGCCGGCGGGCCTGCAACTCCGCCGTGATGCGGAAGACGGGCGCCGGCAACAGGTGGACTTCATCGTAGATGATCAGGCCCCAGTCCCGCATGCTGAAGAGCGCGAAGTGCGGAAACTCCTCCACCAGGGATCGGCGTCCATCTTTGGAGCCCCGCTTCCGGTACGTCATGGTCTGGTAGGTGGAGATCGTGACGGGGCGGACCTCTTTGCGCAACCCGGTGTATTCGCCGATCTGCGCCTCGTCCAGTGTGGTCTTGTCGAGCAGCTCATCGATCCACTGCCGGACCGCGACGGTATTGGGGGTCAGGATCAGCGTATTGCACTGCATCGCGGCCATAGCCGCCATCCCGACCATCGTCTTGCCCGCGCCACAGGGCAGCACGATCACGCCCGAACCACCGTGAGCCGCGCCGCCGGCGTAGAAGACGCCCGCGGCGTCCTGCTGGTAACGACGCAAGTTGAATGGCTTGGCCCCGAGCGTCACGGGGCGCAGCTCCAGCGCCAGCGCCTCGCCATCGACGTAGCCGGCCAGGTCCTCCGCCGGATACCCAATCTCGACCAGAGCGTGCTTGACGTGCCCCCGCTGCGCGGGGTCCACCTTGAGCGTCGCCTCGTCCAGAGCCGCGACGATGAACGGCGCGAGGCTCTTGTGGCGGGATAGCTCCGTGATGAGCGCCCGATCGTCGGACCTGAGAACCAGATCGCTGCCCCGCCAGTCCAGCGTCACCCGCCCGTAGCGCGAGATGTAGTCCTGGATATCGACCCGGACGTTGCCGGGCAGCGGGTACTTGCTGTACCGCTCCAGTCCGTCCAGGATGGCCTCCGCACCCAACCCGGCCGAGGCCGCGTTCCACAGCGACAGCGGCGTGATGCGATAGGTGTGGACGTACTCGGGGCTTTTCTCCAGCTCCGCGAAGCGCGCGAGCACGTCGCGCGCCGCCTGGTAGAGGTCGTTATCCACCTCCAAGAGGACGCTCTTGTCGCCCTGGACGATCACCGGGTTCTGCGCATTGTACATGGGGCTCACCACGACATATCAGATCGATTCAGACTGGTTATCTTAGCGCCATTCCCGTCAGAGGGCAAGTCGGAGCCGCGCCATCACCGCGGCCGCTCTCCCAGCGTCACGTCGATCTGCTGTTCCCGTCCCTCTCGGAGCACCCTCAGCGTGACATCCTGCCCTGGTCGCGTCTCCTTCACCAGGTACACGATCAGATCGTCCATCCCCGTGACCGCATGATCCTCGATCGCGATAATCACATCGCCGCCGATTCGGGCCTCGGCGCCGTCGATCCGGATCGTCTCACCGGCCCCATGCAGCCCGGCGTCCTCCGCTGGACCGCCCTCGGTGACCTCGATCACCAACGCTCCACGCTGATCCGGCGCCAGCTCCATCGCCTCGGCCGCCTCCCGGCTCAGGTCCTGCCCAACGACGCCCAGCCACGCGTATGCATACCGCCCCTCGGCGATCAGCACGGGAACCACCTGCCTCACCACGTTCACCGGCACGGCAAACCCCACGCCCGACGACGACTGCCACTGCGAGATGATCATCGTGTTGACCCCAATCACGCGCCCGTCCCGATCCAACAGCGGACCGCCCGAGTTGCCGGGGTTGATGGCGGCGTCCGTCTGAATCATCTCGGGGATGCTGAACTGGCTGACGCCGGACTGGATCACGCGCCCCAGCGCGCTGATGACACCCGTCGTCAGCGTCCACTCCTGACCGAATGGATTCCCGATAGCGATCGCCCGCTGCCCCACGAACAGCGCGTCGGAGTCGCCCAGGCTCACCGGATGAAGCCCGCTGGCCGGCGCATCCACCTTCAGCACCGCCAGGTCCGAATCCGGATCGCTCCCCACCACCTCGGCGGTCACGCGCGTCCCGTCCAGGAACGTCACCTCCACCCGCTCAGCATCCTGCACCACGTGGTAGTTGGTCACGATGTGGCCATCGCTATCCCATACGAACCCCGACCCCTGGCCCTGCTGGTAGAAATCGTCCGGCGGCGTGGGCGACTCAGGCCACCCGGGGATGTCGATGCGTGGCATCTGCCCCCCCGCTACGCGCTGTACGACACGGATGTGAACCACCGACGGCGATACGCGCTCGTAGACCGCGGCCACGAGCCGCTCCTCGGCGTCGGCGTCCTCCAGCAATACCGGCGGAATCGGCGTCGGCGTCGCGACGGGAAGCTGCGCCGGCGCGCGCGTCAGTTGGAGGGGTGTTGGCGTTGCGCTACCGCTCACGATGCCCCCCAGGTCGATCACGTCATCCAGACGAGGAGCGAGCAGCAGTCCCACCAGACAACTCCCGGTCATCAGCATCACGACCAATACGACAATCGCGATCCAGAATATCGGTCTTCTTCCAGGATATCGTTCCATCTCATCCACTCCTATCGCGCGGCACGGCCCCGTGTCAAGCGACAACGGGTAGCTCACCCGCGAACCTGCCACTTCGCGCCCACGAGGACCTTACGCGCATGAGCTAGACTGATCGTCCTGATATATCACGTATATAGCGTACGGAAACACCGTAAGAATCGCGTTAGCGCGATATGAGAGAATCAGTGGAATTGAACCGTTATCCGGTGATCGTGACCACAGCCGTCTCCAACCAGGCAGAGTGGACCCCGTCACGGCGTCTCACGCGCGGGAGGCCTTGCCTCAGCTGGACACGCGGGGCTTGCGGGATGACAATTACCTACAGGCGCATCCGCTGACATCCTGGCCCGGACGCCCCGAGACTCGCGAAGGAGACCAATTGCCTATGTCAGAACGCGACTGGTACTGTGAGAACGTTCTGTCCGGCAAGATCGAGGTTCGCAGGGTGTGGGAGGACGAGCTCGTCCTGGCCTTTCACCACCTGCAGCCCCAGGTCGAGGTCCACGTGGCCGTGATCCCCAAGGCCCACGTCCCATCGATGCTTGACCCGGCGGCGCTGGACGGCGCCCTGCTCACGTCTACGGTCCTGGCCGTTCAGAACGTCGCCCGGCTGCTCGGCCTGGACAAGACGGGGTTCACCGTCCACGCGAACGTCGCGGCGCCGGGCATCACACCGCACCTGCACTGGCACATATTCGGTCCGGGAATCCCGTAGAGTAGAACCGGTCGGCCGGCGGAGGAGGTTACGTCGCTCACAGGGATCGGGATGACGAATGACGAGCACGCTGCTTCGTCACGCTCCGATACCCGCTCGGCCACTTCGAAGCCCTGCGCTCGGTTTCATATCAGACCCACCCGGGAGTTCCTTCGCCTGTTCATCCGCCTGGGCAGGAGACACATTGAACGAGTGCCGGACATGCCCGAGGCGACCGGCAGCGAGCTCGCAGAGCTGACCTGGAGCGCGCGACGGATGAGCATTAGCCACCCGTCGCGCCCCACCCACCCCACGTGACTTGAGCAGGATCTCGTGAGGTCCTATACCCACGCCATCAGCAGTGCAGGAGTCTTCCCCCTAAGACGCGACAAAGGCCGCCGCGGGCGGGGGCAGGTCCCTCCTCATCTCAGCCAATCGGTATCCGAACCCCGGCCCGTGCAGTGTAGACAGGTCCACTGCGCCGTCGCGCCGGCGGTATAGCCCTGGATGGACGGCCGCCTCGGGCAGCGACGCGGCCGGGTAGAACTGCATCGCGTTCGTCTCCACGCCCATGATCGTGCCCGCGTGCGCCGCCAGCAACACGTGCGGGACCTGCGCCAGCATCGGATTGGTGAGGTCCTGCACCATCAGCGTCATACCGTGGGCCTTCGCCCAGCACAGCGATAGCAGCGCCCCCGTCTGCGTCTTGCACGTCTTGAGCGCCACGCCCGTCCATCCCAGCTCACGCCCCAGGCGCACCAGTTCCCAATCGTGCGCGCTCTCGTCCATGAACAACGGCTTGCGAGCCGAGACGCTGTGGGCATCGATGCGATAGCTCTCCAGGTCGTAGGGGAACGGCTGCTCCACGTAGAGCAGCATGCCGTAGATGCGCGGGTGCTCGACCATCAGCCGATCGAGAATCTCGTTGACGTACTCCGCGGCGGTGACCGTGCAGTTGAAGTCGCTGGTCAGCCAATCCACCCCGTGGGCGATCGCGATCTCGCCGACACGCACCAGCCGCCGGTAATCCCAGGCGGCGTCCGTGCCTCGCAGTTTCACTTTCAGGCACTTCAGCCCATCCCGCGCGATCCAGTCGGGCAGCAGTACCGGATACCCGTCTTCGGGCTCATCCCCGGTCAGCTCCGAGGCGTCCAGCAGATCCAGCCCGCCCACCAGGTGCCACGCGAGCAGCCGATCCAGCCGGGGCGTGACGAGGAAATCCTGGGGATACCTGCCCTCGAACGTGACGGCCGCTCCCTCAGCCGGTTGCAGGTAGTGGCTCAGGTCGGCGTTCATGAAGTCCGGGCCGTAGGTCTCGTAGACCGGCCGCCCGTGCAGTTGCCCGTAGGCATCGTGCAGCGCGACGTCGAAGAGAGAGCAGCAGACCAGCGCAGCCAGCCGCGGCATCGGCTCGGCATCAGGCCCTCTCTCACGGTTCACCTGCGCCAGCAACACCGGGAGGACGTCCTTCTGGAAGGCCGCGCCGACCTCCATGGGGTGGCCCATCACGTCGAAGCTCGCCCATGCCTGCGCCAGCGAGGCGGTGAAAGCCTTTAGCGCCTCGTGCCGCTCCGCATACGTCAGGTGACTGGGCCAGACCCACTGGACGCTCAACGGCGTCTCCCCCCAGCCCGTCACCCGCGTCCCGTCGCGCCCCACCGCCTCCACGCGTACCCGCGCGCAGGTCACCGAGTAGAGCGTCTCCGGCCCAAACTTCACCGGAATGCGGGTCTCGACCGGCAGAAAGTACAACGTGGTCGCCACCGGACGGATATCGCCCGTTCTCGCCATCCATTCCTCCTTGAGTGTATCGCGTCAGTCTTCTGTATTGTCGCCAGGCAGACCGACTTCCCGATGCCATCGCTCGATCGCCTCGGCCATCGCCAGCAGGTTGGCATTTGGACAGGCCGGCGAGATCGCGCAGCCGGGGCTGATGACGTCCACACCTGCCTCCAGGCACCGGACGACCTGCCGCCGGATCTCCTCGGGTTGCGCCATCAACAAATCGGTCGTGTTGACGTTGCCCATAATCGTGAACCGGCCCGCCGAGACCTGCTTCATCAACCCAGGCTCGATCGCCCAGTCGAAGTTGAAACAAGTCAGGCCAACCTGAGCCAGGGCCTCCAGCCGTGGCGTGACGTCACCGCAGATGTGCATGATTGTCGGGCCATCGATCTGGTCGATCATCCGCCGGTGCACGCCGGCCAGGAACGCGTCGTGCATCCTGGGTGAGAGCATGTTGCCCCCGGCCCCGCCCTCCCCAATGGCCAGTGCGTCGACGCCCGCCTGAAACTGCGCGTTGGCGCAGGCCACCAGGACCTCGACCGACCGGTCCAGAAAATACCGGATCCGGTCCGGTTCGTCCACCAGCCCGACCATCACGTTCTCGATGCCATGCATCATCTGAGTCATCGAGAACGGCCCCATCACCTTCCCCAGCACGGCCACCCGGTCCCCGTAGTCGCGCTTCGCGATGCGGATCGTCTCGAGCATCTCGCGGATCGGGCTGCGATCCAGCAGGTCTGCCGGGACCCAGACGTCCTCAGGCTGCGCCCAAGGATGCGAGGTCACCATCGGAAGCTGCGCCTCGCCGCCCCAATCCATCTCGGCGCCCAGCGCGGCCGGCTCGCCGAAGTAGTTGATGTTGAAGGTTACCGCGTCGAACCCGAGCACGTCGTGGTTGGCGCCGCACAGTCGCGCCAGCCCTTGGGGGTCGCGATGCACCGCCGGCATGAAACAACCGGTGAGCCGCTGCAGCTCTACCGTCGTGAGCGCCGACACGTGCGCCAGCGGCGTCCTGTCCGGCTTCTCGCCGGACAGGGCCGCCAGGAACCGTTCCCGAGAGTTCATACCGCTATCTCTCCAGCGTTAGTCTGCCGCGGCCTTATCCCGCTGCCCTTTGAAGAACGCGATCTCCCGCGCGAACGTATCCATCCACTGCTCGGGCGGCGCCTCGAACTCACAATGGATGGTGACCGGACCATCGTAGCCGACCCGCTTCAACGTCGAGAAGACGGTGGTCCAATCGACGATGCCGTCGCCGGCCCGGACCCACGCCCGCCGCATCGAGCCGTGCCCATCCCGTTCCTCCCGGACCGGCAGGACGTCCTTCGCCGAGACGATGCTGAGATACCGCTTCACCATAGCCAGGCCGATGGGGAAGGCTTCGCCGTTGACGGACAAGTGCGCCGGATCGATGTACGCGCCGATATGGCGTGGATCGAAACCATCGATCATGTGCATCAACGCCGCACAATTCAGGCCCATGAACTCCCCGGAGTGGGTGTGGTAGCAGACCTTGACGTTGTACTGTGTGGCAAGCTGCTGCCAGCCTTCCAGGGCCTTCCGAATCTCGTCGACATACGCCCAGTAGTCCAGATCGAGCGGGTCGATGCGGAAATAGCCCAGCTTGATCAGGCGCACGCCGGCCCGATCCATGGCCGAGAGAATCGGCACGGCCGTCGGATGATCCGGTCGGAGCAGGTCGAAGTTGCCCGTGACCATCGGGATGCTCAACCCCTCCTGCTTCATCGCGGCCACGGCCGCCCCGAGCGCCTCGTGGGCATTGTCGGGATTGATCGGGTATTCCGGACGCACGCAGAGATCGTACCCCTCGAAACCGTGTTCGTGCGCCAGCGCGATCAGCTCCGGCACGGTTCTTTCCCTGAACAGCTTGGAGAAAACGATAAGCTTCATCTTGATCACATCCTCACGTATGTTGATTGGTATTTTTTCAGCGATACTGGCAGATCGTGTCCACGACGGCCAGCACGTTTTCCGGAGGCGTGCCGGGAACGAGATAGTTCGATGCACCCACGATTACGCCGGTTGTGGATCGAGCGAACTCCAGGCACCCCCGCACCTGGGCGACGACCGCGTCCCGGTCCAGCACAGCCACGTCCGTCGAATTGATGTTCCCGACCAGCGTGAGGTTCGGGAAACGCTGCCTGAGCTGCCCCAGGTCCATCCCGGCGCGCCGGTCGACCTCGAAATAGCCGTCGATGCCCGATGCACCGAACAGGTCGTCGGCGACCGACCACAGGTTGCCGTCACTCGTGAAACTGACGAAGCCGCCACATTCGTGGCATACGCGGCTGATCTGCTGCAACCTGGGTAGCATCATCTTGCGGAATATGCGT
>Ga0123333_10004028_pt1 | contig 13966 bp, 8 predicted proteins | sample BioC12SIPDNA_3_FD_89957 | JGI IMG/M metagenome (GOLD analysis project Ga0123333, IMG submission 89957) | Anaerobic biogas reactor microbial communites from Washington, USA - Biogas_R2_B C12 SIP DNA | ecosystem: Engineered > Bioreactor > Anaerobic > Unclassified | place: Washington, USA... | reverse complement strand
GGGTCGCCAACCTGACACAGGGTTCGCAGTGAGAAGTAAACCGCTAATGCGAAGTGGCTCACCGGTGCAACAAATGTCAAAACCGGCACCAGGGCCGTTTCTTCGGGCCTTTCACCACGCCAGGTAACACGGAGTTGGCGACTGATGGTTCCCCTGATGGTTCCCCATGGTGTGACATCGCTCGCGACGCGGCCGCGTGACGGCGGATGCGACGAGTGGCGCGAGCTTGTCACACCCTACGACTGAAGGAGCGGACCGGTGAGCCCAACAGTTGCGCTGTGGCCGAAAAAGCCCGTTCCTGCACCCGCCGCCCCGTCAACGGGCCCGGCGAGGCGGGGCAGTCGGACGCGTCTGAGTGGTCTCCGCCCAACGTTCCCACTGGTGATAATCGCTCGGAGGCATTAAGTTCAGGTATGCGCGAACCTTATGATGCTCTGTTGCTGATGTCGTTCGGTGGACCGGAGTGCCGGGCGGATGTGCTGCCATTCCTGGAGAACGTCTTGCGCGGCAGGAATGTGTCGCGCGAGCGGATGCTGGAGGTAGCCGAGCATTACTACCACTTTGACGGGGTGAGTCCGATCAATCAGCAGAACCGGGACCTGCTGGCCGCACTGGCTGCCGAGTTGGCTGCTGGTGGTCCGGCGTTGCCGATCTACTGGGGCAATCGCAACTGGCATCCGCTGCTGACCGACACCTTGCGTCAGATGATGGAGGACGGCGTGCGGCGGGCCTTGGCGCTGGTCACTTCCGCCTACGGCTCGTATCCCGGCTGCCGGCAGTACCGCGAGGACCTCGAGCGGTCTCGGATGACGCTCGGCGCACGGGCTCCTGAGGTGGACAAGATCCGGCTCTTCTTCAACCATCCAGGGCTGATCGAGACGCTGGTCGACCGCGTCCGGCAGGCGCTGCGCGAGGTGGCTCCGGCGCGGCACGCCACGACGCAGCTGGTGTTCACCGCACACAGCATTCCGCTGACGATGGCGCGGGGGTGCCAGTATGAGTGTCAACTCAAGGAGACGCTGCACTTGGTGACGGAGCAGCTGGTGGATTATCCGGCAGCGCTTGTGTATCAGAGTCGCAGCGGGCCGCCGTCCCAGCCGTGGTTGGAGCCCGACATTGGGGCGCATCTGCGTTCGCTTGCCGCGGATGGCCGCATCACCGACGTCGTAGTGGTCCCGTTCGGTTTCATGTCGGATCATCTGGAGGTGCTGTACGACCTGGACTACAAGGCCCGGCAGCTGTGCGACGCGCTCGGGCTGCGCATGGTGCGGGCCCTCACACCGGGGACGCATCCGCGCTTCATCGCCATGCTGCGCGAACTGATCCTGGAACGGACTGCCGGGGTGGCGCCGCGCGCTGCCGGGAGCCTGCCCCCCTGGCCCGATGTCTGTCCGGACAACTGCTGCGCGCGCTGACCGGGTCGGGTGCTGCAGTGGGGTGCCGCCTGGAACGCGGTGTGCATCGCGTCCGGCCTGCTGTTGGCACGCGTCAGCTGCGCCGGGCGTCGTCGCCTGGCGGGGCGGACGATCGAACACGGTCTGGACACGCGGCTCGGGTACGCGGCTCGGGTAGGGGGGCCATTGTCTTTTTTCTCCGGCCGGTTATCGTACTTTATCGTACCAGGATCGCCACGCCCGATCGCGCGCAGGTAGCGCGCCCGATAGCAGGTGAGTCGGTGATTGAGGAATCTGCCGATCGTTGGCCACACTGGTGCGGTTCAGGAGCAAAATGATGACGCCAGCCACATTAGGTCTGCCCGATGCGCCGAGCGAGCGGATGCAGTGCATGGAAGTGTGGGGCGGCAATTCGGACGTCGACAAGGCGTTTGAAATGCCCGGTCTGCAGGCCTGGATATACAGCCGTCCGCACGGCGGCTCGCGCGCTGGTGGTGACGTGTACTACCTGTCGTCGTGCGCATCCGGGCGCATTTCCCGCATGCTGCTGGCCGACGTGAGCGGACACGGCCACGAAGTGGCGGAGCTGGCCAAGGGGCTGCGCGAGCTGATGCGCAAGAACGTAAACGTTATCAGGCAGACCCGGTTCGTAGAGGGAATGAACCGGCAGTTCTCGGAGATGTCGGAGCACGGTACCTTCGCCACGGCGTTGGTCGCCACCTATTTCCAGCCCGCCCGGCGCCTGTCCGTCTGCCGGGCGGGACACCCGCATCCGCTGCTGTTCGATGCATCGCACAACCGCTGGTCGGTGTTGCACGACGGTCAGTCGGACGCGGCGGGCATCGCCAACCTGCCACTGGGGCTGCACGATCAGACCGTGTACGAACAGACCGAGACGAAACTGTGTGTCGGGGACATGGTGCTGTTGTACAGCGACGCCCTGATCGAGGCCCGCGATGGGCAGGGCGAACAGCTGGGAACCGAAGGGCTGTTCCGGCTGGTCGCCGACCTGAAGGCCGATACGCCCGCCAGCCTGCTGAAGCAGTTGTTGGGAGCCATTGACACCGGCCACCCGGAAAACGCGGGCCAGGACGATCTGACGGTCATACTGTGCCGGGTGACCGGTACCGCCACCACCCTGCGGGACAACCTGCTGGCGCCGTTCCGCCTGTTTCGTTGCGTGGGCGACAGCACGTCGCTGCGCAGCTGAGTTACTCTGGGGGGCGGCATACTGCACGACGCGTCGAGTGACGAGGTCGACCGACACTGTCCCATCCTGCAGCTCGAAGCGGAGGGACTCAGCCTGTCATCGCTCCCCCTCCATGAAAAACATCTCCCGGAACTTTTCGGGCAGGGGCGGGGTGGCGCCGGGATGGGTGCAGACGTAGGCGGCCAGTTCATTGGCCGCATTGGAGATGGCTTCCAGGGTCCAGCCGGCCAGCAGGCCGAGGGTGACTGCGACGGTGAAGGCATCGCCGGCCCCCACGCTGTCGACGACCTCGGTGGACACGCCCGGGTGGTCGAACCATTGATCGCCGTGGAAGATCAGACTGCCCTGTTCCCCACGCGTGAGAATGACCGTAGAGAGCTGGTAGAGGTCGGCCAGTTCGCGCAGTTGGTCGTGCGGGGATCCGGAGATCTCGGCAAAATCCGCGACGGTCGGCAGTTCGTCGTCGTTGATCTTCAGCACGTTAGCCAACCGCAAGGATGCGTCCAGGACGTTGTTGGAGTAGAAGTGCTGCCGCAGGTTGATGTCGAGCACCTTGAGCGCCCCGGGCTTGGCGCGTTTGACGAGTGTGCGGACCGTCTGGCGCGAGGGCTCGCTGCGCTGGGCCAGCGTTCCGAAGCAGACTGCGTCGGCTCGGCTGACACAGGCGAGGGCCGCGTCCTGCACGGTCATGGCGTCCCACGCCACGTGTTCGTTGATGGTGAACAACGGCTGGTGGTTCGAATCGAGTTTGACCGACACGGTGCCTGTGGCTTTCGAGACCGTCTGGATCAGACTCGTGTCGAGCCCGAGCCCTGTCAGGCGTTCGAGGATCTGGCGGCCGAGCGGGTCGTTACCCACGGCGGAAATGATCTGGGCTTCCGCCCCCACCGCATGCGCGTGATACCCGAAATTGGCTGGCGCGCCGCCTAACTGCTTGCCATCGGGCAGCAGATCCCACAGTACTTCGCCAATACCGACCAGCAACGGACGACGAGCTGTCATTGGATTCCAAGTTCCTTTTGAATGTCTTCCAATGGGATACCTTTGGTTTCCGGCATGACGGTCAGCACCCACAGGAGCTGCAACACCACCATGGCGGCGTAAAACGCGAGCTAAACAGGAGGCCGTCCAACGCAGCGACCAAAGTGCTTCCCAGCAGGTTGGTTTTTCCTCTCATGGTCCGGCCACATGCCCCTCTCTCAACGGCGCGATCAGGCACATCGAGCGCAAATCTCCTCTGAATGTACTTACACACGCCTCAGTTGCAATCTGACGGCGCCAGAAATTGGACTTCGCGAGTGGCCGCCAGGGAACCAGGGAGACGATAACGACGAGCGACTTCGGGGCTCGCGACCCGGTTCCCGGACCCCCGCGTCACCCGCCGGGCAGCCGGTCACCCCGTTATCCACATCGGTCGTGGTGGACTCCGGTGTGGCGGACGCAATCGTGGTATGATGGCGACGATTCCGAATGTCGTCTGGTTCACCACGGGAGCGTCGCGCGATGAGAACTGCCTGGTTTACAGTTGTGGCTGTCATTTTGTGTCAGAGTCTGGTCTGGGGGCAGGCCGGCGGGACTCCAGCCGAGCACGCGGAACTGTGCAAGTGGATGGCAGCCAAATTCCAGGCTGACACGCCAGCTGCCGAGGCGGGCAGTCTCACGATCGTGGAGCACTTCGACGTTGTGTGGCAGAACTGTCGCGTCGACCGCCCGCTGACATTGCGGGCCAGCCAGTATCAGCGCGGCCTGTTCACGCACGCTCCGAGCGATGTGCTGGTCAAGCTGCCCGGACCGGGGCAGGAACTGACGGCGCAGGTCGGGGTGGACACCAACGAACAGACCCGCGGCGGCCTGGGCAGTGTCGTGTTCACGGTCGTCACTCCCGACGGCCGCGAAGCTTACCGCTCCCCGGTTATACACGAGGGACAGCCCGGCATCTCCATCCAAGTCGAATTGGGGAACGCGACCGAGTTCCACCTGCAGGTGGAAGATGCTGGGGATGGCATCAGTTGCGATCAGGCTGTCTGGATCGAACCGCGTGTGACGCTGGCCGATGGCAGCACGGTGTGGCTCGGTGACCTGCCGATCGTGGGTGGGCCAGGGGAATCGGCTTACTCGCCGGCACCTCCGTTTTCGTTCACGTACGGCGCGCGGACGTTTGCCGAGTTGATGCCCGAACTGACGCGCGAGTCGAGTGTGACACCGCTGGACGCACACCGGCTGCAGCATCTGGTGTGCTACCGGCACGCGGCAACCGGTCTGGAAGTTCGCTGCGTTGCCGTCGAGTATCAGGACTTTCCCACGATCGAATGGACCGTGTACTTCAAGAACACGGGGGACCAGGATACGCCGATCATCGCGGACGTGCAGGCGCTCGACGCGACCTTCGAGCGCCTGCCGGATGCGGTGTACACCCGGTTTGCCCGACCGGGCGAGTTCATCCTGCACCATCACACGGGCAGCATCTGTGCCGCGAACGACTACGAGCCGCACGCGACGCTGCTGCCACCCGGCGGTGTCAAGCAGCTGGCCTCGTCCGGTGGCCGCGGCAGCAACGGTGAGTTCCCCTACTTCAACATTCAGTGGCCCGGTGGAGGCGTCATCACGGCACTGGGCTGGCCCGGCCAGTGGCGGGCCACGTTCGAGCGCGATGCAGAGACCGTGCTGCACGTGACGGCCGGCCAGGAGTTGACTCACTTCACGCTGCATCCGGACGAGGAGGTACGCACGCCGCTGGTGGCACTGCAGTTCTATCAGGGAGATCGTGTCCGGGCCCAGAACACCTGGCGCCGCTGGATGATCGCCCACAACGTGCCACGCCCCGGCGGCCAGCCGCACCCCACTCACCTCGCCGGATGCTCGTCCCATTTCTTCAACGAAATGGTGCTGGCTGACGAGGCGAGCCAGATCCAGTTCATTGACCGGTACATCGCTGAGAAGTTGCCGATCGACTACTGGTGGATGGATGCCGGTTGGTACATCAACGCGTCAGGGTGGCCGCACACCGGGACGTGGGAAGTCGACCTGCAGCGTTTTCCGCGCGGACTGCGTGCCATCACGGACTATGCCCGCACGCAGGGACTCCAGTCGATTGTGTGGTTCGAGCCGGAGCGGGTCGCGCCTGGCACGTGGCTCTATGACACGCATCCCGAGTGGCTGTTGGGCAACGACGGAGAGCAGAAACTGCTGGATCTGGGCAACGCTCAGGCCTGGCAGTGGCTGGTGGAACACATTGACGCCCTGCTCACGACACAGGGTATCGATCTGTATCGGCAGGACTTCAACATGGATCCCCTCGGATACTGGCGCCAGCACGACGCGCCGGACCGCCAGGGCATCACCGAAATCCGCCACGTCACGGGCTATCTCGCGTTCTGGGATGAACTGCTGCGGCGCCACCCGAAACTGCGGATCGATACGTGTGCCAGCGGCGGCCGGCGCAACGACCTGGAGACGCTCCGGCGCGCGGTGCCACTGTGGCGCACCGACTACATCCTGGAGCCGATCGGTGCCCAGTGCTGTTCATACGGCATCGCGTCCTGGATCCCCTTTCACGGGACCGGCGTCAAGGAGTCGGACGCATATCACTTCCGCAGCATGATGTCCCCCTATCTGAATTGCCTGTGGGACGCGCGCCGCACGGAGCTGGACTACGACACACTCCGCCGGCTCCTGGCACAGTGGCAGCTGGCCGCGCCCAATTACGCGGGTGACTTCTATCCGCTCACCCCGTACAGCCTCGAGCGGCACGCCTGGATCGCCTGGCAGTTCGATCGCCCGCAAGCCGGTGAGGGGATCGTGCAGGTATTCCGCCGGGAGGGGAGCATCTTTCGTGCGGGCGATCTGCCCATGCAGGGACTCAGCCGCGAAGGACGCTACCTCGTCACCGACCTCGATGCCCCCGACACGCCGAGCGAGTACACGGGCGAAACGCTACTGGACACAGGGCTGCCAGTGGAAATCCGTTCACGCCCAGGGGCCGTGCTATACCATTATCGCCGGGTGAATCAGTAACACCTGAGCGGATTTTAGCGATTAGTTAAGCTTTTCCGGTTGTGCTGACCGATACGCATCGGGACGGACGGGAATTCAGTGCGTCTCGTCGAACCGTTCCAGGGGGTGGTCTTGTCTGTTGTCGGGGCCCGGCACGTCCTGCAGGTTCCCTTAACCATGGAAGGTTGAGCGGTGAACAAGGTGCAATACTCCGTGGGCTTACTGGCATTCGTGGCCGTCACGGTGCAGAGTGCGGCCCTGATGGCGCAGCATCGCATCGGTTTCTGTAATTCCGTGGCTGCCGGCAGCTGTGTCGACGCGTGCGACACCTGTGCCGAGCCGGGCGGCTGTGGCGTGTCAGACTGCGGGACGTGTGGCAGCGTTTGCCGGCCGTGTGTGTGGGATGGCTGGGTCCACGGCGAGTTTCTGATGTGGTGGCCGCGGCCAATGGATATCCCGACGCTGGTGACCACCAGCCCGGCAGCTTCGAAAGGGGTGCTGGGGATGGGGGGCACCGAGCCGCTGGTGAGCGACCAGCTGCTCGACCAGATGTACACCGGCGGCCGGCTGCGTGTGGGGCTGTGGGCGGATCCCTGCCACCAGTACGCCTGGGAAGTGGACGGGTTCATCATCGGCGAAGAAACAGACCGTTATTCCTTCAGCGGCACCGGGGCGGCCGGCACGATGGCACTGGCACGCCCGTTTTTTAACGTACTGACGTCGAACGAGTATCCGAACGGCCGCGAGGACTCCGAGCTGGTGGCCTCGCCCGGCGAACTCGCCGGGACCGTGACTGTGGAAGCCACCAGCCGGCTCTTCGGAGTTGGTGTGCACGGCATGCGCGTGTTCTGCGAATACAGCGGGTGCGAAGAGGCGGTGGTCCACTGTGGCAGCACGCCGGTCGGCTGCCAACTGGCGGGCTTCGCCGGCTGGCGCTACCTGGACTTCGCGGAAGATCTGCGCATCAACGAGGACTTGACCAGCCTGCTGCCATCGCCCGGCGATGGGCGGTTCTTGATCGAAGACCGCTTCGAGACGCGCAATATCTTCAACGGTGCCGACCTGGGCGTCCTGTGGAAAACGGGTCGGGGCCGGTTCTCGCTGGACCTGCTGATGCGCATGGCTCTGGGCTCCAATCACCAACGCGTGTGCATCAACGGCTCGACCACCATCACCGGTTCCAGCGTTCCCGGCAATAACTTCCAGGACGCGACGGGCGGGCTGCTCGCCCAACGCACCAACATCGGCGACTACACACGCAATCGATTCGCCGTGGTGCCCGAACTGGGCGTCACTCTGGGCTATGCGATCTCCCCGCAGTGGCGAGCCACCGTCGGCTATACGTTCCTGTACTGGAGCAGTGTCGTGCGTCCGGGCGATCAGATCGACCGCGATCTGAATCCCAACCTGCTTCCTCCCGAAAACACTCCACTCGCAGGTCTCGAGCGTCCCGAGTTTCAGTTCGTGGAATCCGATTTGTGGGTGAACGGATTGAATCTGGGACTGGAGCGAACCTGGTAACCGTTTCTTTCACCTCCATCGAGAGCCAGCCATGGGATTCCTGCAACGCCTGCTGTCGCGAACCAAGAAACGAACGTCTGCCCGCCGCCTGTTCCTCGAGCCGCTGGAAAAGCGGACACTCCTGGCGCTCGATCTGGCGGCCATCGGCGGCACCGCCTTCGTCGATCTGACCGGGGACGGTCTGACCGCGGACGATACACGGATCAGCGGTGCCACGGTCGAACTCTACCGTGACAACGGCGACGGCCTGTTTGATGCCAATACCGACACACTGCTCGGCACGACCACCACCAGCGGTACAGGCGTGTATCGGTTCGCCAGCACCAATGCCGGTGGGGCGCTGCCGGCGGACACGTTGACCGCGGACGACTACTTCGTGCGGCAACTGGCGGTGACCGGCTACGCCGCGCCGTCGGCCGCGCTGGTGACAATCACCAGCGAGCACGTCAGCGGCACCACGGTACAGACGATCGACTCGTTCGACGTGACCGAACAGTCGGTCTCGGCGAACTCCATGACAACGACCGCGAGCAGCAGCCTGCCGGCCTCCGAGGTGATTGGCGGGGAGCGTGACGTGCTGGTGACGTTCGTGTCCGGCTCGGGTGAAGTCCAGGTACTTATCGACCAGTTCGACTCGGATGTCTTTGCGTTTGCATCGGGTTTGAACGTGGTGGGCACGGCGCTGATCCAGTATGACGGCATCGACGGGGACGCCACGTCACTAGCCGCGGAAGGACTGGGCGGGATCAGCCTTACCGGCGGCGATGCGAACGCAGGCGTGCTGGTCGCGACCCGCGGCGACTCGTCAGGTGCCACGGCGGAGCTGACCATCTACACCGATGACACCAACTACTCCACGGCGACCATCAGCATTCCAGAGCAGGGCACCGCCGAGTTGATATTCGTACCGTTCTCCACGTTCACTGTCGCGTCCGGCGACGGGGCGGACTTCACGTCCGTCGGCGCGATCGAACTGTTCATCGACGGTGTGCTGGAACTGGACGCGACCGTGGAAGTGGTCAGCAGCGTGCGGCCGAGCATGGTCACTTCGAATCTGGAAAACCTCGAACCGTCAGTCGAAATCACCAAGTTCACCAACGGGCAGGATGCCAACACCGAAGGTTCCGGCCCGTACCTGGCTGTCGGTTCCACCGTCACCTTCACGTACACGGTCGAAAGTACGGGTGGAACGGCACTCGAGAATGTCGTGGTCACCGACGATAATGGCACACCGAACAATGCCGACGATGACTTTCATCCGACGTACTTAACGGGCGATGATAATGAGGACGGTATCCTGGACGTGGGGGAGACCTGGTACTACACGGCGACAGGCACGGTCGAGGCGGGCGCCTACACGAACATCGGCAGCGTGTCGGCGGAAGCCGAAGGGATCGAAGTGACGGACTCGGATCCGAGCAACCACTTCGGGGTCAACGCGCTGGTCACTGTCGTGAAGTCCACCAATGGCGTCGACGCGAATTCCCCCACGGGCCCCGTGGTGCCCGTTGGCTCCACGGCAACGTTCACCTACGTGGTCAGCAATTCGGGCAACGTCGCACTCGGTTCGCTGTCAGTGGTCGACGACAATGGCACAACCGGGACGACGGACGATGACTTCAACGCTACATACCTGAGTGGTGACACGAACAGCAACGGCCTGCTGGACACCACCGAAACGTGGACCTATCAGGCTACACGCGAGGTGACGGCTGACCAGTACACCAATACGGCAACCGTTACGGGTACTGCCGTGGATAGCGACGGCAACGCAATTGAAGGCATTGCCGCGGTCACGGACACGGACGTGAGCAACCACTTCGGCGCCACGGCTGGCATCAATGTCGTCAAGTCCACGAACGGCGTTGACGCGAATTCGCCTACCGGTCCACGTCTGGCCGTCGGGTCCACGGCGACGTTTACCTACGTGGTCACCAACAGCGGCAACGTCCCGTTGGCCAACGTCGTGGTTCGCGACGACAACGGAACGATCGGAGATACCGACGACTTCGACGCCACGTACCAGACCGGCGACACGGACGGTGATGGACTGCTCGATACGACCGAAACGTGGACCTTTACGGCCACACGCACGGTGACCGCCGGCCAGCACACGAATACCGGCACCGCTACCGGCAATCCGGTCGACGAGTCGGGACAGGACATCGCTGGCATGGCCGATGTGTCGGACAGCGACGTGAGCAATCACTTCGGCATTGTCGCCGGGATCAATGTCGTCAAGTCGACCAATGGAGACGACGCGAACTCACCCACCGGCCCCTGGCTGGTGGTTGGCTCCACCGCCTCGTTCACCTACGTGGTGACCAACACGGCGAGCGTGACCTTCACCAGCGTGGTGTTGCGCGATAGCTTTGGCAGCGCCATCGACGTCGGCGGGCTGGCGCCGGGTGCGTCGGCCGCGCGCAGCGTCCCTCGAGCGATCAACACGACCACGACCAACGCGGTGAGCGCCACGGGCTACCACCCCAATGGGTCGGTCACGGCCGAGGCGAGCGTGACTGTCGTCGTCGTCGGGCCCGCCATCGATCTGCGCGTGGAGGCCCGGCCGCCCCAGGTCCTGCCCGGGGAGACCGTGGAGTTCCTCTACAGTGTGGAGAACACCGGCGACGCCGACCTGACCGGCGTGACGATCGCGGACTCGTTCGCGACGCCGATCTCGCCCGTTGACCTGCCCGTGGGGAGCCTCGTGCGCGTCTGGCAGGTCAGTCGCACTATCTATGAGGCCACGACCAACGAGGTCGTCGTCACCGCGAACTACGCGTCGGGCGCCGTCAGCGACCGGGAATCGGTCACCGTCGGGATGCTGGAGTACCTGGACCCCATCGTCATCCACGAACCCCTGGCGGCGCACAGCACGGTCGTGACGGGAACAGCCGAGCCCGAACGGGCGCTGTACATCCGGGACCTGATGAGCGACACGTTTCCGCACCTCAGCGTCACCTCCGGCGGCGACGGCGCCTTCTCCTTCCAGGGGCTGCCGCCGCTGGTGGCCGGCCACGTCATGGTCGTCGAGGGGTACGGCGCATGGGATTCGGCGCTTGTCGGCCCGTCCACGGCCGACTTCGACGCGCTGGTGCTGGTTGAACCACTCTGTCACGGCCAGAGCACGGTGACGGGCTCCGCCGAACCCCTGCAGACAGTGACGCTCTTCGTACAGGAGGCTGATTACCAGGACGCGACAACGGCGGACGTCACCGGCGCGTATTCGTTCCTGCTCGCCGGCGGCCAGCTCCTGCAGGCCGGACAGACGGTCCAGGTCAGCGCGTACGGTCGCAGCGTCTCCGGTGTGGTGCAGGCGTGCACGACCAGCGCCTACATCACCGTCTCGCCGCAGTGCGCGCCGTCGGGCCAGGTGCAGTTCACAGTCAGCGGTTTCAACTGGACGTACCAGAACAAGAATGACCATATCACGATCTACTGGGATAGTACAGACGTCGCAACGTGGAACGCGGATACCGGCGGTCAACTGGCGAGTTGGCAGAAGGTTGTCACGCTGAACGCCAACATCGGGGCGCACACGGTGAAGGCGACGAATCGGAAGGTTCCTCAGGTCACCGTGCCTTTCATCGTGCCGTGTCCTGCGCCCAACCTGGCGCTCAGCAATCTGCGCGTTCTCACCCCCGGCCCGTACCTGACCTACATGCCCATCGACCTGCAGGTGACGGTGTCGAACATCGGGACGCGTCCGGTCAACCGGCTGTTCTGGGTCGACGTCTTCGCCGATCAGCCCGAGCGGCGTGCTGTGGCCTGGGCCGCGGTGAGCACACTGGGCGTCGGGGCCAGCAGGCCGCTGACGCTGACCATCCCTGGCGGCTTCGAGGAGCTGGGGACTTACGAGCTGCAGGGCCAGGCGGATTCCTGGGAGCAGGTGGCGGAGATCAACGAAAACGACAACGATTCCAACACTGTCACGGTCGACGTCACCCAGACCGGGTCGCCAGCGACCGGCGCCCTGACTGGAACTGCCACGATCGCGGGCGATACCTGGGTGTCGTTGACCGGCATCCCGGTCCCGCACGGGCGGGCGATGGTGAAGGTCTACGCGCGGGGCGAGGACCCGGAGGAGCCGCCCGAGCTGATCACCACGACGATATCGGACGAGGAGGGCGGTTACTCCATCGCGCGGCTGCCGGCCGGATCCTATATCGTAATCGGCGAGACGTGGATCGACGGGATCCGGTTCTCGCGGACCTACAGCTCGGTCGAGGTCGAAGAGGGTCAGACTGTCGTCTTGGTCATTATCATGTACGAGAACTGAGCGCGGAGCCGGGTATGCGGGAGGTGGGGCTGGCCGGTGTGTGCGGTGGGCGCGCAATGCGTCTGTCCCTCGCGTGGTTCGTCGCCTGTATGGTGAGTGCGCCCGCGTGGGCCGCGCCCGTGCGGGACATCCCGGGCTGGAACGGATCCATACCGGTCGATCTGTCGCGCAGCCCGGCGGTGAACGCCTGGCAGCCGGCGATCGCCGCGGGCGCGGGCGAGGACCTGATAGTGGCCTGGAGCGATCCACGGACGGTCGGTGAACCGCACAACATCTACACTACCCTCTCAAGCGATGGCGGGAGGACCTGGTCGGGGCCGCAGGTGGTGACGGACACGGCGGCCAACTCCCGGCTGCCGGACGCGTTGATCGTCGGCGGACGCACCGTCGTAGCCTGGTCGGACGAGACGAGCGAGCGGACGTTCACGCTATGCGATGCTCAGAGGGACACGCCGGTTTCGGCCTGGTCGATCCACTGTGTGCCCGGCCCGACGTCCTACGCCAGCACACGCCCGCGTCTGGCCTACGGGCAGGGCTGGGTGTATATGGTCTACAGCGCTGGGAGCGAGCAGAGTCCAGACATCGTCTACGCATCGCGGCGGCTGACCGACACCGCCTGGTCGATGCCGGAGACGGTCTACACACATACTGCGCTGTACGGGTCGCATTTCCCGGCGTTGGGCGTGGGGGCGGATGGGCAGACCGTGCACGTCGCGTGGGAGGAGCGGACGAGCGCGACTGTCGGAGCGATTATGTACCTGAGCGGGACGTTGGACGCGGGCTCCGTCTCCTGGCGCTATCCCGCTGAGGAGTTGTCCGTTGGGACGGCGCGCGTCGTCTGGCCCTCGGTGGCCGTCGACGCGGACGGGAACGTGCACGTCGTCTGGGCCAGGCGGGGCGACCCGCGGCAGTATGACGTGTTCCATAGGCGCCTCGACGCGGTTCACGGGACGTGGTCGACGCCGAAGACGATCGCCGTCCCCGTGGGGGTGAATGCAGCGATCCCGAATGACGTCGCTCCGCGCATCGTCGCGTCCCAGGATGAGGACGGTGTGCGCGTCTGCGTCGCGTGGCACGGGTACCAGACCGGGCAGGCGGGTCAGGCCGCCGAGGAGGTCTTGCTCAGTTGCTCGCGCGACGGAGGGGGAAGTTGGTCGCCGCCGGTGACTGTGTCGCGCACGCCGGGTGGGGAGGAGATCTCGATGATGCCCGACGTCGCCGTCGATGCCGCCGGCCAGCTTCACCTGGCCTGGCAGGAACGGGCGGGCCCCAGTCCCGTCTACGACTACCAGATCTATTACGCGCGCAGCATGGAGCCGACGTATATTCCCTTCTGCGCTAGAAACTCGGTATCGCTGCCGTTGTGGGCGGTTCTGCCGCGGACGCTGAGGACCGAATGAGCGGGTTCGAGGGCGCCGGTATTTTGAGGGCCGCGGGTCGTTGCCAATGAGCGCGGGCGCTGCGGGGGGCAGCCGGACGCTGCTGTTGATCGTCGTCGTGCTGGGCGTCGTGACGCTGGCGCTGTATGGCTACCTCTTCGGCAGTGGCGCGCTGTCCTTGCCCGGGTCG
>Ga0123333_10004027_pt1 | contig 13970 bp, 11 predicted proteins | sample BioC12SIPDNA_3_FD_89957 | JGI IMG/M metagenome (GOLD analysis project Ga0123333, IMG submission 89957) | Anaerobic biogas reactor microbial communites from Washington, USA - Biogas_R2_B C12 SIP DNA | ecosystem: Engineered > Bioreactor > Anaerobic > Unclassified | place: Washington, USA... | reverse complement strand
GGGCCGGATGCTGGGCGCGGCGGCGGTGGTCACGCTCGGCTGGATGGGGCTGGGCGCGCTCGGATCGTACATCAACGTCCAGACGCGGCTGGTGCTGTACGCCCTGCCGCCGCTGGCGATCGCCGCGGGCCTGGGCCTGGAAGCCCTGCGCGGCCTGCCCTCGCGCCCGCTGAACCTGGGCTTCGTGGTGCGCGCGATGGTCGGGCTGGTCGTCGTCTTCACCCTGATCGACGGGACGCGATTCTTCATCACCAGCGGCATCCATGCCTACTACTCCGGCGGCGGCGACTACCGCGAGGACTACCTGGAGGGCGCGCTCGGCTGGCATTACGAAGCCATGCGCCAGACCAACGACCTGCCCGCCGGGACGCGCGTCTGGTTCCTGTGGGAGCCGCGGGCGCTGTACTGCGACGGCGAGCGGGTGCGCTGCCGCCCCGACTCGCTGATGGATGCGTGGTACCACGTCCGGCGGACCGTTCCCGGCGGCAGCCCGGCGGCCATCGCCGAGCGTTGGCGCGCGGACGGGGCCGACATGCTGCTCGTCTACGAGTTCGGGCGGCAGCACGAGCGGGAGAATCAGGACCTGTACGACCCCGCCGACTGGGAAGCGTGGGACATCTTCGCCCGCGATCACCTGCGCGAAGTGTGGCGCGGCGGCAATGCGGAAGACGACATCCAATATATCCTGTACGCGTGGCAGGACTGAGCAGTCCCGCCCACATTCTGGTACACTCTGGGCACCATCGGAGCCACACAGGGAGCACACGCAGAATGACACACGTGCTGGTAGTGGGCGCAGGAGGCCGCGAGCACGCCATCGCCTGGAAGCTCGCCCGGTCGCCGCGAGTCAGCCGGATCAGCGTCGCGCCGGGCAACGCCGGGACGGCCATGCTCGCTCCCCACGTCCAGAACGTGCAGATCGACGCGACGGACGTCGTCAGCCTGCTCGACTTTGCCGAGAGCGAGGCAATTGACCTGACCGTGGTCGGCCCGGAGGAGCCGCTGGCGGGCGGGCTGGTGGACCAGTTCGCCGCCGCCGGGCTGCGCATATTCGGCCCCCACCGCCAGGCTGCCCTGATCGAGACCTCCAAGAGCTACGCCAAGCAGGTGATGAATGCGTACGGCGTGCCGACCGCACCGCACCAGTGGTTCCACTCGCTGGACGAGGCGATGGACTATGTGACGACGCAGTCCGCCGACAGGCTGGTGATCAAGGCCGACGGGCTGGCACGCGGCAAGGGCGTGTTTCTACCGCTGGGACAATCCGACGCGGAAGGCATCCTGCGCTCGCTGCTCGAGCGCGATGCGCTGGGCGCCGCCGGGCGCCAGGTGATCATCGAGCACCGCGTCACCGGGGAGGAAGCCTCGGTGATGGCCTTCACCGATGGGCACAGCATCGCGATGATGCCCCCCGTACGCGACCACAAGCGACTGAAAGACCGGGACGAAGGGCCGAATACCGGCGGCATGGGATCGATTGCCCCCGCCCCCTACGTGACGCCCGCGCTGCTGGCGCGCATCCGGCTGGAGATCATCGAGCCGTCGCTGGCCGGGCTGCAGGAGGCGGGCTGCTGCTTTCGGGGCGTGCTGTCGGTGGGCGTGGCGCTGACTGCCGAAGGACCGCTGGCCTTGGAGCTTAACGCCCGCTTCGGCGATCCCGCCGCGCAGACGGTGCTGCCGCTGCTCGAGACCGACCTGTTGGACGTGCTCGATGCGTGTGTGGACGGCACGCTCGACCGGGTGCCGCTGCGCTGGCGCGACGGCGCCGCCGTGACGGTGGTCCTCGCCACGGTGAGCTATCCGGACCACAGCGATCCCGGGCTGCGAGTGGAGCAGACGGCTCCAGCCCCGGACGGCGTTCTGGTCTTTCACGCGGGCACGCGCCGCGCCGAAGATGGCGCGCTGGTCACGACCGGCGGGCGCGTGGTCAGCGTGACGGGTACCGGCCCGAACCTGACCGCTGCGCGGGGCCAGGCATACGCGGCTGCCAGCGGCTTCCAGTTCGAGGGCAGACACTACCGGACCGATATCGGCGCGGGGATGGGCTAACCGGCGCATGGGCCAGGTGCTGGATCGGGATTTCTATGCGCAGGACGCGCCAACTGTGGCGCGGGCGCTGCTGGGAGCGACTCTCGTGCGCCAGATCGATGGCGCGCGGGTGAGCGGGACCATCGTCGAGATCGAGGCGTATTCCACGCCGGACGACCTGGCATCGCATGGCTACGCGAAGCGCACTGGGCGCAACTGGGTCATGTGGGACGCGCCGGGCCATGCCTACGTCTACCTGATCTACGGCATGTACTGGCTGCTGAACATCGTCTGCGAGCCGGTCGATCGTCCGGCGGCGGTGCTGATCCGGGCCATCGAGCCGCGCGAGGGACTGCCGGTGATGGCGGCCAACCGGGCCGGACAGCCGCCGCGCCGCTGGACGAGCGGGCCGGGGCGGCTGGCGCGGGCGCTGGCCGTCGATGGCGGGCATAACGGCGCCGACATGACGACCACCGCCTCCGGCCTGTGGGTGGAACGGGACGATCCCCTGCCAGACGAGCGCGTGCGAAGCGGGCCGCGCGTGGGAATGGGCAAGCGGGTGCTCGAGCCGTGGCTGTCGATGCCGTGGCGCTGGTGGGTGGCGGATAACCCCTACGTTTCGACCTGACGAGCCGCCGCGCGGGTGCGGCTCGCAACCATCGAGGAGCGGGTGTGGCGAATACATTCCAACTGCTGGCCGGGGCCGATGCCTTCCTGCGCGAGCTGGGGGCGGCGCTCGACGGCTGCCAGCGCAGCCTCTACGCCCAGTTCATGACGTACGAGGGCGATGCCGTGGGGCAGGCCTTCTCGGACAGGCTGGCCGCCCGCGCCGCCGCGGGTGCCGACGTGCGGCTGATGGTCGACGGGTATACGGACGTCGTGCTCAACGACATCTACCCCATCCTGCTCCACCGGCTGGGCGAAGCGCGCGAGGAGCGCGCCCGGACGCAGGCCCTGTTCGAGTCGCTGCGGGCGCGCGGCGTGGCGATCCAGCGAACGGCGCCGCCCGGTCCCCTGGGCGTCTACCTACCCTACCGCAATCACAAGAAAATGGTGGTGATCGACGAGCGGGTGGCCTTTGTGGGCGGGATCAACATCTCGGAGCACAACTTTGCCTGGCACGATTTCATGGTGCGCATCGAGGGGCCGCTGGTGGCCGATCTGGCCGAGGACTTCCGCTCGACGTGGGACGGCGCGACCACGCCCTTCGACACGCCGCGCCCCGGCGAGGACTTCATCCTCAACCAGTGCGCCGGGCGCTATCCGATCTTCGAGGAAGTACTGGCGATGATCGGGCGCGCCGAGCAGTCGATCGTCATCGAATCGCCGTACCTGCTGGGCGACTACATCGAGCGGGCGCTGCTGGCGGCGGCGCGGCGCGGCGTCCGCGTGACGATCATCCTGCCGCATGCCAGCAACAAGCTGATGTACCGCCTGTGGTCGCGCAAGCTGCGCCGCCGCCTGGCGCATCCCAACGCCGCGCTGTACGGATTCCGGGGCAACGGGGGCATGACCCACGCCAAGCTGCTGCTGGTGGACGATCGGTGGGCAACTTTCGGCTCTTTTAATATGATCGAACTGGAGGGGATAACGCAGAAAGAGCTTAACGTCTTCACCGGTGACGTCGACCTAATCGAACAACTCCAGCAGTTCGTCGCCCGCGATCTGGCGCAGTCCACGCCGCTGGCTCCGGTGCGGATCACGGGGGGCCGGTTCACATATTTTCTGCTGCACCGTGTTTTTCGGTGGTGGACCAGATGCCTGCTCCGCCGCCCCGATTGGAAGGGTATCTATTGCTAGCCCGTCTACAGACCCGGCGCATCGAGATCAAATACGCTGTCATCACGCTGGCGGTGCTGGGCGCGCTCGGCTGGCTGATCACGAACGACGCGCTCGCGGGCATCGAAGGCCAGGTGACGTCCATCATGGAGCGGGTGTCCAAATGGGGCATGCCGGGCATGTTCTTGATCGGCCTGTTCTCCAATATGACCCTGGTGATCGTCGTGCCCTATAACCTGCCGCTGTTCACGCTGGTGATTTATGCCGATTCGCTGTGGGAGGTGCTGGCGCTGGGGGCGGCGACGGGCCTGGGCGGCGGCATCGGTGAGGTGACGTCCTACGCCGTCGCGCACACGCTGGTCAAGCAGGTGCGCGGCCTGGAAGAAAGCGGGCTGTTTCGCTGGACCAAGCGCACGATTGACCGGCACCCCCGCGCCATCCCGATTTTCATCTGGCTGACCTCGGCCACGCCCATCCCCGACGCGGCGATCATCGTGCCGCTGGCGATGATTCACCACTCGTGGAAGAAGATGATCGTGCCGATGGTCACCGGCAAAATCGCGCAAAATGCCGTCGTGGCGCTGATCTTCCGGCTGGCGACGAACAACGCGCAGGGTCTCGTGTCGGGCGATGTCAACTTCAGTCTGACGGCGATCCTGGTGGCGCTGTTCGTGATCATCCTGGCCTACCAGATCGAACGGGCGCGCGCCGCCGCCAAGAATGGCGACACGCCGCCCGCCCACCAGGGAGAAACCCAGGAAATGATCGTTCCGTAGAGAACCGGCTCAGGCTTTGACCACGGTGCGGTGCACCTGCAGGTAGCTGTAGACGTGGAGAAATGGCGCCACCGCCTCGACGGTAGCGACGGCCTCAGGAATCAGATCGGAGTGCATCACAGAGCCATGCAGCAGGACAGTATTGCCCCGCACCACCACCCGGATCGGCTGGTTGGCAGTGAAGGTGTTGCGCTGGAGCGCACGAATAATCAGGTGATGGAGCGCCTCGCGCCTGTAACGCATTGAGGTATCCTCCTCTCATTAGGCCGTTACTCCCCGTTTCCACCGTGCTCCCCATGCCGGACAATGTCCATGGTGGCCCTATCTCCGCCTGCTCACCTCCCCCGCCTGCAGGTGTCTGGACTTGTCTTCCCTCCGTATTGGCATTCTCGCACCGATCGAAAAATAGCACAAGTACCCGAGTCCTACCCTCCCGCCGCCTGGCTGAACGGGACCGGAGTGCTGTTTTCGGATTTAGCCAATGTCGTGTACGATATGAGGCAGGTCTAAAAGTGGGTATGACATGAACCTTCTGGGAGGCAGCGAATGAACCTGCATAACATCATGAGCCACCGCAAGGTGGGTCTGCTGGTGAGCATCGTGGTGTTAGCTGGCCTGATCGTTCCTATGGCGCTGGCGGCCCCTGAGCCGCAAGAAGCCACGACCCTACGCATCGGGTATCTGGGACCGACAGACAGCGACACCGCCAATGGCGCGCATCTCGCCATGGATCAAATCAGCAGCGCGGGGGGCATCACCGCGCCGGACGGGACGAACTATCGGTTCGAGCTGGTGACTCTGGCGACGGAGCCAACTGCCGAGACGTTCGATGTGGCTCTCAACGAGCTGCTGAGCGAGGACCTCGTCGCGATCCTGGGGCCGGACACCAACAGCCTGTTCACCGCCGACACGCTCGACGCGTTGGTGGCGACCGGCCTGCCCGTCCTCACACCGGCGACGGGCGACACGCTCACCACGAATGACGCGGCGGACGTGCTGTTCCGCACGCGCGCGCCGGAGCGTGTGTACAGCTACGCGCTGGCGACCTATCTGACCGAAGACCTCGAGCTGTCCTCGATCGCAGTTGTCCAGAGCGACGTGGAATCAACCGAAGCCTTGCTCAGCTTCGAGAGCATTTTGCAGGGCGTGGGGCTGAGCGTCGCCGATCGCATCCAGGTGGCGGACAGCGCCGCCCTGGCGAACGAGGTCCAGCGCCTGCTGGACGCCAACCCCGAAGCGATCGTGATGTGGGGACCGCCGCGCGATGCCATCAGGCTGCTGGACGACCTGCGTGATGGCGGCTGGCAGGGGCGGTTTGCTTACCGCCACGCCGACGAAGCCTACCGCGCTGGCCTGCTGCCGCGCGCTCTGGTCAACGGCGTCCTGGGCGTTTCGTCGTGGTCGTATGCCTACACCAACCAGACGAGCCGCATCTTCCTGCGCGAGTACGTGGTGGCGTTTGGTGAGGTACCCGACCCGCTGGCGGTGGCCGCCTACGACGCGATCTGGTTCCTGCGGGCGGTCATCAACCAGCAGGGCATCAATCCCGACGCGATCCGCGAGGGCCTGTTGGGCAGCACCCCGCGCACGTTGGTCCAGGGCACACTGCACCCGGTTGACTACGGCAACGGCGACCTGATCCGCCAGGCGATGGTCTACGAGTTGGGGCCGTATGGCGGCGCGACCGTGCTGGCTCGCTTCGACGACACCCAGCGTCTGCCGCTCGAGGATGCCGGGGATGAGGTGCCGGTTGCCCCGACGCCAACCCCCGGCCCGCCCACGAGCACGCCTTTCCCGACCGCGACGCTGCAGGGCACCTGGCTGCGCGTGACGGCGAACGTGCTCAACGTGCGCAGCGGGCCCGGCTTCAACTATGACCGGATCGGCCAGGTCGAGGAAGGCGACCTGCTGCGCGTGATGGGCTCCATCCCCGACTATAGCTGGATGCTGGTCGACTTTCGCGGCGGCGTCGGCTGGGTCAAGACGGAGTACGCCGAGCTTACCGGCAATTTGGCCGATGTGCCGATCAACGTCGCGATCCCGCCCACGCCAACCGTCGGCGCGACGCTGCCCCCCACTCTGCCGCCTAACCCCGACATCGTGATCGATACCGTCGTGCTCCAGCCCAGCCAGCCGATCCCCAACCAGCCGTTCACCGCCACGGTGACCGTGCGCAACGCGGGCGGCGGCGCGGCGGGCCGGTTCGCGATTGCGGCGACATTCCAGCCGGGCGAGGTGTACACCTCCACGCATGTCGAAGGGCTGGCTGCCGGGCAGTCGGTCCAGGCGCAGCTCAGCGGGACGCTCACCGGCACGGGCGTGTTCCAGGTGGGCGTGGTAGCCGACCTCAACCAGGAAGTCCCGGAACTGAACGAGAACAACAACGTCTATAACCTGACGTATCGCGCCGACTATGCCCTGTTCGCCCAGCAGAGCGGCCTGCAGCTCAGCAGCGGGTCCGAGTGGGACCTGTACGGGGGCACGCCGGACGTGCTGTGGGACGGGTTCAACCTGGCCATGCGCAATGGCGCCAAGGTCGGCATCCTGAGCGGCGTGACGTACGAAAACGTGACCTACGACTCAGTGTCGCCCGCCGTCGTGACCAACACGACCGGTCTGACCACCGAGCAGGTGAATCCGGGCGTGATCGTGGGCATCATCACAGCGGAAGGCCAGCGCGCCGCCATGCGCATCGATAACCGCCAGGGCGAGACGATCTGGGTCAGCTACCGGGTGTACAACGGGCCGTAGCGCCTCGCTCCGGCATCGATTCGACTAATTGACACTATCGAAGTCCCTTCCCCACGGCGTGGAGAAGGGACTTTGCTCGTCGCCCGGCGCGCGCGTTTCAGCCACCGGCGGCGGCGCGTTATAATAGACGGCAAGTCCGCCCGCAGTGAAGGATACGCGACCCATGACTTTTGATGAATATTTCCCAGTTCCAGACGACGATCTGCCCACGCCACAGGACGACCAGCCGGAGGCGCCCGCTGGCGATCTGGACGCCGAGCGCCCGATCGACGCTGCCGGAGAACCCGAAGCAGCCGCGCCGGAAACGCCGTTGATCCCGGCTGAGGACGAGCACGGAGCCATCGAACCAGCCGCGCCCCCGCTGCCCGGCCCGCCGCGCATCGTGGCTGAGGAGCCCGTGGGCGAGAAACGACCGGCCGCGCCCGGCCTGCGACACCCGCCCGCGCCGCCTCTCGATCAGCCGCTGAGCGCGCCGGGCGCGGACGAGCCGGCGCCGCCAGCCGAGGCCGGAAGCGAGATCGCGGAAGCGTTCCCTGCTGAGCCAGAACTCACCGCCGCCGAGGAGATCGCGGAAGTGTTTGCTGCCGGGGTAGAGGAACCGGGCGAGGCGCTGCTCACCGAGCTAGAACCCGCCGCTGAGGATATCGTGGAAGTGTCCGCCGCCGGGGCAGAGGAGGCGGGCGAGGCGCTGCTCACCGAGCTAGAACCCGCTGCCGCCGACGAGAGCGTTGAGACGGCGATTATGGCCGAAGCAGAGGAGGCGGGCGAGGCGCTGCTCACCGAGCTAGAGGCCGCCGCAGACGAGAGCGCCGAAGCCCAGCCTGCGGAGCCGGGGCCAATCCGGTCCCGTTCGACGCTGGCCGCGCCGGAAGCCCCACCTGCCGAGAAGGCCCGCGCCGAGGAATGGGGCGAGGATCTCTCGCCCGAGCTGGCCGCGATCCTGTTCGCGGGCGCCGCCGCGACCGCCGAAGCCCCGGCCCGCGAAGAAGCCGTTCCCGCCGCCGAGGGCGAGATCCCCGCGCTGGAAAAAGCGGCACCTGTCCCGCGGCGCGCCGGGCCAGTGACCCTGCTCGAGACCAGCGATGCGCGGCGCCTGCCGATCGCCGCCCAGGGCATTGCCTCGCCTGCGCCCGACGAGATGCCGGGGGGCAAGGCGCGCTACGTGCGCGTCGAGGAGCCGCTGGGCAAAGATGACGGGCAGCGCATCTCTGAGACGTGGAGCTATTTCAAGCCCGATTATCCCGCGCTGGAGGGCCGGCTCGTCCGGAGCGTGCACATCGAGGAATACCGTTACGCGGACGGCTCGTGGAAGTGGACCTTCGAGCGGCAGTACACCGATCGCGGGCGCGACACCCGCGAGGTCCGCGCCAGCCGCGACCAGACATACATCGAGCGCCACGATCGGATCGCCAGAAAGGACCCATCCACCAACAGGCGCGTGCGGGTCCACGAGCGCGCCCAGATGATCCTGATGGGGCCAGAGCACGAGGAAAAACGCGGTCTGCTGCGCCGGCTCTTCCGGCGCGGTGAACCCGAACGGGCCAACGGTCCGGCGGAGTGGCGCCCGGCCACGCCAGCCGAGGCGCGGAGCGCGCGAGGCGCCGGCGGCCAGGCATTCGGGGGCAAGCTGTTCGGGCTGTTTTAAGCGGCACCATCGCGTAGCAGGCGGGCGGCCTGGTCGCAAAACACGTCGAAAATACCGCGGTGCAGGTGATTGCGCGCCGGGCTGTCGAGGTATAGCATGCCGATGATCTGGCCGTCGTCCCACAGCGGCCCGCACAGCACGGCCTGGGCGGAGCGGTCGCCCGGCGGCATGACGACAAGCTGCGACTCGCCGGAGTCCCACGCCAGCCAGATGGCGCGGCGGTTCGGCTCGACGTCGGTATGGGCGATGTAGCGCCCCTGCATGGTGCGCCCGGTGCAGTAGCGCATCCGGCCGTTGCGGTCGGTGCGCACCACGAATCCCAGGCGCGCGTTGAACTGCTGAGCGGCGCGCATCACCAGCGCGTCGAGGCGCGAGGCATAGCCCGGCGACCGGCCCACGCCGTGCACCAGCGGCTCATCGACCCGGTGTTCTTCGGGAAGGCGGGGCGCGGCCTCGACCGCATGCTGGGCTGGCTCATGAAGCGGACGCGCGGGGGGTGTTTCTCGCGGGGCGTAGTCGTCGTAGGCATTGCGCACTGGCTCGCGACTGCGATGATCGAGCGCGTCCGGTCTTTTGAAAAAGGCAATCAGGCGATGGACCAGGTTCTCCCGTGACATGTTGACCACCTTACAACCCACACAACGGCACTGCCCACCACCAGTTTCAGTATATCATTAGTTTTAATGGGATGACTATGGAACCTGAATACTATCTTATGGGACAGATCGAGGGGGTACCGTGCGAAACATGACACCCTGGACCCGCACGCTGCTGCTGATCATCGACGCCCTGGCGCTGGTGGGGGTGATCGCCTTCAGCGTGCTGGCCGCACTGAATCGCGACAACAGCGGGTATGTGATCGGGCAAATCGTGTGCGTGGTGTTGATCCTGGGCAGTGTGTACTTGCTGCGCAACGCGCATAAACATCTATAGGGGCGTAGGTCATACGCCCCTGTTTTGGCCCGTTGTTCTCGTTCTGCTTGAATGACGGCTAGCGCATGGCTGCGCCCAATGTCGCGCAGGCCGGGCAGCTTCCCCCTGGCCGGATGATCGCGTAACCCGCCGCCGGATCAGCGCCATAGGCTGTGAAGTCCATGTTCCAGACGATGATCAGGCGGATCCGGCCACTGCCCCGCGCCAACTGCACCACGCGGCCCAGCCACTGAGCCTGCTCGGCGACGGTGGTATTGTTCCCCCATTCAAACCCGGCTGGCAGCGGTCCATACCCTTCGGGCGACACATAGCCCAACTCGGTGAAGCATAGCGGGCGCGCACCACCGAAGGCGCTCCAGTAGGTGTTCACCATACCGGAGTAGTACCGCGTGAAGTAGTTGTCGCGCGGGTCGCCGCTGGTCTGGTCGGGCGAGACGATCCCTTCGTTGTAATGGATACCGATGCAGTCCATGTAGTTGGCCGCCCCGGCAGACGCCATGCTGCGCACGAACCGGTCATCGTTCCAGACGCGATCCGAGCCGAAGGCCCCTTCGGCGCCGGTCGGTGACGGAGCCGCGCTGATGACCATGACGCTGGGGTTGGCACCCTTGATCGCATTGTAGGCTTTGGCCAGCAAGGTCGTGTACATCGCGCCGCTGATCTGGCCGCGCGGCCATTCGCGATCCAGATTCGGCTCGTTCCAGACCTCGATGGCGTCCGGCCCCAACTGCGCCACGCCCGCCAGATACCCGGCGAACTGGTCCATGTAGCCTTCACCGCCAGCGCCAAGCTGGCTTGGGACACCCACGATGCCGAGCAAGATGCGGAAGCCCTGGCTGTGCGCCTGGTTGATGGCGCCCGCAGCACCGCTGGGATTGTCACCCAGGTTATAGCGAATCTGGCGCTTGGCCCAGGACATGCCCGCCTGCCGCATGAGGTCGGGATAGCCGAAGCTCTCGACATGGGCGCCCAGCTCGAACGCGCCGGTCGACGGCGGTGGTCCAGGTTGGGTAGTTGGCGGCGGCGCGGCGGTGGGCTGGCCCGGCGCAGGTGTTGCGGTGGGCTGGCCCGGCGCCGCGGTAGGAGGCGGCGCGACCGTGCCGCCAGGGATATTCAGTACCTGGCCGACGTAGATCAGGTTGGGGTTGACGATGTTGTTGGCCTGCACCAGCGCGGCGACGGTCGTGCCGAAGCGCGCCGCGATCCGCGTGAGGTTGTCGCCCGCCACGACGGTGTACTGCTGCGGAGTCGCAGGCGGCGTGGCCGGTTGCGGCGTGGACGGCTGTGGCGTCGTTGGCGGCGGTGTGGCCGGTGGCTGGCCGCCAGCCGGGATAATCAGCACCTGGCCGGCATAGATCAGGTTGGGATTCGAGATCCCATTCGCCGCGGCGAGCGCGGGCCAGGTCGTGCCGTAACGCAGCGCGATACGGAACAGATTCTCTCCGGCCTGGACGACGTGAGTTGTCTGTCCCTGCTGGGCCGCGACCGGCTCAGTATGAACCAGCGACGGAACCAACAGTGACACCAGTAAAAGAACGAGAACAAACCACCTGAAGCGCATATCGTAAGCTCCTGAGTCACAAAGAAACACAGTGCATATGACCATAATAGTGAAATTCTAGATTTGCACAACTAACCCATTCCAAACATTTCCAGGCGAAAAAACAGGGCTGCGCAGTGGCAACCCTGTCTCGGAGGGCGCAGCCCTCAGGACGCGCTGGCCGCGGCGGGCGGCTCCTCCGCCGGAACGGCGTCCGCGCTGGCGGCGGGATCATCCGGCGGAGTGAGCGCGTCCACGTCTGGCGCGGGCGGCCCAGGGCGCGCGCCGTCACCCCACTGCACCGGCCCCAACTGGAAGTAGCGGGCGCGCATCTCGTTGATGCTGAGCAGGCCGCGCGCCGCGCGAATCTCGGCGAATAGCGCCGACCGGTCCTGCGGGCGGATGTCGTCGAAGCGCCCGGCCAGGTTCGCGCCGTAGAACGGCAGCAGGTCGGTGGTGATCTTCTCGGCGATGCGGACCAGCTTGGGCCACAGCGTGCGCTCGATGAACACGCGCTCGCCGACCAGGGCATTGGCTTCGGTGGCGTTCTCGCTGAACATCCCGACCGGGATGCCGAAGATCTGGAAGATCTCCTCGCGGTTGAAGCGGCGAGCATTGAGGAAGTCCATGTCGTGCTGGCTGAGGCCGACGTTGTGCCACTCGACCGACGCGCCGCGCAGGAAGGCCGTTTTGCGCTCGCGCCCGCCATAGGCCATGCGCCATTCGCGCTTGAGGCGCTCGAAGTCGGCGTCGCTCACCCGGTCGCGGATGGCGACGATGCCCGCCGGGACGGCCATGCCCTCGCCGAAGTAGCGCCGGTTCCAGTCGGCCATGGCCCGGTCGGACTCGACGGACAGCCGCGCGGCCTCGAGCGCGCTGAGGCCATAGTAGTCGTTGGCGGGGTGCCAGCGCCGGAAGTGGACCACTTCGGCGGCTTCCAGCGGGATCTGGCGGCCATCGACCTCGTAGACGTAGCCGCGCACGCCACGCTGCGCGTCCGGCACGATGCTGACGCGATCGGGGCGCAGCGGCCACAACTCCTGGGGAACCCCGCCGGGCATGCCAGCCAGGAACCAGTAGGCGTTGCCGTGGATCTCCAGGCAGCCGACGGTCGCCTCGACCAGCTCGAAGCGGCTGAGCAGCGGATTGGGCCGGTCCAGCAGGCGCAGGAAGGGATGGTCCTCCCGCGCGACCTCGCCCACGACCTCGCCTGGCGGCTCGCCCGTGACCTCGCCCGCGCTCCGGCGCTCGTAGACGCGGAAGGGCACCAGCGCCGCCGCCTCGGCGATGCGGTTGACCGCGACGTACACCCACGGGCTGCGCATGTACACGCCCGCGTAGGCCGCCGCCTGGCCGATCTCCGGCGGGGCGACGGGGAGCGGATCGCCCGGCGGGGCGGGCTCTACGCGGTGGATGACACTGGCCGGGCGCCATTTCACATAGCCGAAGCGCCGCAGCGCCCGGTTGACGAACGTAGAAGGCCGGTTCATGGTGTAGTCCTTTCTCCTAGATGAAACTGATCCCGGTCCCCGCCTGGGACGCGCCATGCCAGGCCAGCGCCAGCGCGATCACGCAGTCGTCGTGCTCGCCGGGGGGCGCGCCATAGCGGAAGCGCCCCGAGGGCAGGCGTTCCAGACGATAGGCTTGCAGCTCGCCGACGAGGGCCGGATCGGGCAGGATCGCCAGCTCGCCGCGCTCCAGCGCCAGGGCCAGCGCCTCGATCAGCGGCCCCTTGCTGCTGGCGGTGGTCGTGAAGGGGATGACCGGCAGGCCCTCGTGCTGCAGCGCCTCGATATTCGGCCCGCCGATGCTGTTGGCTTCGGCCCAGATCGCCTCGGGCGACCAGTGGCGGGCCAGCGCCGCCAGCCGCCCGCGCTGCAGGCTCCAGCCGATCTCGTTGAAGCGGTCCAGCGCCACCAGCCGCCGCGCGCCGACCGCCAGCACGGCGATGCAGGTAAAGTCGGCGTCGCGCGCCCAGTCCACGCCGAAGACGTAGCGCTCGCCCGGCGCCGGGCCATCGTCGGGACTGGCGGTCGCCGCCTCGTCCACCCGGCGGAACACGCCCCCGGCGTCGTCCAGAAACTCGGCCAGGTATTCCTCGCGGAAGATGCGCTCCGGGAGCTGGTCGCGCGCGGCCTCGACCTCCGCCGGATCGATCAGCGGGTTGGCGGTGGTTGGGAAGCGCCAGCTCTTCCATTGGTCGTGGGCCGCGGTCTGGCCGTGCATCCACAGGCTCCAAAACCAGTTGCGCCCGCGCGGCGTGCTGAGGAACAAGGCCTCACCGCGCCGGTCGGCCAGGGCGGGCCGGATGGCGGCGCGCCACACGTCCGGGTGCAGGTAGGCGGCCTCGTCGAGCACGGCCAGGTCCAGCCCGGCGCCGCGCAGCGCGTCCGGGTCGTGGCCGCTGCGCACGCGGATCACGCCGCCGCCGGGCAGCTCCAGCCGGCGCATGGACTCGCTCTTGTCGATCGCCACGCCCGCCAGCGAGGCTTTCAGGCTGCGCCACACGTCGTCGGCC
>Ga0123333_10004025_pt1 | contig 13977 bp, 8 predicted proteins | sample BioC12SIPDNA_3_FD_89957 | JGI IMG/M metagenome (GOLD analysis project Ga0123333, IMG submission 89957) | Anaerobic biogas reactor microbial communites from Washington, USA - Biogas_R2_B C12 SIP DNA | ecosystem: Engineered > Bioreactor > Anaerobic > Unclassified | place: Washington, USA... | reverse complement strand
TGCGCTCATCAGCCCCTCGTCGTCCACGACCTTGGCGAACAGGTCGCGCTTCTTCTCCTGCAGGGCGACGACCTTCTCCTCGATGGTGTCCTCGGCAACCAGGCGATAGACCATCACCGTGTTGTCCTGCCCGATCCGGTGGGTTCGGTCGACGGCCTGGGCCTCGACGGCGGGGTTCCACCACGGGTCGAGCACGAAGACGTAGTCGGCCTCGGTCAGCGTCAGCCCGGACCCGCCGGCCTTGAGGCTGATCAGGAAGACCGGGTCGTCGCCCTCGGTGAACTCCGCGACCCGGCGCGGGCGGTCGCGGGTGGCGCCGTCCAGGTAGACGTGCCCGATGCCCTCGGCGTCGAGGCGCTCGCGGACGATCTTGAGGAACCGGGTGAACTGGCTGAACACCAGGCACCGGTGCCCCTCGGCCGCCACCTCCACGAGCTGCTCGAGCAGGACGTCGACCTTGCTCGGCCGCACATTAGCGGGGGCGTCCGGCTCGACCAGGTGCACGTCGAGGCTGAGCTGCCGCAGTTTGGTCAGCGCGGTGAGGATCGCGATGCGGTTGCGGTCCACGTCGTCCAGCAGCCCGAGGATGCGCTGCCGCTCCCGCTGCAGGTGGGTGTCGTAGATCCGGCGGTGCGCCGCGTTGAGCGGCACCGACAGCACCTGCTCGATCTTGGGCGGCAGGTCGGGGGCGACGGCCTCCTTGGTGCGGCGCAGCATCAGCGGACGGACCCGCCGGCGCAGGGTCGCCAGCAGTTCGGGCGACTCCCCGGACTCGATCGGCTTGCGGAAGACCTCGCCGAACTTCTGCGGCGAGGAGAACAGCCCCGGCGCGACGATCGACAGCAGCGACCACAGGTCCATCAGCGAGTTCTCCAGCGGAGTGCCGGTGACGGCAAACTTCACCGGCGCCCGCAGGCTCCGCGCAGCCAGGTAGGTCCGCGACCGATGGTTCTTCACCGCCTGCGCCTCGTCCAGCACCACCGCGCTCCACGTGATGTCGGTCAGGTGGTCCTGGTCGATGCGCAGCAGGGCGTAGGAGGTGACGACGATGTGTGCCCCCGCGATCGTGTCGGCCAGCGGCCGCCCGCTGCGCTTCACCGTCTCGGTCAGCGCCGCCACCCGCAGCCCCGGCGTGAAGCGCCCGGCCTCGCGCACCCAGGCGCCGACCACGCTCGTCGGCGCCACGACCAGCATGGGGTGCTCGGGACTCAGCAGCCCCTGCTCGCGGGCGCGCTCGGCCGCGGCCAACACCTGGACCGTCTTGCCCAGGCCCATGTCGTCGGCCAGGATCCCGCCGAGCTCGTGCTCCCACAGGAAGGACAGCCACTGGTAGCCATCGAGCTGATAGCTGCGCAGCGACGCGGTCAGCCCCGCGGGCGGCTCCGGGTGGGGCAGCTCCTCCAGCGACAGCAGGTCACCGACGGTGCGCTGCCACCGCTCGCTCTGCTCCGCGACGACCCCGAGGCTGACCAGCTCCTCCCACAGCCCGGCCTGGAACCGGTTGATGCGCAGCCCCTCGCCCTCGTGGTCCTGCAGCGCTCGTGCCTCCTCGACCAGCCGGCGCAGCGCGTGCAGCTCGGGCACGTCGAGGCTGAACCAGGTGCCGTCGGGCAGGATCAGCTGCTCCGCCCCGTGCGCCAGGGCGGCGAGCAGGTCGGGGAGCGGCACGAGCTCGTCGCCGACGGTGACCTGGATGCCGAGGTCGAACCAGTCCCGGGAGGCGTCCTCGCCGAGCTGTATGCCGTCCTGCTCGCTTCCCGGATCTCGTTCGCCGGGGTCTCGGGCTGAGACCGCGACGACGGGCGGCTCGTCGGCCTCGTCGTAGTCGAGCGGCTCGCCGAAGACGGTGATGTCGATGTCGTCGCGCGCCTCCAGCGCGGGCAGCACGTCGTTGACGAAGAGCACGGTCGCCCAGCCGTCGAGCTCCGGCTCGATGACGACGCCGAGGCGACCCTTGCCCGGCAGGGGGACCCGCAGCCCGGGTGCCCCGTCGAGCACGTCGAGGCTGGCGAGCAACTCCTCCTCGCGAGCGCTGTCGCGGACGAGCGGACCGTCCTCGCTCGCGGGAGCACGGAGCAACGGGACGGTGCGGACCTGGTGCCCCAAGGCATACCGGAAGGTCCAGCGCAACCGGGTGCGGTGGTGCGCCTCGAAGCGCACCTCGAGCCCGAGCCGCGGCGGCTTGACCTCGGGGAGGTCGACGCTGCCGTCGGAGGAGGTGACGGTCAGGTGCTGGCGCAGGGCGGGGAAGTAGCGGGTGAGGAAGCGGTCGATGTCCGCCTCCGGGATCGTCGGAGCCGTGCCGCCGATCAGCCGGGTCAGCGCCGGCGTCAGCGGCTTGGCCAGCGCGGCCAGGTGCAGCGCACCCCGCTCCTTGCTGAGCAGGCCGTGCGCCGGGTTGCCGAGGAGGCCCTGCTCGGACCCGGGCAGGTCGATCGGCGCCTGCAGGAGCAGGCCGCCGTCGGGTCCGCGGGTGAGGTCCAGCGACAGGTTGACCGGCTCGGGGCGCAGGTGCACCGCCTCTCTGCCCTGATGGCCGGTGACCAGGGCGACCCCGGCCTGCTGGGCCTCGCGCAGCAGCGACCACAGCGTCGGCCCGATGGCGGCGGCGTCGAGCGTGTCGGCCACGGAGTACCACTGCGACGCGCGCACCCGTGAGGAGTTGAGCATTGCGGCCACGGCACCCCGTTGACGCGGGTCCCACCGCCCGGTGTGCGCGTGGGCCATGTCGGACCAGGAGATGCCGGTCTTGATCCAGGCCCCGGAGGCACCCCGCATGAGCGGGCGCACCATGAGGCGCAGCTCGCCCGAGGCGAAGCGGTAGGTGCTCCGCTCGGCCTCGAGGTGCAGCGCGAGCGGCACCGTGGCGGGGCCGGTGGCCGGTGGCTCGGTCTCGGCGACGATCGGCGCGAGCAGGGCCTCCCAGTCCGGCAGTGCGGGCCGGGACGGGAGGTGGACGGGGGCGGTGGGCACCGACGCCGGACGGACGTGTCCCTGCGGCACCGTCCGTCCGAGGTCGCCGCCCGCGGCGTGCGCCTGCGCCTCCAGGATGGTGGCGGCCGCGTGCTTGCAGTAGATCCCGACGGGGCAGGAGCAGTTGGTCACGAACCCATGACCAGCGGACCGTCGGGGGTTCCAGGTGAGCGTCGTGCGGTAGCGGCGCGTGCCGTCGACCATCGACCTGACGGTGCCGTCACCCTCGGCCGTCAACTGACGGACCATGCCCTGGCGCTGGTAGGCCCGACCGCGGTCCAGCGTCGCGCGGCCGAACACCCTGGCCAGGGTGTCCTGGGTCAGGTCCAGCAGCCACGCGGGCGCGACGAACGGCCGCTGTCCCTGTGGGCTGCTGGTCATGCGCGCCTCCGTCCTCGATCAGGCACCGCAAGAGTATGTCGAGTGGCTGACACTCCCGACATGTCCTGTGGACAACGGGTTGCCGTGGGCGCGCGAGGAGCACGGTCCCGCGCGACGATGAGGCATGGCGACCTACGGCGTGAACGAGGCGGGCGTCGCCCGCTGCCGGGAGCTGATCGCGAAGCGGCAGTACGTCCTGGACAGTGAGTGGGGTGACGTGCAGCCGGACGCGGACGCGGAGAACGCCTACCTCGAGCGGCATTCGTGGGAGGACTATGCCGCCTGGCACCTCGGCCTCACCGAGGGTGCGACGGAGGAGACGAAGGCGCGCTACGCCTTCGTCTACGGCGACTTCCGGCGGGTGCACCGGAGCGCGCTCATCGCCTGCGTCTTCCGCGCCTCGGAGTGGCGGCACAAGCAGGTCGAGCTGGCCGCGCACGACCTGCTGCAGGAGTTGGACGCGGCGAGCGGCTGACCGTCTGCCTTTGGGACTGCGCGAAAGGGCAGAGTTTGCCCATTCGGAGGAAGTTGTCACCACGCTCGCTCTATCCTGTGGTGGCGAGGCGGCGAAGACCCGCAACGTCGCCATGAGAAGAGTTCCGCGACACCGACCTTGAGGTGATGCCGGGATGTATGCACGTGACGATCGTCCGCACGATCAGTCCGGCGCGCGATCAACTCGCAGCGGACCGAGGAGCGCCACCCACTCGGTCCTGCGTCTGCAAGGGCTCGCGGGCAACCGTGCGACAACGCTCGCAGTCGCAAGCCACCCGGCGCGGTACTCGAGCATCGGCACCGAGGTGCTGATCCAGAGGTGGGAGGACTTGGGCGGTGGGCTTGTGGGCTTCCGACCCGACGAGCGTCCCAAGCCGAACCGCTTCAAGGGACGACTTGAGGGCGACGACATCCACGAGTATGAACGGCAGGCAGCCAAGGATGCTGAGCACAATGACTTGGAGGTCTGGAGTCGAAAGGTGAGGCTCGGAGCACCGGTGCTGGCAGCTGTAGACCCGGCCGCCGAGAAACTCCGTAAGGAACTGCTCGCCGAGAAGACTGCTCAGGCAAACCTCTTCGACAAGGCGTTCGGCGGTGACCAGAAAGGCACGATCGCCTACGTCGCCAACTACCTCTATGCCGAGGTGCCCAACAAGCAAGAGATCTGGGATGAGGTCTGGAACGTCGAGGTGGTCAATGACGCAGTCAAGCGCACCCTGAAACCGTTTGAGACGTTCAAGTTCCTGGAACGGCTCATCGCGTTGGGGCTCGACACGACGTGGCGATCCGTCGGTCCGAAACGGGCAGGCTTGATCACGATCAGGCGGAAGGGGCTGCCTAGCCTGGGCGTGGGATTCCACACGACTTTGGGTTCGCCAGGAGTCGTGCTCACGTCGGCGAAGAAGCAGGCACCCGACGGTGCGCAGGGCTGGGGCGGGATCAAGCAAACGATGACCGTGCCCACGTTCCGCCGGGACTACGCGCTGGACCAGCCATGGAACCCCCTCGGTGAGTACCTGCGGAGGAATGGCCCAGCCTTCCGCGTCGGCAATAAGGACAACGAGCTTCTCTCGACAGTGAGTGTGGCGACCCAGACTCACGCGACCGTGCGGTTTCCTCTGTGGAACTCGGCGCGCCCGGGGAGTGAGGTCGAGCACAACGTTGATAACAAGACGGAGCGGACCTTCAAGATGGAGGTTTACCTCTATGCGGTCGAGGTGTCTGAGGCCTTCCCGACGTCGGCGCGTCAGGGGGGCAACGCGTTCGCCGAGGTGGCGACCGCGAGCATCCCGAGCAATCAGGTTATCGGGCACTCGAGACTCACGCGGTACCACCAGGGCGATGGCCCTGCCACGAAGGCCAACGGCTGGCCCGAGCAGTACTCAACGGCTGACTTCTGGTACGAATTGACACCGCTCACCCGCAACCCGGCCTATCGGGGTCGAGGTCTGGGAGATCAGGTGTTCGCGGTCGCGGCGAAGGCTGTGGATGCCGAGATTGCAGCGGCGAAGGCTAAGCACACGTCGGGCTGATCAACCCGGGTTCTCGCGGGTCTCCGACGTTCGTGGGTCTGCCGGGATCCCGTCAGGGCATCGTTGCGCCCTCACGGTTGCTGGTCGCTGCCCGCCCGGGCACTGTTCCACGCGCCGGTGCGCCGCCCGTCCGTTGCTCCGACCAGCCGGCCGGCCTCGTGGTCCAGCTCGAGGGCCTGGACCGACCCGAAGAGGTTCCAGGACAGAGGGACCGGGGCCACGGCATACCCCATGGCGGTGAGGTCCTCGACGGTTGCGCCCGGCAGCCCTTCCACCTGGAGCTGGCCGTCCGAGAAGTGGGTACGCGAGGCGTCGACGGCAGTCTGCAGGTCCTGGCCGTGCAGCGCCCACCGGGTGAGGACCGCCGCCTGGATGTTGGGGATGCGCATGCCGCCGGGGGAGCCGATCACGAGCACCGGCCGCTGCTGGTCGTCGAGCACGACCACCGGGGTCATGTAGCTCACCGGCCGCCGCCCCGCCTCGGGCTCGTTCGCCTCCGTGCGCCCGGTGCTGGCGAACCGGATGAGGTGGTTGTTGACGAAGAACCCGCCGACCTCAACCCGCGACCCCCAGAACGAGGTAATCGTGTTGGTCATCGACACGGCCAGCCCGTCGGCGTCGACCACGCTGAGATGCGTCGTGTTGCCTGCTGCCGGAACACCAGCCGGTATGCCGGGTGGCTGGCTCCCCGCGGCCGCGCCCGCGACGCCTACGGCTTCCTCCTCGGCAAGGGCCGCGTTGGCCGCCGGGTCGGTGAGCCGGTCGACTGGGACGTCGACGAAGCGCGGGTCGCCCAGGACGGTCTCGATCGAGTCGTCGGCCACCAGCCAGGCGTCGGTCAGGGTGTCCACGTATGCCGCGGAGCCGGGGTCCGCGTCCGCCACCCCGGCGGCCTCGGCCACCTGGAGGAGCTGGATCAGGCCGACGCCGGAGAGTGCCGGGGCGGCCGCCAGCACCTCGTAGTCACCGAAGGCCCCGCGCGGGGGCTCGCGCACGTCCACCTCGTAGGACGCCAGTCCCTCGGCGTCGATGCCGTCGACCTGGGTGAGCTCGGCGGCGATCTCCCCCTCGTAGAAGTCGCGCGGGTCGTCGGCGATGGCGCGCAGGGTGTCGGCGAGCTCGGGCTGGTAGAGCACGTCGCCCTCGCCGAGCAGGTCACCGCCGTCGAGGTGGAACTGCGGCAGGTCCGTGGTGGCCGCGCGTCCGGCGTCGGTCCGCATCTCCTGCGCGACCCACCAGGAGACGGGGACCCCCTCCTCGGCCTGCCGGATCGCGGGCCGGAGCACCTGCTTCCAGGAGAGCTGACCGTGCTCGGCGTGGATGTGCGCCATGCCGGCGACGAAGCCGGGGATGCCGGTGCTGGTGTCCGGGATCTGGCCTGACGACTGCACGACCTCGCGGTAGTCGTACGCGACGGGCGCCGTCGGGTGCCCCGCCACGGTGCTGCCCGGTGGGGCGACGACGAGGGTCGCCCCACCGCCACCCGGCCCGGAGGTCAGCGGCTCTAGCACCGCCATCGAGAACGCGGTCGCCACCGCGGCGTCGACGGCGTTGCCACCGTCCTCGAGGATGTCCATGCCGACCTGGACCGCGCGTGGGTGCCCGGCCGCCACCCCGTAGTCGCCGAACGCGTCCTCGGCCGGCTCGGTCGTCGGGCTGGCCGTGGCCGTCTCGGTGTCCGGGGGAGAAGCGGTCTCGTCGGTGGTGTCCTCCTCGGCCGGCTCGGTGGGGGAGGGCGTGCTCGTCGGCTCGGGCGGTGCGCTCGTGGTCCCGGTCGGCGGATCGGTGCTGACGACTGGGTCGTCCTCGCCCGAGCAGGCGGTCAGGACCAGCAGGGCAGCCGCGATCGACGCGACGATGCGGCGGTGCGTCGTGGCCATCTGACCTCCCTGCGCCCAGCCTGCCTCCGCGACCTGTGTCTGTCGAGGATGGCGCGCGGGGGAGCGCCCAGCAGGGCCGATCAGGGTCAGTCGATCAGGCAATGACCAGGAGGTCAGATCAGGCGGCGCTGTCGAAGTTGCGCCCGAACTGTTGGAGCGCCCTGCTGAAGGCCTCCTGCGTCACCGGCCCGCACATTGGGAAGCCTTCCCGCGCGAGGCCCAGGGTGGGCAGCACGGGTGGGGCGTTCGAGTCGTAACTATGGCCGGTGGGCGTGGTCACCCGAACTGTGTGTTTGCCCTTGTGCGAGTGGATCGTGACGTGGCGGAAGTCGGGTGCTTCCTTCTCGTAGTTGCAGGCCTCGCACAGGCCGTCGCCGTTGTCCTCGGTCGTTGTGCCGCCCCGGGCGAACGCCTGGACGTGGTCGACGTGCCGGATAGGGGCATCGCACCACGGCGTTCGGCAGACCTGGTCGCGAGCCACGATGAAGCGGCGCAGTGCACCGGAGAAGAGGCGTCGCCGGGCATCCTGGCCGGCGAGGACGCCGGTGACCGCATCGGCATATAGCCGGCGGATCCAGACGCGGGCCGTCTGTGCGAGGTCGTCCGCGTCGGAGCCGTCGGAGGCTGCCGCGCTGTCGGCGGACTTTGCGTCCGTGGAGCCACCGTTGGTCGTGCCATCGTCGATCGTGCCATCGTCGATCGTGCCGTCGGCGTCGTCGCCGGGTGCACCGCGCACAAGGTCGCGCGCCAGGGGAGCGGGGATCGGGCCGAAGCCCTCGAGACGTGCGGCCTTCTCGTCGAGGCCAAAGAGAGCGCGGTCGGACATCACGAGGCCTAGCTCGATGCTGCAGTTGTCGGCGGCGCGCTGTCCGGTGAGGCGCTCCACGAACAGGTCGGCGCGGAGCTGGTCCAGGCTGCGCTCGTCACCGGCGGCCTTGAGGGCCCGGGCCGAGTCGTCGAGGGCCTTCTTGCAGGCCACGCCGTGGGCCACCGGCAGGTAGCCGGACACGACCGACATGACGTCCGGCGCGGGGCGCACGGTCACTCGACGGTCCTTGGCGGCCTTGCGGCCCCGATTGGTGAAGGCGTAGGGGTCCAGCTCGTAGGCGAGCGCCCGTGCCGCGGCCACGAGCTTCTTGTGAGAGTCGACGCGCAGCCGCGCGGCGAGGCGGACGTCGACGGTGGTGCGCTGCTCGCTCGTGAGGCACGCGGTCTCGCGCACGAGCTCGGTCGCGGTCCACTCGGTCAGCACGCCGTCGGTCATGGCTGCGTGGGTGTAGGGCATCTCATGCACGAGGGCGTGGGAGAAGCCGATGTGTCGCGAAGCGCTCTGCGGTGACTGCCGGCGTGCCAGGCCGAGCTGGGCGCGCAGGCCCTTGTCCGCCCGCTTGCGGGGGACGCCGTCGGCGATCGCCTGGTCGCGCAGGGTGTTGACGACGGTGTCGGTCGCCCGGGCCTGCGCGGCTGCTGCGGCGTTCTTGATGTTCTCGAGCCCGGTGATGACGTCACAGAGGTCGGCGGGGGAGACGTCACGCAGTGAGGTGACGTCCGCCCCGCCGGCGAGTCGGCGGGTGAACTCGGTGAGCTCGGCAGCGGTCACGGGCTTCGTCGTCGACGGTGCCGTTGTCGATGTCGTCATCGCTGCCTCCCCTCGGTGAGTCCGTTCTCAACCTGATAGAAGCAGACTAGAACAGAGGTCCGACAATGCCCCTCGTTGTCCACAGGCCATGCGAAACCGCAGGCCAGAGGCCGGTGGGTTCCGCGCCCGCCGGGATCCGGGACCCGGCCCGCCGGGATCCGGGACCCGAGCCCGCCGGAACGCCCGTCCGCCGGGCGCCACGCCCGCCGAGATCCCGCACCCCGCGGCCCACGAGGGACCGCGGGGCAGAGGCTCGCGCTCAGCGCCGGCGTTCCTCCAGCAGCGAGTGCAGCACCTCGCTGTCCAGCTTGCGCAGGTCGTCGAGCAGGAGTGTCTTCTCCAGCTCGAGCAGGTCGGCCGTGGGGAGGGCCGCCATCCGGTCGAGCACCGCCTGGCGCCGCTCGTCCGGGGGCAGGTGCGGGGGAGGCGCGGGGGAGGCGGCGATCGCCCCCAGGTCGCGACTTCCTCCGCCCTTGGGCACCGTCACGACGATCGAGATGATCGCGGCGAGCACCAGCACGAGGTTGAACAGCATGACGATCATCCCGGCCTGGCGCAGGTCGACGTTGGTCTGGTCGCCGATGAACTGGACGTTGTTGCCGAGCAGCAGGGTGTCGATCCCGAGCAGGCCGGTGAAGATCGCCAGCGAGACAGCCGCGCCGATGGCGCTGCCCAGCGAGGAGGCCATCTTGTAGAGGCCGGCGCCGGCGCCCGCCTGGTCGGCGGGCAGGTTGGATAGCGCCGCGTCCGTGGACGGGGTGGCGTAGAAGGCCAGCCCCAGGCCGAAGAGGGCGTATGCCGCGACTGCGAGAATCTTGTAGCTGTCCAGCATCACCCAGGTCGGGGCGAGCAGCAGGCAGGCGGCCCCGACGATGAGGGAGCCCCAGATCATCGGCTTGCGGGGTCCGAACCTCTGCAGCAGCTTCTCGCCGACGCGGATGAACGCGATGATCGTCACCGCATAACCCAGGGTGAGCAGGCCCGCCTCCCACGCCGAGACCGCATCAGGGTGCCCCACGGGACGTGCCCGCTGGAGCATCTGCTGGCTCACGATCAGCAACCCGATGGTGGCGTTGAGGATGAAGTTGGAGATCGTCGTGCCCGTGAAGGTCGTGTTGGTGAACAGGGAGAAGTCGATGAACGGCTCCGCCTGCTTGCGCTCCCACCGGACGAACGCGATCAGCCCGACGGCGGACAGGACGACCAGGCCGAGGGTGATGATGCTGGTCCAGCCGAGCTGCTTGCCGAAGATCAGGACGACCATCAGGGACAGCACGGTGACCATGAAGACCGCCAGACCCACGAAGTCGAAGCTGTGGTGGTCGCGGTGCTCCGCCTTGCTCTCCGGCGTGCCCAGGATGAGCAGGATCGAGACGATACTGACCGCGATCGAGCCGATGAAGATCCACCGCCAGCCCACGGAGGTGGCCATGGCACCACCGAAGATCGCGGCCAGTCCCGACCCGCCCCACGACCCGATCGACCACATGGAGACGGCACGCTGTCGTCCGGGGCCGTCCCAGTAGGTCTTCACCAGGGCCATCGTCGCGGGCATGATGCACGCGGCCGAGAAGCCTTGGATGGCCCGGCCGGTGAGCATCAGCGGCAGGGCGGCCGCACCCGCGGCCAGCACGACGAGCAGCGACCCGACGATGCCGGCGCCCAGGCCCAGCAGGGTGACCTTTACCCGGCCGATGCGGTCGGCCAGGCCACCCATGACGACGATGAGCAGACCGGAGAAGAGCGCGGTGATGGACACCGCCAGGTTCATCTGCTGGGCACTGATGAGCTGGGTCTCGGAGTTGATCGAGCGCATGATCTCCGGGGCGACGGTGCCGACGGTCCCGGCGAACAGCCAGAAGGTGACGACTCCCAGGACGATCCCCAGCAGGAGCTTGTCCGTGCCGCGGTATGCCGTGCCGCTGGCTGGAGCGGCGACCGCGCTGGTCGTGGTGGTCATGTCTGGTCCTCACTTCCCAGATAGGCGAGAACGGCGACGACGGCCGCCTCAGTGCCGGTGCGCAGCACCGGCTGGATCGCCGGTGCGAACGCGGGGTTGTGGTTGGGGACGGCGTCCATGTCGGGGGTGAAGCCGCCGTAGCCCCAGTAGGTGTAGGGGACGCCGAAGGCGTCAGGGATCACGCTGAAGTCCTCGCTGGCCGGGATGCGTCCCAGCTCGTGGACCCGGTCCGGCCCGAGGTGGGCGACGAGCGCCCGGGTGACGGTGGCGGTGACCTCTGGGTCGTTGTCCGTCAGGGGGAAGGAGTCCAGGACCGTGATCTCGGGCTCGCGCGGGCAGTCGGCGGCGAGGCACTCGGCCCGGACGATCCGCTCGATCGCGGCCAGGATCGTGACCCGCACGTCCTCGTCGTAGGCGCGGGTGTTGACCAGCAGGACCGCCTCGGCCGGGATGATGTTGGCCTTCTGGCCGGCCTGCACGCTGCCGACCGTCACGACGCCGAAGTCGCCGGGTGCGAGCTCGCGGGCGACGACGGTCTGCAGGCGCAGGACGATCGAGGCGGCGACCACCACGGGATCGATGCCCAGGTGCGGCATCGACCCGTGCGAGCCCTTGCCGTGGATGGTGATCCTCAGGGAGTCCCCGGCCGAGAGCACCGGGCCGGCCATGGTGCCGACGTGCCCGGCCGGTGGCGCGGCGAGGACGTGCTGGCCCAGGCAGACGTCGGGGTGCGGGACCTTGTCGAGCAGCCCGTCGTCGACCATGGCCTGTGCGCCAGACCGAGCTCCTCAGCCGGTTGGAAGAGGGCGAGGTAGGTGCCGGACCAGGTGTCCCTGCGTTGCGCGAGGAGGGCCGCGGCGCCGAGCGCGCAGGTGATGTGGCTGTCGTGCCCGCAGGCGTGCATGACGCCGACCGTGGCGCCGTCCGCATCGGTGGCGGTCACCGTCGACGCGTAGTCCAGGCCCGTGGCCTCGGTGACCGGCAGCGCGTCGATATCGGCGCGGAACAGGACGGTCGGGCCCTCGCCGTTGCGCAGCACCCCGACGACGCCTCCGCCGATCTCCTGCACCTCGTAGCCGAAGTCCCCGAGCCGGCGTGCGATCTCGGCGCGCGTCTCCACTTCTTGGAACGAGAGCTCAGGGTGTGCGTGAAGGTGCCGGTACAGCTCCTCCTGCCACAGGCTGACCTCGTCGAGCCCCTCCAGGGCTCGTGTGACGGTAGACATCCGCGTCCCCTTCCGCTCGCCCCCTGCTCGCAGGGGGGTGGACCGACAACGTCGTCGGAATACTACAGAGTGTAGTACATGTGACTTTCGCGGGTGCCCCTAGGGGGTATGACGTGGGGCGGGGGTGTGTGGTCAGGGCCGTATGACGTGGGGCGGGTCGGGGGTCTGGCCCGGGTCGGCCTAGCCCAGGGTGGAGCGGCGGGCGACCAGCTCGGGGGTGAAGACCACCGACTCGTGCTGGTGGTCGGGGTTGTCCGTCTCGTCGAGGATGAGCCGGGCCGCGGTCTCGCCGAGCTGCTGGCGCGGCTGGCGCACCGAGGTCAGCGGCACGGCGGCCGCCGCGGCAAACTCGATGTCGTCGTAGCCGATGATCGCCAGGTCGTCCGGCACGCGGCGACCGGTCGTGACGGCCTGCTGCAGGAGGCCCAGGGCGAGCAGGTCGTTCGCGCAGAAGGCAGCAGTGGGGCGGCGGCGGGTGCTGAGGCCGGCGATGCGCTGCCCTGCGACACGGCCCTCGTCCACGGACAGGCGCTCGGTGTCCAGCCGCACCAGGTCGTCCTCCGGCAGACCGGCCGCGCGCCAGGCCTCGCTGGCGCCTGCCCACCGGTCGCGGACCTGACCGATCGAGTGGGGACCGCCGACGAAGGCCACGCGGCGGTGCCCCCGGTCAATGAGGTGCTCCACGGCCAGACGTCCGCCGAGCTCGTCGTCGACCGACACCGAGCAGATCGTGTCGCCCTGACGGGTCCGGTCGACGATCACGACGTGCGTGCCGCGCGCCCGGATCTCGTCGATGACGGCCGAGCCGGGGTCGACCGGCGTGATCAGGATGCCCTGCACGCGCTGCTGCTCCAGGAGCTGCAGCTGGGTGCGCTCGCGGGCTGCGTCGCCGCCGCTGTGGCACAGGAAGGTCGACATCGACGCGCGTGCGGCGGCGTCCTCGATGCCCATCGCCACGTCGGTGAAGAACGGGTTGGAGGCGTCGAGCATGACGTACGCCAGCGAGCGGCTCTTCCCCGCTCGCAGTTGGCGGGCCGACTCGTTGCGGATGAAGCCGAGTTCGGCCATGGCCTGCTCCACGCGCTGCCGGGTGGCCTCGCTGACCCGGTCGGGGCGGTTTAGCACGTTGGAGACCGTCCCCACGGAGACCCCGGCCCGGCTGGCGACGTCCTTCACTGACGCGGGGCGGGGGCGCCCGGCCTTCGCCCGCGACATCGCAGCACGGTTCATGCTGGCCCCTCTCCGCAGTGATTGAATCGTTCAATAGTTAACCACACGACGTCAAGGCAGCGCCGACGCGCCCGTGCTCAAATCGTGACCTTAACCGGTTGACTCTCGTCGATCGCTTGGATTACGTTGAGCGTGAAACGTTTCATCAACGAGGAGGAACGGATGCCGGGAGGCGACTCCGTGGACGCGGCCGCCGCGAGTGAGGCTGCGGGCCGCGCGGGCGAGGGCGCTGGCCCCGTGGGCGCGAGCGGTCACTCCGAGCACGCCGCCGGCTCCGTCGTGCTCGAGCTGCGTGACGTCTCCAAGTCGTTCGGCCCGGTGACCGCGCTGCGCTCCGGCAGCCTCACGGTCCGCGCCGGCTCCATCCACGCCCTCGTCGGGGAGAACGGCGCCGGCAAGTCCACGCTCGTCAAGATCGTCGCGGGGGTGCACCGCCGCGACGGGGGCACCTTCGAGCTGCACGGCCAGCCGGTCGACTTCGCCAGCACCGCCGAGTCCAAAGCCGCCGGCGTAGCGGTGATCTACCAGGAGCCCACGCTCTTCCCCGACCTGTCCGTCATGGAGAACATCTTCATGGGCCGGCACCTGCTCGGCCGGGGCCGCCGGATCGACCGGGCCGCGATGCACGCCGAGACCCAGCGCATCTTCGACCGGCTCGGGGT
>Ga0123333_10004022_pt1 | contig 13979 bp, 11 predicted proteins | sample BioC12SIPDNA_3_FD_89957 | JGI IMG/M metagenome (GOLD analysis project Ga0123333, IMG submission 89957) | Anaerobic biogas reactor microbial communites from Washington, USA - Biogas_R2_B C12 SIP DNA | ecosystem: Engineered > Bioreactor > Anaerobic > Unclassified | place: Washington, USA... | reverse complement strand
CTACGAGCAGCACTGGAGTTTCACGCTGTTCGGGGTCGAGCTGTTCGCGATCGGACTGACCGGCACCTCCCGCACGCAGGTCCGCCCGACGCGCCACGGGCCCTTGGTGCTGGACCGGTAGGAACGGGCCATGAGCACCCCGCGCAAGGCCGACGCCGCCCCGCGGCGCAGGAGCGCTGCGACGAAGGACGCGTCCCCGGCCCGGTCGACACCCCACAAGCCGACGAGGAAACGGGTCGAGCAGGGCCTGAGCGCCGACGCGCCAGCCGCCGAGGGGCTCGTGCTGAACGGGCCGCCGGGCCGGCTCCGGGCAACGGTGAGCGTCGCGAACACCGGCGACCGGGCCCTGCCCCTCGAGGCGGTGCGGGTGCTCGTCGGCGAGAGCGAGGTCGTGGGCACGGCTGCCGTCGTGGTCGCCCCGCGGGAGTCCGCGCAGGTGCCGGTGCTGGTGTCGCTGGCCCCCGACACTGCGCCGGGGGAGTACCCCGCCCAGATCGAGCTGGCCGGGGTCACCCGGGAGGCGACGGTCCGGGTCGAGCCGCACCTCGCGGTAAGTGTCAGCCCGGCGACCCTGGTGGTCAACCCCGGCACGCACGAGGTGACGATCACGCTCACCAACACCGGGAACGTCCCGCTGGCCCTCGCCACCCGCACCCGGGCGCGTACCGACGACGGCGGTTCCGACCCCGGGCCAGACATCTCGCTGCGCCTCGCCGACCCGCCCACCGTCGAGCCCGGGGGACGCACGAGCGTGGTGGCGACCCTGGCGGTCCCCGACCTCGACCCGACCCGGCGGCATACGGCCCGCCTCCCGGTCGGTCTGTCCGACATCACCGTCCACGTCCTGCCCCGCACCACGAAGGAGACATCATGAGCACCGCCACGGACTACGTCGACGCGCTGCGCACCACCCTGGCGGACGCGGCGGATGCGTGGGAGGAGGCGGCACGCTTCTGGGAGGACTCGGCCCGGCAGCTGCGGGAGCGGGGGCCGCGGAGCCGCGGCGGCCACCGGCGCGGCGACTGCGGGTGCGGGCACGACCACGGCTCCCGGGGCCACGCCGACTGCGGGTGCGGGCACGACCACGGCTCCCGGGAGTCCGACTGCGGGTGCGGCCACGGCCACGGCTCCCGGGAGTCCGACAGCGACTGCGGAGGCGCCGCGCCGGACTGTTGCCGCGACGCGTGCCGGTGCTGCGTCCCGGAGGCGGACGTCGTGCTGCACACCCGGGTCGGGGAGTCCCGGATCATCCCGTTCCGGCTGGCCAACAGCTGGCGGCGGCCCCGCGAGGTGGCCCTGGCGGTCGGGGACTGGCAGCTGTGCGAGGGGGAGCCCGCCCAGGTCCGGGCGGTCTTCGATGTCGAGCCGATGATGACTCTCGAGCCGTGCTCCGAGCAGGTGGTCCGCCTCGTCGTGGCCGCGCGTGGGGCCCAGGACCCGGACAAGAACTCCGACAGCACGACCACCGACCGCAAGAACCTCCTGCGTCAGGAGCGGCTCCCCGACATCGAGGCGTGCACGAGCCTGTATGCCGACGTCCGGTTCGAGGGTTGCTCCCGACCGCAGCGGGTCGCCGTCGTCATCCACCCGGCGCGGTGCGTCGCGATCGCCCTGGACTGCGGCTGCGGCTGCTGTGGTTGAGGGTGGTGACCGTGGAACCTCACGAGATCTTCGACACCGAGTATGCCGCGCGGCTGGCCCGCGCAGCCCAGGAGACGTTGCAGGCGCAGGTGAACCTTGCGCGCCGGTCCGCCGACCTGGCTCGCGCGGCCCTGGCGGGGGAGACCTCCGTCGGCGACGCCGGGCGGGAGTACGTGTCCGCCGTCGTCGGAGAAGGGGCCCGCCTGGGGGCGCAGAGCACGGAGCTGGGGCGGCTGTACCTCGAGAGCCTGAGCACCGTGGGTGGCGCCTTCCTCAGGCTGGTCGCCGGCTCGCACCCGCCGGGCGGGAGGACGCCACCGTCGTGGCACGAGCCGCACGAGCCGCACGAGCCGCATGAGCCGAACGGGCCGAACGGTCGGACGTCACGGTCGCCGGCGGAGCCAGCGGAGGAGGTGCCGCGATCCGCCTCGGACGACCGGTCACCGGCCGAGCCGGAGAGCGGGGTCTCCGGCGCAGTCGCCCTGCGCGGTGCGGTCGGTGAGGTCGCGGAGGGCACGGTCGTGGTGGTGAACGCACACCCGCGCAAGCGCGTCGTGACCATGGAGGCCGAGCCGCTGACGGACGCGACCGGCCGCCCCGCGGGGGCGGTGCTGGAGATCGAGCCCCGCCGCGTCACCGTTCCCGCGGGCGAGGAGCACGCGGTGCAGCTGCGGGTCGCGCTGGACCCCGACCTCGTCGAGGCGGGGGCCGCCTACGCCACGGTCCTGCGGATCAGCGGGGGGCAGGAGGCGACCGTGGCGGTCACCGTCCTCGTGGATCCCTGAGCTGACGTGCCCGCGGCAGCCGCCGCCCACGCCCTCGGCTCAGGGCAGCTCACGAGGCACCAGCGGCCGAGCCATCCGCACCTGGTCGGCGAGACGGAGGCGCTCCCGGACCCACCGTGGGACCTCGGGTGAGGCCACGAGCCAGGCGAGGGACTCGGCGACCGCCGCACGCGCTCCGCCCGGTGCGTAGCCGAGCGAGGCCGCCCGGTCCGAGGAGTACCAGTAGTAGCGGCCCACCGAGCGGGACTCGTCCCGAGTGACCAGTGGCGTCTCCCCGGTCACTCTCGCCCACCCCTCGACCACCGCGGAACCGAGCCAGGCCACGGCAGCCGGCGCCTCGGCATACGGCCCGGGGAGCCCGGCCAGCTCGGCGACGATCGTGTGCAGCTGCCGCCAGGTGAGGTTCTCGCCCCCGAGCAGGTAGCGCCCGCCCGGGTCCCCCGCCTCGAGCAGGATCAGGTGCCCGGTCGCGACGTCGGCGGCGGACACGACGTTGCAGCCCCCGGGGTAGGTGGTGCGCAGCGGGTCGAGCAGGTAGCGCAGCACGATGGCGTTGCTGGGGGCGAGGTGCCGCCAGGGGCCGCCGAGAATCACCGTCGGCAGCGCCAGGACGACCTCGACGCCGTGCTCATGCCCGGCCTCCAGCGCCGCCCGCTCCTGACCGACCTTGCTCAGGTAGTAGGCCGGCGCCGGCTCCGCGCCCAGCTCGTCGGACTCGGTCCGGGACAGGGGGCCGGGACTCGACCCGCGGGTCACCGACGAGCTGGTCACCACCACGCGGCGCACGCCGGCCGCTGCTGCCGCCTCCACGACGCTCCGGGTGCCGCGGGTGTTGACCTCGTCCACCTCCGCCGCCCTGGCCGGGCCGTAGGCGTAGACGGCGGCGCAGTGGACCACGGCCTCGGAGCCCTCCATCGCGCGGCGCAGCGAGGCGCGGTCGTCGAGGCGGCCGGTGACCCAGCGGGCGGTGGCGAGGCCCGGCCCGGTGGGGCCGCGGGTCGTGCGACGCACGGCGATGACGTCGTGCCCCGCCGCGAGGCCCGCCCGCACCACGTGGCCGCCCACCATGCCGGTCGCGCCGGTGACGGTGATCCTCATGTCTCAGCCCGGGCCCGCCACATGGGTGAAGCCGTCGGCGTCGACCTGTGGGCGCTCGCGGCCCTGCCGGTCGTGCGTGGGCTGCTGCGTCGCCCACGACCGGACGAGCTCGAGGAGCTGCTGGACTCCCGCCGTGGGTAGCGGGTCGTCGGCGGCCGGGGCGGGGCGCCCGATCCGGAACTCCCGGCCCTCGAAGCGGGCCTCGAGGTTGTCGAAGGTCGCGGTGAAGAACGCCCGGTAGGCCTCCTCCAGCAGCGGGTCCCGCACCTCCGGCACCGCGGTCAGGTCCAGCACCTCCCACACCGGTGGGAGGGTGAACTGCTGCCGCCCCGAGACGGACATCCGGGTGAGTCCCGGCCCGGCGTCGGTCAGGGTGAGGACGCCGTCGTCGTGGGTCGCCGAGCCGTTGGGGCTGCTCACCGTGCGCCACCACAGCCGGTGCTCCGTGGGGCCGCGCTGGACCAGCTCGATCTTGCAGACGTCGATCGGCCGCCCCGCCCACAGCGCGAGGTAGTTGGGCTGGGGCAGGTACAGGTTGCGCTCCGCCTGTCGGGCCCCCTGCGGCCCCGGGGCGTTGCCCACGGGGACCCGCCGACCGCCGAGGTAGTCCGCCATCAGGCTGATGCCCTCCGCGACGTCCACCCGGGCGACGAACGCGGCGAAGTCGGCGCGCACGGTGCGCGAGGTCTCGAAGACGGTCGCCCCGTCCACCTGGCACCAGCGGAAGCCGCCCGGGCCCATCGGCAGGTCTCGCAACGGCCGCAGGACGGGCTCCAGCTGACCCGGCAGCTCGTCATACTGCTCGACGGGGTGGTCCTGCGGATCAAACCCCAGCGGCACCTCGACCCTGGGCACGCGGTCCTTGTCCAGCATCGTGCGCCAGCCGGTGAGCTGGGTCGAGGCGATCCCGCAGGCGCCGAGCAGCTGCGTCAGGGCGAGGCGGCCGGCCGGCTCGGTCGAGGCCTCGACGAGCGTGGTGAGCAGGGCACGGGCCGCGCTGAGGAGGGCGTCGCCTCCGGCGGTCCCCGGGTCCGGGCCGCCGATGCCGGCCAGCAGGACCCGGCCGATCGTGGGCTGGGCGACCGCCATCCCAGCGGTGGCGCGGACGAGCGGGTGGGGGACCTGCACCCCGTCGAACGGCGTGCGGTCCCCGTCGACCCGGCCCCCGGGCTCGCCGCGCCGGGCCAGCACCGCCCGGACGTGGCCGGAGGACGAGCGGTCGATGCCGACCAGATGGGCCAGGGTCACCTCCGCGAGGAGCGGGTCGCCGAGGATGACGGTCCCGGTCGGCGTCTCACGGGGGAGCCGGACGCCGTCCGGCCCGTCGCTCAGGAACAGCGCGTCGATGACCCCCAGGTGGGGCGGCAGGAAGGTCAGGACATCGGCCGCGACGTCCCCCGGCGCGGCCCCCGGCACCTCGGCGGCGGCCCCGCCCAGCGGTGCGAGGACCCCGCAGAACCCCTCCACGAGATCGGTCGCGGCGCGGGCCACCACGACCCGCAGGTCCGCGTCGACCCAACGCGCCGACGCCCGGCGCCCATGCAGCACACTGGTCGCCGGCACCGGGGCCGGGACCGTCTGCTCCCGCAGGTCCACGATCCCGTAGGGAGCACCCCGTGGGGTCCGGCCGGTGAGCCCGCTGGCCCGCGCCAGCTGGGCGACGCTCACGTGGCCCCGGTCGCGGTCGGCCAGCGAGAGCGCCGCACCGATGCTCACGTCGTCGCAGCCCTTCTCCAGCAGCACCTCGACGAGCGCCTCGAGGACGGGCAGGCCGACCGGGGCCGCCGGGGAGAGGCGGGCCAGCAGGAGCGCCCGGCCGCCCCGTCCCACGTCCTCGGGCAGGGCGGCCCGGGTCAGCTCGTGGGACAGGCCCGAGGCGAGCAGGCCCCGCGCGTCGTCCCCTCGGAGCACGACGCACCCCGGCGCTGGACCAGGCGCTGCCACGCCTCCAGTGAACCAGCCCGGCGACCGGCCGTCGAGGGGCGTCGCGGCAACCTGATCGGTTGCGCGTTTCCTCTGGTGGGCTGGCCCGTGAGGTGGTTGGCTGTGCCCATGAAGAAACTCATCAACGACCCCGCCGACGTCGTCGTCGAGGCGCTTCGTGGAATGGCCGCCGCCCACCCCGACCGGCTCCGGGTCGACCTGGAGAACAAGGTCGTCTACCGCAAGGAGCCGATCCGGCAGGGGAAGGTGGGTCTGATCTCCGGCGGTGGCTCCGGCCACGAGCCGATGCACGGTGGGCTCGTCGGTCTGGGCATGCTCGACGCGGCCTGCGCCGGTGAGGTCTTCACCTCGCCCGTGCCCGACCAGATGATGGCCGCGACCAAGGAGGTCGACGGCGGGGCCGGCGTGCTCCACATCGTCAAGAACTACACCGGCGACGTGATGAACTTCGAGATGGCCGCCGAGATGGCGGCGGCCGAGGCCGGCACCGAGGTGCAGTCCGTGGTGGTCGATGACGACGTCGCCGTCCAGGACTCCCTCTACACCGCGGGCCGCCGCGGGGTCGGCACGACCGTCCTCCTGGAGAAGATCGTCGGTGCGGCGGCCGAGGAGGGCCGCTCGCTGGCCGAGTGCGCCGAGCTGGCCGCGAAGGTCAGCGGCAACGGCCGGTCGATGGGCATGGCGCTCACCTCCTGCACCGTGCCCGCCGCGGGCAAGCCCACGTTCGACCTGGCCGAGGACGAGATGGAGGTCGGGATCGGCATCCACGGCGAGCCCGGACGGCAGCGGCTCCCGCTGGCACCGGCGAAGGAGGTCGCCGCGATGCTCGTCGAGCCGATCCTGGGCGACCTGGACTTCACCGGCGACTCCGGCGCGATCGTCATGATGAACGGCATGGGCGGCACGCCGCTCATCGAGCTCTACCTGATGTACCACGAGGTGGCGCAGGTCCTGGAGAAGTCGGGCGTCGCCGTGGCCCGCTGTCTGGTCGGCAACTACATCACCAGCCTGGAGATGGCCGGCTGCTCGGTGACGATCCTCAAGGCCGACGACGACCTCGTGGGGCTGTGGGACGCCCCGGTGAACACCCCCGGTCTGCGCTGGGGGGTGTGAGTGTGGCGAACCTGCAGTCGTTCACCGCCTGGATCGCCGACTACGCCGCCACGGTCAGTGAGCAGGCCGACTACCTGACGGACCTCGACCGCGCCATCGGTGACGCCGACCACGGCAGCAACATGAAGCGCGGGATGACCAAGGCGGCCGAGTTGGCGACGGCCGAGGAGTTCCCGGGCACCGACGCCTACCTCAAGAAGGTCGGCATGAGCCTGGTGAGCAACGTCGGCGGGGCCAGCGGCCCCCTCTACGGCACTTTCTTCCTGCGCATGGCCGGGGCGTTCGCCGGCGTGGAGGACGCCGGCGTCGAGGAGGTAGGGGCCGGCCTGCGGGCCGGCGTCGAGGGCATCCTGGCCCGCGGCAAGGCCGAGCTGGGCGACAAGACGATGTATGACGCGTGGGCCCCCGCCCTGGAGGCCTATGACGCCGCCGTCGGTTCCGGAAGCGACCTTGCGTCTGCGCTGGCGGCCGCCGCCGAGGCCGCGGCCGCGGGACGTGACGGGACGGAGGACCTGGTGGCCCGCAAGGGCCGCGCGAGCTATCTGGGCGAACGCAGCCGCGGGCACATCGACCCCGGCGCGACCAGCTCGACCCTCCTCCTGGAGTCCGCCGCGCGCACCCTCACCTAAACAATTTTCGTAGTGTTTTGTCGGTCCCACACGCATTTTCGTAGTGGTTTTGTCGTGACCCACGCCGTCTCGACGTGGTCGCACGTCCCCACGGTCCGCCGTGGTCTCGTCCTTCCAGCGGCGGAGGTCTCGTCGTTGGTGTCGCACACGCCGTCCCACCTCAGGAGGTCCGGGTCATGATCGGCATTGTCGTGGTCAGCCATAGCCGCGCCCTGGCGGACGCGGCCGTTGCGCTCGCCTCGGAGATGACGGACCCCGATCACCGTCCCTCCATCAAGGTGGCGGCGGGGCTGGACGAGACGACCTTCGGGACCGACGCGGCAGCCGTCTCCGAGGCGATCACCGCGGCCGACAGCGGCGACGGGGTGCTCGTGCTGCTCGACCTGGGCAGCGCCGTCCTCTCCGCGGAGATGGCTTTGGAGTTCCTCGACCCCGAACTCGCTGGTCGGGTGCGGCTGTCCAGCGCCCCGTTGGTGGAGGGGCTGGTGGGCGCGGCGGTCGCGGCCGGAGCGGGCGCGGACCTCGAGGCTGCCGCGGCCGAGGCCGAGCAGGGGCTGGTCGCCAAGTCGCAGCACCTCGGGACGGGGGACGTCGGACCAGACAGCCACCGCGAGGCAGATGCAAAACCCCTGCAAAAAGCCGGGGAGGACCAACAAAGCCACTATGAAAATGTGCGGGAGATGGCGGTGACCGCGGCGCACGGACTCCATGCCCGCCCGGCCGCACGGTTCGTGCGGGCGGTCGGGGCGCATCCGGGGGTGGAGGTCCGGGTGCGCAACCTGGACACCGGGAGCGGGCCGGTGGACGGGCGGAGCCTGACCGGCATTGCCACGCTCGACGCCAGGCAGGGTCACACCATCGAGGTCAGCGCCTCGGGGGAGACCGCGGTCGACCTGCTGGAGGAGCTGGCCGCGCTGGCCGAGACCGGCTTCGGGGACCTCGAACCGGCGGCGGCTCCGGCGCCCGCGGCCGGGTCCTCACCCGCGGCCAGAGCCGGCGCCAGCGTAGCCCCGACCACCGGACCCACGTTCGGCCTGGAGGCCGCCATCGGTCCGGTGGTGCTCGGTGATGTCGCAGCCCGCCTCGACGACTACCGGATCGGCGACGTTGACGCCGAGCTGCACGCCCTGGACGTGGCGGTGGCCCGGTCGCGAACCGAGCTGACCGACCTGGTGGACCAGACAACCGCGCGCGTGGGCGCCGGTGAGGCCGGGGTCTTCGACGCGCACCTGGCCATCCTCGAGGACCCGGACTTTCAGGATCCGGTGCGGGACGGCATACGGGCGGGTCTGAGCGCGCCACAGGCGGTCGGCGAGCGGGCGGCCGAGCTGCGGGCCCGGTTCGAGAGTCTCACCGACGCCTACCAGCGGGAGCGTGGTGCTGACGTCACCAGCGTGGGCGACCGGCTGCTTCGCGCCCTCACCGGCCCGGAGCCGACGGGGTCGCGCGAGTCCGGACAGGCCGAGGCGCACGGGCAGGGTGTGCTGGTCGTGCAGGAGCTCGACCCGGCCGCGGCCGTGCTCCTCGACCCTACCGAGACCCTCGGTGTCATCACCCTGGGCGGCGCGGCCACCGGGCACGGCGTGCTGCTCGCCCGGGCCCGCGGCCTGCCGGTGCTCACCGGTGCCTCCACCGCGCGGGACGTCCGCGAGGGCACGCTGGTCGCCTTCGACGTGCGGTCGGGTCGGCTCGTCGTCGACCCGGGGGCGGAGGAGCTGGGGGAGTTCGAGGCCCTCCTGGAGGAGCGGGCCGAGGCACGCGACCGGATGATGGCCGCAGCTGGCGAGCCCGCGGTCACCCGCGACGGGCACCACGTCCTCGTGAAGGCCAACATCGCCAGCGTGGCCGAGGCCGGTCTGGCCGCCGCCGCCGGCGCGGACGGGTCGGGGCTGGTCCGCACCGAGGCGCTCTTCGGAGACCGGGCCACGGCCCCGACGGTCGCCGAGCAGGTGGCCGACTTCGAGCGCATCGCCGAGCTGCTGGCCGGTGGCACCATCACCATCCGCACCTGGGACGTTGGCGGCGACAAGCCGTTGCCGTTCCACCCGCAGGCAGCCGAGGCCAACCCGTTCCTGGGGGTCCGGGGGCTGCGGGCCTTCCGCGAGGACCCGCGGCCGCTCGTCGACCAGTTGGAGGCGGTCTGCCGGCTCGCCCGGGAGCAGCGCGTGCGGGTGATGTTCCCGATGGTCACCACGGTCGAGGAGGTCGACTGGGCCCTGGCACGGCTGGACGAGGCCGCCGGTCGGCTGCCCGACGGTCGCCCTGACGGGCTCGAGGTCGGCATCATGATCGAGGTCCCGGCGGCGGCCCTGCGCCCTGAGGCGCTCTCGACCCTGCTGGACTTCGTGAGCATCGGCAGCAACGACCTGGTGCAGTACACCCTGGCGGCCGAGCGCGGGAACCCCGCCCTGGGGGACCTGGCCGATGCGGCCGACCCCGCCGTGCTCCGCCTGATCCGGGACACCGTGACCGGCGTGGCGGAAGGTGTCGACGTCTGCCTGTGCGGGGACGCGGCCAGCGACCCCGACCTGGCCCTGCTCCTGGTCGGACTGGGCGTGACCGAGCTCAGCGCGACGGCCGCCTCCGTGCCACGGGTCAAGGACGCGGTGCGGCAGGCCAGTCTCGCCGACCTGCAGGACCTGGCCGAGCGCGCCCTGCGGGCCGACTCCGCCGCCGAGGTGCGGTCGCTCCTCCGCGGGTGACCGCCCGCCCGAGGGCGATCGCGCACCTGCGCGGGCGGTCGCGCAGCGATCGTCGACAGTGCGCTAGCGCACGCCGCGGGGCCGGAACTGGATGCTGATCCGCGGACCAACGGGCTTGGCGGTCTTGGGCACGGCGTGCTCCCAGGTGCGCTGGCATGACCCGCCCATGACGAGCAGGTCGCCGTGGCCGATCACGCGGCGGATGGTCCGGCCCGCACCACCGCCGTTGGGGCGCAGCAGCAGCGCTCGGGGTGCCCCGATCGACACGATCGCGACCATCGTGTCCTGGGTGTTGCCGCGCCCGAAGCGGTCGCCGTGCCAGGCCACGCTGTCACGGCCGTCGCGGTAGAGGCACATCCCCGCGGTGCGGAACGGCTCGCCGAGCTCCGGCAGGTAGTGCCGGCTCAACTCCTCACGGGCCCGCGTCAGGACCGGATCGGGCAGCTGCTCGTCCTCGCCGTAGAACCGCAGTAAGCGGGGGGTGTTGACCTCGTTGTCCCACATCACTCTCCGTTCGCCGCGCCACTCGACCCCGGCCGACCCGCCCAGGGCCAGGCGGGTGAAGAGCTCGTCGGAGCCGGTCACCCACCCCGGTCGGACGTCGAGCCACGCCCCGTCGCTGAGCTCGGTGCGTTGGACCGCGCGAGACAACGGTCGGAGGCCGATCTCGTCGACCTGGTCGAGGAGGGAACCCTGGAGTGCGACGGACATGTGTTCGAGAATAGAACAGGAGTATGACGAGTGCAAGGGCGACTCTGGTGCGCTCGGTGACCCGTGGGGAGCGACGCGCGACGCGCTCGGTGGGGTGCGGGAAGCGCAACCCGGCGCGCTCGGTGGGGTCTGGGGCCGCAACACGACGCGCTCGGTCGGGAGATGGGGGGAGTTCGTCGGTGGTGGGTGGGAGACTGGGGAGCATGCCGCTCTACCGGGACGCCGCGATCGTCCTGCGCACCCACAAGCTGGGTGAGGCCGATCGCATCGTCACGCTGCTCAGTCGCGGCCGGGGCAAGATCCGGGCGGTCGCCAAGGGGGTGCGGCGCACGAAGTCCAAGTTCGGCGCGCGGCTCGAGCCTGGCATGGTGGTGGACCTGCAGTGCTATGAGGGCCGCAACCTGGACACGGTGACCCAGGCCGAGTCGCTGGCCTCCTACGGCGAGCCGATCGCGCGCGACTATGAGTCCTGGACGGCCGCCAACGCGATGCTGGAGACCTGTGACCGGCTGACCGAGGAGGGGGAGCCCGCCGTCCAGCAGTTCGTGCTGCTCGCGGGCGCCCTGAGCTCGCTGGCCGGGGGCACCCACGAGGCGGGGCTGGTGCTCGACTCCTATCTGCTGCGCGCCATGGCCATCGCCGGCTGGGCGGCCAGCTTCCACGACTGTGCCCGCTGCGGGGCCGAGGGGCCGCACCGGGCCTTCGACGTCGCCTCGGGCGGGGCCGTCTGTCCCGTATGCCGTCCGCCCGGGTCCGCTGCGCCCGCGCCACAGACCTTCGAGCTGATGGCGGCGCTGCTCACCGGCGACTGGCAGGTCGCCGACGACAGCGAGGTCTGGCACCGCAAGGAGGCCAGCCGGCTGGCGCAGGCGCACGTGCACTGGCACCTGGAGCGCGGCGTGCGTTCGCTGCGCCTCGTGGAGCGGGTGTGATGGCCCGTCGCCGGCCCGTCGCGCCCTTCCCGCACCCCGGCGGCGCCCAGCCGCCCGACATACCGCGTGACCTCGTGCCCCGCCACGTGGCGATCGTCATGGACGGCAACGGCCGGTGGGCCAACCAGCGCGGGTTGAAGCGGACCCAGGGGCACGAGGCGGGGGAGGCCAGCCTGCTCGACGTCATCGCCGGCGGCATCGAGATCGGCGTGAAGTGCATCTCGGCCTATGCCTTCTCGACCGAGAACTGGCGGCGCAGCCCGGACGAGGTCCGCTTCCTCATGGGGTTCAACCGCGACGTGATCCACCGCCGCCGCGACGAGCTGGACAGCTGGGGCGTGCGGGTGGTCTGGTCCGGCCGGACGCCACGGCTGTGGAAGTCGGTGATCTCCGAGCTGCAGGACGCCGAGGAGCGCACGCGCGACAACGACGTGATCACGCTGAACTTCTGCGTCAACTACGGCGGACGGGCCGAGCTCGCCGACGCGGTGCGGCGCATCGGGGAGGACGTGCGCGACGGGCGGCTGTCCCCGCGGGGGATCGACGAGCGCACGATCGGGCGCTACCTCTACCACCCGGAGGTGCCCGACGTGGACCTGTTCGTGCGCAGCTCGGGGGAGCAGCGCACCTCCAACTTCCTGCTCTGGCAGAGCGCCTACGCCGAGATGGTCTTCCAGGACACGCTGTGGCCCGACTACGACCGGCGGCACCTGTGGCAGGCCATCGAGACCTACGCCTCGCGGGACCGCCGCTACGGCGGTGCAGTGGACGCGCAGGCCTGACTGAGGCTGGCTGGGCGAGCCGTCCCGGCAACACGCCGGTCCACGTCGGCTCAGTCGTACCCGGGTACGACTGAGCCGTGCGCAGCCGGGCGTGTCGCGGGACGTATGTCCGGCACAGCGGTGGGGTGGATGCCCAGGCCTGTCTGAGGCTGGCTGGACGACACCCTGCCTGCCGCGAGGTGGATCTGCGTGCGGACGCCCGCCACGGTCGGTGACCGTGACGGGCGTCCTGCCTCGACGGAGGGTGAGTGCGCTGACCCCAGGTGCCGGGGTCAGCTGCTGGGCCTCAGCTGCTGGCGGAGCAGGCCTGCGCGTAGCCCGCCTGGTCGAAGGTCGGGCCGTGGAAGAACTCGTTGGTCGTCTCGATGCCCAGCGGGGCCTCGGCGTTGGGCGTGCCGACGATCACACCGCTGACGGCCACGTCCGCTCCCTCACCGCCATAGGTGATGGCCTCGGCCATGCCGTCGAAGTCCACCTCCAACCCGTCCATCGCCGCGCGCAGCCCGGCCCGGGTCAGGTCGCCGCCCTCGGCGGCCTTCTCCAGCAGGGCGTGCATCGGGTAGTTCATGACCCACCCGATGATGTAGCCGCCGTTGGGGGGCAGTTCGCCATCCAGCGACTCCTTCATCGCCTCGACGCCGGCGCTGGTGCCGTCCCACTGCTCGGTCGGGGCCAGGTGGTTGTAGAGACCGATCAGGGCAGGGGCGGCGGCGCTGTCCAGCAGGGCCGGGTTCCAGGTCGGCAGCGAGCCGAGGAAGCGTCCGGTGAACCCGCCGGCGGCGAGCTTGCCGACGATCTCGGCGTTCTCGGCCGGGCCGACGGCCAGCAGCACGACGTCGGGCTGGGCCGCCATCACCGCGGACACGACGGCGTCCTGGCCGCCGGTGATCTGGTTGGGGCCGGTCGGGATGACCGTGACGTTCTCGACGCCGTTGGCCTCGGCCCACAGCGTCGCCCCTGCGGCGGAGTCGCCGCCGTAGTCGCCGGGGTAGCCGACGGCGGCGACCGCGCCGACCTCGCCGTGGTTCTCGCTGAACCAGTCCAGACCGACCATCGCCTCGATGCAGTAGGAGTAGCCGGTCTCCATGATCAGGCCGTGGTCGTTCTCGGAGAAGGCGTAGCCGGACCACCAGGAGGCGGGCACCGCGACGATGTCGTTGGCGTCCATGTCGTCCAGCACCGACTCGGTGTTCACCGTGCCCAGGCTCTGCGCGATCGCCAGGATGTTGGGCTCGATCTGCTGGTAGGCCGCGGCGTGCTCGGCGGCCTGGTACTTGGTGTCGCGGGTGTAGGTGTCGATGTCGACGTCGAAGCCCGCGATGCCGCCGGCCTCGTTGACCTGGGCCCAGTACGCCCGCTGGGCGTCGGTGATCGGGACGGCGAGCGCGGCGAACGGCCCCTCGGTCAGGTCCGACAGGACGCCGAGGTAGATGCAGCCGTTGTCCGGGTTGACGGCCTCGGGACAGGCCTCCTCGGTGACCCCGTCGCCGATCGTGATCTCGCCGCCGGCCTCCGGGGTCTCGGTCTCCGCGGCGGTCTCGTCGCTCCCGTCGTCGGGGGACGTCTCCTCGCCCTCGTCGGGCGCCTCCGGGGCGGTGGTCTCCTCCTCGGTGGGGTCCTCCTCGACGGCGGTGCAGGCGCT
>Ga0123333_10004018_pt1 | contig 13990 bp, 7 predicted proteins | sample BioC12SIPDNA_3_FD_89957 | JGI IMG/M metagenome (GOLD analysis project Ga0123333, IMG submission 89957) | Anaerobic biogas reactor microbial communites from Washington, USA - Biogas_R2_B C12 SIP DNA | ecosystem: Engineered > Bioreactor > Anaerobic > Unclassified | place: Washington, USA... | reverse complement strand
GATCGCCTCCGACATGGCGCTGGCCCGGTGGATGATCGTGCTCATCGTCGTGGCGGTGTCGGCGGTCCTCGTCGGCCTCACCGCGTACTTCGCAACGCGGCTGGCGCGGCGCTCGTTCTTCGACCCCGTCACGGCCCTGCCCAACCTCAGCTACCTCCGCTCGGCCGCGCGCGTCGTTCTCGACGCCGGCCGGCGCGGGGCTCGTGGCGGCGGCCTCGTGCTGATCGACGTCGACAGGTTCAAGCTCGTGAACGACACGCTCGGGCGCGCGCAGGGGGACAAGCTCCTGCGCGACCTCGCCGAGCGCCTCCGGGCGGCCGTGCGCGGCAACGACTACGTGGCGCGGCTCGGCGGCGACGACTTCGCCGTGCTCCTGCCGTCGGCCGACGAGGCCTCGGTGCGGGCGGCGGCCGAGCGCGCCGTGAGCGCGATCGCGACGCCGTTCAGGGCCGTGGGCCGCGACATCAGGCTCGAGGCGAGCGCGGGCGTGGCCATGTTCCCGCGGGACGCCGTCGAGCTCGACGGCCTGCTCCAGCGGGCGGAGCTGGCGCTGGAGCGCGCCAAGCGCGCGCGACGCACGGTGGCCTTCTACCGGCGCGAGAGCGACGCCGGGCGCCACAGCCTCTACCTCGAGTCCGACCTGCGCACGGCGATCGAGCGCGAGGAGCTCGACATCGTCTACCAGCCGATCTGCTACCTCCCCACCGGCGAGATCCTCGGGCTCGAGGCCCTGACGCGCTGGGAGCACCCGACGCGCGGCCCGATCGCCCCCAGCACGTTCATCGCCATGGCGGAGAGGAGCGGCTTCATCGACAGGCTCGACCGCTGGACCCTGCGCGAGGCCACTGCGCAGCTCGCGGCCTGGTGCCGGCTCGGCTCGAACGTGATCGTCACCGTGAACCTCGCGGCCCAGACCCTCTCCGACCCGGGCCTGCCCGCCTACATCGAGGAGCTGCTCGCCGAGACCGGCGCGCCGCCCGACCTGCTCGCCCTCGAGGTCACGGAGCGCACGGCGCTGGACGACTTCGAGACGAGCGCCGGCGTGCTGATGCGGCTGCGCGAGACGGGCGTCGGCGTGGCCCTCGACGACTTCGGCCGCGGCTACTCGTCGCTCGCGACCCTCGACCGCCTGCCGATCTCGTTCCTCAAGCTCGACGCCAGCTTCACGCAGGGCATCGGCGCCTCGCTGAAGGACGAGCACCTGCTGCGCGCGGTCAAGCTGTTCACGAAGGGCATCGGCATCCCGTTCGTCGCCGAGGGCATCGAGACCGAGAGCCAGCGCACCTGGCTGATCCGCCAAGGCGTGCGCTTCGGCCAGGGCTACCTGTTCTCGCGCCCGACCGCGCGGGAGAACATCGTCCCGCCGCGCGGCGTGCGCGCCAACGCCCGCCTCGCGCCGCCCATGCCGGCCGAGCACACGCGCGGGCAGAACTGAGCCCGGTGCGGCCGTGGGCGAGCGTGGGCTACGCGGGGTTCTAATCCGCGCGCGTTAGTCTCGCTCATGAGAGTGAGCCAGCGCCTCACTCTGTTGGAGAGACTCGTGCGTCTCACACGGAGGTGCAGCATGTCAAGGTCAACGAACGTCCTGCGCGGTGTAGGACGGCGTGTCGTCACGGTGGCGCTGCTCACGGCAGCGGCCATGACGCTCGCGCTCGCCGCCGCGCAGGCGCTGCCGGAGAACGCGGCCGAGGCGATCGAGAGGGGCGAGGCCCTCGTCGCGGAGGCGCTCGCCACCTACGACGCCCAGTACCCCGACAGGCCGCTGTGGCGACAGGCGTTCGCCGAGGGCCGCACGGCCATCGAGCTGGCGCCCGGCCACCCCGAGCCGCTGCGGTTCCTCGCCCGCGCGTACAGCCTGTCGAACTGGCACGGCCCGGCCGTCGAGACGTGGCGCGAGTTCCTCGCGGCCGGCGGCGAGTTCGCGGGCGACGACGCCGAGCTGTTCGGTGACTCGGCGATCGAGTTCGCCTTCGCCGCCTACCAGGTCGGCAACCTCGAGCTCGCCGCGGAGCGCTACGCCGAGATCGTCGAGGTGCTGCCCGACCACGTCGAGGCGCACCGCTGGCTCGGCCGCATCCTCCTCGAGCTGCGGCTGCCGGAGCAGGCGATCGCTGCCTGGCGGACCGTCGTGGAGCTCGAGCCCGGCTCCCCCGGCGCCGAGTACTTCCTCGAGCTCTCCCAGGCGCAGGCCCGGTGGGGCATCGACGCGGCGAACTCCTTCTACGCCGGGGTGGCGGCGTACGAGGCCGGCGACCTCACCCGCGCCCGCAACAGCTTCGCCGCCGCCACGGCCCGCAACGCCGACTACGCGGCGGCGTGGGCATGGCTCGGCCGCGTCTACTTCGAGCAGGGCCTGTACGCCGACGCGAACCTGGCCTACGAGCGCGCGGTGACGCTCGAGCCCGCCGAACCGGCGTACCAGTGGTTCGCGCGCGAGTCGGCGCGGCTGATGCAGGGCGGCGGCGAGCCTGCCGAGGACGCCCCCGAGCCGGAGGCGCCGCCGGCGGCGCCGGAGGGCGAGGACCCGCTGCCTGGAGCCGCGGACGAAGAGGACTGAGGAAGAGGGCTCAGGGAGAGCCGACCGGAGGGCGAGGCCCGGGCGCAGCGCTCAGGCCTTGCCCTCCAGCCAGTTCGGGCCCACGGCGGCGTCGACCCTCAGTGGCACCTTGAGGGGGATGGCGCCGCTCATCGTCTCCACGGTGGCCGTGACGACGTCCTCGGCGACGTCGCGCGGCGCCTCGAGCACCAGCTCGTCGTGCACCTGGATCAGGAGGCGCGCGTCCCGGTACTCGGCCTTGAGGCGCTCGTGGAGCTTGACCATCGCGACCTTGATCAGGTCGGCGGCGCTGCCCTGGATCACCGAGTTGATCGCGAGGCGCTCCCCGAGGAACCGCTGGTTGCGGTTGCGTGAGCGGATCTCGGGGATGTCGCGGCGGCGCCCCATGATCGTCGTGATGTAACCGAGGTCCTCGGCCTCCTCGATGCAGGTCTTCAGGAACCTGTCGAGCCCGGCGTAGCGCTCCTTGTACTCGTCGATGAACCGCTGTGACTCGGCCCGCGGGATGCGGAGCGTGCGCGACAGGCCGAACGCGGTCTGGCCGTAGACGATCCCGAAGTTCACGGTCTTCGCGATGCGCCGCTGGTCCGGCGTGACCTCCTCGATCGGCACCCCGAACACCTGCGAGGCGACGAAGGCGTGGATGTCCTGGCCCTCGCGGAACGCCTTGACCAGCTCGGTGTCGTCGCTGAAGTGGGCCAGCATCCGCAGCTCGACCTGCGAGTAGTCGGCGGTGATCAGCACGGTGTCCTCGTCGCGGGCACGGAAGGCGCGCCTGATCTCGCGCCCCGCCTGGGTGCGGATCGGGATGTTCTGGATGTTCGGGTCGGAGGACGAGAGGCGCCCCGTGGCCGCGCCGGTCTGGTGGAACGAGGCGTGCAGCCTGCCGGTGACCGGGCTGAGGTAGCCGGGCAGCGGCAGCAGGTAGGTGCCGAGGAGCTTGTTCAGCTCGCGGTACTCGAGGAGCAGCGGCAGGAGCGGATGGTCGGTCTCGGCGGCCAGCGTCTCGAGGACCTCGGCGTCGGTCGAGCGGCCCGTCTTGGTCGTCTTCACGACCCGCATGCCGAGCCTGTCGAACAGCACCTCGGAGAGCTGCTTCGGCGAGTCGGGGTTGAACTCCTCCCCCACGACCTCGACCATGCGCTCCTTGAGCCGGGCGATGCGCTCCTTGATCGTCTCGGCGTAGGTCGTGAGCATGTCGGCGTCGAGGCTCACGCCCTCGCGCTCCATGTCGGAGAGGACGCGCACCAGCGGCATCTCGACCTCGGTGAACAGCCGCTTGAGCGAGCCGTCGGAGCCGGCGGCCCGCGAGCGGCTGCGGACGTCCTCGGCGTCGACGGGCTCGGCGTCGATGCCCTTGGCCAGGCGCTCGTAGAGCCGCCACGTGATGTCGGCGTCCTCGGCCGCGTAGCGCGCGATCTGGTCGAGGGGCACGTCGAGCATCGAGAGCTGGTCCTTGCCCTTGCCGATCAGGTCGGTGATCGGCGTGGTCTTGACCCCGAGCAGGTCGCGGGCGAGGTCGTCCATGTTGTAGGTGCGCCGGCCCGGGTAGAGCAGCGACGCCGCGACCATCGTGTCGAACAGGGGGCCCTTGAGGTCGATCCCCGCGCGGGCGAGCGTGATGATGTCGTACTTGAGGTTCTGCCCGACCTTCAGCGTCCGCTCGTCCTCGAGCACCGGCTTGAGCCTGGCTGCGACCATGTCGGGGTCGAGGGTCTCGCCGTGCGCGCCGCGCACCGGCACGTACCAACCGGTGCCCGCCTGCCACGAGAACACGTAGCCGACGATGTCGGCGTCGACGGCCCTGAGCGCCGTGGTCTCGGTGTCGAGCGCGAACGCCTCCTGCTGCGCGAGCTCCGCGACGAAGGCCTCGAACGCCTCCTCGGTGTTCACGACGCGGTAGTCGGTCTCCATGCCCGCCGCCTCGACGTCGGACGGCGTGGCGTCGGCCGCGGCGGCCACGGCCTCCGGTTCGGCCAGGTCGAGCTGGTCGAGGAACGAGCGGAAGCCCAGCTCGTCGAAGAGCTCGCGGAGCTGGCTGCGCTGCGGCCGCGGCGTGACGCAGTCCTCGAGGCGGAAGTCGATGGGCACGTCGCGCTCGAGCGTCACGAGCCGCCGGGTGAGCGCCATGTTCTCGCGGTGCTCGGCCAGGTTCTCGCGCAGCTTCGGCGTCAGCTCGTCGAGGTGCTCCATGACCGCGTCGGCCGTGCCGTACTTCGCGATCAGCTTCGCGGCCGTCTTGGTGCCGACGCCCTTCGCGCCGGGGATGTTGTCGGTGCTGTCCCCGGTGAGCGTCTGGACCTCGACCGACTGCTCCGGCGTGTAGCCGCGCGTCGCGGCGAGCTCCTCGGGACCGAGCAGCTCGCCGCTCGAGGGGTCCCACAGCTTGACCTTGTCCGAGAGGACCTGGTGCAGGTCCTTGTCCTTGCTGCCGATGCGCAGCTCGACGTCCTCGTCCTTGAGCCTCTCGGCGATCGTCGCGATGACGTCGTCGGCCTCGTGTCCCTCGAGCTCGTAGACCCGGATGCCCATCGCCGCGACGACCTGTCGGATGCGCTCGTACTGGGTGTGGAGGTCGTCGGGCGCGTGGTCGCGGTTCGCCTTGTACTCGGCGAAGTCGCCCTTGCGCAGCGTCGTCGCGTCGCTGACGTCGAAGGCGATCGCCAGGTAGTCGGGCCTGAGGTTCCTCAGCACGTTGACGAGGAGCTGGGTGAACACGTACACGGCCTTCACGGGCTCGCCCGAAGGGGCCGTGAGGTCGCGGAACGGCGCGTAGTAGGCGCGGAACAGCTGCGCGTGACCGTCGATGATGTAGAAGGTCTTCACCCGTCTCCCTCTCGGGTCGCCGGTCCCCGAGGTTCGGCGCCCCCTGCGACGCGCGGGGCCGCCGCACCCGCGTCAGGGGCTCCGGGCGACCAGTGATTCTACCATCGCGCCCCTCGCGCCCCCGCCCCTCGCTATCATCCCCGGAGCGGCGGCGGTCGTCCCCCAGGGCGGCCCGCGACGCCCTCGGGACGGGAGCCTGATGAACGACTTCGAGCGACTCGGCGCCTTCTACCTCGGCGCGCCGGTGGACGACGCCTTCGAGCGCGCGGCCGAGCCCTTCCTCTACGACGCCTCCGACCTCACGACGCACGCGGTCATCGTGGGCATGACGGGCAGCGGCAAGACGGGCCTCGGGGTCGCGCTGATCGAGGAGGCGGCGATCGACGGCGTGCCGGTCCTCGTCGTGGACCCCAAGGGCGACTTGGGCAACCTCGCCCTGACCTTCCCCGAGCTGCGCCCCTCCGACCTCGAGCCGTGGCTCGACCCGCGCGAGGCCGAGCGCGAGGGTACAGACCTGTCTAGCTATGCCGCGAAGGTCGCCGAGGACTGGCGCGCCGGGCTCGCCGCCTGGGGCCAGGACGGCGAGCGCATCGCGCGCCTCCGCGGCTCGGCGCCCGTCACCGTCTACACGCCGGGCTCGAGCGCGGGCGTCCCGCTGTCGGTGCTGGGCTCGTTCGCGCCGCCGCCCCCCACGGTGCTCGCCGACCGCGAGGCGCTCGCCGACCGCCTCGCCGGCACGGCGGCCGGCCTGCTCGCGCTCGTGGGCCGCGACCCCGACCCGCTGGGGCGCGAGCACCTGCTGATCGCCGCCGTCCTCGACCACGCCTGGCAGGCCGGCCGCGAGCTCGCCCTCGCCGACGTGATCAGGGGCGTCCAGGCGCCGCCCGTGAAGCGGCTGGGCGTCCTCGACGTCGACACCGTCTTCCCCGCCTCCGACCGCATGAAGCTGGCGATGGCGCTGAACGCGCTGCTGGCCTCGCCCAGCTTCGAGGCCTGGACGCGCGGCGAGCCGCTCGACCTCCAGCGGCTCCTGTACGAGGAGAGCGGCAGACCGCGCGTCGCGGTCGTGACGATCAGCCACCTCAGCGACGCCGAGCGCGAGTTCTTCCTCACCCTGCTCTTCTCCGAGGTCGTGTCCTGGACGCGCTCGCGCTCGGGCACGACGAGCCTGAGGGCGCTGGTCTACGTCGACGAGCTGTTCGGCATGATGCCGCCCGTCGCCGAGCCTCCCACGAAGCGCCCGCTCCTGACCCTCCTCAAGCAGGCCAGGGCGTTCGGCGTCGGCCTCGTGCTCTCGACGCAGAACCCGGTAGACCTGGACTACAAGGCCCTGTCGAACGCCGGCACGTGGTTCGTCGGCCGGCTCCAGACCGAGCGCGACAAGCAGCGGCTGCTCGAGGGCCTGCGGGCGGCGAGCGGCGGCGTCGACGTCGCCGCGCTCGACGCGACGATCTCGGCGCTGCCGAAGCGGACGTTCGTGATGCGGTCGGTGCACGAGCCCGAGCCCGTGGTGTTCCAGACCCGGTGGGTGATGTCGTACCTGGCGGGTCCCATGTCGCGCGAGCAGATCGCCAGGCTGGGCGAGCTGGGGCTGAACGCGCCGCCAGGGGCCGGCGCGGCGGCGGCCGGCGAAGGAGCGGGCGCCGGCGGCGTCGCGTCCCAGACCGAGCCGGCCTCTGCGGCAGCGCGCAGCGAGCCCGCGGCGCCGTCCGCCGTCGGCGCGGGCGGAGACGACCGCCCCATCGTGCCGCCGCATCTGCCCGAGCTGTTCGCGCCCGCCGCGAGGCCGGGGGGCCGGGTGCGCTACTACCCGTTCCTGCTCGGGGTGGCGGACGTCCTCTACCGCTCGAAGACCCACGGCGTGGACGAGGAGCGCCGCGTCTCCCTGCTCCTGGAGCCCCAGGAGGGACCCGTCCCCGTCGAGTGGTCGCGGGCCGAGGAGGCCGGCTTCGCGCTCGAGGAGGCCGCGAGCTCGCCCGCCGCCGGCGCCGGCTTCGCGCCGCTCCCCGAGGTGCCGCTGAACGCGAAGGCGGTCAAGGAGTGGGGCGAGCTGTTCGAGCGCTGGCTGCGCACCGGCGGGGCGCTGCGCCTGTGGCGCGACCCGGCCTCGAAGCTCACCTCGCGGCCGGGCGAGAGCGAGCAGGAGTTCCGGCTCCGCTGCGCGCAGGCGGCCCGCGAGGCGCGCGACGCCGCGGTCGCCAAGCTGCGCGAGCGCTACGGCGCGAAGATCGCCGCCGCCGATAAGCGCATGCTGCGCGAGGAGCAGGCCGTGGCCCGCGAGCAGCAGCAGCTCCAGGCCCGGGCCGTGAACGTTGCCGGCACCGTCCTAGGCGCGTTCCTCGGCGGCCGGCGCTCGCTGTCCACCGTCGCCAACCGGGCCGCGCAGGGAGCGAAGGACGTGGGCGACGTCCAGCGCGCCAAGGAGCGCTACGCCGCCGCCGCCCGCGAGCGCGAGGAACTGGAGCGCGGCATGCTGGCCGAGGTCGAGGAGCTCCAGCGCCGCACCGTCCACCCCGAGGACCTGCGGCTGGAGCCGGTGGTCGTGACGCCCACGAGCCGCGACGTCGCCGTGCGCTACCTCGGGCTCGTCTGGGTCCCTTTCGCCCGGAGGGAAGAGCGCTGGGAGAGGGCTTGACCGATCCGACAGAATGAGTTGAGGCACCACATTACGGGGCCTTAGCCTTGCGGGGGAGCATGGTGAGTCGTCGGTACGCAACGTTGGCGGTCTTGGTCCTTGCCTTCTCCGTCTCGCTCGCACAGCCGGTCACGAGCGCTCGACGACCGGCGCTCGATCACCCATCGGCCAAGGCCTTCTTCCAGGTGCTTGACCTCATAGCCGAGAGGTACATGCACTCCGAGGTCGACGAGGGTGCGTTGTGGCGCGCCGCCACCGCGGCGCTCGTGGACGCCCTCCCCGATAACTGGAGCAGGTACGACGATCCCGTCGCCGTCGCGATCAACGCGGCCGACCGGACGGGTTCGTTCACTGGCATCGGCGTGGACCTCGGGGAGTTGACCGTAGGGGACTCGACCCGCCTCGTGCTCCGGAAGGTGTACACGGGTAGCCCGGCGGAGGCCGCAGGCCTGCGGCCGGGCGACGCCATCGCCAGCGTCGACGGACGGGACGTGCGCTTCTGGCTACCGGGCGACCTCGCCAGCGTGATCAGGGGTCCTGCGGGGACCACGGTGAGCCTCGTGGTGGACAGGCCGGGCGAGCCTGCCCCGCTGACCTTCGAGGTCGTGCGCGGCACCGTCGAGTTCCCGGTCGTCACCAACGGGATGCTGCCAGAGCAGGTCGGGTACGTCGCGCTGTACACGTTCTTCCTCGACGACGCCTACAGGCAGTTCTACCGGCACTACCAGGGACTCCTCGACGCCGGGGCCACGGCGCTCGTCCTCGACCTCAGGGACAACGAAGGCGGCTGGCTGCGGGAGGCCCTTCTCTTGGTCGACGAGTTCCTCGACATAAGGCCGGTGTGGCAAGAGGTCCACAGGGGCGAGGCGGGGACCGTGTACACGCGTAACCGCCGCGCGAGCGACCTGCCACTAGTGGTCATCGTCAACTCTCGTACGATCTCGGCCGGCGAGACCGTGGCCGCGGTGTTGCAGGCGGAGGGCCGGGCCGTCATCGTGGGCGAGCCTACGGCAGGCAAAGGCACAACGACCCCCTTCTACCCCCTCGGCGACGGCGGTGAGGTCGTGCTAGCCCACAGCGACATAAGGCCGATGAACGGCAAGCGGATCGAAGGCGTCGGCGTCTTCCCCGATGTCCTGGCTCCCGACCTACGCGGCTCAGCGCTCGTCGCGGCGAGCGGCTCGGGAGTCCGCCCTGGACACGTGGTCGAGCTCGTGGTCGACGGCGTCGTGGTCGCCAGTACGGTCGCGGGAGTCGACGGTTTCGACCTCGTCGGCGTCGTAGGCGGGGGCCCCTACGTGCCCGCGGGCCCGGCGCCCCACCTAGGCTCGGACCCGGCGCTGGTAGCGGCGTTCGAGGAGGACAAGCGGCTGAGGGAAGCCGCTGCCGAGCGCTGAGCCTGGAAGAGGTCGGGGGCCCCGGCGGAGCCTAGCCTCCGGCCGCCGACGCATCGGGGATCGCCTCGAAAGCCTCCGGCGCCGGCAGCAGGCGCCAGTTCCACTCGCCGTCGCGGCGGGGCGGCCAGATCACGGCCGTGGCGCGGCCGGCGATCGCGATCGCGTCGATCGGGCCGAAGTAGCGCGAGTCCTCGCTGCCGCTCGGCGTGCGGTTGTCGCCCATGACGAAGTAGGTGCCCTCGGGCACGACGAGGTCGAGCACCACCGGCACGCCCTCCGGCGTGCCGGGCGGCACCTCGATGTTCGCGAGGACGTTGCCGTAGAAGAGCTGCGCGCGCGGGTCGTTGACGGCCACCACGCCGCCGCCTCCCAGCCGCGGCAGCCAGTTGCCGTTGGCCGAGCGTTGGAAGTCCACGACCATCCCCGCGACCTCGCCGTCCTCGACTACGACCCGCGGGAAGTCGACGGGGGCGACGTAGACCGTGCCGCTGTCGGTGATGAAGCCCTGGTCGACGGGGTGCCCGTTCACGTACACCTGGCCGCGTTCGATGCGCACCCTGTCCCCGGGCTGGCCGATGACCCGCTTGATGTAGAAGCTGCGCCTGCCAGTCTCCAGGGCGGTGGGCGCGTTCGCCGGCTCGCGCAGGACCACCACGGCCCCTCGCTCGTACTCGCCGAGCACGCCGGCGCGCCTGAGCCAGGTGTCGTACTTGGGGATGAAGACGCGGTCGCCGGTGAGGAGGGAGCGGATCAGGTTCCCGCGCCCGACGCCGCCGTCGAGGTTCGGCTCCATCGAGCTGCCGATCACCCCTACCGTGGTGAAGACGAACGTGACGACGAGGTAGGCGATCGCGAGGGCCTCGGCGTAGCCGCGCACCTCGCGCCAGAACCGCCCCTGCCACGTCGTCGGCTGGGCCGCCGTCCGCGCGGCGGGCCGGGCCCTGGTTCTCGCCGCTTCCGACGGCGTGCTGGTCTCGGGCATGACGGGACAGGTTACCGCGTCGCCGCTCACGTGCGGGTGTGCAGGCGGTCTCACCGAACGTGGCTCCCGACACCTTATCATCTGAGGTATGGCGGCAGAGGACGGCGGCCGACCGCGCGACCCGTACGCCCACCGCGGCAGGGGCGCGCGGCTCGACCCGCTCAACCGCTACACGCGGCTCGAGGTGGAGCTCGACCCCGAGGAGGTCACCGACGACGACCTCAGGGCGCGCACGCGCTACCTCGACGACACGTCGCGCTCGGCCGTCGCCTCCAACGACAGCCCCGACGTCGGCTTCGACTTCAGCGTCAACCCCTACCGCGGCTGCGAGCACGGCTGCAGCTACTGCCTCGATGGGAACACGAGCGTCCTCATGGCCGACGGCAGCAGCAAGCGCCTCGCGGACGTACGCGTGGGCGACAGGGTGCTCGGCACCGAGGGTCGGGGGCGCCACCGCCGCCTGGTGGAGACCGAGGTGCTGGACGAGTGGGCGTCCTACAAGCCCGCCTACAGGGTGAGGCTGCGCGACGGCACGGAGCTCGTCGCCAGCGGGGACCACCGCTTCCTCACCGAGCGCGGCTGGAAGCACGTCACGACCTGCGTGGAGCACCGGCGCCCGCACCTCTCGACGGCTGACCACCTCGTGGGCGCAGCGCTCCAGTCGAACGCCGACCTGCGCGTCGTCGCCGTCGAGCGCCTCAACGACGGCCAGGAGCTGCGCGACCTCACGACGGGCACCGGTGACTTCATCGCCAACGGGGTCGTGGCCCACAACTGCTACGCCCGCCCCACCCACGAGTTCCTCGGCCTCTCGGCCGGCCTCGACTTCGAGCGCGTGATCCTCGTCAAGCGCGACGCCGCCAGGCTCGTCGAGGAGCGCCTCCGCTCCCCGCGCTGGCAGCCCACGGTCCTGGCGATGTCGGGCGTGACCGACCCCTACCAGCCCGTCGAGCGCAAGCTCGGCATCACGCGCGCCGTGCTGCAGGTCCTGGCCCGCTACCGCAACCCCGTGGGCGTGATCACGAAGAACGCGCTGGTCACGCGCGACAGCGACGTCCTGGCGGAGATGGCCGCGTGGAACGGCGCGAACGTCTTCCTCTCGATCACGACCCTGGACGAGACGCTGCGCGCGCGCCTCGAGCCGCGCACCAGCACGGCCGCGAACCGCCTCAGGGCCGTGCGCGAGCTGGCCGCCGCCGGCGTGCCCGTGGGCGTGAACGTGGCGCCGATCATCCCCGGACTCACCGACCACGAGGTGCCCGACATCCTCGCCGCCGCCGCCGAGGCCGGCGCCACGCACGCCGGCTACACCGTGCTGCGTCTGCCGGGTCCCGTCGCGACGATCTTCGAGGAGTGGCTCGAGGCCAACTACCCGCTGCGCAAGGAGAAGGTGCTGAACCGCGTGCGCGAGTCGCACGCCGGGTCGCTGTCCGACCCGGTGTTCTACCGTCGCATGCGCGGCCACGGCGCCATCGCGGAGCAGGTGCGCGAGCTCTTCCACCTCACGTGCCGCCGCCTCGGGCTCGTGAGCGAGCGCTACCCCGAGCTCGACACCGGCCGCTTCAGGCGACCGGGCAGCCCGGAGCAACCGTCCCTCTTCGACCCGTGACGCGCCCTGCCGGCCCCGGCGGCCGACCTTCGTTCCGGCCCCGCGCCCGCGCTGCCGGCCCCGCCCGGCGCGCGCGGCCGCGACGCGAAGCGTGTAGCATGGGCCGTGCCATCTACCAGGGTCACGCTCCTGCGGGGCGCGCTCGCCGCCGGGCTGCTCCTGGCGGCCACGGGCGCGGCCCAGCAGCCGCTCGTCACGCCGCACTACTACGGGTTCCAGCTCCCCGAGCTGCTGCCCGGCGAGGCGATCGAGGGCGAGCTCACCGACTCGGACGGCCAGAACTTCAAGGACGGCAGCCGTCTCGACCTCTACGGACTGACCGCCGCGGCCGGCGAGACGCATACCGTCACGGTCAGCACCACAGCGTTCGAGCCCGTGCTCAGCGTCTTCGGGCCGGACGGCAGCTTCGTCGCCCACGCCGACTTCGGCGCGAGCTTCGGCGAGGTCAGCGCCACCTTCGTCGCCGACACCAGCGGCCGCTACGTCGTCGTGGTCTCGGGCTGGGCCGACTACGACATGGGCGCCTAAACGGTCAGGCGCCTCGCGACCGCGGCGGGCCCCTCGGAGGCGCGCGCCGTGACGCTCCCGACGACCCTGGACTCCCGGATCACCGCAGACCTGCCCCCGCTGCCCGTGGGGTTCGGCGGCGGCGCCGAGTACTTCAGCTTCGAGCTCGAGGAGGAGACGCTCCTCCTCGCCGCCATGCGCTCCAGCGAGCTCGACGCCTACCTGACGCTCTACGACGCCACCGGGGCCGTGGTCGCCGAGAACGACGACGACGGCTACTCGACCGACGCGATGCTCGTCGCCCTCCTCGAGCCGGGCAGCTACGTCATAGCGGCCAGCACGTACTTCTTCGGACAGGTGGGCGAGTACACCCTCACGTTGGAGCCGTACTACCGGCGCTGAGCACGTCTTGACGGCGCCCAGGCAGTCGGGACTGTTCGCCGGCGCGGCGGCCGAGCCGCTGGCGGCCCGCATGCGGCCGCGGACCCTCGACGAGTTCATCGGCCAGGACCGCATCGTCGGGCCCGGGCGGCTCCTGAGACGCGCGATCCAGGCCGACCAGCTGAGCTCGGTGGTCTTCTACGGGCCTCCCGGCACCGGCAAGACGACCCTCGCCCGGGTGATCGCGAACACCACGAGGGCCGACTTCCTAGCGATCAACGCCGTGCTCGCCGGCGTGAAGGACATCCGCGAGGCCGTCGCCCGCGCCCAGGCCGCGCGCGAGGCCGGACGGCGCACGATCCTGTTCGTCGACGAGGTCCACCGGTTCAACAAGGCCCAGCAGGACGCGCTGCTGCCCTGGGTCGAGAACGGCACCGTGATCCTGATCGGCGCCACGACCGAGAACCCCTACTTCGAGGTGAACAAGGCGCTGCTGTCGCGCAGCCGCGTCTTCGAGCTGACGCCGCTGAACGAGGACGACCTGCGCGCCGTCGCGCAGCAGGCCCTCACCGACCCGGAGCGCGGCTACGGGCGGCTCGACGTCCTTCTCGACGACGACGCCCTCGATCACCTCGTCAACGTCGCGAACGGCGACGCCCGCGCGCTCCTCAACGCGCTCGAGCTGGCCGTGGAGACCACGGAGCCGGACGCCCAGGGCCGCGTCCACGTCACGCGCGAGGTCGCCGAGGAGTCGATCCAGCGGCGCGCCGTCCTCTACGACAAGGAGGGCGACGCGCACTTCGACACGATCAGCGCGTTCATCAAGAGCGTGCGCGGGTCCGACCCCGACGCCGCCCTCTACTGGCTCGCGAAGATGGTCTACGCCGGCGAGGACCCGCGGTTCATCATGCGCCGCCTCCTGATCCTGGCCAGCGAGGACGTGGGCCTCGCGGACCCGCAGGCCCTCGTCGTGACGGCGGCGGCCGCCCAGGCCTTCGACTACGTCGGGCTGCCCGAGGGGCGCTTCCACCTCGCCCAGGCGACGCTGTACCTGGCCACCGCGCCAAAGTCGAACTCGGCGATGGCCTTTTTCGAT
>Ga0123333_10004013_pt1 | contig 14010 bp, 12 predicted proteins | sample BioC12SIPDNA_3_FD_89957 | JGI IMG/M metagenome (GOLD analysis project Ga0123333, IMG submission 89957) | Anaerobic biogas reactor microbial communites from Washington, USA - Biogas_R2_B C12 SIP DNA | ecosystem: Engineered > Bioreactor > Anaerobic > Unclassified | place: Washington, USA... | reverse complement strand
GTCAACATGTTCGAGGCCGGCATCATCGACCCGGCCAAGGTGACGCGTTCGGCCGTCGAGAACGCCGCTTCCATCGCGGCCATGATCCTCTCGACCGAGGCGCTCATCACCGATATCCCGGAACCTCCCGCCGCGGCACCCGCTGAGCCGATGGATTACTAAATAAGCAGAATGGCAACCTGGCTTTTTCAGGTTGTCAGACAAAAAAACAGCAGAGGGATTTAGCCTCTGCTGTTTTTCGTTGTTATGAAACTAGGATTTTGTCGTTACCTTGATGGTGCGGGTGCGCACTTCTTCTTGCTTGGGGATCGTCAGCGTCAGCACGCCCTTGTCAAAGCTGGCCTCGGCCTTGTCGGCCTGCACCGGGATGTTGAAGCGCAGCGTACGGTTAAAGGTGCCATAGGCGCGCTCCTGAAGCAGATACGAGACGTTCTCTAGCGGGCTGGAGATCTCGCCCTTGATCGTCAGGGTATCGCCCTCGATGGTGATATCGACAGTCTCCGGGTCAACCCCGGCCACCGATGCCATGATCACCACGTCCTGGTCGGTCACATAGGCGTCGATCGGCAGCTGGCAGGTCGGCACGGTATCGTTCCATTGCACCGGACGGTATGTATCACCCACAAAACGATCCATCGCGTCGCGCAGAGTCAACAGGTCGCGAAAAGGTTCCCAACGGTTGCTTGCCATGATATTACTCCTTACCTTCAGCTGCTTTGGTTTTTACCTGGATGGTCTTGGGCCTGGCTGCCTCGCTCTTGGGCACTGTCAGCACAAGCACGCCATTCTCATACTCGGCTGTTATGTCTTCGCTGTGCTTGCCAGCCGGCAAGGTCACCACACGCTGGAAGGCGCCACGGCGAATTTCACGCCACAGATAGTTGCGCTTTTCGTCTTGCTCTCCGGATTCCTGTTTCATCTCGCCCTTGATCGTCAGGCTGTCGCCGGTTTTGGTCACCTCGACATCCTCGGGTTTAAAACCCGGGATCGCCAGCTTGATCACCACAGCATGCTCAGTCTCGTACATGTCCAGGGCTGTATCAGCCGTGTCGTGCAGATTGGTGACGGCGTTCTCACCGAAAAAGCGCCCCATACGGCGCAAGCTGCGCAGGTCATTCCAGGGATCGAAACGTATTAAATCACTCATTTTGTCCTCCAATCAATAGTCACATCGGAACTGTAAGTTTCGATGCCTTATTATATCATGATACCAGCGACTTGTCAAGGCTTATTTTACTCTTGTATAAGATTAGTTTAGCGTATGATTATCAACATATATTGACAAACCATGGTAATTTGCTTATAATAATGTACATCGTTTAAATGGGCGGACTATGGAATACAAGGACTATTACAAGGTTCTGGGTGTAAAAAAGGATGCTTCGACGGATGAGATCCGCAAGGCTTATCGCAAGCTGGCTCGCAAGTACCACCCAGATGTGAACCCGAACAATAAAACAGCCGAAGAGCGCTTTAAAGAGATCAATGAAGCCAACGAGGTGCTGACGGATCCGGACAAGCGCCAGAAATACGATACCCTGGGCGCCAACTGGCAGCAATATCAGCAAGCAGGCGGGGATCCGGGTGGCTTTGATTGGAGTCGCTGGAGCAGTGCTGCCCAAGGCGGCCCGCAGATGCACACCGAATATGTCGACCTCAACGACCTCTTTGGCGGCGCTGAGGGGTATTCTGACTTTTTCCGGCAGATGTTTGGCGGGGCGAGTATGGGCGGTTCGGCGCGTTACAAACCCGGTAACGTCCCCGGACGCGACTATGAACAACCTGTGCAAGTCACTCTGGAGGAGGCGTATCGCGGCACCAAGCGCCTGATGCAATCCGAGCGCAGACGGCTCGAGATCACTATCCCGGCAGGGGTTGACAATGGCTCGCGTGTGCGCGTGGCTGGCGAAGGTGAGCCCGGCCGGGGCAACGCCAAGGCAGGCGATCTCTACCTGATGGTGCAGGTGACCGAGCATCCGCGTTACCAGCGCAAGGGGGCTGACCTGTACGTGCGTCAGGGCGTCGACCTCTACACCCTGATGTTGGGCGGTGAGGTGGCGGTAGATACCCTCAAGGGGCGCATTTCGTTACGGATCCCGGCCGAAACGCCGCAAGGTTGCGAATTCCGCCTGCGCGGCCAGGGTATGCCATTGCTCAAAGAACCGACCAAGTTTGGTGATCTGTATGTCAAGGTCGAGGCTATTTTGCCCACAAAGCTTTCTGAAGACGAGATCAAGCTCTTCAAGCAGTTGGCAGCGGTTCGCCAGAGCGAATAAGTACACGAGAAAGGCAGCAGTTATGGATTTCCGAGATGACGAACCCTGTTATGTGATCAGTGTAGTGGCCAAGATGGTCAACCTGCATCCGCAGACGTTGCGCTATTACGAGCGTGTCGGGCTGATCAAGCCCTCGCGTACCTCTGGGCGCATCCGGCTCTATTCGCAGGCGGATGTCGAGGATCTGCGCAAGATCGCGCGCATCACCGAAGAGCTGGGGGTCAAGAACCTTGCCGGCGTCGAGGTCATCATCAATATGACGGAGCGCATCGAAGAGCTGCAGCGCCAGATGGCTGAGCAGGAAAAGCGCTATCAGGCGGAGATCGAACAGCTGCAGCAGCAACTGGACATGTACCACAACCTGGTGCGTCGTTACGGCCCGTTTGATCGGCTGGCAGGAACAACCGGCTTTTTACTGGGGCCACAAACGGATCAGGACACAGAAACCGGGTGATCTTGGAGAATGCCCGATAATATTATTGAGCAGGTGATAACTGTATGAACATAAATCGATTTACCGAAAAAGCGCAGGAAACTATTATCCGCGCTCAAGAATTGGCCAGAGAAGGCAACCAGAGCCAGGTCGAGGCCGAGCATCTGCTGCTCGCGCTCGTCGAGCAGGCCGACGGCGTGATCCCGCAACTGGTTATCAAGATGGGTGTCCATCCCCAGGAGCTGGCCCTGCAGCTGCGCAACGAGTTGGACCGCCAGCCCAAGGCCTATGGCGCTGTCGAACAGCGTCTCTCTCAGCGCGTCGCCAACATCCTGGATACCGCCCAGCACGAAGCCGAGGCGATGCACGACGAATATGTCTCGACCGAGCATCTCTTTATCGCCGCGCTGGAAGACAAGGGCTTTGTGGGTAACCTTCTGCGCCAGCACCAGCTGACGCGCGACAAGGCCTTGCAGTCCCTCGCGGGCATCAGAGGCAACCAGCGCGTGACCGACCAGACCCCCGAGGCGCGCTATCAGGCGCTCGAGAAATATGCCCGCGACCTGACCGACCAGGCCCGCCGCGGCCGGCTGGATCCGGTGATCGGGCGCGACGAAGAGATTCGCCGCGTGATCCAGGTGCTCTCGCGCCGCACCAAGAACAATCCCGTACTGGTGGGAGAAGCCGGTGTGGGCAAGACGGCCATCGTGGAAGGACTGGCGCAGCGCATCATCAAGGGCGATGTGCCCAAGGGGCTGCGCGATAAACGCGTGCTGGCCCTCGACCTGGGATCGCTGGTGGCCGGTGCCAAGTACCGCGGTGAGTTTGAGGAACGCCTCAAAGCCGTGCTCAAGGACGTCTCGGAATCCGAAGGACGCGTGATCTTGTTCATCGACGAGCTGCATACCATGGTGGGTGCCGGCGCGGCCGAGGGATCGCTGGATGCCTCCAATATGCTCAAGCCGATGCTGGCGCGCGGCGAGCTGAACGCCATCGGTGCCACCACCATCAACGAGTATCGCAAATACATCGAAAAAGACGCCGCCCTCGAGCGTCGCTTCCAGCCGGTAATGGTTGAGGCTCCCTCGGTGGAGGATACGATCAGTATCCTGCGCGGGTTAAAGGATAAATACGAGATCCACCATGGCGTCAGAATCCAGGATGCCGCACTGATCGCGGCAGCGACGCTATCCGACCGCTACATCAGCGATCGCTTTCTGCCGGACAAGGCTATCGACCTGGTAGACGAGGCGGCTGCGCGGCTGCGCATGGAGATCGACTCTTCGCCGCAAGAGCTTGATGAGATCGAGCGGCGTGTGATGCAGCTGCAGATCGAACAGCAGGCCCTCAGCAAGGAGAGCGACCAGGCCTCCAAAGAGCGGTTGGCCAGGCTCGACGAAGAGCTGGCCAACCGCCGCGAGGAACTGGCCAGTGTCAGGGCGCGTTACGAGCGCGAGGTAGATGCCAACCAGGCCGTGCGCGAGGGCAAGGCCAAGCTCGAAGAGCTGCGCCAGCGCTCTGACAAGGCTGAGCGCGAGGCCGACCTCGAGCTGGCCGCCAGGCTGCGCTATGCCGAGATCCCGCAGGCCGAAGCAGAGATTGCCCAGGCCGAAGCCGACCTGAACGAGATCCAGCAGGGCCAGGCCCTCCTGGCGCAGGAAGTGACCGACCAGGACATCGCCGAGATCGTGGCCAAGTGGACGGGCGTGCCCGTCTCGCGCCTGATGGAGGGCGAAGTCGAAAAGTTGGTGCACATGGAAGAGCGCCTGCACGAGCGCGTGGTAGGCCAGGACGAGGCCATTTCGGCGGTAGCCAACGCCGTGCGTCGGGCGCGTTCGGGCCTGCAGGATCCCAAGCGCCCCATTGGCAGCTTTATCTTTTTAGGGCCGACGGGGGTGGGCAAGACCGAGCTGGCACGTGCTTTGGCCGAGTTTCTCTTTGATGACGAAGATGCCCTCATCCGTCTGGATATGAGCGAGTATCAGGAGCGCCATACCGTGGCGCGCATGATCGGCGCACCGCCGGGCTATGTGGGCTATGAAGAGGGCGGGCAACTTACCGAGGCCGTACGTCGTAAACCATATGCGGTGGTGCTGTTGGATGAGATCGAAAAGGCACACGCCGAAATATTTAACGTGCTCTTGCAGATTCTGGATGACGGCCGCCTGACGGACGGTAAAGGACGCACAGTGAACTTTAAAAACACCGTCATCATCATGACGAGTAACGTCGGCAGCCATATCATCAGTGAGATGGCCGGTGCTGATCGAAACGCCTTGCACAACCAGGTGATGGGGGTGCTGCGTCAGCAGTTCAAGCCCGAATTCCTGAACCGTGTCGACGAGATCATTATCTTTCATGCCCTGTCGCGCGAGCAGCTGGGGCAGATCGTGGGCATCCAGATCGGCATCCTGCAGCGCTGGCTGGCCAACCGGAATATCAGCATCGAGATCAGCCAGACGGCACAGGAAGCTCTGGCGGAAGAGGGCTTTGATCCGGTTTATGGCGCGCGTCCGCTCAAGCGTACGATCCAGCGCCGCATCCAGGATCCGTTGGCGCTTGCCATCCTGCAGGGAACCTTTCATGAAGGCGATACTGTCACGGTCGATTACCACGACGGCGAGTTCCAATTTAGTTGATGTATCATCCCACATGGGCAGGGGTAATTCCCTGCCCGGTGGGGGTTGACCATAAAGGAGACTAAAGTGCTGAGTTTTGAACGTTTTAGCGAGGGCTCGCAGGAAGTCGCCGCGCGCTCGATCGAGATCATGCAGCGCTATCACCATACCCAGCTGGATAGCGAGCACATCATGCTGGCGATCCTCGAGACGGCCTCGGGTGAAGTCACCGACATCCTCGAGAACCTGAATGTCAACACCCTGGAGCTGCGCGAAAAGCTCGATCAGCTCCTCAAAAATAGCCCGCGCCTGGCGGCTGGTACGCCCGTCATGCAGGCCGCCCAGGTGTTTATCACCCCAAGGGTCAAGCAGATCATGGACCGGGCCAACGCCGCCGCCACCAAAGACGACGCGGAGACGATCCGCGTCGACCACCTGCTGATGGCGCTTGCTCAGGAAGAAGGCACCGAGTTCAGCCGCCTGATGGCAGAAGTCGGCCTTACCGCCGGCAACTTGATACAACAGAGCGCTGCGCCGCAAACGGCGGATAGACAGGCTGGCGCGCGCAACATGCCCAAGCTGCGCACCCTCGAAAAGTACAGCCGCGACCTGACGGCTCTGGCGCGCGAGGGCAAGCTCGACCCGGTGGTCGGGCGCGACCAGGAGATCCTGCGCGTCCTGCAGGTGCTGTCGCGACGCTCCAAGAACAACCCGGTGCTGATTGGCGAAGCAGGGGTGGGCAAGACGGCCATTGTCGAAGGTCTGGCGCAAAAGATCGTCGAGGGCGATGTGCCCGAGCCGCTGATGGGCAAGCGCGTGCTTTCGCTCGACCTCGGCGCCATGGTGGCCGGCTCACGCTTTCGCGGTGAGTTTGAAGAGCGTCTGAAAGCCTCGCTCAACGAGATTCAGCAGGCCGATGGGGTGGTGATCCTCTTTATCGACGAGTTGCACACCGTGGTGGGCGCCGGCGCTGCGCAGGGGGCGATCGACGCCTCCAATATGCTCAAACCGGCCCTGGCACGCGGTGCGCTGCGCTGTATCGGGGCGACCACGCTGGACGAGTATCGCCAGCACATCGAAAAAGATGCTGCACTCGAGCGTCGTTTTGCGCCCGTGTTTGTCGACGAGCCCAGCATCGATGAGACCGTCGAGATGCTCCATGGCTTGCGCAGCCGCTATGAGGACCATCACAAGGTACACATCACCGACGATGCCCTGGTCTCGGCCGCGCGCCTCTCGGACCGCTATGTCAAAGACCGCCGTCTGCCTGACAAGGCCATCGACCTAATCGACGAAGCCTCCTCGCGCCTGCGGCTGCGCATCTTTAGCCTGCCGCCAGAACTAAAGGAGCTGCGTAAAGAGGTGCTGCAGCTAACCCAGGAAGAAGAGCTGGCGGGCCAGGAGCGCGACTATGAAAAGGCGGCTGCCATCAAGAGTCAGAGGCTGCAAAAAGAAGACGACTTTAATGAGCGCCGCGACGCCTGGAAAGCCTCGCAGGGCATCGACGAGCAGGTCGATAGCGATGACATCGCCCAGATCGTGGCGATGTGGACGGGCGTGCCCGTCACGCGCATGCAGGAGGCCGAAACCTCGCGCCTGGTGCACATGGAAGAGGCCCTGCGCGAGCACGTCATCGGCCAGGAAGAGGCCATTGTGGCCGTCTCGGATGCCATCCGGCGGGCACGCTCCGGTCTCAAGGATCCAACTCGCCCAATCGGCAGCTTTATCTTTTTAGGGTCGTCGGGAGTGGGCAAGACCGAGCTTGCCAAGGCTTTGGCTGGCTTTATGTTTGACGATAGAGACGCTCTGCTAGCGATCGACATGTCGGAATACAGCGAGCGCCATACAGCCTCGCGCTTGGTGGGGTCGCCTCCCGGCTATGTGGGTTACGAAGAGGGCGGCCAGCTGACCGAAGCGGTGCGCCGCCGGCCGTATCAGGTGATCCTGTTCGACGAGATCGAAAAGGCCCACCCGGATGTGTGGAATACGCTCCTGCAGATCCTCGAAGAGGGCCGTCTGACGGATGGCCAGGGGCGCACGGTCGATTTCCGTAACACGGTCATCATCATGACGAGCAACATCGGCACGCGCTATGCCAGCCGGCAGGCTGCCTCGCTGGGCTTTCAGGTGGCGACCGAGGAAAAAAAGGAGAGCATCCTGAGCGATGAGATCAGCGAAAACCTAAAGCGCACCTTCCGGCCCGAGTTTATCAACCGTGTCGATGAGGTGATCATCTTTCATAATCTGACGCACGCTGAGATGCTGCAGATCGTGGATTTGCAGATACAAGAGATCGCCAAGCGCCTGAGCGAGCAGGGCGTCAGCATCGAGCTGAGCGTGGCGGCCGCCGACTGGTTGGCACGCAAAGGCTTTGACACCGCCTTTGGGGCGCGCCCGCTGCGTCGTGCGCTGCAGCGTTATATCGAAAATCCGCTTTCGCAGCGCCTGCTGACGGGTGATCTACCGCCGCAGACGCATCTGGTGATTGACGTGAACAAAGACGGCGACGGCATGCAGTTTATCGAGCAGACAGCCAGAGTTGATGCCGAGGCTGAATCGCTCGAACAAGGAGTGGACGCGTAAGCATGAAATCGATCCAGGAGTGGCAGCAGGTTCTCGATTCTACCGAACCAGCCGTTGGGCGCCTCTACCGCGCATTGTGCGAGATCCCATTTCTAGTAGCTGCCGCTCCTGAGTTGGCGGCTGCCTATACGCTCATCCGCGAGTCGCTCGCGCAGGGCGGCACCCTCTATCTGGTGGGCAATGGCGGTAGCATGTCGGATGCCCTGCATATTTCCGGCGAAATGCTTAAGTCCTTTGCCATTCATCGTCCTTTGCCAGGACCCCTTCAGCAGGCGCTGCGCCGCCAGCCGGATGGCGAGGCGCTGCTGGGAAGCCTGCAGGCTGGGCTGCGCGCGCATGTGCTGGGCATCAACCCGACCTTGCTTTCGGCAGTTGCCAACGATCTACCCCTGGCAGGGGTGGCCTGTGCCCAGGAGTTGCTGGCGCTGGCCAAGCCGGGCGACGTGCTGCTGGGCATCAGTACTTCGGGCAAGGCGCGCAACATCCATCTGGCACTGAGCGTAGCGGCGGCCATCGGCCTCAAGACCATTGCGCTGACAGGGCGCGCCCCCAACCCCATGTCCGAGCGGGTGGATGTGTGCATAGCGGTGCCCGAGAGCGATACCTATCGCGTGCAGGAGACACACCTGATGCTTTACCACCAGCTGTGTCTGATGCTCGAGACCAGCTTTTTCAGCTGAAATCCGCCCAAGGGAGGTTTGACAGCACCGGGGCGTACGGCTAAAATCGGCAAATCAAGAAGCGGGATAGATTCGATGCAGCAAGATAAGACAACCTGGAGCCTGATCGTGATTGCCGTGGTGCAGGCTATCGCGGCATTGCTGATGCCGCCATCCTTGCTGGGGTCGATCTCGCCGGCGGTGTGGGGAGTGGCCATTGCTCTCTTTATCCTGCTGGGCTGGAGCCTGGTGCGCCGCAAGCGCTTGGCGATGGTCGCAAGCATCTTTGTACAGGGGCTGAGCATCATCGTGCACCTCTTGGTGCTGCTGCCCAACGTGCGTCTCAACGAAACTGCCCCGTGGAATATAGAGCTGCTGGTGACCTGCCTGATCTCAATTGTTCTCTCTGCCCTGGTGCTGTCGATGATCAATCGGCCTCAGGTGCAGATTATCATGCAATAACCCCTGACATAACCCGCCTGATTTAACTCCCGTAATGGAAGAACAGGGCACTGGCTGCCGCCAGGCCGGCCGTCTCGGTGCGCAAGGTCAGCGGCCCCAGGGAGACCCTGCGCGCGCTGCGCTGCTCGGCGGCAAATACTTCGGCGCTAGTAAAGCCGCCTTCCGGCCCTATCAGCAGGTAGACCTCGGACGGCCGAACCTCGGGCAGGCTTTGCTTGAGGGTGAGGGGGCTCTCGGGGTCGGCGATTAGTACCAGGGCTGTCTCAGGGAAGAGCAGGTCTTTCAGAGCGACAGGCGCATGTAGTTGCGGTAAACGGGTGCGCCCAGATTGCTCAGCGGCCTCGCGGATGATCGTGCGCCAGCGCTTTTGTTTTTCGTTTTTACGCAGCGAGCGTTCTGTCACTAGCGGGATAAAGCCGTCTACACCGAGCTCGGTGCCCTTTTGCAGTACCCACTCCAGTTTGCTGGGACGTACCAATGCCTGGCAGAGCGTCAGGCGAACGGGCGCGCGGCGCTCGACCGCGTTGGCCGAGAGCACCCGCACGCGCGCGTGCCGGCCCGACAGCTGCAGCAGTTCGGACTCGTACTCGCTGCCGCTGTCATCCAGCAGCACTATATGTTCGCCGACCCTGGCGCGCAGCACCTGGCTCAACTGCCGGCTGATGCCCTCGGACAAATCCAGCTCGGAGTCGACGGCGAGGTGTTGTTCGATAAAAAAGCGCTGCATCTCAGCATTTACGGGCAACCAGCGCTACCCAGTCGTCTTCATCGCGGCGTTCGGGGGCGTCAAAGCCCACCTCTTGCAGGGCCTCTGCGACGGAGTCGCTTTTTGCCGAGATAATCCCCGAGGCGATCACTGTGCCGCCCAGCTTTAATGCCGCGGCGATGGCAGGGGCGAGTGCGATGATCACATCCGCAAAGATGTTGATCACCATCAGGTCATAGCCGTTGCAGGTGTGCATGGGCACGTCCGCAGGGGTATCGGGTCCAGCGAGGGTGCCGACTTGCACATTGACACCCGTCACTTGGTTGAGAGCCAGGTTATCCTTGGCGACATGCACGGCCACCGGGTCGATATCCAGTGCGACGATCGGGCCGACGCCCTGCTTGGCCAGGGCGATCGAGAGGATCCCCGACCCCGTGCCGACGTCGATGGCGCGCAGCCCCGCACAGGCGTGCTCTTCGATGGCTGCCAGGCATAGCCTGGTAGTGGCGTGCAGCCCAGTGCCAAAGGCCATCCCCGGGTCGAGCAGAATCACCATTTCGCCCTCTTTGGGGGTGTAATTGCGCCAGGTGGGCACGATCACAGTACGTTTGCCGATGTGCTGTGGCTCAAAGTAAGCTTTCCACGATTCCGACCAGTCCTCCGGCGCCATCACCCTTACGTTCGGTTTGCCCACGTCAGCGGCCTGCCCTAAAAGCAGCAGGGCGATCTCCAGCTTCTGGGCGGTCTCCTGCTCCCATTCGGGGATAAATCCCTTGACCAGTGCACGCGCCGCCGGGCGCTCCTCAACCACCGTGCCGCCGCTGCAGTAGCGGCTAAATAGGTTGATCAGGTCGTCAATAGCCGTCTTTTCGGTTTCGACACTCAGTTCAATCCAACGCTTGTCGTTTGTCATCCTTACAGCCCCAATGCTTCGCGGATGCGTTCCAGAAAGCCCTTTTCTTCACTGGCGACCGTCTCGGTGCCCAGGCTTGTGCCCAGCTCCTGCAGCAGCTCTTTTTGTCGGCCGCTCAGGTTGGTAGGCGTTTGGATATTTACGATCACCACTTGATTGCCGCGGTCGCGCCGATGCAGATGCGGCACGCCCTTGCCATATAACTTGAAGACCGTTCCCGTCTGGGTGCCGGCTGGCACTTTGATCTTTTCGGTGCCCTCCAGGGTCGGCACCTCGATCTCGGCGCCCAGAGCAGCCTGGGCGATGTTGATGTTCATGTTCAACAGGATGTCGTCTTCGCGACGCGTGAAAAAGGCGTGCGGTTTGACGTGCAGCACCACATACAGGTTGCCCGGCGGGCCGCCGTTGGCACCCGGCTCACCTTCACCCGTCAGGCGGATGCGTGTCTGGTCGTCGACGCCGGCGGGGATATCGACCTGAATGCTGCGCTCCTGCTTGACACGCGTGGTGCCGTGGCAGGTGCTGCAGGGCGTGCTGATCGTCTCGCCGCGCCCACCACAGTGCGGACAGGTTGATACGTTGACAAAGGCGCCAAAGATCGACTGCTGCTGGCGGCGCACCTGGCCGCTGCCGTTGCACTCGCTGCAGCGCACCGGCGAGGTGCCCGGTTCGGCGCCGCTGCCGCGGCAGACCGTACAGGTCTCCATACGGTTGATGGTGAGGTCGTGCTTTAATCCAAAGACGGCCTCCTCAAAGCTGATCTCGAGGTCATAACGCAGGTCGGTGCCGCGGGTAGGGCCGGGGCGCCCGCTGCGGGTGGAAAACCCAAAAAAGTCTTCAAAAATACTGCCAAAGCCGCCCATATCAAAGCCCTGGAAACCGCCGCTGCCCTGGTTAAAGGCCTGGTGGCCAAAGCGGTCGTAGAGGCTGCGCTTTTCGGGGTCGCTCAGTACCTGGTAGGCTTCGTTGATCTCTTTGATGCGCGCCTCAGCGTCGTCTTCCTTGCTCACATCGGGGTGGTAGCGCCTGGCCAGCTTGCGGTAGGCTGAGCGAATTTCATCCTCCGATGCACCGCGGGGGATCTCCAGGATTTCGTAATAATCGCGCTTGTTATCGGTCATACGGTTTCTCTTTGTGTGTGCTCGCGCCACGCTGAGCGGCAGATACGACAAATAGGGACGTTCAACCAGAACGTCCCTATCTGGTTAACGGGTTCTAGACTTCGCGAAAATCTCCTTCGACAGTCTGCTCGTCATCGCCCGGCTGCTGAGCATCATTGCCCGGAGGCGGAGTCTGATCGCCCGGCTGCTGGTAGGCAGCGGCTGCCACCTGCTGCAGCACGGCAGAAAGCTCCTGGCCGCGGCGGCGCATCTCTTCGGTGTCGCTGCCCTTGACGGCTTCGCGAGCTGCGGCGATCTTGGCCTCGACATCACTGCGCACGTCGGCAGGCACCTTGTCGCCAAGGTCTTTCAGCGTTTTTTCGGCGCTGTAGGCCAGCGAATCGGTTTCGTTGCGTGCTTCGGCTTCATCACGGCGGCGCTTGTCGTCAGCAGCGTGCTCTTCGGCCGATTTTACCATCCTGTCGATCTCTTCCTTGTTCAGGCCAGAAGAGGCGGTGATGGTGATCTGCTGCTCACGGCCGGTGGCTTTGTCCTTGGCCGATACATGCAGGATGCCGTCGGCGTCGATATCAAAAGTCACCTCGATCTGCGGCACACCGCGCGGTGCGGCTGGGATGCCATCCAGGCTAAAGGTGCCCAACTGCTTGTTGTCGTTGGCCATCGGGCGCTCGCCTTGAACCACATTGATCTGCACCTGGGTCTGCATGTCCGAGGCGGTCGAAAAGATCTGGCTCTTGCGCGTCGGAATCGTGGTGTTGCGCTCGATCAGCGGGGTGGCAACGCCGCCCAGTGTCTCGATGCCCAGCGTCAGCGGGGTCACGTCGAGCAACAGCACGTCGTCGACCTGTCCTCCCAAGACACCGGCTTGAATGGCGGCACCTACTGCCACCACTTCATCGGGGTTGATGCCCTTGTTGGGGGCCTTTTTAAAGAACTCTTCGACACGCTTTTGCACCAGCGGCATACGCGTCTGGCCGCCCACCAGCAGCACTTCGTTGATATCCGAGGCACTAAAGCCGGCATCCGAGAGCGCCTGCTTGACGGGTGCCATTGAGCGATCGATCAGGTCCGAAACAAGCTGCTCGAGCTTGGAACGTGTCAGCGTCATGTTCAGGTGCTTAGGGCCGGAGGCATCTGCCGTGATAAAGGGGAGGTTGATTTCGCTCTGCTGCGTGGTCGAGAGCTCGATCTTGGTCTTTTCGGCCGCTTCCTTTAAGCGCTGCAGGGCCATGCGGTCGTTGTGCAGGTCGATGCCCTGGTCTTTGCGGTACTCGTCAATGATCCAGTCGATGATGCGCTCGTCGAGGTCATCGCCGCCCAGGAAGGTATCGCCGTTGGTTGACTTGACCTCAAAGACGCCGTCGCCGATGTCGAGGATCGAGATATCAAAGGTGCCGCCGCCCAGGTCATAGACAGCGATCTTTTCATCCTTTTTCTTGTCCATACCATAAGCCAAGGCCGAAGCCGTCGGCTCGTTGATGATGCGCAGCACGTCCAGGCCGGCAATGCGCCCGGCATCCTTGGTGGCCTGGCGTTGGGCGTCGTTAAAGTATGCCGGCACGGTGATGACGGCCTGCGTCACTTTCTCGCCCAGGTAGGCCTCAGCATCGCTCTTGAGCTTGGCCAAGATCATGGCCGAGATCTCGGGGGGCGAATATTCTTTGCCATCCATCAGCACCCAGGCATCACCGTTCTGGCGCTCGATAATCTTGTAGGGCAGCACCTTTAAGGCTTTTTGCACTTCGGCGTCACTGAACTTGCGGCCCATCAGGCGCTTGATCGAAAAGATGGTATTTTCCGGGTTGGTGATCGCCTGGCGGCGCGCCAGTTGCCCCACCAGACGCTCATGCGTCTTGGGGTTGACGGCAACCACGCTGGGGCAGAGGTTCCCGCCCTCTGCGGTAGGGATCACTTTGGGCTCACCGCCCTCCATGACCGAGACAACCGAGTTGGTCGTCCCCAGGTCGATTCCAATAATTTTGCTCATAGTTACTCCTTATCGGGTTTCAAATTGTAAACTGTTTTATTCAGCAGGGCCAGATGAGGTCTTTACCGAGGCAACCCGTACGACCTGGTCGTCGAGCATATAGCCTTTTTTAAACTCCTCCAGCACTTCGCCCTCAGGGCGATCGCTGGGTTCGGTCATGAGTGCCTCGTGATAATTCGGGTCAAAGGGCTGCCCAACCGCCTGGATTGGTTTGACCCGAAAATGCTCCAGGACAGCTTTGAACTTTTTTTC
>Ga0123333_10004012_pt1 | contig 14014 bp, 5 predicted proteins | sample BioC12SIPDNA_3_FD_89957 | JGI IMG/M metagenome (GOLD analysis project Ga0123333, IMG submission 89957) | Anaerobic biogas reactor microbial communites from Washington, USA - Biogas_R2_B C12 SIP DNA | ecosystem: Engineered > Bioreactor > Anaerobic > Unclassified | place: Washington, USA... | reverse complement strand
TCGGCGAGCACGGTGGCGGCATCGTCGGCCGCCTCGACGTCCTCGGTCGCCAGCTGCGCTCGGCAGAACTGGTACAGACGCTGTGCCAGCCCGGACTGGCTCGCTCCGCCGTCCCGCGCGGCGGTCAGAATCTCGGACACCACCGGATGGTGGACCTGAATCTCCGGCGTGGCGCGGAGCCACATCGCGCGCTGGTCAGCGGTCAGCGTGCCGCGCAGCTCGTGCGTCAGCCAGCTGGCCCGCGGATTCAGGCGGAGATCGAACCGCAGCGTCATCTGGCAGCGTCCCGGTCGTTCCGCCCGCGCGACCACTTCCCAACCCTGGGCAGATGACCGTCCCCGCGGATTGATACGCAGGTTCTCCTGGCGGAAATCCTGCCGGAATACGCGGCAGTGCGCCGTGTCGGCCGGCGCCGCCGCCCGTAGATCGGCCGCCGCCCGGCGGGCTTCCCCTTCGATGAAGTACATCAGTCGCCAGGCGGTGTCGTCCAGTCCATGCTGGAGGTCGTGGCGCGCGCGATACCGCAATGCCACCCCGGCGGTGCCGCACACAACCAGGACCAAAAAAACGTGCGTGGCGTATTTCCTGTGAAGCACCGGCCGCTACCCCTGGGGAACGATTCTGCCGCTCAGTCTAATCTGCACTCGGCACACTGTCGACGTCGTCCCCCTGCACCAGCAGCTCGTAATCGGCCTGCAGACCGGAGGCCAGTTCCTCGATCTGCAAGTGCCACGCCCCCGGAAGATCGTTACGTGCCAGCTCGAAGCTCAACTCCAACTGCCCCGCGATCGCCGCGTGATACCCGGAATACTCGGCCGGCCGACCGTCCGGATCGCTCAAGGTCACGCGCAGCGGCAGCACGGCCGGCACAGGCGCCTCCAGGTCGTCGAGTACCTCGATCCGGCAGCGCGCCGCCGCGCCACGAGCGACCGAAGGTGGCAAGGAGACGCGCAGCGACGAAATAGGACGCGGCACCGCCAGGAACAGACGGCCGTCGCATGGGCCCAGCGTCACAGGCCACGAACACGTGGCCGGCAGCGCGTCCCCCCCCGGTACCGGAACCGACTCCACACGGCGATGCGCCACCAGGTCGTACACGACACTGCCCGGCGGGTCAGTCCGCAGCGTCACGGTCCCGGCCGACAGCCGGCCCGCCTCCTGCACGAGACCATGTTGCCCCACGTACTGGCCGAACGCGCGGCAATCGTTGACCAGGAACAGGTACGTGGATGCACCGCCACCGGGCGCACTGAATGTCCGCCGATACGGCACGATGTCCGGATTGGACGACTCAGCCGGCCACTCGTACCTGCCGGCCAGCTCCTGCCGCAGAGTCGCGGCCAGCGCCAGCAGCGCAGCCTTGTCGACATCCGCCTGCTGCGTGCGGACCAGTGGCGTCAGGCGGATGTCAGGCGTGATGGCCGAGGCCAGACGGTCGTCCGCCACGACAATGCCGCCCGCCTGCTGAAACGCCCGCACACGCTCCGCAACCGTCTGAGTCAGCACGTCGGCGTCGGGCATCACCAGCACCTTGTAGTTGTCGAGCCCCAAGTCGCTGATACTCTCGTCGTACAACACATCCGCCTGGAGTCCGGCATGTTGCAACACCTGATAACAGTCGCCGGTCCAGGTGTGGCTCCAGCCATACGCGCCGCGCTGAGCGAACATCTGCGCCGCGAAGCTCTCGTAGAAGGCCACGTCGTGGCGGGCCGCCGGAACGTTCCGCAGCATTGGCCCCAGCGGTTCGACAATCTCGTGGACCAGACGTTGCAACTCGTGCTGCGTCTGAGTGTGCGTGTAGCGATAAATCGCCGGATAGTCAGTCGCGACCAGGCTCTCCCAACCGTGATACATGATTCCCTGAATCGGCCGGCTGATCTTGGTCCAGAACGCCTCGCGCAGGTGCATCGGAGCGATTGTGATGAAGGCTGCGTCCGGGTCGGTGTCGACCCACGGCGAGCGGACCTGCGGTGCCGCTCCCTTCGTGACCGGGGCGGTTTCCGAGCGGTACCAGATGATCTGTGTCATTTTCATCACGCGCTGCGGCGTGGATGCGCCGCGCACCATCGCCAGCAGTTCGTCGGTAGGCAGGCCGATGCGCAGCGGCTCGGGGTACGAATACGTCCACTGGGACAGCACGTCGACTTCACCCCCGCTGCCGAACACGCTCGCCACCCGCACGGCCGGGTCGTGAAACGTCCACAGATCCGCCCGGTGCGGAGCGCCGCGCTTGAGCCCGCGGGCGGTCGCCGTATTGAGCACGGGCCAGGCGTCCCCCGTGCGCCAGAACCATTGCAGGTACCGGTACAGCGGGTGATCGTCCGGAATCACGCCGTCGTCCGGAAAACCGGCCAGTGTGTGGCGGTCGATGCCCCATTTCGCAATGACCTCGTCCGGAATTTCAGCGCCTGTCGCCTGCCGGTATGCCGCCCGATCGGCATCGCTGTAACTCAGCGCGACCGCGTCGCGCGTTTCCGTGTGAATCAGCGCGCCGGCAAACGCTGGGAAGGGGCCGTAGAGCTGCCCGGCCGAACAGCCGACGTCCTCGCAGAACTTCTGCACCGGGGCGTACCAGCCGTTGATCCCCGCTTCCGACAACGGATTGCCCGCCCGATCGACGCGCGCAAACTCGCTGGTCATGTGCTCCAGACTGCTGCCGGGCGACAGCGAGATCAGCACGCGGAAGTCGTTGGCCAGGGCTTCGTCAAGCATGGCCGCCACCGCGCTCCGTTTTTCCTCCGGCCAGCTCTGCTGCGGCTGCTGTGCCTTCCAGACCTGCGCCTCGTCCACATCCAGACCCAGGCAGTGTGTGAATCCGAGCTGTTTCAGACGCGGGAGTTCTTTCACGACGGCCGACACCCCGCCGACACCCCACTGCACGACCGGCATGCGGTCCGGTACTGGCCGCGCCACCAGGCGGATCGGGTAAGTTGTGACAAGGCTGTCAGGGAGGCTGCCCGGCTGTGCCGCTTCGCCGCGCGCGAGGGTGGCGCGGATCTGCAAATCGTACAGGTCCGGCCGAAGACTGGTGTCGAGCGGGAATGTAATTGTCTGCGGCTTGCCTGGCAGCAGATCGCTCAGCTCAAAGTCACCGGCAGGCAGACCCGAGAGCGCCGCCGAGACCGTCACGGCCGCGAGTGGTTCGCTCCGCAGGTTCAGAACGTGGACGGTCGCCGTCGGCGGTGGCTCCTGCCGCACAAACACGCGGCGCTCCAAATCCAGCTCCACCCGCAGCTGGGCGAACTCGCGTACGCCCTGACTGAGGCGGATCTGGTCGAGAATGCCGGCGAAGCCAGAGTACAGACTCCCGGTACGTTCGCCCAGTGACAGCGGCAGCGGACCGGGGGAGATCGCCCGTCGACCGGGCGCCGTGCGCCCCCCCAGCGACTGACCGTTGCGGTAGAACCGAACCGTGCCGGCGCCGTCGTAGGTGACCGCAATGTGCTGCCACTCGTCTGCCGGCCACGCGACGGCGTCGGAGTAGAAGTGTTCCGAGTCGGACCCGAAACCCAGGCAGCAGTGCAGCCGGCGCGCGCCCCCTGCGGCCGCCGTCAGCAGCAGCTGGTAGTCGTGGTGTGAGACGTATTTCTTGCACAGCAGGTAACAGTTGCCGCCCGGCGGCAGGTCGGGCGACGGCTTGAGCCACAGGTCGATGCTGAACGCGCCAGCCGGTGACAGATCGGGATGTGCGGGTGCCACGGCCGCATGGCGCACGTCCTCGATGGGCCAGCCGGGGAAGGACTGCAAGCCACCACCGAATCGTCCTTCGGCACAGGTTTGAGCCCCTGCCAGCTCCAGGGTGTGGCCGTGTCCGGACGAGTCCTCCAGTTCCGCACCCGCATGGAACTGCCAGAGGGCGATCACGTGCGCGCTCTGGGCCTCCGCGGACGTGTACTCGCGCTGCCAGGGATCAGCCAGCGGCACGGTGGCCAGTGCCGTCAGCGCGAGACTCCAACTGCTCAATAGTGACATCATGGGTTCTCGATCCTGTAAAGGTGGGTGCGGGTTCGGATGATCAGCGCGCGACCAGCAACGGCCGGACTCGCTTTCACTTCTCCGTCCAGAAGGTTCCGGGCCAGGACCTGATACTCGAGGCCCGGCGCGAGCACCGTCGTCCGGCCATCCTGTGCGAAACAGTAGATCCGCCCGTCGGCGTACAGGGGTGAGGCCGCGTAGTTGCCCCCCACACGATGCCTCCAGATGACCTTGCCAGTCTGCGCTTCGATGCAGGAGGCGATGCCGGAATCGGCAATCGTGTACAGACATTCGTCGATCAACAGCAGGGACGGCTGCGCCGGCACCGACTGATCGATCGTCCAGACCATGTGGCTGCCGGTGACGTCCCCCGCGCCGCCCGGGCGGATCGCCCACAACTCCGGACGTTCGAAGTCATTCACGAAGAACACCAGGCCATGGCCGGCCACGGGGCGTGGCACCAGCGACCATCCGTCGTGCCGGATTTTCCACAGTTCCTCACCCGTCCGAGGATCGTATCCCAGGATGGCCTTGGCCGCGGGACTGATCAGCTCCATGCGCGGGCCGGCATTGATCACCACGGGTGTGCAGAACGCTTTGCGCGAATTGTCCGAGAACTGGCTGTAGTCGATCGAGCGGTCCGTCTTCCAGACGGTCTGCCCCGTAGCCCGGTCCAGCGCGACGACGTATTGGACGTCGCGACCGTCGACGTGGACGATCAACAGGTTCTCGTAGAGCATCGGCGAGGAGCCGGGGCCTTCGTGATGGTCGCAATTCAGATCGCGGCGCGTCCACAGCACCTGGCCGGATCCGGTGTCCAGGCAGGCGGTACCGTAGGTGCCGTAGTGGACGTACAGGCGCCCGGCCTCGATCGCGGGAGTGGGTGAGGCGTAGCTGTTGACCGAGGCAACATGCTCGGGTTTGTCGACATCAAAGACCTTCACGTCGTGCACGATGTGACCGGTATCGCTGTCCACGCAGACCGCGAACAGCTGCGTGCCGTCCTCGGTCCCGGTCGTGACCCAGATCTGGTTCTGCCAGACGACGGGCGACGACCAGCCGTGATCGTGAATGGGAGTCTTCCAGGTGACGTTCTCGGTTTCGCTCCAGGTAAGTGGCAGGCCGGGCGCACCCGCATGTCCATTGGAAGCCGGCCCGCGGAATTCCGGCCAGTTCGTTCCCGCGGCGTGCTGTGCGAGCGCTTGCCAGATGCCATCGGCGATCGCCTGCATGCCCTGATCGCCCGGATGCGCTGCGACGCCGGCATGCTCGAACGAGCGTTCGGCCCGGGCGAAGTTCGCTTCCACCTGGTCCAGATTCTGCAGCGCCACAAACGTGGCCCCCGTTTCCCGGCAGGCCTGCGCCATGAGTCCATTCCGGATCGGTTCTGCCCAGAATGTGCCGCGCACGAAAATCGCCGGCCGGCCGCGTTGGCTCAGCGTCTGGAGCAGATTGACGAAGGCCGTTCGATACGCCGCCTGCTGCTCCTCGGTCTCCAGCGCCGGGACGTTTTCACCCACCGCGATGATGATCAGGTCTGCTTGAAAGTCCAGCGCGTCCTTCAGACCGGTGGTCAGGTCGTACGTCGCATACTGCCGCTCGAAATCCGCCACGTTCCTGACCAGCAGCTGCGGCTCGCACCCGGTCGCTTGCCGGAGGCGTTCAGCCAGCAGATGGACGTAGTCCTTCTCCGCCGCACTGGCGGCCATGCCCCAGTTGCCGGACCAGCCGATATGTTCGGCCGGGCCATGCAACGTGATACTGTTGCCCAGAAACAGGACCTTCTCGGCGCGCGGATTCTTCAGGTGCGGATCGGTGGCAGCGCCGGCGGGATCCTCCGCAGCTCCCGCGGCACGGAGCGCCAGCAGGAGCACCAGCATGGACAGGTTCAGGCTGCGGTTGCGTCGGTGTGTCATAGAGGTCGGTTCCCCATGGTTGTGCAGTATTGCAGTATTGTTGGCGCGGCGGGCAGTGACACAGGTGTGACCCTTGAGGCTGGATGAACGTCCGGGCAGCGCACCGGACTGTCCCCATTGTGCCACATTCTACCTGGGCCGTGCCCCCTCCTCACCCCCGCGAACGGCACCGGGCATGGAATTCCGCGCCGTGCGTGCTCCGGCGGGGCAGTCGCCGCGCGGCTGTTGCACCGGGTCAGACAGCGGACTAGACTGGCGCGAAAGTCGCGCGAAAGTCGCGCGACGTCGAGCCGCTGTGCTAGAGAGCCCTGCTCGTTTACCGCCCTGTTTGATCTACCAAGGAGCACATATATGAGTCGCACGTCGTCCACCCGACGGGATTTTTTGAAGCATTCGGCAGCCGCTGCCGGCACGCTGGCCGCGCTGCAGGCCAGCGCGGTGCGCTACGCGCATGCCGCAGCCGACAGCACCTGCAAGATCGCCTTGATTGGCTGCGGCGGGCGCGGCACGGGCGCCGTGGACAACTGCCTGGATGCGGCCAAGATCGTGGGTCAGCCCATGAAACTGGTGGCGGTCGCGGATGCCTTCGCGGATCGTGCGAACAACGCCTTGAAAGCGATCCAGGAGAAGTGGCAGGATAGCGTCGATGTCCCGGCCGAACGCATCTTCACCGGACTGGACGGCTACCAGAAGGCCATTGACTGCGGGGTCGACCTGGTGCTCATGGCCTCCCCTCCCGGCTTCCGCCCGATGCAGTATGCGGCCGCCGTCAAAGCCGGCAAGAATGTCTTCATGGAGAAGCCGCTGTGCACCGATGCGCCCGGATTCCGGCAGCTGGTGGAGGCCAACGAGCTGGCGGACAAGAAAGGGCTCAAGGTGGTGGTCGGGCTGCAACGGCACCACCAGGGTCCGTACATCCAGGGGATTCAGGAGATTCACGACGGCAAGCTCGGCGAGATCGAACTCCTGCGCATCTACTGGAACGGATCGGGCGGCGGCGCCCGGGACCTCGGCCCACGCCCGCAGAACGATCCTGAGGAGATGATGTTCCAGATTCGCAACTGGGGCTGCTTCCGCTGGCTCTACGGTGACAACATTGTGGAACAGCACGTCCACAACATCGATATCGCCAACTGGGTCATGGCCAAGGACGGCAATCCGAAGAATGCCCATCCGGTGGAGGCTAACGGGATGGGCGGCCGCGTCGATCGTGGCAACTACGGTGATATCTTCGACCACCACTTCGTCGAGTTCACCTACGCCGACGGCGTGAAGGTGTTCAGCCAGAGCCGCCATCAGCCGGGGACGTGGGACCAGGTGGACGAGTTCGCGCATGGGACGAAGGGCCGCCGCAAAGTGGCCAACGGCAGCGGCCCCAAACTCGAGAGCGACAACCCCTACGTCCAGGAACACGTGGATCTGATGAAGGCGATCGCCGCCGACACCTATCTGAATGAAGGCTGGTTCGGCGCGGTGAGCAGCATGACGGCCGTGCTCGGCCGCATGGCCACGTACTCCGGCAAGGTCGTCAAGTGGGACGACGCGGTGGCCCATGGCCAGCAGGAGTCCCCGGAGACGATTGCCTGGGACGCCACGCCACGCAGCCTGCCGGACGACAAGGGATTCTACCCGTTCCCCATCCCGGGTATCTCGCCCCCGTTCTAAGCCGAGATGCGGCCGGCTGTCCTCTTACGTCCCGTCCGATCAGGCGGACGGGACAGGACGGACGGGACCCGTACTTCAGTCCAGATAGCCCCACGCGCGGAGCTGCACGTCGAAGTCGGGTGGCTCCGCGGCTGCCGGTGGACTGTCCTCGGCATGGCCGGGCGGCCGGCTGCTCGCAAACCGCAGCAGATTGACTAGCAGTCGGCCGGCCACCGGATGCCGCGGGAGCTGCTCGCGGATCCGCAGCGTATTGAGCACGAACCGGCCCGCGCCCAGATTGTAGACGGCGACGGTCAGCCCGGACGCATAGTCCTGCGACGCCTTGATGGCGCCGGCCACCGCCTCGTCCGGCTGATCCTGCCCCGACCAGACGGCGTCGGGGATGAGTTCCCGGTAGTAGGCATAGTCCATCAGGCCGCCGGCCGGCAGCGCATCGAAGATGGGATGCCGCTTGCACCATTCGTCCTTCAGGTACAGCCAGCCATGGATGGCGGTGAGTGTTCCCTTGTTCGCCAGCGGCAACCAGCCCGTGGGGTCGCTGCCGCGCTGGAAAACTTCCGGTGCGAGGAAGACGACGGTCTGGCCGCGCACCATGCGACGCGCCAGGTCACAGAACAGGTCGCGTTTGGGTTCGGCGATGGTGCCGGAGACCAGCACCACCTCCTGCTTGGGTGGCGCTCCGACAGTCAACGGCCGGGCGTTGATCTTGTGGTCGGTGAGCCAGGCCAGCAGTTCGGGATCGTGGCCGGCGAGCAGGACATCCGTTTCCACCGGTGGCAGTTGCGCCCGGTCGCTCACATGGAATGACACGTCGCCGCCCGTGGCGGCGGCCCCTTCGAGAAACGTGGCCAGCAGCCGATATTGGCCGGGCGGCCCGTCCAGCACGACATCTTCCTCCCACACCAGTTGCGCCAAGGGGGGCTCCGGCGACGCGCCCGGCTCGGGAATCGTGACCGTCAGCGAGCGATCGAGCACGCGCGCCAGGTCGGGGCCGACCACCTGGATCCGCACCGGGTACGCGCCCGGCCGCAGTGCATCCTCGTTGGCCAGCACGGCCTCCAGGTGGATGGTGTCGCCGCACGCCGCGTGTACCGGTTCGGCAAACAGGCACCAGCGCAGTGGAGCCCAGGCCTCGTAGAGCGCGTCGATCGTGCCCGGTTTGAGTTCGCGGAACAGCGTCGTGAGTCCTTCACCACACATGACGTGATCGATCGCGCCGGTCAGGCTGTGCCCCACCAGGTGCGGATTCGAACGGATGGCGTTGAGTCCCAGGGTGCGCTGGGGGGCCATCTTCCGGAGACTCTCGGCAAAGAAATCCTCCGGCCGCGCATAGATGTCGTCGAGTCGCCACTGGGCCCAGTCTGCCAGGAACCGATTCAGCTTGTCACGGAAGAACTGGGCATCCTCCACCTCCGGCGCACCCGCCTGCTCGAAATGCCGGACGGCACGCCACAGATCGACGGCGCTGCCGATCCCGTACTCGGTCAGGAAGACCGGTTTTTCCGGGTTGGACATCGTGCGGAGTGACTGAATAATGTCACCCGTGTGCGGCACGCGCGGATAGTAGTGCCGATCGTCGAGGGTATCTTCCCAGACGCTGGAACCGGGATTCGCCAGGCTGCCGATCCGAGCGCTGGCGGCATCCGCGCTGTAGAGCGCAAACGTCGCCGCGTCGGGTGTGGCACCGGGTGCCAGCTGGCCGTAGCACCACGCACCGCGGGGATTCTCCTCTGCGGAAAAGTCAGCCGTGGCATCGCTGCCGCGCCCGGTGTCGTACGTGACCGTGGCGGACAGCCCGGTCGTGTCGGCTCCGTAGTTGCCGTTGCCGACGCCGACGACCCAGTCCAACGTGTCGTGGCGCGCGACCGCCAGCTCCTGCAGATGCTCGACGGAGTTGCCCCCGCCGCGCAGATTGAGCAACTCAGTGAACAGCGCGCGGCCGTTGTGCAGCAGGTGCACGTCGGTCGTGGCGGACTCGGCCAGTCCGGTGAAACGTGTCGCAACCCGCACGGTGCCATCCTCGGGCGCCGTCCACCGCACCACGCTGTATTCGCCTTGCGGGCCGGGGTGCAGCGCCAGGTGCCCTGCCGGCCAGGTGATCCCCAAGGCGCGGATGACCTCCGCGGTCTTGTTGATGGCAACCCATGGCTCCGTCGGCACAACACGCGGCCAGATGGCCAGACCCGCAACGCCGCCGATCCCACCGAACCCGGCGAAGTCGTACCGGCCGCTGTTGAGCATCACCAGCCGCGTGTCATCCAGCTGCCGCACGAGCGGCAGCATCTCCACTGCGTGGCGAAAGGCCGGCCCGTCCGGCGCCTCGTTCAGCAAGCCCCAGATCACGACACTCGCATGGTTCCGGTCGCGCTGAATCAACTCCGTCACGTTCTGGTCGAACAGCTCCGTCATCCGCGGCGAGTCGGCAATCGGCATCGAGGCATACGACTCCTCGTACACCAGCAGGCCGACCTCGTCGCACAGGTCAAGCTGGACACGCGAGGCGCCCCCCCAGATGAACCGGACCATGTTGAAACCCATGACCTTCAGGTTCAGCAGATCGCGGCGCAGCAGGTCGGGGTCGCGCGGGAACTGCAGGCCGATCGGATAGTGGTTGCAGGTGTGCGTACTGCGCACGTACAGCCGGCGACCGTTGAGCCGGAAGTAGCCATCGGCGAAACGGAAGTCCCGGAATCCACACTGCACCGACTGCTCATCACAGCCGGCCGGCCGATCGGACTCGACGCGCGCGACCACACGGTACAGATACGGATCTCCCAGGTTCCAGAGTCGCGGCTGCGCCAGCCGAAGCTGGCCGTCAATCGCCGAGGTCCCGGGCGGAAACGTGTGTGCCTGCTGCGCTGCCTGCTGCGTCTTGCCGCCGGCCGCCGGCGCGGCGCTCAACAAGAGTCGGCCCGCGACTGGCTCGGTGGTGGTGTTGTGGACCACCGCCAGCACCTGGATCGCGCCGGTCCGAACATCGGGGCGCACTACGAGATCCTCCAGGTACACGCCGGGCACGATCAGCAGTTCGACCGAGTCGACGATGCCGCCATGATTGAACCCGGCGCCGGCCGAGTAGGGTATGACTTTGCAGCGGCGTGCGGTCTGGTTCAGGACGATGCCGTCGATCGGTGCGTGGGTCGGATTGAGGACCCGCACTGCCAGTTGGTTCGGCTGGCCCGGCCGGATCGCCGCGGTCACGTCCAGCACGAAGGGGGTCTCGCCCCCTTCATGCCCGCCCACGGGCACGCCGTTGAGCCAGACCTCGGCCAGGTAATCCACCGCCCAGAATCGCAGCAGGTAGCGGCCTGCGGCGGGGGCGGAAGCCGGAGCCACAAAGTCGCGCCAGTACCAGGCCACACCGTGATAGCCGGGAAATAACTCTTGTATGATCCACGGCACCCGGGTCGTCCGCGCCTCTGGGCGCGGCCGTGCGAACCACGCCTCCTCCCGACCGGCATTCTGCGGGTCGGTTGCGAGCAACCAGTCGCCGTCGAGCGAGACGACACGTTCGCCGGACGCGAACGCAACCGGCGCAACTGGCGACACAGTCGCCAGCAGGAACACGATGGCCTGGACAGATCGGGACATGGGCACCTCCTATACAGGTTTGTCGCCTTCCAGTGTACGGGAGCTGGCGTTCTCTGAACACTCAACGAACACTCGGCTCAACCTGCACCGGGCGCGCGGATACCCCGACTCGTCCCAAGCGGCCAGCAGGAACTCGGCCCGCCTCAGGCGATAAGTTGTTTGAGCATGGCGATGGCGCCGGCGGTCATGGTCCGCGTCGACGTCGGCAGGAACGGCGGCAAGTCGATGATCTTGGGGACCGTGACTGCCGAGTACTCCGCGTCCCGGTAGGCGTTCGGGTCCGGCAGGTAGCCGATACTGTCATCGGTGTAGCCCACGACCAGCGTCTCGGGCAAGGGTGAATCGCGCTGGATCATCAGTCCGTAGCAGCTGTACAACTCGCCCGGATGGAACACCAGGCCGACCTCACCCAGCTGCATGACGCTCAGCGGGATCGGCAGCGTCGTCTGGCTCAAATCGCGCTGGGCCGAGCCGCGATACCAGTCTTCGGCAAATCCCGCGTCGACCCAGTTTCCACTGGTGCATTTCGACGGGTCCGCACGGTACTCGTCGAGCCACTGGCGGAACGTATCGATGTCGAGCGGCATCGGGAACTGCTGGGTCGCGACGCGCAGCTGGTCCACCGGCACCGACCGGGCGCTGTCCAACGCGCTGGCGATCGCCGCCGCCACGGGTTCGGCGGTGTTCTCGATCGAACCGATCCAGTGAGTGGCATCGCCGGCATTCACGTCACCACAGTGCCCCTGCAGATAGGAAGGCGCCAGCTGGAACCGCTGCTGGATCAGGTCCTCGACCATGCCCGGCCAGTCGGGACCGGCCAGTTCATCCTGGAAGCAGACAGGATGCGCGGAGAAGTGATACCACAGCAGATCACGTTTGTCCGCGCCGCGCTCGAAGTGCAGCACACGGACCACCGAGTCGAGCCAGCGATCGTCGTCCGTCGAATCCTGGGTGAACTGCTCGTCGGTCTTCCAGGTCTGTCCCTCCTTCATTGTCCGGTTATTGCTGGCGCCCGGCGCGCGGCTCTTGCCCACGCTCAACGCCGCTGGCGCCAGATCGGCCTTGGCCAGCTCCACCGCCTGGCACAGTTTCTCTTCGAAGGTTGCCATGTACTCTGGTGACAGCGCGCCCCATTGGCGCATAGCGCGGAAGCCGGGCATCGAATGTGAATGGGTGGCACACAGCCGGATGTTCGACACCGGAATGCCCAGCTGCGCCGCGATCCGTTGCTGCACCCGCCGGGTCATCTCCCCGGAAAACGAGAGGAGATCGGCGGAGACCACGGCCGCCTGCACCTCACCCAGCTGCAGCATGATCGCCCGCACGGCCGTGGCGCGGCGGATCCCTCTGACCCGCCGTTCCTGGCCGACCGGCCGGTGAAAACCGTGCAACTCGATGCCCAGCGGCGGTGTCGTGTCCACCACCCCTTCCCCGACCTCCAGCACCGGCTTGCCTGCACCCGCCAGGCTGGACCGCATCGGCAGCGCGCACGCCGCCGCGCCAAGGGCTGTGCTCTTGAGAAATGAACGTCGGGTCTGGTTGTCCAGTTTCATGATCGTCTCCGGTATCATCTGCGCCCGGTCCGTCCCCGGGGCCCTGCCCGACGGATCGAGCTGCGACACGTCATCGTTCTGATACATCGACCTGATACTAAGCCACGTCGCCGAAATGCGGGCCCCATTGGCGCGCCAGCTGGCGTCCCAGTTGCGTCAGCGCGCGCTCCTCGTCCTCGGAGAGCGGCGTGTATTGCTTCACCAGCTCGAGGTTCTGCCGCAACTGGTCTACATTGTGTACCCCCAGGTTCACCGTGCAAACCCCCGGCGTGCCCAACGCATACCGCACCGCGTTCGGAAGGTGCGCGACATCCATCTCGGGCGGCGCCTCGGGGTTCTCGTACGAACCGGCACTTCTGCGCGCGCCGCCAAACACCTTCATGGCTACGATGCCCACGTTGTGCTTGCGCGCGACCGGCAACACCTTGTCTTCAAAGCCGTACGTGTGGCGGTCGACGAAATTGATGACCGCCAACAACACGTCCACTTCCCCTGTTTCCAGCAAGGGGACGCATCTCTTGGGGCGGTTGTGCCCGGAAATGCCCAGGAAGCGGAACCGGCCCGCCTTCTTCTGCTTCACCAGCCAGTCGAATACGCCGCCTGGTTCCATCGCCTTCTCCACATCGTGATCGCCCGCGCTGTGATAGTAGACCAGATCAATCCAGTCCGTCTTGAGCAGCTCGAACGACTTGTCCAGCGATTTCTGCGCCTCGTCGACCGTGTCGGCCAGCACCTTGGTGGCCAGGAACACGTCTTTGCGCCGGGCGCCGAGCGCCATGCCAACCGATTCTTCGGCTTTCACGTAGGCAGGTGCCGTGTCGATCGAGGTGATCCCCAGATCGATCGCCAGATTCACAATCCGGGCGACCTCCGTCGTGGAGATCTTGGGGCACAGACTACAGGGTGCCGTGCCCAATGTCATCGTGGTGACAGACGCGCCCGTGCGCCCGAGCACCCGCCGTGACAAAGGTGTGGCCGAAGAGGATGCCGCCTGTACCGCCGTCTCCCGCGCGGCCGCCACCCGACCCACCGCGCCTGCGCCTACCAGCAAACCAGTGGTCATCAGGCCAGTCTGCAGGACAAATGCGCGCCGCGACACGGCAGCACGGGATTGACGCTCCTGGTTTGCGTGCGGCACATTGCCGAGCGTCCACGGTTCCCGCATCGGCCGGGACAGCAGAGCATTGGCCTCGTCATCGCCGGGGAAGACTTCCTGATCCGGATCCCAGGAGAGCCGGCGGCCGAGCTTGACCGCGATGTTGGCCAGGTGACAGATCGTCGACACCCGGTGCCCGATGTCGGCCGGGAAGTACG
>Ga0123333_10004011_pt1 | contig 14019 bp, 14 predicted proteins | sample BioC12SIPDNA_3_FD_89957 | JGI IMG/M metagenome (GOLD analysis project Ga0123333, IMG submission 89957) | Anaerobic biogas reactor microbial communites from Washington, USA - Biogas_R2_B C12 SIP DNA | ecosystem: Engineered > Bioreactor > Anaerobic > Unclassified | place: Washington, USA... | reverse complement strand
TGGTGATACACGGACACGGCCGGATAGCCGGTCAGCTCCGTGCCGCGCTCGGTGATCGCCTCATACACCCACTTGTCATTCGCAGCCATTTCGTCGTCCGGTTTCGTGCCGTAGGGGCGCAGGATCGCGCGGCTGTAGGTGTGATAGGTGATCGCACCGTAGATGTTCGGATGGCTCGCCATGAACTCGATGACCGCCCGTATCTCAGGCTCGGAGCCGGGGAAATCCCCGGCGCCGCGCTGCTCGCCCTCGGGCCGCCAGGCGCCGGGGAAGTTGCGGTTGAAGTCGAGGCCCTGGAGGGGCGGTGCAACAGTGATCAGGTGACCATCATAATTCTCGATCAGGCCTTCGGGGAAGACACGGTAGTAGGTTCCGCCCCATTCATCGGGCGCACGTTTGACCATCAGGCGCGCATCGCGGTCGGAGACCTTCCAGTCGCCTGCCGGATCGACAATTCGCATCTGCAGGATGCGGCCGTCGCCGTCGATGTCCTCCACGTGCAGGCCATCCTTCCTGTCCTCGAAAGGATAGGGCCGTGTGCTGGAGCGAACGTACTTGGGCGGGATGGCCAGCGCGAGCTCCGCGCCGTCCGGATTGAGGCGCGGCACGACATAGACCACCTGCTCGTCGAGGATGCGCGTGATCTTGGGGTCCGCGCCGTAGCCCTCGACCAGCCGCGTGATGAGATGAAGCGCGGTCATGGACGCGGTGATCTCGGTCGCGTGAATGTTGGCGTCGACCCAGAAGGCAGGCTTCTCCGTGTCCGCACCGGTGTCCCGGTTAGTCAGGATGACCAGCGGGATGTCGCGGCCCTCATGGGATTTGCCCAGGACCGAGAGAGCCATGATGGACCCGTGCTCCGCAGCGAGCGCGGCCAGGACATCGGTCAATTGTGCATAGTTGTAATAGGTGTCGAAGGACGGTTTCACGATGTGTTCACTCCGGTGAGGAAATATGGAACGCAGTGTATGGCTTGACTGCGCGCGTGGCGTAGAAGCAGGGCATGTAGCGCGACGGTACGTCGCCCGAGTCCGACGCATAGCGGTCTTCGTAAAGCGCGGTGATCACCAGCCCGGCGTCACACTGCCCGCCGATCTGATCTTCGAGGCTGTGACTGTGCTCCAAGGGCCAGCCCGCGTCCATCATGGCGCGGAGCTGCACCTGGGGCAGGTGCTCGGCATCGCTGTACGGCAGCGGGTATTTGACCCGCAGAATGCCGCGTCGATCGATGGCATCGCGGTCGAAGATGTAGATGTCCGGGTTCATGAAGCCGGACATGAGGATGCCACCGGGACGCAGGACGCGGGAGACCTCGCGATACATGGGGCGTACGGCGGACGAAAAGACGTTGGAAACCGGGTGAAACACCAGGTCGAACGATCGATCGGCGAACGCTGACAGGTCAACCATATCGCCCTCGACGGTGCGTATGGCCAGCCCCTCGCGCTCGGCCACCTCGCGATCCCGGCCCAGCTGGGCAGGTGAATTGTCAAGCACGGTAACATGGGCCCCGGCAGCGGCAAAGATGGGGCACTGCTGGCCCCCACCGCATGCGAGCCCCAGCACATCCTTGCCCGCCAGGGGCGGAAACCACGACGCCGGAACAGGCTTGACCGCGGTGAGGACGACCGACCAGTCGCCCGCACGCGCCCGCGCGATCACCTCCGGCGTAACCGGCCGCGTCCACTCGTTGCCTGATGCCACCTGCCGGTCCCACGCCTGGCGGTTATAGGCGCGCACATCCAGTTTCACCTGTATCTCCTTTCCGGTCCCGCCGAAGGATGGCCGAAGCACCAGGACAGCGGGCGACCCATTATACCGCCGAATGGAGAAGGGTGGTAGAATCGACAGCAGATGGACTCGGTGGGCCTGGAGGGAGAGATGCGAGAAGACGACCGGCGGCGCGACCAGCTGCGTCCGGTAAAGATGGAGCTCGGCTACACGCGTTACGCAGAGGGCTCTGTGCTGATCAGCCAGGGGAACACGGTCGTGCTGTGCAACGCAACCATAGAAGAGCGACTGCCACCGTGGATGGAGCGCGACGCGGCCGGCAAGGGCTGGGTGACGGCCGAATACGCCATGCTCCCGCGCAGCACCCACACGCGCTCCGGCCGCGAGACTACGCCCCAGGCGCGCACCCAGGAGATCCGGCGATTGATCGGGCGAAGCCTGCGCGCTGCCATCGACCTGCGCCAGCTGGGAAGGCGACAGATCATCGTGGATTGCGATGTGCTTCAGGCGGATGGCGGCACGCGTACCGCATCGGTGACCGGCGGCTATGTCGCGCTGGCGCTTGCCGTCCGGAAACTGATCGCAGCGGGACAAGTCAGCTCGGGTGTCTTGATGCCCGCGGTAGCCGCAGTGAGCGTGGGTGTGGTGGATGGCGAGCCGTTGCTCGACCTCTGCTATGCAGAGGATTTCGGCGCGGAAATGGACATGAATCTTGTCATGAATCGCGCGGGCCAGTTCATCGAAGTGCAGGGCACGGCGGAAAAGGGGCCGTTCGACCGGGCAATGCTGAACCGGCTGCTGGACCTGGGAGCGGGAGGCATCGGAGAACTGTTGCGCGCCCAGGAAGCTGCGCTGGACGGTCAAGGCCAGGCGGTTTGATTTGAAGCATCTGGTTGGGGGCAGGGCCATCCTGGCCGCAGTCGCACTGGCCGGCGCGATTGCGGCCGGCGCAGCCGTGTTCGTGATGGTCGACGTCGAGGCGCGCTACGGAGGGCTCGTGCACGAGTGGGACGCAGCTCCTGCTGCGCCCGTGGCGATCGTCTTCGGCGCAGGCGTCCGAACGGACGGACGGCTCAGCCCCATGTTGCGGGATCGGATGGACACCGCCATCTTGCTGTACCAGGCAGACAAGGTCCGCAAGCTGCTCGTGAGCGGAGACAACCGCTTCGTCGACTATAACGAGCCCGGCGCCATGTATGATTACGCGGTGGCACAAGGCGTGCCCCCTGCAGATGTGGTGCGGGACTACGCGGGACGGCGCACGTATGACACGTGCTATCGCGCGAAGGCCATCTTCGGCGTGACGGATGCCCTACTTGTGACGCAACGGTTCCATCTGCCGCGGGCGCTGTTCACATGTCACAGCTTGGGGATCGACGCAGACGGTGTTTCCGCCGATCGCACGGTCTACCGCAGCAACACCTACTACCGGCTGCGAGATGCCATCGCAACGCTCAGAGCATGGTGGGATGTGCGTATCGCCCGCCCGCTGCCCGTTCTTGGCCCGCCCGAGGATATGGGACTGTAAGACAAAGCAAAAGGGGCACAGGATGGTAAAACCCTGCACCCCTTATCGATAACCGTGACTTTGCGTTAGTTCAGCACACGGCGGACGGCGTTCTTAGCCTCGTCGACCGCATTCTCCACGTGGTCTGCAGCGCGATCTGCGTGCCGCTCGGCCGCTGCCTCGTCCACTTTGTCATCGACATTATCCACGAACTTGTTCCAGGCATTTTCCGCATCATCGCGAGTGTAACCGTACCGCTCCTGCAGCTTGCCCAGCAAGCGCTCGGTGTTGCCCTCAACCTCGGCGATGTCATCATCCGTCAACTTCGCGAAAGCGGTCTTCACACCGCCCTTGAGCTGCTTCCACTTGCCTGCCAATACGTCGTCGTTCATGTTATTCTCCTTCTCTATCATCTCTCGTATTCTGCTCAGGATTCTTCAAATCCTTCACTCTTTGCAGATCAAGTATAACCTCGTCCGAAGCGTCATGGTATCGGAAAGCGCCGGGGCCGCATGTAGGACTCACCCCTTCCCGTCTGTGGGGTCTGTCCTACACCGGCATCTAGCGCGCCATCTCTTTGGCTCGTGCCAGCAGGTCGGCCAGCCGTTCGCTCATGCTTGCCAATCTCGGCGCGGCGCCTCCATCCAGCTCGCCGATCGTACTGCGCACTTGCGCCAGCCGATCCTCCAACGTGGCAACTTCCGGCTCCAGCTCGGTCGCCCGGCCGGCCGCCGCCGCATGTTCGAGCAACTGACTCACAAGGATGTAGATCGCCATGGCCAGCGGGGGCGATAGCAGAAGTCCGATCAGACCGAATGCATCCGTCATGATGAGCATAACCAGCAGCACCAGGATATTGCTCCTCCCCTCCGGTTTGTACAGCTTACGCTCGACAATGAACTCCAGGAACCAGAGCACTGCGAGACTATACACAACCGCTAGCGTCGCGATCCAGGCACCGTTTTGCACGAATACAATCAGCCAGAGCGGGATAACGAAGAGCAGCGCACCCACCAATGGAATGAACCAGGTCAACGCACCGGTAAGGGCCCAAAACACCGGATACTTCAATCCCATCAGCATGAAGGCGGGCGCAAGCAACATCGCGGCAAGGATCCCCTGGACCAGCTCGCTGCGCAGATAGGCGCCTACACCATTCTCCAGCTCATACCAAATGGATCGGGCTCGTGCTCGCTGGGAGACAGGCAGGAGCGAAAGCAGCAGGCGCTCGAAGCGCAGGCGATCCGCAATCCAGTAGATGCTGAGAATCAGAGCAACGCTCGCGTTGGTCAGGAAGCTGACAACACCGCCGGTCATTCCGGCCACCCGCGGGAGCAGTTCTCCCAAATCCTCATTGGCCAGCAATTGGCCAATCTGCTCGGGAGAGGGCAGACGCGCAGTGAGCGCAGGCAGGTTCTGCACCATGGCGCCGCCCCAACGAATGGCCAGCGTTCGGTACACCGTGCTTAGGTCTTCGGTAATTGATCCCAGCTCCCGGCCCAAGGTTTGGAAGAGGAGATAGCCTAGCGCACCGAAGACCAGCAGGATCAAGCCATACAGCGCCAGCACCGCCAGGCCGCGCGGGACCCGGTGCTCCATCAGCCACACCAACGGTCCGCGCACTGCGGCTGCGATCGCCAACGACGCCAGTACAAGAAAGACGATGTTCGATAGCCGCCAGGCGATAACCGCGACCAACACGAGCGTGAAGATAAGGCAGACAGAAAGTGCGAAGCGTTTCATGATGGCTGAACCTCCGCACCGGCGAGAATCTGGTCCAGATCCAGCGCGATCGTCTCCAGCAGCTCTTCGGTCTGCGACACTGCCGTGTCGACATTCGCCGCGCCACCCCGATATCCGCGCGACGACTTCCGTACGTCCTGGATCAAATCCTGGGTGGCCAGGCGCAGCGCGCTGGCCCGGCTGCGGCCAACTTCGATCTGTGCAGGTGCGCGGAACATCAAGCGGTGCGCGATGATCTGGACCATCGCGGACAGCGGTACGGCCAGCAGCGCGCCGACAACACCGAACAGCGCGCCGAACGCAGTGATGCCCAGGATTGTGATGATGGGGTTGACACCCACCGACCGGTCCATAATCCGAGGTACGAGCAGATTGTTCTCCGCCATCTGCACGACGAAGACGACGGCCAGGGTCCACACCACCTTATCGGGTGCGGCGGTCAGCGCCACCAGGATAGCGGGAATCGCGCCGAGAGTTGGACCGACCATGGGGATGGCCTCGGCGACAGCCATGATGAGCGCCAGCCCGATGGCATAGGGCAGCCCGATGATCAGATAGCCGATCAAGCTCAGCAAGCCAACCACCCCACACAGGATCAATTGACCCCGAAAGTAGGCGCCGACCTTGCCCTCCAGCTCAGTGTACAGGCTTCGCGCAGGCTCGCGCTTTTCCGGCGGCAACAACCGCAGGAGGCGGCGAACCAACACTTCACCCTCCTGCACCCAAAAGAAAGCCAATACCAGGATGGCGATCAGGATGAAGATCCCTTGCGCTGCCCTGCCGATGATTCCGAGGACCTGGCCCATCCCGGGTGCAGCAGTCGCAGTGCCTTCCGGGGTGGCGCCTGCGGCCGATGGCATCGAGATCGTGATTGTCATCGGTAACCCCAGGGCCAAACGTTGGATGAGCCGGTTGTCCGACAGGATGAGGCCCTGGCGCAGGTTTCGATAGTGCTCCGGCAGCGTCTCAACTATGGCTGTGACTTGCTCCGCAAGGAGCGGCGCCACGAGCAGCAAGAAGAGCGCCAGCACGCCGAACAAAGCCAGATAGATCAGGATGACGCCGATTTGCGGGCGCACTCCTCGCTTCTGCAACCAGGCAACCGCTGGTTTGGTCGCGATGCCCAGCATCACGGCGACAATGAACAGAAAGACCGTCGTGTGAAAACGAAAGACCAACCAGAATCCTGCCGCGATGGCCAGGACGATCAGGGTGGCCGTAACTACACGCCGCGGGGTCCAGCCGGCAAAAGGCTCTGGCGCCATGCCGGTTGCAGTCTCGCTCCAACCGTCGCGATTCTGCCAATCGTTGAATGACCTCTGCTCAGGCATTGCCTCCACTCCACGCGCTGTCGCACACTTCTAGGCCAGCTTATGATCGATAACGTAGCGGATCAATTCCGCGTTGTTCTCCATATTCATTTTTTCCAGGATCCGGGTCCGATACGTGCTGACCGTTTTCACACTCAAACCCAATTCATCCGCAATTTCACTCACCGACCGTCCGGACCCGATGCGAAGGAGCACGGTGAACTCGCGATCCGACAGGCTTTCATGTGGCTGGCCGTCGATGTCGCCGCCCACCGCTGCAGCGAGCATCTCGGCCAGGTCGGGGCTGATGTAGCGCCCCCCGGCAACGATCCGCTCGATCGCCTGCACGAGCTGGTCAGGTGCGCTTTCTTTATTAAGGTATCCAGATACACCCGCCTTCAATGCACGCACTGCGTACTGGTCCTCAGGATGTGCGCTCAGCATCAGGATCGGCAGCTTCGGCTTGACGCTCTTGATCTCGCGCACCAGGTCCAGCCCATTCCGGTCGGGCAAGGAGATGTCCAGGACCAGGATATCGAACACGCCATCGTAGACCTTCTTCAGGACCTCCTGCCCGTTCACCGCCTCCTCGACCTGGCAGTGCATACTGCTCTCGGTCAGGATCAGGCGCAGGCCCTTTCGAACGATCGCATGATCATCCGCCATTAGCACTTTGATCATCGTGGTATACTCCTACAGGCGAACACCTACAGCACAGGAACATGGCAGCCATTGTATTCATCGATAGGTGTAATTATACTGTACCTTCAGTCAAACGCCATCGACATTCCGGCAAGGCGATCGGGGTGCGAAGGCAAATCGCGTGATGAGAAAGGGAACAAAGATGGGTCTACCTGATCGGACGGCAGCCTGGGAGATTGTGCAGGAATGGATTGCGTCGGATAGCCTGCGCAAACATGTCCTGGCGGTCGAGGCCGCAGTGCGCGCCTATGCCCGGTACTTCGGAGAGGATGAAGAATTCTGGGGGGTCACGGCCCTGATGCACGACCTGGACTTCGAGCGACACCCGGATATGGACGACACGGTCGAAGGTCACCCGCGCACCGCCTTGCGGATGTTCCGCGAGTGGGGTTATCCCGAGGAGATGATCGAGGCGGTGGCAGGTCACGCACCGTTTCTGGGCGTCCCAAGGCGGTCCAGGCTCGCGTCGGCCCTGTGGGCCAGCGACGAGCTCACCGGCCTGATCATGGCCGTAGCCTATGTCCGTCCGAGCAAGAACCTGGCGGACGTCGAGGTAAGCTCGGTCAAGAAGAAATGGAAAGACAAGGTTTTCGCTGCAGCGGTGAACCGGAAGGACATCGAAGAGGGTGCTGCTGAGTTGGGATTGGACACCTGGGAGCATGTGCGCATCGTGCTCGAGGGGATGAAGCTGATTGCCGGCGACCTGGGGCTGGACGGCAGATTGGCCGCGGTTTAGCGCCATCGCGTGAACCAGATATGATGACACGCACAACCCGGCCTTCACCTTTTCGCGGATGGTGGCTGCTGGCCACTCTCCTCATCCTCGCGCTCGCCGGTCTTTTCGTCCGGCTCGGAACCTGGCAGCTCGAAAGACTGGGCGAACGCCGCGCAGCCAACGCGCTCGTTCTGGCGCGGCTGGCGGAGCCGGCCCTGGGCATCACCGGTGAGCTGCTTGACCCCGACGAGGTCGACCTGCGCCGCGCGACCGTGCGCGGCGTGTATGACTACGATCAGGAGATGATCCTCCGGAACCGCACGTGGAACGGTTTCCCTGGCGTTCATGTGCTGACGCCCCTCCGCATCACCGGCAGCGATACCGCGATCCTGGTCGACCGGGGATGGATCCCGTATGAATCCGCCGGAGCAGCCGATCGCATCCAATTCCGCGCCGTGCCGGGCGAGGTGGAGGTGATCGGCCTCCTGCGCAAGAGCCAGGCCCGCCGCGGCATGTCGCCCGAGGACGCAACACCCTCCCTTGCAGGGCCGCGAGTCGACGCCTGGCACCGCGTCGACCTGCCCAAGATTCGGCAACAACTACCGTATCCTCTGCTCACCGTCTTTCTGGAGGAAGATATGCCGCCCGGCGCACAGCCGCGCCAATTTCCCAAGCCCCAGCCCGAGATCAGCCTGGACGAGGGGTCGCACATGGTCTATGCGATACAGTGGTTTGCGTTTGCATTCATCACGGTAGCGGGATACACCGGCGTGTACGTTCAACGCACAAGCAAAAAACAGCGATTTGACAAGCTGTTTCACAAAAGCTAGAGTTAAACGGTGACGTGAATTACTGCACATCATTGTTCGCCTTGGTACTGTGCACCCGTTCCTTGTTTGACTTTTGATACACTGCTGATCACAGGGTGAGTGCGACTGTTTTTGTGGAGAATGCACGCTATGTCCCAAGCTCCCGGTCCTGAAGCTTCCGGCAGCCAGCCGGTCATGTTCGACACAACGAGCAGGCTCGTGGCCATCGTCATTGGCGTCGTGGCTGTGGTCGCGGGCCTCGTGTTGGGCATCAACAACCCCTTTCTCAATCGCTCTGTGGCCACCGAAGGGTCTGCCATCGATCAGCTCTTCGGCCTGACGCTTGGCATCGCGACGGTGGTGTTCGTGATCGTCCAGGGCTTCCTGCTCTACTCGATTGTCCGTTTTGGCCGGCAGCCAGACGACGACACCGATGGTCCTCCCATACGCGGCAATCACAAGCTGGAGATCTTCTGGACCGTCATCCCTGCGTTGACGATCTTCTTCGTCGGCTTTATGAGCTACCAGGTGCTGGCTGATATCGAGCAGCCCCAGGATGATGCGCTGGTGGTAGAGGTCAAGGGTTTCCAGTTTGCCTGGCAGTTCTACTACCCCGAACAGGACGTGACCTCAACTGAAATGCACATCCCGGTGGATCGCCAGGTGCACATGAAGATGCGCTCCAACGACGTCATCCACTCATTTTGGGTGCCGGAAATGCGTATCAAGAAGGACGTCATGCCCGATCGGGTGACGGAGGCGTTCATCACCGGCACGGAGACGGGGACATATCCCATCGTGTGCACGGAATTGTGCGGCGCAGGGCACGCGGTGATGCGTTCGCAGATCATCATTCAATCGGACGCAGACTTCAAGGCCTGGATCGCGAGCCAACAGACGACGGCCAGCCAGGCGGCCGGCGCAGCCGCTGATCCGATGGCCGCCGGACGCCAGTTGTTCAACAGTAGTGGCTGCAACGCGTGTCATGCCCTCGCGGACGCGGGCGCGGTCGGTGCGCTAGGCCCCGAGCTGGATGGATACAGCGCGGTTGCCGGGACCCGCGTCCCGGGCCAGTCCGCCGAACAATACACGCTCGAAGCTGTTGTCAAGCCTAACGCATTTATCGTGGAGGGCTTCCCCGCGAACCTGATGCCGCAGGATTACGGGCTGCGGATTTCCGAGCAGGACCTGGACAAGCTTGTCACATACCTATTGGGAATGAAATGAGGTGATGCGACGATGGTAGACACAGCTCGACGCGGCTTCGTCCGCCACGGCGCCCGAACCTGGCGCGATTACTTTACCTTCAACACGGACCACAAGGTCATCGGCATCCAGTACATGGTCATGGCCTTCGTCTTCTTCATCATCGGCGGCATCCTCGCGATGCTGATCCGCGCGGAGCTGGCAGCGCCCGGCATGCAATTCGTGGGCGGCAAGGCTTACAACCAGTTGTTCACCATCCACGGCACGCTGATGATCTTCTTCTGGATCATCCCTGCGTTCATCGGCCTGGCAAACTACGTGGTGCCTCTGCAATTGGGCCAGGAGGACATGGCGTTCCCCCGCCTGAATGCCCTCTCGTTTTGGTTGGTTGTTCCCGGCGCGATCCTCATGCTCACGGCCTTTGCAGTGGGGGGTGCGGAGAGCGGCTGGACTGCGTATCCACCGCTAAGCCTGACGACACACACCGGGCAGACGCTGTGGGCCATTTCGCTCCAGTTCATCGGCTTCTCGTCCATCTTTGGCGGGCTCAACTTCCTGGTGACCATCTTCAACATGCGCGCCAGGGGCATGAGCCTGTCGCGCGTTCCCCTGATGGCCTGGGCCATGGTGGCCACATCCATCATCATCGTGATGGGCACCCCGGTGCTCTCCGGCGCGCTCTTCCTGCTGATTTTCAGCCGCATCCTGGGCACCAACTTCTTTTCATCCACCGCCGGCGGCGACCCGCTCATGTGGCAGAACCTCTTCTGGTTCTACTCGCACCCCGCGGTGTACATCATGGTGCTGCCCGGATTCGGCATGATCTCGGAGGTGCTTCCGGCTTTCAGCCGCAAACCGATCTTCGGCTATAAGCTGATCGCAGTCTCCAGCCTGGCAATCGGCATCTTCGGCTTCCTCGTCTGGGCGCATCACATGTTCACCAGCGGCATGGACCCGCTGCTGCGCATCCCATTCATGATCACGTCGATGATCATCGCAGTGCCGACGGGCGTGAAGATCTTCTCCTGGCTAGCCACCATCTGGGGCGGCAAACTGCGGTTCACCACCTCGCTGATGTTCGCGCTGGCTTTCATCTCGATGTTCGTCATCGGCGGCCTGAGCGGCGTCTTTCTGGCCTCCGTGCCCATCGACATCCACGTGCAAGACACCTATTTCGTCGTCGCTCACCTGCACTACGTGCTCTTCGGCGGCAGCGTCGTGGCCCTGTACTCAGGCATTTATTACTGGTTTCCCAAGATCACCGGCCGCATGCTCAACGAGCGGCTGGGACAGGTGCATTTCTGGCTCAACCTGATCGGCTTCAACCTGACATTCCTGCCCCAGCACACCTTGGGCCTTGACGGCATGCCACGGCGCGTGGCCGACTACGATCCTGCGTTCACCGGACTGAACCTGGTGTCGTCCATCGGTGCGATGCTCCTGGCATTCAGCACGCTGCCCTTCCTGATCAATGTCGTCGTCAGCCTGCGCAGGGGCGCCCTGGCAGGGCCGAACCCCTGGCGCGCGTTCGGGCTCGAGTGGACGACCTCATCGCCGCCGCCCATTCACAACTTCCCCACCCCGCCGGTTGTGGATGGCGACCCATACGGTTACGGCGAGCGCCCGGTGCCTGTAGCTAGTTGAGCCTGAGGAGAAGACATGAGCGAAGCAGTCACGCACATCGATCCCACCAACACCAGCACCGGCCTCGACAGCCGCAAGCTGGGCATGTGGATCTTCCTGGTCACCGAAGTGATGCTCTTCTCGTCGCTGATCGGCGCATTCCTGCAAATGAAGGGACGCAGTCCGGCTGACGCGAACCAGGTGCTGAATGTGCCTGTCACCGCGGTCAACACGTTCATCCTGATCGTCTCCAGCACTACGGTCGTGCTGGCGCTGCAGGCGATCATGAACGGCGACCGGCGCCGGTTGAAATTGTTCCTTGCAGCAACGTTGGCGCTCGGTGCAACGTTCCTGGGCGTCCAGATCTACGAGTACTCCATGTTGCTCCACGAGGGGTTCACACCTTCGGGCAGCCTGTTCGGGGGCGGCTTCTACACGGTGACCGGCTTCCACGGCTTCCACGTATTCATCGGGCTGCTATGGTGCGCGGGGCTGCTCGTGGAGGCGCTGAAGGAGCGCTTCTCGCCGTCCAACTACATGCGCATCGAGATATTCGGCCTGTACTGGCACTACGTCGACGTGGTGTGGATCATCCTCTTCACGATCATCTACCTGATTTGAGGCGGACACGATGAGCGAGAATCAACCTGTGGCAGAAAACGAATCCGTGGCGTCCCATCCCGCCAACGTGCCAACGGACAAGCTGCACAAGCGGCATCCGAACTACCTGCTCGTGTTCCTGTCTCTGGCGGTGCTGACCGCGGTCGAGGTGGGCATCACCTATGTGCCCCAGATTCCGCAGGCGCCGGTGCTGTTGGCGCTGTCCGTGTTTAAGGCGCTGCTGGTGATCATGTACTTCATGCACTTGCGGTATGACAGCAAGTGGTTCGCCTTCATCTTCTTCATCCCGTTCGTATTGGTGATCCCGATGTTGATCGTCCTGCGCATCGGGTAAACTTGTTGAGGTGCGATATGTTCATCGAACGCGAGGACGCGTCCGGCGCGCTGACTCAGCGCTTTCACCACGCCCCCCGCGTCTGCAGCAGGGCGTTTCTCTTGGCTGCACTGCTCATTCTCGGCCTGGTGTTGCTCGGCGGATGCGGGCGCAGCCAATCAGCTGTGCCACAGACACAGGATGACTACCAGGTAACGTTTACCACCGAGCCCACCCAACCGCTGATCGGCGACGGAACCGTCATCATCACCGTGAAAGACAAGGCGGGCCAACCGGTCGACGGCGCTCGTCTCGCCATCGAAGCAAACATGAACCACGCGGGAATGGTCCCGGTGAACGCAGAGGCATCCGGCGGACAGGCCGGGGTTTACCGCGTGCCGCTGAAATGGACCATGGGCGGCGCCTGGTACGTGGATGTCAAGATCACCACTACCGGCGGCCAGGCCATCCAACGCCGCTTCCCGGTGGATGTGAAGTAGCGCGAAGACTGAGAAGTCGTGCCTGACTCAGACGGGCACCGTCCGCGGGTGTCGTTGCCGGTTGAGTAAACGTTAAGCCAAACCGCCCGGCGTCTTTAGCGCCGGGCGGGGGTTGGGGGGCAGGCGGTCACCTGTGGCGAGCCGTTTCGCCGGTTACCCGTTCATTTTTGCATTCAATCATCCAACCGCAGGAAATTTGGCGCCTTCATGGCTTCGACTCCAAACCATCGATCCATCGACATTCTCACCTGGCCGGTCATTGGCCGGTTTCTGAAGTGGCGCCACAGCCGGCTTGCCATGCAGATTCCGCTGGCCCTGTTCGCCGGATGGATCATCTTCGACGGCCTGGTAGGGCCGCAGCTGGCTCCCAAGAACCTGGCCACCGTCAGCGTCTGGCTGCACTACCGCGGCCTCGTGGTGCTGGCGCTGCTCCTTGCCGGCAACCTCTTCTGCATGGCCTGTCCGTTCATGCTGCCGCGGCGAGCCGGGCGGTGGGTCCGCGAGCACCTTCTGCGCGGCGGCCGTCCGGTCCCGCGCGTCCTTCGCAACAAGTGGATTGCCGTGTCACTGGTGATCCTGTTCTTTTTCGTGTACGAGCGCTACGACCTGTGGGCAACGCCCTGGTGGACCGCCTGGGTCGCGCTTGCGTATTTCACAGTGGCGCTCCTCGTCGACACGGTCTTTCAAGGCGCGGCATTCTGCAAGCACGTGTGCCCGTTGGGCCAGTTCAATTTCTTCGGCTCACTCGCGTCGCCGCTGGAAATCAAGATCCGGGATGCCCAAACATGCACGAACTGTCGCACGAAGGACTGCATCACGGCAAAACCCGGGCCAGCACGAGCGGAGGTATTGCATGCGCCTATACGTGTAGAGACGTTGCATGCAACGTCTCTGCAATCGAAGAGAGGACGGGATGGCCGCGGCTGCGAGCTTGCACTTTTTCAAGAACGCAAGGCCGGCAACATGGACTGCACCTTCTGCCTGGACTGCATTCATGCCTGCCCCTATGATAACATCGGCCTGATCGCACGCACCCCTACGGCCGAACTCTGGAGCGACCCCTGGCGCTCGGGTATCGGCCGCTTCTCGCAGCGAACCGACCTCGCAGCGCTGGTAACCGTGCTGACCTTCGGCGCGTACCTCAACGCGTTTGCCATGATCCGGCCCGTCTATGCACTCCAGGAGGGACTGGGCCTGCTGCTCAAGACAGCGTCACCCACCCCGGGCCTGCTGCTCATC
>Ga0123333_10004010_pt1 | contig 14019 bp, 13 predicted proteins | sample BioC12SIPDNA_3_FD_89957 | JGI IMG/M metagenome (GOLD analysis project Ga0123333, IMG submission 89957) | Anaerobic biogas reactor microbial communites from Washington, USA - Biogas_R2_B C12 SIP DNA | ecosystem: Engineered > Bioreactor > Anaerobic > Unclassified | place: Washington, USA... | reverse complement strand
TGAGCACAAACCACATTGCGCTAGAATCTGGCCGTACTAACTGCCCGCAGTCGCTAGATTGGATGGTTTGTTGTGCCGCTGATTGACCAGCGTATATTGATTAGCGCCCCGCCCGAAGGGGTGTGGCGCATCCTGTCCGATTCGAATCAGCTCTCCCGGTGGCACGCAGGATATCGCGGTGTTTCAGTGCTCACGACCCAGTCAACGGGCGTCGGAACCCGTCGCCGCTGCACCCTGGTTACCGGCAAAGACGTCATCGAAGAAATCACCGCCTGGGTCGACGGGTGGGGCTACGAATACAGGCTGGTTGAGGGCGGCCCGTACAAGACTCTCCAGGGACGCGTCCGCCTCCAGGCCGGGCCGGATGGCACCAGTGTACAGTGGACGCTCGCCTACCAGCCCAGGGGCGTGGCGGGCGCCCTCCGTGACCGGCTGGGGGGCCAGCGGGGCGTTCAGGAGATGATGGCGGCCAGCCTGCGCCAGCTCCGTCGCGCGGTCGAGGAGTTGGGCGTGCGCCTTGACGACGAATACCGCGCGCGGGTCGCCATCCGCGACCGCTTGAATGCCGATGAGCGCGCGCAGTACCAGCGGCGACACCCGTCGCCCGAGATGGTCGAAGCGGCCGCGAACGAGCTCGACGAGGCGGCGCTCCAACCGCCGGTTGTGGCTGAGCTGCCCGGCGCTGAAGGCAAGCCCTCCGTCCGGCCCGAGGATGACACCGAGCCCAAGCCGCCCCGCGAGCTGCGCGAGGCCCTCGCCGCCCAGGAGTCGCCAGCCGCCCCGGTGGACGTGCCGGCCACACAGGCGGACGTGCCGCCCGAACATGCCGCATTTGCGCCTCCCGCAGCGCCACCTGCCGAGGCTATGCCGGACTCCAGCCTGCCCGCCGAGAACGAGGTTATTCCCGACTACAAGCGCGCCACACCGCCGCGCGGCATCCCAGCAGTACGCCCGTCCGCCGCGCCCGTGCCCGCTGAACCTGTGCCGCCGCCAATCGACGTGTCGCCACCACCCGCGCCGGAAAGCCCTGGCCCGGACCAAATCAGGCCAGTCCGCGCGCCATCGGCTGTGAGCGTCCCGCCGCGCCAGGAGATGCAGATCGCGCTGGCGGACGATCGAGTGCGGCCCTCACCGCTCGCGGTGCCGCAGACGCCAAAACACGATACCGGCGAATTATCGATCTGGGAGGTCTTTGGCCTGCGCCGCCCCAGCGAGCAGGACTCGGAGGTGCTCGACAGCCTGGTGCAGTCGGTCCAGGCGCGGGAGCTATCGAACCGCCTGGTTCACGGGCGCATTCCCAAGCGACCGGTGCGGGCTCGCGGCGTGGCGGTACAACTGGGTCTGCGGCTGCGTCTGGCGCTGGAAGGCGCCGCCGTGCGCTTCCACCGGCGGTGGGGACGCCCCGTGGAATAGAAAACCGGCGCTCGTTGCGCCGGTTGGTGGGTGGCTGGAGGGATTTGAACCCTCGACCTTCTGATCCACAGTCAGACGTGCTAACCACTGCACCACAGCCACCATGGTGGGAGGCATTGTAGCATACTGCAGCGCCCTGCGCCAGAGTGAATCTCGGCCATTACGCATTCGTCCGATCATGGAATTCCAGAGGCTGTCATGTCCGACCCACAGGCCCGCATTGTATTCATGGGTACGCCCGATTTCTCCGTCCCGACCCTGCACGCCCTCGTCGATGCTCCAGATATGCAGATCGTTGGCGTCGTCACCCAGCCCGATCGCCCTGCCGGACGCGGGCGGGCCGTCCAGGTGCCGCCGGTCAAGCAAGCCGCGCTGGACATGGCCTTGCCGGTCATCCAGCCGGACACCCTGCGCGACCCGGCGGCCGTCGAGCAGTTACGCGCCTGGCAGCCGGACTTTCTGGTGGTCGTCGCCTTCGGGCAGATCCTGCGCCAGACCGTGCTGGACATCCCGCGCATTGCGCCGGTCAACGTCCACGCGTCGCTGCTGCCACGCTGGCGCGGCGCAGCACCTATTCAGGCGGCGATCCGCGCCGGCGATCCCTACACCGGGATCACGACCATGGTGATGGATGCCGGGCTGGATACCGGGCCGATCCTGCTCCAGGACTCGATCCCCATCGCGCCGGATGAGACGGGCCAGTCACTGCACGGCAAACTCGCGGGGTTGGGCGCCAACCTGCTGGTCGTCACCCTGCGCTGGCTGCGTGCTGGAAGCATCTCCCCCCACCCCCAACCCACCAGCCCGGCCCTGATCACCCACGCGCCCCAGCTTAAGAAAGAGGACGGCGCGATCGACTGGACCGCCAGTGCCGAGGCGATCGACCGCCACGTGCGCGCGTTCACGCCCTGGCCCGGCACGTTCACCTTCTGGGACGGCAAGCGGCTCAAGATTCTGGCGGGATACCCGCTGGAAGGGGGCAACTCCGTCGCCCCGGGCATGGTCGTGCAGGGACCGGTGCGAGGGGCCAGGGGTGACGTGCCGTATGTCGTGGGGACAGGCAAAGGGGTTTACGTCCCAACGCGGCTGCAGCTTGCCGGGCGCCAACCGGTCGATGCCGCCGAATTTCTCCACGGCGCGCCCACTTTCATGGGCAGCACCCTGGGCTGAGTCTCACCACGTTTCCCAGTGGAGGACTTCCTCAAGAGGCAGCCTGCCGCCAGGACGCGGCGGGCGGTTGCGCGGATCGACGTCCGGGTGCGGGTAGCCGAACGAGATCGCCCACGGCACGTCCTTGTCTTCGGGGATATGGCACGCCTGGCGCGCCGCGTCCGGCTCGTAGATCGTCGCCATGCACGAGGCGATGCCCAGCTCCCACCCTGCCAGGATCATGTTCTGGCTCGCCCGCCCCAGATCGAACGGCGTGGTGAGCGTGCGCGGCATGAGCAGATCGTCGACCACGAGCACCACCGCGAATGCCGCCCCGGCCAGGTGCCCGCACCACGGCCCGCACGCGCTGAGCGCCGCCAGAGTCTCGCGCCGGGTCACCACGACGAAGTGCCAGGGCTGCTTGTTCTTGGCCGACCCGGCCAGCCGCCCCGCGTTCACGATCGCCGTCATATCCTCCCGGCTCACCGGCTGGTCGGTGAACTCGCGCACCGAACGGTTAGTCTTGATCGCTTGCTGAACTCGCACCGTTATCTCCTAACGCCCTCTTTTTCCCCGCGGCCTGACGACTGCGCGGGCTTTCAGCGCGCAGCCGGGCGAGTTCCTGGCTGAAAATGCGCCGGAGCGCGGCCACGGCAGTCGCATAGGTCGGCTCGGCGCCCAGATAGCTCAGGCGGCCCGCACCAAGGTTGCGCCCCTTGGACATCGGTGTATCGCTGGCGTAGTGCAGGAACCCGATGTCGAAGGGGGCGATGTACAGGTTGACGATCTCATCGACTGGGTGGCGCTGGGCGCGCACCATCTCGTAAACGGCCGACAGGTACGGCCCGGCTTCCATCTCGACGATCGAGTAGCCTTCGCGATAGAACACGTCCATATACTGTGCGTTCTGCAGGAATGTGCCGCGCACGCTGACGACTTTCTGGTTGTCCAGCACGCTCGTCAGCGTAAGGTACGGGATCACGTCCGAGGCGGTGAAACAGTTGCCAAACAGGTACGAGTTTTGGCTGTGCTCGTCGTACACGACGTTGCCAATCAGCACGTCGCCCACGCGGGCGTTGAGCGTTGCCGCCTTGCCAATCACGTAGATGCCCTGCATGCGCGTGACGTACTGGCTGATCTTCGCCAGGAGGTGATATGCCGCCATTCCCAATGGATAGTCGATGTTGACGATGACGGCGTCGCTGTCCAGCAGCGGCTCCATGCCATCCATGCCGCAGCACATCAGCCGCGGATCGATCGCGTCCAGATCCAGCTTATTCAGCTCGATCACCTGAGCCTCGATATCGAAGCCGTGCAGGCTGGGCACTCGCGTGATTCCCACCGACTGTTCCACCTCGCGGCGGCGGCTGTCGACATCGGGCAAGGTGGAATAGCGCCGCAGCGCGTAATACAGGAAGTTGTTCTTGTTGTTGAGCTCCTCGCGGACGCGCACGTAATCGTATTCCGCCTTCAGCGCCGGGTCGTTGGCGCGTTCGACATAGTCGAGGATCTCATCCTCTTCCTGCAGCGCGAAGCCGCTCAGCAGGTTGGGGATGGCGTGCACGTTGCTCGACACGAAATACACGGGCCGTTCATCGAGGATCACCGACGGCACCGACCGCCGCACATTCGACCACCAGTCCGACATGGCGCGCTGGTAATTGATGTATGTGCCGGCCAGCAGCCGCAGCATGATCCGTTTGGGCGCCCGGGCGATCTTCTCCAGCGTCGGGATCATCTGCGGACCCCAGGCTTCCTGCAAGCGGCTGAGCTCGTCCGGCGAAACGCTCAGCACGTGCGCCAGGTCAGCGGTCCGGGCCAGGGTCGCGTTGGCGCTGTACGCCGCCAGGATCGCCTGAACCGAGATCGACTGCAGCAACCCGTGCAGCTTGTTCCATTCGATCTGGTAGGCGACCAGGATCGGGATCAGGTCGTCGATGTCCGAGCGACTCGCGATGTAGGTCGCCAGCGTGTGCTTGCCGTCGAACATCATGCGGCGGCGGCGAGCCGGAGCCGCTACCGGCGTCCAGGTCTCGATGTCGTCATAGCCGTAATCGCGAAACACGCGATCCGTCTGGCCCATCACAACCAGGTCGACATCGGCCATGCACGGCGGCAGCCGCATAATCGCATAGAACACCGCCGACGCATCCGGTTTTGGCTGGCGCGCGTTGACGTGCAGCGACGAGTTCATCGCCACATGTGCCTCGACCAGCGCGTCGAGCTGCACCGCGTGGCTGGAACGCAGCAGCGAGTAGTAGGTGCGGATATAGAGCTCGATCTCTTCGCTGCCCGTCTTGGGTACTGTCCGGTCCATGGTATGTCCTCAGCTCCTACCCAGATCCTACACTGGAATGATGCCAAAAGCGATGCCCAACAGCACGGCCACCGCCAGGGCGACCCCAACGGCCGCAATCGCCCAAAAACGGCGGCGACGCTGCTGGCGTGAGAGCAGCCGGGGCGGGCGGCGCGGCGGGCGAACCTGGGCCGCCGGATCGGGCGACAGCAGCAGGTTGGCCGGGCTCGGCACCGCCGCGAGCACCTCCCGCAGCACATCCTCGTAGGGCCGCGTTCCGTCGATCTTGGTCGCGTGTTCCAGGTAGCGTGGCACGTCGCCCGTCGAGCGCAACACCACGACCACCGGCTTCTGGCGCCGCCGCGCCCCGATTCCTTCGTGCCGGATCCCGGTCCGGCGGCCATCTTCCGGCGAGAGAATCATGATCACCGCGCCGCAGCCCCGGATCGCGCGCCGGGTTTCCGCGGCCCAGGCCATCGTGCCCGCCTCGGTGACCGGATCGACGAACACCGGATAGCCGTTGGCCTGCAAGTCGCTCACCAGCCGGTGCGCGAAGTCAGCGTCGTCGGGCGGATAGCTGATATACAGGTGCTGCATAGCGCTGAACGGTCTCTAGTCTAGCCTGCGAACTTCCACACGAAGTAGTCCGGGTTCAGCTTTTCGCCGGTGGCATATTCGAGCGCATCATTCCAGTGGAGTGTGGCGCCCAGCTCGAACACGCGCTCGCGGAAGAAGTCGCCCGCTTCGCGCCGCCCCGCGATGCCCCCGGCATGCTCGGCCAGCCAGCGATCCCATTGCAGCGACATCATGCGCCCCAGCAGGTAGTTCTGGTAATAGGCCGGCACCAGCGCGATATGATATTTGGTCGCCCAGTCCGGCATCTTCTCGCGCCCGTCGGGTTTGGTGAGCAGCTGGTACTTCTGCACGAGATCCCACCAGGCCGTGTCAAGGTCACGCGCGGGATCCTCGTACAGCAGCCGCTCGAAGTTCACGACAACCATCACCCACCGCGCGAAAATCAACTCCTCGAGGCGGAAGCGGGCCGCGCTGGCCTCAGCGATGATCTCGGCCTGCCCCGACGAGGCTCCGAGGTAGCGCACGTGCCACTCGGGATCGAGCGTCTGCGCGCCCATCAACATCGCCATTGCCTCGGTGCTCAGGATGTGCGGGACCGTGCGCAGTAGCCACGGTAGGCGCTGGGGAATGTACTTGTCATAGACGCCGTGCCCTAGCTCGTGTAGCAGCGTTTCCATCCAGCGCAACACCGGCTCGAGGTTGCACAGAGTCCGCACATCGCCCTCGCGGTCCACGTGCATGCAGAACGCGTGTTGATCCTTGCCCTCGCGCTCGTACAGGTCGCTGCGCTCGAGAATGTCGCGCACGTCCATGCCCAGGTCGTCATAGGTCCGCACCGCCAGGTCGACCAGGTCCCGCCCCGCGAACGGTGCGTCGTAGTCGAACTCGCCGATCATTGGTGCCCGTTGGAAGAACGGATCGGCATAGTGCCACGGCATCAGGTCCGCGGCTGGCACGCCAAACCGCTCACCGAGCTGCGCATCCATGGCTGCCTTCGCCTGGCGGTACGGCTCGTCGATCTTCGCCGCCAGATCGTCCAGCATGCCATAGAGCCAGTCCGGGTCCAGCTCGTTGAGCGTCAGGCTCATGCGGTGGAAATTCTCGTAGCCCATGCGGTGGGCTGCGTCGTTGCGCAGCTCGGCCAGCCGCCGGATCGGGTCCGCCACGCGCGGGCCGATCTGCTTGCTGGCTTCCCAGGCGGCTCGCCGCCGCTCGGAATCCGTCTCGCTGGCGAGAATCTGGTCGATCGCGTTCGCCGTCAGACGCGCGCCATTCACCTCAGAGCGGAAATTGGTGTAGGCATCGTCCAGGCTCTTGGACAGTGCCGTGATCTCGTCGATCGTCGACGGATCGCGCTGTCCTTCGGCGAAACCCAGGTGGAGCATGCGCAACATCCGGGCGAGGTGCGCGTCGTCGCCCGCCGCGCCATTTTCATCCCACGCCTTGAAGCGTTGATAGGCGTCGGGATCGGCCCAAAACCGCATCCATTCGCCGCGCGCCTGCGCCGCCGCGTCCAGGGCGCCCTGCCCGCCATTGGTGGCGGCTTCCCAGTTGGTCAAATTCAGCTTGATGAATCGATCGCGGATGTGGACGCTTACATCGTCCACTGCCGCCCGAACAGCCTCCGACATGAACGTTTGCTCCTCAATTGGCCAGATACACGATTGTCCCCAAGATATAACACAAAGCGGAGCGAAAAACGAACGCGCTTGCCTTTCGGATCGCGCGCGAGTAGGCTATGATTCGGGTATTCGACGCACCATCTGCATCCTGGCCTGAAGGATAGTCGACCGATGAAGCAATTGATCGTGAATGCCGATGACTTTGGACGCGCGCCGGGCGTCAACCGGGGCATTCTGGAAGCGTATGAGGCCGGCATTGTCACATCCACCACGGTGATGATCAACTACCCGGACGCCGCCCCCGGCCTGGAGCAAGCGCTCGCCAAGGCGCCCGACCTGGGCATTGGCCTGCATCTGAACCTGACCGCGGGTTATCCGGTGCTGCCCGCCGAGCGCATCCCCTCGCTCGTGAAGGAGGACGGCCAGTTCGTCCACATTCGGGACTGGGCCGGCCACATGGCCGCATTCGAACCAGAGCACGTGCGGGCTGAGCTGGTCGCCCAGCTCGATCGCTATCTGAGCCTGGCCGGGCGCCCGCCGGATCATCTCGACTCACACCACCATGGCGCCTATCTCCATCCCGACGCGCTGTCCGTAGTGCTCGAGATCGCCCACCGCTACAATATCCCGATGCGGGACACGAAGTTCGATGCGCTCGATGGGCCGCTCGACCGCGCGCTGGCGGAACTGGCGAACGTGGTGCCAGGCGTGCCGGCTCTCCTCGCCCAGAATCTGATCGAGCGCCTGCAACAGGTGCTCACCCAGGGACCACCTCCCTTCTGCCCGGCGCGGCTGGAGATGGGCTTTTTCGAAGACCACGCCACCCTCGGCGATCTGCTGGTGATTCTCACCACCCTGCCTGAGGACCGCCCAACTGAGCTAATGTGCCACCCTGGCTACGTCGATGAGGCGCTCGGCACCAGCGGCTACCTGTACCCGCGTGAGAGGGAAATCGGCCACCTGACGCACCCGGCCACGCTGGAGTGCATCCGCTCGGAGGGGATCAGTTTGATCAATTTCGGCGATCTGGCGCGGAGCGCGGCATGACCGATCATTACGACCCCGACGACGACCTGTATTCGTATGAAGACTTCGAGGACATCGACGAATTGGCCTGGGACCCGGATGCCCTGGAGCCGATCGACCTGGCCGAGCTCGATGGCGCCGACGAGCCCGACGCGCCCAGCAATGCCACCGAAGCGCTGCTGGAGCGGATCGGGACTCTCGACGAGGAAATTCACCCGGCCGGGCCGGCGCGCCCCCTCCCGGATCCCCGCCTGGTAGAAGACGAAACGTCCGACGAGGAAGATTTAGCCCCCGACGAAGAAACGCTGGACGAGGAAGTTGAAATCCTCGATGAAGAAACGCCAGACGAGGAGGAGTTCCCCGAGCACGAGGCGCCAGACGAGGAAGAGCCGCTCGAAGAAGAGCCACCGGTCAGGGAACGGGTCATCCGTATCGGCGGGCGCGCCCGGATGCAGCGGCTCCCTCTGGGGCCGCCGCCCGCCCGCCCAGAGACAAGTCACCGCGAGACAGGCCCAGAGCCCCCAGCGCCCGCCCTGGATTTTCTGTACCGGCTCGCCCTGCCTCTGCCGCCCGAGCTGGGCGCCGAAGTGCTCGAGCTGCGCGAGCTGGGCGAAATCGACGACATGCCGCCGCCCGGGATCGATCTGGCCTTCACCTTCCGCGCCGATGACCTGGACGCCGTCGAGAGCGCGATCGCGGCCTGGGCGCGGGCCCACCTACCGCTGGAGCTGGAGATCACCGAGATTGTGGCCGAGGTCGCGGGCGCGCAGCAGTACGTCGCCGCGTGGCGGGCCGAGCCGCACGCCACCCTGCTGGACGCCCAGATCGATCTCAAGCGCGCGCTGGCCCCGGTAGTTGCGCCGCTGGTCGACAGTCTTCCCGCCTTCCAGCCGCGGATTGTGATTGGCGCGCGCGTGCCAGCTCACACCTACCCGCTGGTCATCGGCCAGATGCAGCGCGACTTCGCGCCCTACGCGTGGCGGGCGGAATCGGTGGCGCTGTTCAGCGCCGTGTCGGGCGCCGATGCCGGCGAGTGGGAGCTGGCGCGCACCTTTGGACCGTCCGTTGGACGTGAGTGATCGCATCGTTGGATAGATAACCGCCAGGGAGAGAGTGTATGTCCGAGCAACCCGCAAACCCCACCACACTGGCACCCACGGCTCCGTTCTATGCCACCGAACCAGACAGGCGGTCCAGGCTGTTTTTCGTGCGCCGCCGTCCTCGATGGAGTCTGGAGCGCGATTGGGTGCGCCCGCCGGAAGAGGAGTACAAGAGACAGCTTGCCGCTGAAGGGTTCATCTCCGAGGAGTTCGCTCAACGGGCGCTCGGCCAGGCGATCTCCGTCGATCTGCACACCGAGCTGCGCGAGCTGGACCAGCATCTACTGGCTCACTTCTGGCGGCTCGACCAGCAGGCAAAGTACTATCAGAACCGGCATTTCCAATTCCAGTGGACGTTCATCATCTCGGCGTTTCTGACGACGGCCCTCGCCGCCGCGAGCGTGTTTGTCTACGCGCAGAACTGGCAGGGGACGTCGGGCGCGATACCGGCTGCCTTCGGCCTCGCAACAGCGATCGTCAGCGGGGTCGCCGCTGCCGTGTCGTTCCTGGATGCCAACCAGACTCCCCAACGGCGCTGGTTTCGGGCGCGAGCCCAGGCCGAGAGCCTGCGGTCGCTGTATTTCCTGTTCATCGCCCGCCAGCCCCCGTTCGACACGCCCTCGACGCGGGATCGCGTGCAACTGATGCGCCAGAGGGTCGTCGAGGTGCTCACCGACAAGGCCCAGCGCGAGCGCGGCGCGGCAGATAGTGGCCAGCCCTCCCAGCCGACGCCCGACCCGGAACCCGTTCCCCCCGAGCCCGCACAACCTGAAGACGAGGAAGACTCACGATGAGCGAACAGGTCACATTGATGTCGGAAGAAGAAGCCAAGCTGCGCAGCGAGCTTTATCTGCGCCAGCGCGTCGATTTTCAGGAGGAATATTACCGGCAGCGCATCGACGAGTTCACGTTCAACTCGGACACGATGCTGTGGGTATCTGCCGGCCTGATGGCGATCTCGACCGTGGTGTCGTCCTATTCGATGGTATCCAACGGCGTAGCCCTGTCGTTCATCACGGCGCTGCTGCCCGCTTTCGCGACGGCGGTCGCGGCCTTTCGCTCGCTCTACCAGTGGCAGCGCCAGGCGACCCTGTACGAATCGAGCTGGCTGTCGCTCCAGCAGGCCAAACTCGCCATGCCCGACACGGACTTCCTCGAGCCGGGCGACTACGCGCGTTTCTTCCCGCTGCTGGTCCAGCAGGCGGAGACAGTTTTGCGGAACGAGGCGGCCCAGTGGGGTCAGCTCGAAGGGGTGCTGACCAGCGGCATCACCATGGCCGAGCTGCAGCCGGGCGCCAACACGCCAGACGCGCCGGAGCGCTGAGCCCTGGCCTCAGTCGCAGGTGATGGCCGCCAGGTGCTCCTCGTAGGTGACGGAGAAGGCGACCCCGCCGCCGTCACAGCGCGCGGCCATGTAGTAGTAGTCCGTCTGCGCGGGATAGACCGCCGCCAGGATCGCGCTCTGGCCGGGGTTGTCGACCGGCGCCGGCGGCAGGCCGGGGCGTGTGTACGTGTTATACGGCGACTCGACCTCCATGTTGCTGCCCGTGATGCGCGGCCACCAGTTGCCCGGCCCGCCGAGCGCGTACTGGACCGGCACGGTCGACGCCAGGCGGTTGCCATCGCGCAGGCGGTTGTAGAAGATGCTCGCCACCAGTTTCTGGTACTCGGCGCCGCGCGTCTCGCGCTGGATCACCGACGCCATGATTAGCGCCTGGTAGAAGCTGATTCCCTGGGCGGCAGCATCGGCCCGAACCTGGGGCGAGATATTGGCCGCGAACGCTTCGAGCAGCATATCGCGGAAGTCCTCCGCGGTGGTCTCGTTCTGCACCGTGTACACGCCGGGGAATAGGAACCCTTCCAGCGACGTGCCGGCGGGACGCTCCTGCGCGAAATCGAACGGCGTGCTGGCGCCCGGCCCGGTCACCGCCAGGAAATCCGCGCCTGTGAAGAGGGTTTCCGACTGGGTGATGGCGTCCGCGATTTGCTCGCGCCGCCAACCCTCCACCACCCGGATGGTGCACGGGCAGTTGGGCGTGCGCGGACCGGTCGCCCCGGCCTGATCCGCGGGCGCGGCGGGCACCGAGGGTGGCGCGTTCTCCGCTGCGCCCGGCGGCAGGAAGATCTGCTGGCCTACCATCAGGTAGCGGCTGGTCAGGCAGTTGGCCGCCACCAGCTCGTCCACCGTAACAGCATTCTCCACACCAAGGGCAAACGCGAAAAGGGTATCATCCTGCTGCACGGTATACGGCTCCCAGCCATCCGGCGGGATGCAACCGCCCGCGTCCCCAGGCGATTCGGTTCCCGGCTCGTCTGGCGCAGGAGTCTCCCCGGTCGCGGAGAGATCGGGCGCCGTGGCTGTCGCATCTGGCGTCACGCTGAGGGTCGGTGTGGCTATGTGCGTGGGCTGGGGTGACGGAGTCGGGGAAGCGGTGGGCGACGGAGTCGGGCTGTCTGTCACCGCCGCCAGGGTAGGCTGCTGCACGATGGGCACGCCGGTCGCCTCGCGTTCCGGGCCGTCGCCATCTTGCCCGCCGCTCAGTGCCGCGATCAGCACGACGAGCCAGGCGGCAAGGCCCACCACGAGCAGCCCTGCCGCGACCCAGGTGACCCGCCGCCACGGAGAAGGTGTGTGATCATATCCGGCCATAATGGGCGCCGATTGTAGCGTGCCTCCCGCATTCGACAACCCCTGGCTGTCGCCGATTGCCCCGGTTGGTTATACTGGAGCCATCGTCGGGGCACCTCGATGCGGGGTTATGCACAGTCGGTCGCCAGCGATCGTAAGACGGCGGGGGCTGCAGAGCAAACCCCTCGTCCCACCACCCGGCGAGGGGTTTGTCGGTCAGATCAGCGCCTGACCAGAACGAGCCTAATGATGATTCTTGATCAGGAATGCGCACATTTCCTGGTCGTCGATCTGCCAGGACACGCGCTGAGTTTTCACGCCGATCAGATTGCGAATCAGATGTTCGTCCATCTTGCACAGCTCAGGGTTCGAGCACGAAACCTGCTCGTACGGGCAGTTCGACACCGTCAACAAGTGCTCCCCGCTGTCCGTCACGTGCCACGAGGCCGCATACCCATGGTTGGTCAGGTACTGCACCACGTGGTCCAGCCGGACGTCCAGCGGCGCATCCGGGATCATGGCTTCACCGGCCATCGTCGACGCCAGCCCATCGAGGAGCTCGTTGACCTGCGCCGGCGGAAGCTGGCTCTTGATCTGCTCGAGCAGACCCGAAGCCAGCCCCTGGTAGTTGTTCGGGAAATAGTCGGCTGCCTGGGGCGTCAGCGTGTACACGTACTGCGGGCGTCCCGGGGCGCTGCGGCGCCGGACGGTGGGTGCCGCGACCAGCCCATCACCCCTGAGAATCTCAAGGTGGTGGCGAACTGTGACCGCGGTGATCTTGCCGATACGACTGCTAAGGGCTTCGACGATTTCATCGATGGTCGCTTCTTTGCGATCCTTGAGGATATCGAGGATGTGCCGTCTGGTTTGTTGCATGTCCGCGTTACTCACTTTACTCACTTTGCCATATTTACGATATTGTTGATAAATTTAAAAAATCTTATCATGCTGATTTTATTGTTGTCAAATGACATGCTACAGGGACTCCCCACGCAATTATGCACTTCTCCGCATGTTCTCGGTCGGAATCACGGCCGCGCACGGCGATTCGCTACTGTATTGGTGGCCGCCCTGCTGCTGAGCCTTCCTCGCCTATCCCGGACCACGGCGCAAGGTTCCGCACCAGGCACCCCTGCCGGGGCCGTCCAGCATTATCTTGATGCGATCCTTCTGGGCGACGGCAAGCCCGGCACGTTGCTGTGCCAGGCTGAACAGCCCAGCGCCGGGTCGGGCGGGATCGCCGCGGCGGACGTGCTGGGCATCACCGCCGATACCGCAGGGCTGGCGTTCGAGACGGTGCAACAGACCGCCACCTGGGCAAATGTCGCGGTCACGGGCCAGGTGGTGTTCGCTATCGACGGCCTGGACGCCCCGCTGGAAGTTCCCATCCGGGCGCTGGGCCTGGACATGTTTTGGCCGGTTGTCGAAGAAGGCGTATGGCGCGCCTGCTCCACCCCGCCCCCCTCTGCGCAGAGCGCCTTGGGCCCGGACATGATCGCCCGGCAATTTGTGGCGGCGGCCTATGCGGGACGCTACGAGGACGCGAGCGCGCTGCTGTGCGAGTCCCGGCGCGGGCAGTTCTCGCGCGCGGCCTACGGAGCTGCCTTCGGCACTCTGTTCGAACAGGGTGTCACGGTGAATCTGGATGCCGCGCTGTTCGCGATCGTCGAGCAGGACGAGGTTGAAGCGATAGTTGCGCTCGAAGGACAGATCGCGCTAAGCTGGACGGGACAGGGCCGGTCAGTCACCATCGACGCCGAGCGGTTAGGGTTCGGCCCCGTGCGTCTGATCGACGAAGATGGCTGGAAAGTCTGCCCGGACAGTCCGGTTGAAAGCTAGACCACTCTTGGCTACACTTTAGGCATGCTGCGTATCATCCGCATTGCCAAGGAGCTCACGCATGAGTATGCGCTCGCAAACTATAGCTATTGCCGTATTGTTGGTTGCGGTAGGTATAATCTTTCTCCTGGTCGGAAACGCTGGTGTATCAACCGGCGTCTTTTTGCCTGAGCCAACGCTGACTCCGATCCCGCCCACGGCGACCCCTCTGCCCGATCCGGCGGCTGATCATTGGAGCGAGTCCGCGCCCGGCCAGGTTGCCTATACCGCGGACGCCGAGCGTAGCGCGCAGATTGCCTACCAGACGATGCCGCTAGACACCTTCATCGAGCAGCGCCAGCTCGAAGCGCCCGCCGAAGACGCGGCTCT